>Ga0075420_100006165_pt1 | contig 10584 bp, 4 predicted proteins | sample SoiMetdeltSBSDD4_FD_75296 | JGI IMG/M metagenome (GOLD analysis project Ga0075420, IMG submission 75296) | Bulk soil microbial communities from a Populus tree surrounding site in Tennessee, USA - Soil MetaG P. deltoides SBSDD4 | ecosystem: Environmental > Terrestrial > Soil > Tree plantation... | reverse complement strand
GTGGTAATAATTTCAGTGCAGTGCCTGCAAATAATATTGTCTACTTCGGAGCAGTGCGTGGAGTGGTTACCGCTTCATCGGCAACATCAATCTCAGCAACAGTACCTGCCGGTGCTAATCATAACCCGATAACAGTTACTACACATAATATGACGGCTTATTCTCCTAAACTGTTTTCACTTTCTTATATTACTGCGACGGGACCGTTGACATCTTCATCATTTGCGCCCAAGATAGATCTTACGACACCGACCGGATCACTTACTACTGTTGTAAAAGATTTTGATGGCGATGGCAAACCTGACCTGGCTGCGCCAACTTCCAGTAATAACACAATAACCATTTTCAGAAACACTACAACCGGTAGTTCTTTATCTTTTGTGTCGTCAACTATTACAGGCAGTTTCGGTGGTTTGTGGTTTATGAATAGCGGAGATTTTGATGGCGATGGCAAACCCGATCTTGCAGTAACTGATTATGGAGCGTCCCGATTGTATGTCTACAGGAATACTTCCACAACCGGTAACATATCCTTTGCGCTTTCTCTTGAATTTAGTTCGGGTGAACCGGAGCCACGCTGCATTGCTATTGATGATATTGATGGTGATGGAAAGCCGGATCTTGCTGTAGCAAATGGTTTCAATTCCTTTGTGGTTTTTCGTAATACAAGCACAGTGGGTAACATCTCTTTTGCAAGCCGTGTTACAATTGCTGGATCGAACCTGCCGGTATATGTTGCATTAGCCGACCTTAATGACGATGGCAAACCGGATATGATCACCTCAAACAACACAAATTTGAATGTTGGTATCTTAAGAAATACAAGTACTCCCGGAAATATTTCCTTTGCCGTAGCCGAAAATGCTGCACTCGATGGATTTCCCTGGGGCCTTACCGTTGGAGACCTTAATGGAGATGGAAGATTGGATATTGCTGTTTCAAATCAGAAACTTGTTGGCGCGCCGGTAGTTACCATTTTGCAAAATACATCATCAGGCGGTGGCATTTCAGTTGCACGGGCAGGCGATTTTGTTGTTGATGGTTACCGCGGCCTGGCAATAGCAGATGTAAATGGCGACAAAAAGCAAGACCTCATCGCCGCAGGTTCTTATACTTCTTCATTTGTTTCGGTGTATAGAAATATCGGGTCAGGCGGAAGCATCAATTTTGACACAAGGATAAACTATGAGGTCAACACAGGTGCTGTTTATGTTACAAGCGGTGATGTTAACCTTGACGGCAAAACAGATATTATAACAGCCAACGGCGGATCTTTAACGATATTACTTAACCAAATGGCAATTGTAACATCAGTGCCTAATATAACATTGTCAGATCTCAAACTACAGGTCACACCAAATCCGTTTAATGAGTCAATTACAATAAAGGCAAATCAAACATTGCAAAATGTCCACCTGCAATTGATCGATATGAATGGCCGAATGGTATATAGTGAGTTGCGAGGAATTATTCAACAAGGTGAGGTATTTCAAATCAATACATCATCACTATCACCTGCAATGTATAATCTGAGAATTTTGACCGATAAGGGACAGACATCAATAAAACTTATTAAACAATAAAAGGAAAATAAATATGAAGTAATGGACCGTGATGCATCGGTGTCACTAATTACACAAAGACCGGAAAAATATTTCCGGTCTTTTTTATTTAAAGCAATTGTGTAAAAGATTTGAGGATAGCATCAATTGATCATAACCAAAATCGATCATCGTGAAACCACTGCTTTTAATATTGTTATTGCCGATTGCTACATCTGCACAGCTTGTAGATCCTGTTATTTCTAAAGATTACCTCGACCGAATAAATAACAGCCAGTCCAGGATCTTTTATACTGATACCACCAACAATGCAAGTAATGCACTACTGCAACTCAGCAACAGTTATTACGGGTATCCCATACAAAAGATCCGAACAAAGAACGGTTACCTGCATATTCAAAGAGCTTTTCCTAAAACCCTGTTCCTTTCGGGAAATTTCAATTCGAATGTTGCGATCAAAACCATTAACCATTTACCGGCATTGCAGGATGAATACGTGCAGGGAAGATCACAAAACGGAAATATGACCTGGCGCGGAGCAGAAACGAATGAACCATTCAGCTATGGCCCGGCGATCAATTCTCTCGAATATGATGGCAGTAATTATTTGTATGATGTAAATGGAAAACTTGTATCAACCGGATCAGGTAACGGGATTAAAGCAATCCCTTATTCAAACTCAATTTTAAGAACAGGCATTGCTTTATCCCGGTCGCTTGTCATGCAGGCAAGATATGTTACTAAGGGGAAAACGTACATCACTAAACTTAAGTTTGGTCAAAGCGATGAGCAAACAATTATTAAAAGGAATAAAAATGCTTCAGCTAACTTTTCTGTATCGCAAGAGATGCAGTCCAAAGTCGGAACTATCACCGCAAGCTTCAACAATGTGAAAGATCGATTTTCGAATGCAAACAGGAATGGTTTTTTGAACAGGGTATATCAAAACTCTTTACTTACGCCAATCAGCTTTGATAATGGACAAGGTAATATCTTATCGAATGATCAAAGGAGATACAGCAGCGCTGCCGACAATCCATATTTCCTGCTGGAAAATAATGGTAACTCTTTTTCCAGGACACATAATGCCGGCGGTATCGTATTTGAAAAAAGATTTAATCGCGTAAAATTTAAGATTGTACAATCGACAGAAAAAACAAAAGAGAAATCAAATGAAGAGTATAAGCCGGCCACAGCATTTTTCCCGAACGGGATCTTTGTAAACAGGAAGAAGACAGATGCTAACTATTATCTTAATCCTGGTGGTTCAGTAGAAATAAGATATGGTGGCTTTGATATCCGGTCGACTGCAAGCTTTAATTATGGGTTCACAAATACAACTTCACGTATCAATTATGGAACCAGTAATCACAATTATAAACGATCAGCCCATGACCTTGACATCGATTATTTGACAACTTTCAGAAAGCAGGGCATCGATGCAGGTCTGCGGATAGGGAATAAGTTCTATGCTTCAAACACTTCTTTAAAGAATGATTTCTTTTTGCCGGAATTGTCTGCCTATAACTGGTTCTTTGACATTTTTAATGCGGAGGGACTTCATTTAAAACTTGCTTCCAATTTTGTTGAATTCAACAGCGAGTTGCCAGTTAGTACGTCATTCTCGCAATATGGTTTGACAAGACTTTCAACAGAACAGGCTTTTCAATTTTTTCCTGTGGCGGAAGTAAAAAGTTTCAAAGGTCTTTCACCTGTGCGTCATAAAGAGTGGACTGCAAGAGCAGAACTGACCTATAAATATAAGGTGTCATTGAATGCTGAATTATTTAATCGGAAAACATTTGATGATATTTTTCCTCTTTATGATAATGGTGAATTAATTCTAAAGAATTTGGCAGACCACCGGAACAGGGGAGCAGAAATAACACTAAGCTATAGTTCAAATGCAAAAAAACTGTCAACAACTAACGCTGTTTCGTTTTCCACTTATAAAGATATCGTGACTGGTGTTCAGGATGGTTTTGACTATACACCAGTTGCCGGATTCAGCAATGTCCACAAATCAATTGTTAATGAAAGGGCGCTAGGTGTTCTTGTTGGAAGCAGGTTTTTAAGAGATGAACAATATAACATCATAATCGGCAGCGATGGATTTCCTTTAGTTGATCCGGTTGCAGCAGTGATCGGCGATCCTACACCGGATTTTATAATGAAATCAAACAGCAGTATTAATTGGAAAAAGTTTTCATTCAATTTCGATTGTGAGTGGAAAAAAGGCGGTGATATATGGAATGGAACACAGGCTGTGCTTGATTATTTTGGAAGGTCAAAAACTTCTGCACTGCTTAGAAATACAACCGGCTATATTTTTCCCGGTGTATTGCAAGATGGTCATGGTAATAATATTCCTGTAAGCTTCTATGATCCGAATTTGCCAATTGAAGAAAATCGTTGGGTGAGATATGGATATTCAGGTGTTGCCGAGGAATATGTTCAAAAAGCAGACTATATCCGGATAAATAATCTTGCACTCAGCTATAAACTTTTATCGAAGAAATATATCCAAACAATCACTTTCACCCTGTACGCAAACAATTTCATGATATGGTCGGCCTATAAAGGAGCAGACCAGAACCAGTTATTGTATGATCAGCCGAATACAAACGGCCTGGACTTGTTTAATATCCCGTCATCAAAAAGTTATGGTTTTAATGTATCAATTCAATTTTAATGTTATGAGAAAAATAATTTATCAATTCACCCTGGCAGCTTTTATATTCCTAGCTTTTACATCGCGGGGTTTTGCCCAAAACGTAGATTATGCCTCTTCCAAGGAAAAAATTTATATCCAAACCAGTCATGTTTTCTTTAAGCAAGGGGAAACTATTTATTTTAAGATCTATGTTGTGAATGCGAAAGACCAAACTCCTGCTACATTAAGCAGCATTGTTTACGTAGAATTCATCAATCCGGCAGGAAATGTTTTACAGAAGTTGAATTATAAGATAGAAAATGGATATGCTGAGGGGTCTTATGAATTCGGCGAACAGGCAGTGGGCGGAGTTTATAAAATAAGGGCCTATACAACATGGATGCGGAATGAGAATGAATCTGCCTTTTTTATAAAAGAGATCACATTACAAAAAGTTATTGCGCCAAGAGTTTTAATGAAACTTGACTTTCCTGAGAAAGGTTACGGTGCCGGTAGTGAAGTGGTGGCTGATTTTTCGATGCGCAACCTCAGCGACCAGCCGGTTAAATTTTTCCCTGCTAAATACACAGTATCTGTTGGTGGCGCGCAAATCCAAACCGATGATTTTAAATCTGATCATGAAGGAAAAGCAAAGATAAAATTCAAACTTCCGGCTGAGCTTAACACAAATGATGGGCTACTCAATGTGACGGTGAACTATGATTCATACACTGAGGCGATCTCCAGAAGTATTCCCATTGTATTGAATAAAATTGATCTGCAATTTATGCCCGAAGGAGGAACTCTTGTTGCCGGTATTACTACTAACATTGCATTCAAAGCGCTTAATGAGAACGGCAAGGCGGCGGATATAAAAGGTGAAGTATTGGATAGCAGGGGAAATAAAATCACATCATTTGAAAGCTATCATTTTGGAATGGGAAAATTCTTATTTACTCCGCAAAAAGGAGAAAGTTATAGAGTAAGGATCACTTCACCTGCTAATATTACCGGCCAGTTTGAGTTGCCAACAGCCACTGAAGGCGGTGTGGTAATGAATTTTTCAAGGAATAATGATCGTATCAACGTAAGATTATTTTCAACGGATACAAGGCGTGTTACATTGGTCGGTCAAACAAAAAGCGTGAATTTTTACACAAAAGAAATTTTATTGCAAAATGGGGAGAACAATATTGAGATCAATGAAAGTGAATTTCCTGTCGGTATCGCTCAATTCACCCTGTTCAATGTCAATAATGTTCCGCTTGCTGAGCGACTCATGTTCCTAAATGCGGGTAAGAATCTGCAGGTAAAAATCTCCTCAAATAAGAAGAAATACATGCCAAGGGAAAAGGTCACACTGACAATAACAACTCTTGATGAAAATGGAAAACCGATACCTTCAAATTTCTCTTTGGCCGTGATGGATGATAAGTTGTGGACATATGCTGATGATAAGCAGGATCATATTTTCTCATGGCTGTTGATGACTTCTGAGCTAAAAGGAAAAATAGAAGAACCCCAGTTTTATTTCAAGAAAGAAGAACCAAAGTCAGGTGCTGCATTGGATCTTGTAATGCTTACCCATGGTTACCGTTATTATGACTATACAGATTTTGTAAAAGAACAAGGTCAATTAAAGTTTATACCTGACCAGGATAATATTTTAAGTGGCGCTGTGCAGGATCGCAAGGGAAATCCGGTCATAGCAAATGTCTTTTTGGCCAGTGCGCATCCCGGTGGCAAAGGAATGCAGATCACAACAGACGATTCAGGGATCTTTTTCTTTTCTCATCTGGATCCCGGAACGAATTATTATGTGATCGCCCAGGCGCTGGATAAGGAAAAAAGTGTGTCAATAAAAATTTTACAACAGGGCTTTGGATACAACCAACAAAAAACCGCTTCTCTTAGTAAACCGGGAGCAGGCGAGAGAAGGGAGTTTGTTGTTACAAATCCAAATGGCCGGGTGTTGATGCAGGTTGGAGAGAATAAAGATAATGATGGAATAAGGGATTTATTTGCAAAGATGAAACCGGGCAGCTTATCTGAAGTAGTGGTGACAGCCTTTGGAGTAAGCAGAAGAAGAGATATGACCGGTTCGATAGCAGTTGTCAAAGCAAATGAGTTGGATGGTATTTTCAAAGAAGAGCAGGCTTTAGCAGGCAGAGTTGCGGGTGTACAGATATTTAATAATGCAAATCCGGGATTGTTTTCAAAGGTGAGAATAAGGGGCGCTCGTTCATTAGCAGGAATGGAGCAGCCATTGTATGTACTTAACGGGATACCGCTTGAACAACTTGATTTTGGTATTTTCAATCCCAACGATATTGAGTCTATCACTGTATTAAAAGATGCTACCGCTACTGCAATTTTTGGTGCCAAAGCTGCGCAAGGCGTTATACTTATCGAATCAAAAAAATTCAGGAATGAAAAGATCCGTTTCGATTTTGGTAATGGATACGGTTATTCTTCACGGATGATAACCATTAAAGGGCCAGTATACTCAGTAGTTAAAAAGTTTTATGCGCCGAAATACAACGATACAAAAACCGATGAGAGAACAGATTTCCGGGAAACCATTTACTGGAACCCGGTAGTGCAAACAGACAAGGATGGAAAAGCAAATGTGGAGTTTTATAATTCAGATGCATCAACAACATTCAGGGCGATTGCGGAAGGTATTGGATGGAATGGCAAATTAGGAAGAGCTGAAACTACTTATGCCGCCCAAAATGTGATGACTGTTGATGCAAAGATCCCGCCTTACCTGACTGTCGGTGATACTGCCTTAATCCCATTGGTTATAAAGAATAACAGGAATGATAATCTAAAGGTTTGGATCGATGTTGATATGCCGGCAAAATTCAAATTGGGAACATATATGACCGGGTTTACATTGAATGCCGATAGTTCACAACAAATCTTGATCCCATTACATGCGATTGCGGAAGCTAAAGGCCAGCTAACCTTTGCCATCAATAATCAATTCGGTACGGAAAAGCTTATTCTGCCGATCTGTGCGGCTGATAAAGGCTTTCCGGTGATAGCAACGTTCTCCGGTAACAAGAATCAGCAGCATAACTTCACCATAAATAAAATGGTCCCGGGAACATTAAAAGCAAACTTAAAACTGTTTAAAAACCTGGAAGGACAATTGCTGGATGGAATTGAATCCATGTTACGAGAACCTTCGGGATGTTTTGAGCAAACATCATCCTGTACCTACCCGAATATTTATGTACTGAAATATTTGAAAGAATCGGGTAAAGTAAATCCCGAGACCGAGAAAAGAGCATTGGGTTATATTGAAAGAGGCTATAATCGTCTGATCGGTTTTGAAACCCGGCAAAATGGCTTTGAATGGTTTGGTAACACACCACCACACGAAGCATTAACCGCTTATGGTCTTCTTGAGTTCACCGATATGAAAGAATTTGTAAAGGTTGATGAACGTATGCTGAAAAGAACAAAGGAATTTTTATTGTCAAGAAGAGATGGGCAAGGCTCGTTCAAATTGGCAACTGGTGGCTATGATCGTTTTGCTTCGGTGCCAAACAAAATAGCTAACATCTATATTGTGTATGCATTGACACAAGCAGGAATCGGTAACGAGATACAGTTGGAATATAACGCGGCAGTTAACAAGGCTTTGGAAAGCAATGACGGGTATCTCTTGGCGATGATGGCGCTTGCTGCAAGCAATATGAAAAATGAAAAAGATTTTCGTCGATTGATGGGTGAACTCAATGATCTTTATCAAAAAGGGTTGAAAGCCGAGACTAGTGTTGTAAATTCAAGAGATGCGTCGCTGCGCGTAGAAACCGCTTCATTATATGCGCTGGCATTAATGAGAGAAACATCACCAAACATCGGCACTATCGCAAATCTTATTACAAGAATTCTTTCGGAAAAATCTTATTACGGCTATGGATCTACTCAATCAACGGTACTTGCATTGAAAGCAATTGTAGAGTATTCAAAACTTGCCGGTCGCGTCAGCGAAAATGTGCAAATAGATTTTATTGTCAATAACGGGTCAGTAAAAGACAATAAGGAAGTGCAGGAAAAATTGCGCGACGGCAGAAATGATTTCAATGTGCAATATTCTCAACAAGACAAAAATATTCCCTACAGCCTGGAAGTTTCTTACAATACATTAACGCCCCCTAACAGCGACAAGGCAGAATTGCAATTAAGAACAATTTTAAAGAACAGTACAGCCCAGGTAGGAGAAACAGTGCGAATGGAAATAGAAGTAACCAACACAAAAGATTTCTTACAGCCAATGGCAATCGCAAAGATCGGGATACCTGCGGGCCTGTCTGCACAACCCTGGCAATTGAAAGAGATCATGGAGAAGAACCAGGCAGCCTATTACGAGATCTTTGATAATTATGTAGTGTTTTACTGGATGGGATTTTCTGCAGGAGAAATAAAGAGGATCAATCTTGATCTGAAGGCCGAGATACCCGGGACATACAAGGGGAAGGCAAGCACCACTTATTTATATTATACACCAGAGTATAAAAACTGGGATGACGGGGCCGAAATAAAAATAGACAGGTAAAACAAAAAGCGTCCCGACTTAGTCGGGACGCTTTTGTTATTCGGCAGAAAATTCAAGTATCAATTGCTTATCGTGATAAAGAAATAAGGATTTGTCTTTTACTTCAAATCGATTCGCATTTTGCAAGCCATTAAAAAATTTATTCTCTACACGCTGCACAGCTTCACAATACATTTTGGTGGAAAAAACATTTTTGAAACTTACCTGGTCCTTATCAACAGTAAAACTGCTGCCGAAACCGTTGCAGCTCCCGTTTCCCCCGGCACTTCCCTTTTCTTTATCAAAACGAATGAATGCTTTTGTGGCTACCGCCTCCGATTGATCACCGTTATAAATCTTTTTCAATGACCATTTGGTATCGTACAAAGAAGTATCTGCGTTCATGGTTTCTTTACTTGCTTTACATGAAAATGCCAGTGTGGCTGCAATTGAAAAAAGTATAAATATCTGTTTCATTTCCTGGTTTTGGAATTAGATGCAAAACGAATGTTGATTATTGCTGCAAAAACGTTAAAGATGATCTGCTGCGAAATAAAAAACCTCTGTAGAAACAGAGGTCGCAACCAAAACTAACTGCTTATGAGAAAATCTGCATTTATGTAATAACTGTCTTGAAATTATATCTTCCAAAATAACCACCTTCTCTTTCCTCTTGCTCTGTTATCACAAAATCTTCTTTATATGAAGCAAAGCTGCCTTTCCTGAGAGCCGGTTGGCGTTTTTGTTTTTTCTTTTGAATATTCTTTTTCATAACACGGGATTTTTGGTTTAGTACATACCAATTTTCAATTACCGTGCCAGTTGAAATATAAAATGAAACGATTGTTTGTGGAAACTGATTGGAGAAACTAAAAATCAACCGTTTGAAAAACGTGAAAAAAATGTCAACTATACTTTTACATATATTTTTTTCTTGTCCATGATCCAGCAGATAAACCACATAAAAACGATAACGCAAATAGCATATAACAGTGAGCCGTTCTCCGGTGCGCCAGGTGTGTGGATCAATACTTTCTTGTAGAGCCAGTTCCACGGATTTGTTCCGTTACCAAGTCTTATCAACGCAAGACCCTTTGGTAAGAAAGCGCTTAGTGCAAAAACAAACAGTGCATTTTTCCCAAACACATCAAAGAATTTGCTGAGCCATCCTCTTGCATTCCTGAACTCGATCAGGTAGATCATGGTGGCAATCGTAATGGTGGCGAGCCCCGAGGTATAAACCGTGTAGGAACTGGTCCATATTTTTTTATTGATCGGGAAAACCATGTCCCAGCAAAAACCGGTAACGATCAGGGCAACTCCTGCGACAAATAAACCCGTAAGCATTTCATAAGGATTCGATGGAGATATACCAGTCGATTTCTCAAATTCAAATTGAGCGACTGCCGGAGAGTTACTTTTGGTTCTGATATAATCGCCAACTAAAAAGCCAAAAATCACATTCACGATTGCAGGTATGGTGCTCATGATCCCTTCAGGATCAAAAGGAATGCCTTCACCCTTATACATATGAGCAAGACCGAGCACAGCCTTATCGATCTTATTTCCAAACCAGCCCGTCATACTGTAAGGGTCGCTTTCTCCAAAAACGAAACACAGCATCCAATAAACAAGCAGCATGATCAAACCTGTAAGAAAAGCGCCACGAGGTTTTAGATAATATATAATTATAGAAGCAAAAAGATAGCAGAGTGCAATTCTTGCGAGCACTCCCAAAATTCTCACACCCTGGGGATTACCTTTTTCGTCAAGGTATGACCAGGGTTTAAAAACCAGGTTTCCACCACTCCATTTTAGAA
>Ga0075420_100006164_pt1 | contig 10584 bp, 11 predicted proteins | sample SoiMetdeltSBSDD4_FD_75296 | JGI IMG/M metagenome (GOLD analysis project Ga0075420, IMG submission 75296) | Bulk soil microbial communities from a Populus tree surrounding site in Tennessee, USA - Soil MetaG P. deltoides SBSDD4 | ecosystem: Environmental > Terrestrial > Soil > Tree plantation... | reverse complement strand
CGGGCGAGTAGGGCAGCAGACGCTGTGCTTCGGGTCGAGCCCGATCGGACCGAGTTATACCCTGCGGATTGGCCTCCTGCGATCCGGCTGTCCAGCGGGGATAGTCCGCACGCAGGCGCCATGAAAACCCTCCAAAGCAATTATCATCTATATGATAATTGATAGTCTTTATGCACATTCCCTCTTGTGGATTATGGCGACAACACCTGCAAGAGCGATTTGCAAGATGGCTTCGCCAGGACTATGGACGAAACGCGGTCGCATCGAATGCAGACAGATGAGAATGCCCCAGTTCATTAAACAGACATTTGTTGACCACATGAGAAACGGTAGCGGTTGCAGCAGGGAAAGCCGGCGGTACGCGCGCGCAAGCGCGGTTGATGCGATGAGACCGAAAGGCTCAGTTCAACGGCTTGGATCGAGGGGTGGTCGTGCAGCGCATCATCGTAACCGGGGGGAGCGGCTTTATTGGCTCGGCGCTCGTGCGCCAGTTGCTGGCCGAGACCGACGCCTTTGTCTGCAACATCGACAAGCTGACATACGCCGCGAACCCTGCGTCGCTCGCAAGCATCGAGGAGCATCCGCGCTACACCTTCGCCCAGGCGGACATCTGCAGCACCGCAGCTCTGAGCCGCATCTTTGCAAGCTGGCGGCCGGATGCGGTCATGCATCTGGCAGCCGAAACCCACGTGGACCGGTCGATTGACGGGCCCGAGCAATTCATCGAGACCAACGTCGTCGGCACCTTCCGATTGCTCTCAGTCGCACGCGACTACTGGGGCTCTCTCGACCCGCGCCAGCGCGCGCGATTTCGCTTTCTCCACGTCTCAACCGACGAGGTGTTTGGATCGCTCGGATCAGTGGGCTACTTCGCAGAGACGACCCCCTACAGCCCGCGCTCCCCTTATTCGGCAAGCAAGGCGGCATCCGACCACCTGGTCCGCGCCTGGGGCGAGACCTTCAAGCTGCCGACGCTGATTACGAACTGTTCGAACAACTACGGGCCGTTTCAGTTTCCGGAGAAGCTGATCCCACTCATGATCCTGAAAGGACTGATGGGCGAGCCCATGCCCGTCTATGGCAGCGGCAACAATGTGCGGGACTGGCTCCATGTCGATGACCACGTGCGCGCGCTGCGCCTCGTGCTGGCGCATGGCGAGATCGACGAGACTTACAATATCGGCGGCGGCAGCGAGCGGACGAACCTCGAGGTCGTCATGGCCGTGTGCCGGCTGTTCGACGAGATGCGGCCGGCAAGCGCACCGCACCAGAGGCTGATCGCCTTCGTCCAGGATCGACCGGGACACGATCATCGATACGCGATCGATGCGAGCAAGATCGCCCGGGAGCTCGGTTGGAAGCCACGGGAGACGTTCGACAGCGGCTTGCGCAAGACCGTTGCGTGGTACCTGGCCAACGAAGCCTGGTGGCGCCCGATCGTCGAGGGCAGATATCGGGGCCATCGCCTTGGCGTACAGACCCCGATTGGCGACGTGAGCAGGCAGTCGAGCGCGGTGGCATGAGGGTTCTCGTCCTGGGATGCCGTGGTCAGGTCGGCGCCGAGCTCATGCGGGCCCGCTGGGACCACCCTGCGGAGGTCACGGGCCTCGCCCGCCCGCAATTTGATATCGCGGCCCCGGACAAGATCGCCGAGGCGCTATCCGCATTGAGGCCGAATATCGTCGTCAACGCTGCCGCCTACACGGCCGTCGACCGAGCCGAGACCGACGAAGCCCAGGCTTTCGCGGTCAACGCCGAGGGGCCCCGAATGGTGGCCGAGGCGTGCAGCCGAGGAAGGATACCGCTCATCCATCTATCGACCGACTACGTCTTCGACGGCTCGGCGACGAGACCCTACCGGGAGAGCGATCCCATCCGCCCCATCAACGCCTATGGGCGCAGCAAGGCGGCAGGAGAGGCCGCCGTACGTCTGTATCAGCCGCGGCACATCATCGTCCGCACCGCCTGGGTGCACGCCAGCCATGGCGGCAATTTTGTCAGGACCATGGTGCGGCTCGCGCGCGAGCGGGACGAGGTGGCCGTCGTCGCCGACCAGCTCGGCACCCCGACCGCAGCTGCCGACATCGCCGCCGCCATCGTCCAGATCGCGCGCCGGATCGCTTCGGCAGGCAAGGAGCTCGCCGACGTGCCCTGGGGCACGTATCACTATACGGCACACGGCGAGACGTCCTGGCATGACCTCGCCAAGCACATCTTCGAGCAGCTGGCCCGTGCCGGAGGGCGCCGGCCGCAGCTGAGACCGATCGCCGCTGCGGACTACGCCAGCCAAACCCCGCGGCCGGCTTACTCCATCCTCGATTGCACGCTGATCGAGCAGGCCTTCGGCGTTGCGCGGTTGCCTTGGCAAGAGGGTGTGGATCGCGTGCTGGACGCGCTCTTGTCCGCCGGCGATCGCCGCAAGCAATATGCCTATGGAGGGGCGTGATGAAGGGAATCGTCCTCGCTGGCGGCTCAGGCACACGGCTCTACCCCGTGACGCAGGCGATCAGCAAGCAGTTGCTGCCGATCTACGACAAGCCGATGATCTATTACCCGCTGAGCGTGCTGATGCTCGCAGGCATTCGCGATATCCTCGTCATCACCACGCCGCACGAGCAGGCACTGTTCCACAACGTCCTCCGCGACGGAGCCCAATGGGGGATCGATCTCAAGTACGCGGTCCAACCCTCGCCAGACGGACTGGCGCAGGCCTTCATCATCGGCCGCAACTTCGTCGGTCGGGATGCCTGCGCGCTGGTCCTGGGCGACAATATTTTCTACGGGGACCGGCTGACAGAGCGGCTCGAACGGGCTGCGTCCCTGACCTCCGGCGCCCGCATCTTCGCTTACGGCGTGAACGACCCGGAGCGCTACGGCGTGGTCGAGGTCGATACGGCGGGCCGGGCCCTCAGCATCGAGGAGAAGCCGGTCCAGCCGCGCTCGAGGTGGGCCGTCACGGGCCTCTATTTCTACGATAATCAAGTGCTCGACATTGCTGCGTCCATCAGGCCCTCGCCTCGCGGCGAGCTCGAGATCACATCGGTCAATGCCGCCTATCTGGAGCGCGGCAGCCTCGAGGTCGAACGGCTCGGTCGCGGCACCTGTTGGTTCGACACCGGAACACACGAGTCGCTTCTGGCCGCCTCCGAGTTCATCCATGCGGTGCAGACACGGCAGGGGCTGCGCATCGCCTGCCTGGAGGAGATCGCACTCAAGGCAGGTTGGATCGATGCGACCGTGGTCGAGCATACGGCGCGCCAGATGCGCAACAACGACTACGGCCGGTATCTGCTCGACCTCCTCGCCGAAGAGGATGGTGAGGATCGCGCATTCGACCCCGTCGCCCGCAGGCCGTTCGCAGCGACGGCGTCCTAGTCGCCCGTGGGGACTGCCGCAGATTGCAAGAAGCGCGGCCGCCTGCAGATTGGCGAGCCGAGGCCCACGAACCGCATTTGACGCCGTAGCGATGGCTGGCGGGCCTTCCCCAGTCCCAACGCACCCCTTCGCCTACACGTGAGTGAAATAGCCGGGAAGATCTCGGAGGCGGGCGTTTCGGCGATCCTTCTCGGAGAGAATCGCCCGCCCGGACGGCAGCGGCCATTCGATGCCAAGGTCGGGGTCGTCGAACAGCAAGCCGCGATCGCACTCGGGCGCGTAGTAGTCCGTAACCTTGTAGATGACCTCTGTATCGGGCTCGAGCGTGCAGAAGCCGTGCGCAAAGCCGATGGGTATCCAAAGCTGCGCCCAGTTGCTGGCGGAGAGCACCGCCGAAACATGCCGTCCGTAGGTGGGCGACCCTCGACGCACGTCCACCGCGACGTCGAATATGGCGCCCCTCGTCACCCGCACCAGCTTGCCTTGCGGTCGTGGGTCGATCTGGAAATGAAGACCGCGCACGACGCCCTTGTCACGGGACAAGGAGTGATTGTCCTGCACGAAATCGACATCTGCCACGGCCTGCTTGAAGGCGTTGCAATTGAATGTCTCAGAGAAGAAGCCGCGGTGGTCGCGCATTTTGCCCGGCGTGACGAGCTTCACATCGGCAATGGCGAGCGTTTCGACTTCCATCGGGTCCTCTTCTCGACAGCGTCCATCACTGCAATTCTCCTGACGCAGCTCAAAGACATTTGCCACCTCCGAGTCTGCTCATCCACCGCGAGGAAAGTCATGTCACTCATAAGCATAAAGACATCGCGCAAGTGATTCTCAGGGGGGACCGAGCCGCCCCAGCAGTCCGTCGCGCCACCCACGGGCAATGGAGCGGACGGTGGCCCGCCGGTGCGAAGCGAGTACAGGCTGCCCGATCGTGTAGGCACCGAGGCGTGCCAATGCGCGCACCTTCCAACGCAGCGGAACATGCTTAAGGCGAAAGAGGGCCAGCTGATTGCGGACGAAGGTGTAGGCGCGCGCCGAAGGCTGTCGAACAAGATGGACATTGATCAGCGGGATGCGCGAGACACCGGCACCGAGCCGGTGGTGCATGGTCACCTCGGACGCCATCCAGCAAGTAAAGCCGTGGAAGCGGGCTCGCAGGCACCATTCCATATCGATGGCATCGATAAAGAAGTCCTCCCGGAACCGCCCAATCTCGCGAAACGCAGCGCCGTTGATGAGCGAGCCCGAGGAGATGATGAACTCGACAGGCCTGGCGCGGCCCTGGGGTGCAGCCTCGCTGGCCGGCAAAGGGCGCGGAGGGTTGTAGGACGTGCTGTCGTAGGCGACCGGTCGTGGTCCGACAGCCGCAGGGCGCTCGCCCGCAGCGATCAGCGTCTGCATGAGAAAGAGAAGCCGGCTGCCGAGATCGGGCGACGGGCTCGAGTCCTGGTCGAAAAGGAGGATACGTTCGAAGCCCCTCGCCATTGCAGCCTCGATGATCCGATTGTGAGCTGTACCGAGGCCGAGGTTGCGCTCGTCTCCGAGAGCTACGAGGCGTCCGCCGTGCTCCTGTACGGTCGCGGAGAGAGCCTCCGGGAGCGCGCTGTTTCGGTAGATCAGAAGCAGATCGACCTGGCGCACCAGCGATTCGATCAGCGCTTTGATGAGCACGGGGTCCGGCTGGTAGACGACGATGCCAGCCGCCACCGGCATGCGCGTGCCGTCGGTCATCTGAAGAACCTGCCGGGCGAGGACACGAGCATCGTGCAGCCCGCGCTTTTCATCATGTCCGCTTCCCGCAAGGTCCACGGCGAGAGGCCGAGGTGCATCGCGCTTGCCGATATCCTCTATTATTACTCAGTTATAAGATGTTGTTTCTATCAGTGCAACGGAGGCCGTGGACAGGCTGCCTGCGGCGCTGGACAAGGGCAGGGGCGTGATGATCAGGTGTCGATAGATCAGCACGATTTGAGGCGACGACCTTGGACGATGCACTTGTGACGACCCGGCCAATTCTGATCAACGGGGCCAAGCAGGGCACACGACGGCATACCACGGCCCGCAGGATCACCCGCCTTCGCGCCGGGTGGCTCGAGCTCGTAGAGGGGGCGGTGGCCTGGCGCATCTGGCACGTGATTGGCATCGGCGATCTGCGCCGGCGCTACGCGCGGTCGCGCATGGGGCAGCTTTGGCTCACGCTCTCCTCCGGCATATCGATCGCCATTATCGGCGTCATGTGGGCCCTGTTGTGGAAGATCCCCGTGTCCGAGATGCTGCCGTTCCTTGCCGCGAGCATGGTGATCTGGCAGCTCGTGTCGGGCATCATCTCCGATGCGACCACCGCATTCTCGACCAGCGCCCACTACCTGCTGAGCCAGCGCATCGCCTGCGCCAGCGTCATCTTTGCCCTGATCTACCGCAATCTCCTCGTGTTCTTCCACAACGTCCCGATCGTTGCGGTCGTCTTCCTCGTCTTCGGACACCCCCTCTCGCTCCATGCTCTCCTGATCCTGCCGGCCCTTGCTCTCACGGTGATCTCGGCCGTGTGGTGGAGCTATGTGGTAGCAACGTTCTGCGTCCGGTTCCGCGATCTGGTGCATGCGGTCCAATCGCTTCTGCAGCTCGCCTTCTACGTCACGCCGGTGATCTGGAAGCCTGAGTTCCTCCCCGAGCACGTCCGCTGGCTTCAGATGCTCAACCCGTTCGCGATCTACATCGGCATCCTCCGCGACCCCCTCTTGGGTGAGCCGCTCGCACCCACGTACTGGCTGGTTGCGGTCGGCATCGCCTTCGGCGGGCTTGCCCTCTCGCTCCCTTTCATCGGGCGCTACCGGCGCCGCCTCCTCTATTGGGTCTGACCTGTCATGGCATCCATCAGCTTGGCCGGCGTGTCGGTCCGCTACCCGGTCTTCAGCCCGCGGACCCGCGCCTTCAAGAGCATGATCCTCAGCCGGCTCGGCGGCACGGTTCGCATGCACGACGACACCGTGGTGGTGGAGGCGTTGAGCCACATCGACCTGGAGCTGACCGACGGCGACCGCCTCGCCATCGTCGGCCACAACGGCGCCGGCAAGACCACGCTCCTGCGCGTGATCTCGGGCATCTACGAGCCGCAGCAGGGCACGATCGAGGTGCAAGGCAACGTCTCCTCGTTCGTCGATATCACCCTGGGCATGGACCCTGAGGGCACCGGCTGGGAGAACATCGTCCTGCGCGGCGTGTTCATGGGGCTCAGCTTCGCCGAGGCACGGGCGCTGGCGCCGTCGGTGGGCGAATTCTCCGAGCTCGGGGAGTATCTCGACATGCCGGTGCGCACCTACTCGGCAGGCATGTTCATGCGGCTTGCCTTCGCCATCACCACCTCTGTGCAGCCCGAGATCATCGTCATGGACGAGATGATCGGTGCCGGCGATGCACGCTTCCTGGATAAGGCGATCGAGCGCGTGAACGCCTTGCTCGGCTACACCAAGATCGTCGTGCTCGCCTCGCATTCGGACTTCATCGTGACCCGCTTCTGCAACAAGGCGCTGTGGCTCGACAAGGGGCACGTGCGCGCGCTGGGGCCGGTGCCGGAGGTCCTGGAGCGCTACATGGATACGGTACAGGGCGCGGCCGCGTAGGCGGGATCGAATCGGAGGCGACAACGCAGATGTCCATGCCGGGCATTGCAAACGGAAGGCTCGACTGGAGGGTGCTGGGGCGGGCCATAGTCCGGCGCGTGGGACGCTTGCTGTTTCGCGATCCCATGAGGCGTGCCCGGGTCGGCTCGGTGCTACACAGGAGCGCCGCCCACGCTCTTACCCTGGGAGGGCGGCGTGCCGGGGTTCACGCCGCGCTACGCCGCACGGCAGGCCGCCTCTTGCGGGCCGGCAGTGAGCCCAGCATGCCGATAGCGGCGCCCGCGGCCATGCCATCTGCCGCCGCGGCGGCACCGAGCTACACGTCCTACAAGCTGGAGATCGACAGAACGCGGGTCCTCAGGGAGATGTCCCTCGAAGAGCTGCTCACGGGGAGCGAGGAGGGCTTCACGTTTGCCGTTCCGGAAATCTATGTCGATGTGAAGCATCATCCGCTGTCTGTCCCGTCGTCGAACGAGGAGGAGGCGAAGACCTACCTGGATCACAAATATCGTGCGCCCGAGATGACCCTCGAGCGGCTGCGCGACCATTATTGGTTTCCCGAGTACGGCTTCCTCATCAGCAAGGAGGGGAAGGTCTGGCGCCATTCGGTGCTGGGACAGTTCGGAGACCCGGATTTTCTCACCACGTACGCGGTCGAGAAGAAGGGCGAGGAGCTGCTGTTTCACGAGTTCCTGCTCCACGGCTGCCCGGTGATCGAGGAAACCGTCGCCATCACCTCGCACTACGCGTCGCACAACTACGGCCACTTCCTGCTGGACATGGTGCCCCTGATCCACAAGCTCGCCGGCACCGGCCTGCCGATGATGTCGCGGCCCATGCTCGACTGGCACAAGGTGATCTACCGACGACTGGGCATCGATCCGCAAAGCGTGAGGATCGTCTCCGACCGGGTCGTTTTCCTGAAGGATGTCGTCGTAAGCTTCAGGCACAATGCCGTGAGCACGTATGCCGCGTCGCCCCAGATCCGCGACGCCTTCGACGCCATACTCCGCAGCGTGCGGACCAGGTCTCCGGGAGAAGGCTCAAAGCTGGTCTTCGTGTCGCGCGGCTCTTCACTCAGCAGGGAAATGAGGAACCGCGCTCAGCTTGCGGAAGCACTGGCGAAACGTGGTTTCACCATTGTCCGCCCCGAGAGGCTTACGTTCGACGACCAGGTGGCGACTTTCGCGGGCGCCGACATCATCGTCTCGGAGTTCGGGGCCGCGATGGCCAACGTGGTGTTCGCCAAGCCGGGCACCAAGGTGGTCGAGATCATCCCGGACGACCAGACCGATCCATGGTCGGCGCATCTGTGCGCGGCTCTCGATCTCGAGCACGTCACTCTGTTTCACAGAGTGAACGAGTCCGATCGGGTGCCCTACGAGATCGGCGGCAGGGTCCTCAAGAAGATCTACTTCAGGTACGACGCGGACGTCGATCTCGTCTGCCGTGTCGTGGACAAGCTGATGGTGGGCGCATACGGCGGCCGCGAAGGGGCCTTGTCTGAGTCTGCGATGTGATCCTTGAGACGGGAAACAGACACCATGCTCGACCAGATCTCAGACCCACGCCTCAGTGAGGAACTGATCGCTCACCGGGGAACAGTGACCTACCTCGATTACCTTTCCACCGTCGAGCGCACGATCGGGGCACAATCCTATCTGGAAATTGGTACCCAACAGGGAGCTTCGCTTGCGGCAGTCTCATGCGCGTCGATCGCCATTGATCCGTGCTTGGCGCTCTCCAGGGAGGTCGTAGGGAAGAAGCCCGCATGCCTCCTGTTTCAAATGACCAGCGATGACTTCTTCAAAACCTATGATCCCGTTCAGCTGCTGCAGCGCAAGCTCGACCTGGCCTTCCTGGATGGCATGCATCTCTATGAGTTCCTCCTGCGTGACATCATCAATACGGAGAGGTGCTGCCATGGCAAATCGGTGATTGCTCTGCATGACTGCCTTCCTCCAACGTTCGAGATGACCTCGCGCCAATGCCGGGGCGCGACGTTGAACGACAGGTATCTGAACTATTGGACGGGAGATGTGTGGAAGGTCATCCCGATCCTGCAGAAGTATCGCACCGACATGAAGATCGCATACATCGATGCCCCTCCGACAGGGCTCGTCCTATTGACGAATCTCGATCCTTCCTCCCGCGTGCTGTCGACCAGCTATGACCGGATCGTAGAGGACTTCCGGGAGTCGCCGGACGATTTTGATCGGCTGCGGAGCGTCTTACGGAGAATCACGCTCACGTCAGGCATGCAACAACCTGTCTTCTAGGGCGCATGCGGCGCTTGCTCGTGGCCGCAACGCCCACCAGGAGCCGTGATCCGATGCCCCGCAAGGTTGTGCAAAAGACGCCGCGTATACCGAGCGATCCTTGCCGATTCTGTACCTGAAGACGAATATGCGCTGCACGTCCGATGCGGAGGGAATCCATGGACGGATCGCCGAGACATACATACCAGTATGACGTGGACTTGAGCTCCGACACCGCCCCTGCCCGTGTCATTCGCATGACCGGGCGCGGGAAAAAGGTGCTTGAGATCGGCGCCGGCCCGGGATCGATCACGCGGCATCTGAGCGGGACCAACGGTTGCGATGTGGTGGCGCTGGAGGTCGATCCGACAGCCATCGAGAAATTGCGGCCCTTCTGCCGCAAGATCTACGCCTCGGATCTCAACGAGCGGGATTGGCCCGCGGTGTTGGCCGACGAGGGCAAGTTCGATGTGGTGATCGCAGCGGACGTCCTGGAGCATCTCTACGATCCGCTGTCTACGCTACGCGGCATGGCGAGCCTGCTCAACGAGAGCGGCGCCGTCATCCTGTCCCTCCCGCACGCCGGCCATTGCGTCATCAATGCGTGCCTCATGGACGAGGACTTCGAGTACCGGGAGTGGGGCCTCCTGGACAAGACGCACATCCGGTTCTTCGGCCTCAAGAACATCCAGTCGCTCTACGCCAACGCCGGGCTCGCCATCACCGATGCACAGTTCGTGGTTCGCGCACCAGAGGAAACGGAGTTCGCCGAGCGCTGGAAGCGATTGCCGGCGAAGGTTCGCGATGCTCTGTCCAGCAACCCCTACAGCTGCATCTATCAGGTTGTGACCAAAGCCGAGCCTGTCGAAAGGGCAGTGAGCGCCATCACGCTGCTCGACGTTCCGGTCGAACATCGAGCGACCGATGCCTTCGAGCAGCGCGCCATCAACCCCTTGAGGTTGGCCGCAGCCAGTGCCGCGCGGAGATGCCTCAGTCCGAACGCTCGTCTTCGCGTGAAGTCGTTCGCGGAGAGCATGGGGATCAGACTGTAGCGTTGCCGTGCCGGACCTCTGCGCGGCTCAGTCCAGCGAAGGAGCGAATTCCGTGGGGAGCATCAGGCTGGTTGCCTTCTTCCTGACCCAGTACCATCCGATTCCGGAGAATGACGAATGGTGGGGCAAGGGCTTCACCGAGTGGACCAACGTCACCAAGGCGCAACCCCTTTTTGAGGGGCACTATCAGCCGCACTTGCCAACCGATCTCGGATTCTACGATCTGCGCTTGCGCGAAACCCGCCGCGACCAGATCGCCATGGCGCGCCAGTATGGCAT
>Ga0075420_100006162_pt1 | contig 10586 bp, 8 predicted proteins | sample SoiMetdeltSBSDD4_FD_75296 | JGI IMG/M metagenome (GOLD analysis project Ga0075420, IMG submission 75296) | Bulk soil microbial communities from a Populus tree surrounding site in Tennessee, USA - Soil MetaG P. deltoides SBSDD4 | ecosystem: Environmental > Terrestrial > Soil > Tree plantation... | reverse complement strand
GACCTGCACTTCCGGTGAGCCAGAGTCGCCTTCGTGGGTCTGGTACTGGCTGATGATCTCGCCCTTGGCCTCCGTCGTCAGGGGCACGCGCGTTCTCCTCCTTCATCCTCGCCGGGGCCTCGTCTTGGGCCGGCCGTGCGTACACACATCGTCTACTCGACTGTTCGACATAGTACCATGCGCGCTCACGCCCTCACCAGAGGTATGCAGAACTCCCGCGGACCGCGCGCACGCCACAGGTCCGTCTCACCCCTCACCTACGACGGCAAGGGCCGCGGCACACAGGCGGCCCAGAGCGGGGCAGCCTCGGCGGCGGCGCGCTCGGGGAGCAGGAGCAGGGTGACCTGCGCGTCAAGCCCCACGCGCCCAGTCGAGATGGGGGCAGGCTGGTCGGCGGGCGTCTGTTCGTCGTCGAGCCACCGGAGCTGCACCGGCTCGAACGGCGACGCTTTCAGTGAGCCGCCGTCCACGACGGCGGCTCACTGACGAGCAGCGTCGCCGACCATCACCTCCACGCTCGACACATGCGCCCGGCCGCCGCACGCCACCCGGAGCACGACGTCCGGGCGCAGCACGCTCGACGCCGTGCCCGGACCGAGGTCCGGCGAGCGGCCGGACCGGAACGCCCGCACGACGGTCGCCGACACGGCCTCCTGCCCGTCAGGTGAGGGATGTACCTGCCAGAGCGAGATGCTCCGGGCGCCGGTCGCCAGGAACCGCAGCAGGATCACGTCCGAGGAGACCCGGAACCCCTCCGCCAGGCGCTCGATCGCCCGGGGCGAGCAGCCGACCTGCCCGACCGCCTTCAGGAAGTCGTCGAGCGGCACCAGCAGCTCCGCCGCCGCCAGGTCGCACAGCCGCTCCAGCTCCGGCCAGATCGATGCGTCGTGCAGCCCCGGCAGGTGCTCCGGTTGCCGACCGAGGCTCTCCAGCAGCAGCGCGTGCCCGATCTCGTGGGCGATCGAGAAGCGCTGGCGGCCCGTCGCATCGGTAGGCCGTAACGGCGTCGGCGGGCGCGGTGCATCCCCCTCGGCGGCGCGCTGCACCCGGATGACGTAGCGGCCGTTCTCGTAGTCCAGGCGGCCGGCGGTCGGGATCGGCGTCTCCAGCACCGAGAGGCCGAAGGCGCGCAGGTACGCATCCAGGCTAGGCCTCCAACCGACCTCCGAGACGCGCCGGCGCAGTCGCGCGCAGGCGGTCCGCATCGCCGCCCTGGGAGACGCGACGCCGTGGTCACGAGCGAACGCCGCGAGCGCATCCTGACCGGGCGTACGGACGTCGGCGTGTGTCCCGGCGTCAGCGGCCACGCCGACGGATCGCTTCGAGCTGGCTCTCGACCTCGGCGCGCGTGAGTCGGTCGACGTCGCGCGGGCTGCCGGTCCGGCGCGAGCCGGGCGACCGCGCGCTCACCCGCCCGACGACGTACTGGCGCAGCGCTCGCAGCTCGGACGGCGAGATCGAGCGGTGGGTGTCGGCCCGAGATCTCCGAGACGATGGCCAGCAGGTCGTCGTGGAGATCGCGGTCACGCGGCTCGAACGACGCACCGGGTCCGGGCAGGTGGAACAGCGGCTCGTCGTCAGACGGGAGATCGTCGATCTTCAACTGGAGGCCGTTTGCCGCCGACCGGGTGCCATGCTCCAGCGACTCCGGCTCCGTGCCTGACAGCTCAGGCGGCGCCTCGCTCGACGCCAGCACGTCGTCCGCCGATTCGTGCGTCGGCGGCACGGGAGCCTGGCCGTTCGGGGCGCCGGGCGCGAGCGAGGTGTCGGGCAGGCGCATGCCGAGGCGATCGGCCAGGGTGCCCGCCGCCGGGGTCGGCGCACGATAGGCCGGCGGCAGCCCCACCCGGCACTCGATGTTCGACCGCTGGGTGGTGACCATCCGCTGCGCGATCTCGTCCACCGCCGCGCTCAGCCAGAGGTACGCCTGCGAGCCGGACGTGTAGTCGGCCGGTCCGATCGCCTGGACCCGCCCCTGGCGCTGGAGGTGGTCGGCCCGCGCGAACGCCCGGGCATCGCCGGGCGTATAGACGGCGAGCGTCTTGCCGCCCTGCTGGTTGACCACCGAGAAGACTGGCACGTCGCTCGGGCCGTCAGCGACGTAGATCATGTTCTCGAAGGGAACTCTTCGGTCGTCGTGGGCCATCGCGGCGTTGACGCTGATCTGCGGGTGCCAGTTCGAGCCCTTGTTGATCTCGAAGATCACGCGGGTCTTGCTGGTGTCGTCGATGGCGTAGAGGACGCCCGAGATCTCGCCGTGCTCGGCGCTCGCCTGCTCTTCCGGGCAGCCGCCCACCAGGAAGCCCGGCCCCGGCCCGGTCCCCGCCGAGAACTCGCAGGCCCAGACGCCGTCCAGGTAGGGGGCGATGGCGCTCCCGAGGATCATCTGGCGCAGGCCGCTGCTGAGGACGTAATGCTCGACGGCGATGTCGTGCGCGTGGTACTCGGGGCGCGCGGCGATCTGGTCCTTGAGCATCTGGAACAACGCCGGCAGACCCTCGTAGAACGTAAGCCGCGCCCCGAGCTGGCGGAGCAGGCTGTTGCTCAGCCCCTTGAAGCGCCCGGCCCGCACGTACGAGAGGATGTGCTGGAGGTACTGCTGCTCGGCCACCAGCTCGTAGCCGAGCGCGCGGTAGTACTCCGGCAGCGCGTTCGACTCCTGCCAGAACGTCGCCTCGTCCACACCGTACTGCTCGAACAGCGGCCGTTGCATGTCGTACGGGATCAGGGTCTTGTCGAAGTCCCAGATGATGGCGATCTTGTTCTGGGTGAACAGATTCCGGGCACGCTGCATGCTGCATCCTCAAGCGCGACGGCCGCTTCTGTCATGCGTAGCGCATTCTACGCCTCGGAGAGCAGAACGACGCGCGGGCGGGCGCTCGGACCGGGCATCGGGGGATACCAATGGGTCATCTGTCGCGGCACATTGGTCCGTATGGCGCATATCCGCAACAGGTCTGACATCGTTATCGTGCGGTGAACGGCGCGCCGAGGGGCAGCGGGATGGGAGCAGGCATGCGCACGCTCGCAGTGCTCGGGGGACCACTCCGAGCGGTCGCGCGGTGCCACGACCGGACCCCAAAGGCGGCGGCCATCGTCCTGAGCGTCGCCTGGCTCACCGCCGCGTCAGCCGGAGCCCCGGCCGGCGACGCCGCCCCGCCGACGATCGGCGGCTGCCAGCTCTTCCCGGCCGACAACGTCTGGAACACGCGGATCGACACGTTGCCGGTCCATGCTCGGTCGGCTGCCTGGATCGGCAGCGTCGGGGCCACTACCGGGCTGAAGGCCGATTTCGGCAGCGGCCTCTGGGAAGGCCACCCGATCGGCATCCCGTACACGACGGCCCCGGGCAGCCAGCCGCCCGTCGACATCAGCTTCTACTACGACGACGACAGCGACCTCGGGGAGTACCGGATCCCGCCCGACGCGCCGATCGAGGGCGGCAGCGACCACCACGTCCTGGTGGTCGATCGGGACCGCTGCATCTTGACCGAGGTGTTCGACGCGACGAAGCTGTCTGACACGGCATGGGCGGCCGGCTCGGGCGCGTTCTTCCATCTCAGCTCGAACGCGCTGCGGCATGATGGCTGGACCTCGGCGGACGCCGCCGGCCTGCCGATCCTGCCCGGCTTGGCGCGCTACGACGAGGTCCTGGCTGGCGAGATCGCCCACGCGTTGCGCTTCACGGCGAGCCGGACGCAGGGGGCGTACATCTGGCCGGCCCGCCACGAGGCGTCGAGTATCACCGACCCGAACGTGCCGCCGATGGGCGCCCGGGTGCGCCTGAAGTCGTCCGTGAACGTCTCGGCGTACCCGACCCAGGTGCGGGTGATCCTGACGGCACTCCAGCGGTACGGCATGTTCCTGGCGGACAACGGCTCGAACTGGTACATGAGCGGCGTGCCGGACGCGCGCTGGAACAACGACACGCTTCGGCGGTTCTCGGAGATCACGGGCAACATGCTGGAGTTCGTGGACGAGTCCAGCCTGATGGTCCATCCGGACTCGGGGCAGGTGCGCACGGCGGCCCCACCCCCGCCGCCTCCACCACTCCCGCCTCAGCCGACCCCCACCCCGCCCACGCCGACGCCGCCCCCCTCGTGCTCGCCGCGCCCGGCCGCCCGGGTGGAGGTTGTTCGCACCGTGCCAGGGCGCCTGGACGTCACGGTCACCGCGGTCATGGGGCCCGGCGCCCCGAACAACCGAGCCCACGCGCTCCGCTTCGGCACGCCGAGCAATGCGCGGATCCTGGTCGACGGCCAGCAAGTGACCGGCGGGACGCGGGTGGCGCTGCCGGCCGGCACGACGCAGGCGCGATTCTCCCTGGAGCGCATCGCGACGGATCAGGGCGCGACGGTGCCGCTGGTGCTGGAAGACGACTGCGGCGACTGGTCAACCTTCGCGGGCGGCGGCAAAGCTGCGTGGTAGCTATAGGCACCCGATCCCGAAGGTCAGGGATCGAGCCGAGGTTCCCAGTAGCCCGGTTCGCGGGCATGATGAGCCAGGGCGTAGATGACGATCTCGTCGCCCTCGAGTCGATACATGATCGAGAACGGGAAGCGCCTCACGAGAACGCGCCGGGCCTGATACCGCATGGGAGATCCCGCGTTGGGAAATGACGCTGCACGGCTCACGGCCGCCTCAACAGCCTGTCTGAACTGAATGGCGGCTCTAGGATTGCCAGCGTTGTAATACGAGATCTGTCCCAGGAATTCCTGGCGTGCGGCTTCGACGAACCTGGCCCGCATCACTGCGTTAAGCGTCTGGCTTCGGCGAACACCTCTTCGGCAGGATAGGTCTTACTCTCTCCACGCTCGTGGGCTGCGATGCGCGCCTCGATTTCGCGGTCCCAGGCAGCTTCGATCTCGGCTGACGGCGCCTCTTGAAGTGACTCAAGCAAGAGGTCGGCGAGTCGAGCTCGCTCCTCCGGCGGCAATTGGCGCGCGTGCTCTTCGAGCTCCGCAAGTGTCATCGACATCGCCGCTTCTCCCCACACCAGCTCAGTCACCTTGAGAGGCTGGTCAGTCCCTGTGGCGTCCAGTTCGCCTCGCAGACGAAGCAACTCACGCTATTGATCCCCAGCTAGGCATGGTGGCTATCAGCGGCAGCGACAACCGGATCTGCCGGATGAGTAACCAGATACTCGCGAATCTCAAGCTGCATTCGGTCAATCTCCGCGAGGAAACCCGATACGGACGCATGGTAGTTCGCTGGATCGGTTTCCAGACGACGGAGCTGCGCGACTTGCTCCTGGAATCGCCTCAGCCGATCAATCGTGGCCCGACGCTCCTCATCGTTCAAGATCATCAGTGTTCCTCGAGACCCTCAGGCGCGGGCGAATGGGCACTACGAGGCCAGGGCACACCTCAATGGTCTCAGGAAATTCACGCCATTCTTCGGTATCGGCGAAATTCTCAGCAAGCCAACGTCGGATATCGGTGAATCCGCGCAGCCGTACGAGCTTCGCGTGTTCACGGGCAAACCATTCTGCATCGGGTGTGAATGAAGTGTTCGTTACCAACAGGGCCGCATTGAAAGGGTGCCCAGCTATCGAGCCGGCGAACTCGCGAACCGACCTCGGTCCCTCTTTGGTTTCCACTGAGCGATGATGCTTTACCTGAGCGGCACCGAGTATCGGGAATGTAACGTTACTTCGCGACCAAAAGATGACATCGAATCCTCCATCGCGCTGATTGGTCTTTCCCACCTTCCTGGGTTCGAAACCCATCGAGTGAAGACGATCACAAATCAGATCCTCAAATTGTGATGGAGTCAGACTGTGAATGAGGGACGGATCAGCAGCGAGGAGATTCGCGAGTGGCCTGCCGACATCGACGAGTTCAACCCGTACGCGAGGGCTGGCCGCCTGCTCGTCCGCCCATTCGAACAATGGGCCCGGGCTTTGGAGACCGTCCTCGGGTGGAATCGGTTCTTCTATTAGGCCCAGCGAGGCTACGCACGAATGGCACCAGTGGGTGGCCCTTTCTCCGCGGTGCCATCGTGCCCAAGGCATCGGGTCATGACGATAGTAGGCTCCTCCTCTGAGGATTGTCGCTCCGCAACCCTCGCACCTATAGATACCTCGGGCATGAGATGGTGAGAGGTAAAGGGTCTTCGCCAATCGTCACCTGCCCGCTGGCCGAGTGGGTTCGCATGATCCAAGGAGAAGCGTACGATGCAGCGGCCTATTGCGTCCATTTCTTGGACAGTCGGGCCACAGGCTACTCGATCGACAGGACATACAGCGCCCGAAATCGCCTGGAGCGCAAACCAGGAAGGACTGAAATTGGGGTGGAGCAAGTCCACCCCGGAAACTATGACAGGGCGCCGGCGTCGCGGAGGGCGCGCCAGACCTTGTCCGACGTGAACGGCATCCCGATCTCCCTGATGCCGAACGGCTCCAGCGCATCCAGCACCGCGTTCGTGATCACCGGCGGCGCGCTCACACAGCCCGACTCGCCGACACCCTTCGCGCCAATCGGGTTGTACGGCGTCCGCGTAATCGTCAGGTCCAGCTCGAAGTTCGGGAGCATGTGGGCCGTCGGGACCGCGTAGTCCTGGAGCGTCGCCGTCAGCGGCTGCCCCTCCGCGTCCCACTCCAGGTGCTCGTACAGCGACTCCGCGACGCCCTGTGCCAGCCCGCCCTCGATCTGCCCGAACACGATCAGCGGGTTCACCACCGTCCCGATGTCGTCCACCACGATCATCCGGTCCAGCTTGACCCGGCCCGTGTCGCGCTCGATCTTGACGACCGCGACGCTCGCGGCGAACGGGATCGCCGAGACCTCGGCCGCGAAGTCCGCGTCGTCCTTCAGGCCGGATTCGCCCTCCGGCAGGCCCACGCCCTCTTTTGCCGCCGCCGCGATCTCCGCAAGCTCCAGGCGCTGCTCGGGGGCGCCCGTCACCTGGACGCCGCCCCGCACGAACGCCAGGTCTTCCGGCGAGACTTCCAGCATCGCCGCCGCGACCTTCAGCGCCTTCTCGATCACGGCGTCGCTCGCCTTCGAGAGGGCGCTGCCGCCCACCACCAGGCTGCGGCTGCCACCGGTCCCGCCGCCTCTCGGCATCGTGGCCGTGTCGCCGTGGACGACCTTGATCTTCTCGAACGGCACGCCGAGGCGGTCGGCGACCACCTGGGCGAAGCTCGTCTCGTGACCCTGGCCGTGCGACGACGAGCCGGTCTTCGCGACGATCGAGCCGTCCGGCTCGATCTCGACGCTGCCGTACTCGGTGCCCTGGCCGCTGACCTCGATGGTCGTGGCGACGCCGATGCCCATGATCTCGCCGCGCTCGCGGGCCTGCCGCTGCTCCTCCCGGAGCTGCTCGTAGCCGGCCATCTCCAGCGCGCGGCGGGTCGCCAGCTCGTAATCGCCGCTGTCGTAGATCGAGCCGCCCGGCGTCTTGTACGGGAACTGCTCCGGGCGGATGAAGTTCTTGCTGCGGGTCTCAACGGGATCGAGGTTGAGCGCCTTCGCCACCGCCTCGACGGCCTGCTCGGCGATGTAGGCGGCCTCCGGGCGGCCGGCCCCACGGTACGGCCCGGTCGGGCTGGTGTTGGTGTAGACGCCGTACGCCTCAGCGCGGTGGGCCACGAACCGGTAGGCACCGGTCGCGAAGTCGCGGACCCGGAGCGGCGGCGCCGCTCCGTGGGTCAGCAGCACCCCGCCGACGTTGAAGATCGTCTTGACCTTCAGGCCGGTCAGGATGCCCTCGCTGGTATAGGCCACGTCGACCAGGTTCATCTGGTCGCGGCCCTGCATCGTGAAGAGCAGGTCTTCCATCCGGGTGGAGACCCAGCGGACCGGTCGGCCCAGCTCGATCGACATCAGCACGGCGACCAGCTCGTCCGGGTACATGCCGCCCTTCGCGCCGAAGCCGCCGCCGACGTCCGGGGCGATCACCCGGATCGAATCGGCCGGGCGGCCGAGCACCTGCGCCAGCGTGCCTCTGGTGCCGAACGGCGACTGCGTGGAGCGCCAGACGGTCAGGAAGTCGTTCTCCCTGTCGTAGCTGGCGAGGATGCCTCGCGGCTCCATCGGCACCTGGGCCAGCCGGCTGTGGACGCAGCGCAGCGAGAGCGTGTGCTCGGCTTTGGCGAAGACCCCGTCGACGTCGCCGCCCTCCTTCACGAAGTGGTAGGCGACGTTGGTCCCAAACTCCGGCCAGAGCACGGGCGCGTCCTGCTGCATCGCCTGCTCGGGCTTCGTGACGGCGGGCAACGGCTCGTAGTCGATCTCGATCAGGGCGGCGGCGTCTCTAGCCTGGTACTTGCTCTCGGCGGCCACGGCGGCCACGGCGTATCCCGCGTGCGTCACCTTGCCGTGGGCCAGCGGCGGCAGCGGCGAGATCCTGCGGCCCTCGATCGGGATCGAGTTGGTGATCCGGGCGACGTCCTTGACGTGCTCGCCGTCCCAGACGGCCACCACGCCGGGGGCGGCCTTCGCCGCGCTCAGGTCGACGCTCTTGATGGTGGCGTGGGCGTAATCGCTGCGGACGAAGACGAGCTCCAACGTGCCGGGCAGGCGCAAGTCGTCGACATACTGGCCCTCGCCGCGCACCAGACGAGAATCTTCCACGCGCTTCCGTTGCGCCCCGATCTCCCGATCATGGACCGCCTGCATCCCGTCCTCCAGGGTGATGATCGCGTCCCGGCAGGGTAGCATGTGCGGGGGCACAGACGAGGACGTGTGTGCATGTACCCCCCGCTGACAAAAAGACAAAATGACAGAAATGTCGAAGGATCGGATGAGCGGCGAGCGGTGAGGTGGGCGTGGAGGGAGACGGCACGGCTACCGGCGGCAGTGGGTTGAGACCACGTCACCGGGTCCGCGAGTTGGGACCGCGTCACCGGGGCCGTGGGTTTCAACCCACGGCCGGTGGCGGACGCCGCCTGATCGCGACCCTGGTGACGCGCAGGGCGTTTCTCACGCTCGCGCTGGGAGGTGCCGGCGCGATGTTGGCCGCCTGCCAGCAGCCGACCAGCCCGTCGCGGTCGGGTGTCCCGACGCCCCTCGCGCCGCTGCGGACGCCCGAGCCGAAGCCGATCCAGACCCCCGCCACGGCCACCAAGCCGGCGGCTCAAGCCACGCCCGCCCTCGGGCCGCCGAAGCCGGGCGGCAGCGTCGTCTGGGCCGCCGAGGCCGACCCGCTGGACCTGGACCCGTTTGCTGCCTCGGGCTTCGCCGCGCTGGCGGCCTGGGGCGACCTGACCTACCAGAGCCTGGTGATGTTCGACGAGAACCTGAAGATCGTGCCGTGCCTGGCCGAGGCCTGGCGGGTCTCGGACGATCGGCTGACCTGGACCTTCACGCTGCGCCAGGGTGTCCAGTTCCACGACGGCAGCGCCTTCGAGGCCGAGGACGTCAGGTTCTGGTTCGAGCGGACGACGGCGCCCGACTCGCCGGTCAAGGCCGCCTTCGGCCAGATCGCGAAGGTCGAGCCGACGGGGAAGTACGAGGTCGCGTTCACGCTTGGGGCGCCGTACGCGCCGTTCCTGGCGACGCTCGCGGCGCTGCGCGGCTCCGCGATCGTGCCGCGCCGGTGGATGCAGGGGGCCGGTGCCGCCGCCCGGACCTCGGCGGTGGGGAGCGGGCCGTTCAGGATCGCCGAGTACGTCCCCGGGCGCTCCATCCGCTACGTCCGGCACGGCGAATACTGGGAGAAGGGGCTGCCGTACCTCGACGAGGTCAGGCTGGAGATCGTCCCCGACGAGGCAAGGCGGGTCGAGGCGCTCCGCTCCGGCCGCGTGAAGTACGCGCCGGTCGGTCCGGCGGCGGCTGCGCAGCTCAAGCGCGACCTGACGGTCCTCTCGTCGGCCGGACCGACCCAGCGGCTGACCGTCTTCAACACCCGGCGCAAGCCGTTCGACGACGTGCGGGTCCGCCAGGCCATCGCGCTGGTGGTGGACCGCCAGGCGGCGATCCAGCAAGTGCTCGGCGGCGAGGGGCGACTGACCGGCCCGGTCCCGACCGGCCACGGCGAATGGGCGATCCCGCCGGAGAGCCTGCCGTACCGCAAGGACCTGGCGCTGGCGAGGCACCTCATGAGCGAGGCCGGGCAGGCGGACGGCTTCGAGGCTACCATCAAGACGACGCCCGACGTCCCGTCGATGCTCGGCACCGCGAACCTCCTGGCCGAGCAGGCGCAGGCGCTCGGCATCACGCTGAAGGTCGAACAGCTTGACGGGTCGGCGCTCGCGAAAGCCGTCGCGGCGCAGGACTTCGACGTCGCCTCGGCGACCGTCGGATTCCTGCCAGACCCGGACGGCTACTTCGCACCGTACACGTCGACCGGCGGCCCCGGAGCGCCGGCCGTCTCCGGCTGGCAGCACGCCGCGTACGACGACCTGGTGGGGCAGGCTCGGATGCAGCTCGATCCGGGCCAGCGCAAGCGCCTCTACGACGAAGCGGCCACCATCGTGCTCCACGAGACGCCGGCGATCTGGTGGTTCAGCGAGAACACGATCGAGGCGCTGCACCCCAGCATCAAGGGGTACCGGCCGTCGTTCACCGGGCGGCGGCCGGGGCTGAAGAAGGCCTGGCTCGACGGCTGAAAGGCCCCACCCTTCCCCGCCCCATCGCGATGGG
>Ga0075420_100006161_pt1 | contig 10587 bp, 10 predicted proteins | sample SoiMetdeltSBSDD4_FD_75296 | JGI IMG/M metagenome (GOLD analysis project Ga0075420, IMG submission 75296) | Bulk soil microbial communities from a Populus tree surrounding site in Tennessee, USA - Soil MetaG P. deltoides SBSDD4 | ecosystem: Environmental > Terrestrial > Soil > Tree plantation... | reverse complement strand
AGTGGAGAGACGGCCGCGTCCCCCACATCGTCTACGACCCCTCGGCGCCGCCGGACGCCTACTTCCCCGGCCCCGATCGCTGGGCGTGTGCTGCCATCACCGACGTCGCCTGCGCCACGCCGGCCACCAGCGGGCTGGTGCAGCCGCCGGTCCACGCGATCGGGCTCTGGCGGATCTGGCAGCGCGTCGCCCAGAACGGGCAGGCGCCGGACGCCCCCGAGCGGAGCCGCATCGAGGCGCTCTACCGCAGGATGCTCGACTGGCACCGCTACCTCGCCGCCCACCGCGACCCCGACGGCAGCGGCCTGCTCACGATCTACCATCCCTGGGAGAGCGGCACCGACAACTCGCCGCGCTGGGACCCGCCCCTGGCGAACGTGGTCGTCGGCGCAGTGCCCTCGTACACCCGGCGCGACCTCGCGCACGTCGCCGACCCGTCCCACCGCCCCACGGACGCCGAGTACGACCGCTTCATGTGGCTGATCGAGTCGCTGAAGCGCGCGCGCTACGACGACGCCGAGGCCCACCGGCAGCACCCGTTCCTGGTCAAGGATCTCGTCTTCTCGGCGATCCTGGCGACGGCGAACACCGTGCTCGAAGAGGTGGCGGCCTGGCTGGGCCGACCCGAGGCCGAGCTGGCACAGCTCCGGGCGTGGGCCGCCCGGTTCTCGGCGGGCGTGCTGCGCCAGTACGACGCCTCGGCCGGCCTCGCGCTCGACCTGGACGTGCGGACCGGCCGGCCCATCCAGGTCCGGACCTGGGCCGGCCTCGCGCCGCTCCTGCTGCCCGAGGCGCCGTCCGACGTCGTGGCGGCGCTGGTCGAGCGGATGGTCGGCCCGGACTTCGCGGGCAACCCGGACTTGATCGTGCCGGCCGTCCCGAGCACCGTGCCCGGCTCGCCGGGCTTCGACCGGCGCTCCTACTGGCGCGGCCCGATCTGGCCGATCGCCAACTGGCTGCTCTGGCTCGGGCTGGTCCGGCACGGGCGGACGGCGGACGCCGCCGCGCTGGCCGAGGCGAGCCTCGCCCTCCTCCGGCGGCCGGGCGCCCGCTTCTCCGAGTACTTCGAGCCGTTCAGCGGCGAGCCGCTCGGGTCGCTCGACCAGTCCTGGACGGCCGCCGTCGCCATCGACTGGCTGGCCGCCACGCCCTGACGTCAGAGCCGTCCGATCTCGCCGACGATCGGTGGTATTGATCGTGCATGGCGCCGGGCAACGTGGCAGCGATGCTCTGCTGCCACGCAGCGTATGTGTTGAGTATGGAGTGACGCACAATGGCTAGAGGTCCCATCGTTCGCATCATTCGGGATCGCGGGTTCGGGTTCGTCCGCGCCGAGGATGGCAGCGAGATCTTCATTCACCACTCGACCCTGCCGCGCGGCGTCTTCGACACCCTGACCGAGGGGCAGGAGATCGAATTCGACATCGAGAACGACGCGCGCGGTCGCGGTCAGCGGGCGGGCAACGTCCGACTCGTCGACGGGTGAGGCGGGGTGCCGAGGCTGGCGCGCCGGCCCCGGCAGCCCTATCATTGCCGGCAACTGACGCTCCGGTCGGGGACGAGCACCGTGACGGGAGTGTCCCATGACCCCCTCCCGCTTCCCGTGCCGCCTCTGCGGGCAATCGACCGAGGGCGTCGATGCGTACGTCGTCTGCTCGGACTGCGTCGCCGAGTACGAGCAGTACGCCGCCGAGCGGCTCGGCGGCGACGACCGGATGCCGTTCGTGCCACCGGCCGATCCAGTCGCCCTGCCGCTGACGGCCGGCGAGATGGAGGCACGCCTCCGCAAGCTGCTGGACGACTGGTAGGGCGGCCTCGCCGCCACGCCTCGCCTCGCCTACACTCCCCGTTGGACACACGGACGATTGGGGAGGCGATCATGGCGGCGGACCTGCGAGGTCGACGGGCGATCGTGACGGGCGGCGGGCGGAGTATCGGCCGGGCGCTCGCCCTCGGGCTGGCGCGGAGCGGCGCCGACGTGGCGATCGTCTATCGCGAGCGCGCCGACGCCGCCGAGCAGACGGCTGCGGAGGCTCGTTCGCACGGCGTCCGTGCGCTGGCCGTCCAGGCCGACACCGCCGACGAGGCCCAGGCGCAGCGGATGGTCGAGCAGGTCGTCCGCGAGCTCGGCGGTATCGAGATCCTGGTCAACAACGCCGGCGTCCAGAGCCGGATCCCGTTCTTGAAGCTGCCGTATCGGGAGTGGCGCCGGATCATCGGCACCAACCTGGACGGCTACTTCCTGGTGGGCCAGGCCGTCGCGCGGCAGATGGTGGAGGCCGGCCGGGGCGGCGCGATCGTCAACGTCACGTCCACGGGGCAGGACGCCGTCGCACCGAACATGACGCACTACAACGTCTCGAAGGCCGGCGCGCTCAAGCTGACCCACCAGATGGCGTACGAGCTGGCGCCGCACGGGATCCGGGTCAACGCGCTGGCCCCCGGCCTGACCGAGACCGACATCAACCGCGAGGACCTGCAGGACGAGGCGTTCCGGGCCGGCCGCCTGAGCCGGATCCCGCTCGGGTTCATCGGGACGCCGGAAGACCAGGTCGGCGCGCTGCTCTACCTGGTCTCGGACGAGGCGCGCTACGTGACCGGCGAGTGCCTCCGCGTCGGCGGGGGCGCCGTGTTGATGGGCCCGGCCGGCCTGATGCCCAGGGGTTGACAGCGGGGCGGGAGTGTCGGGTACAACCTTCCCGCTCAATGGTGAGCACGAGAGAGCGCGACCGGACGCTTCAGGTCGCGCTCTCTCGCGTTCTCGGGAACGGCGGCTCTCGCCCCTGGGTCAACAGGGCGGTCAGTCGGCGCGCCGACGCGAGGCCGATGCTCGCGATCCGCCGCTGCTGCTCCCAGGGCCGTCTCCTGCGAGTCAGCATCTGCAACGCGAGATAGACGTGGGTGAGCTGCTCTCGAATCTGCTCGCGACGATCGATTGACATTCCTGCTGTCTCCCGCAGAGTATTGGTAGCACCTGTCATGCCACTCAGTTCCCAATCGACGCGGTTCCGAGAGATCTCTGATGCGGCGCTGACGTGCCGTTAACGGAGTGTGGGGTACCTTCTTCCCTGACTCCGAACCCTCGCTTACGTCACCAGTCCGGGGGAGTGGCTATCGCATGAGCTATATCCTGGTCGTCGAGGACGAGGACGTCCTGCGCGAGCTGCTGGAGATCGTCCTCTCCGAGGAAGGGTACGAGGTCCGGAGCGCCACGCACGCGGTCCACGCGCTCGAGATGGCCGCGAGCGACCGACCGTCGCTCGTCGTCTTCGACGTCACACTGCCCGACCTGAGCGCCGCCGAGTTCGTGGAGCGGTACCGCGCTCTCCCGGAGGCGACGGCCCCGCTGATCGCCGTCAGCGGCATCCCCAACCTGGCGGAGGAGGCCGAGCGGATCGGCGCCGACGCCTCCCTGGGCAAGCCGTTCGAGCTCGAAGACCTGATCTGCCTGGTCCACCGGACCCTGCCCAGGTGATGTCGCCGGGGAATACACCCGCGGGGCGCCGCGTTGTGGGGCGACGGAGGCGTCCTGCTCGGCCGGGCTGCCAGATGCGGCATCATCTCTGTTGAGCGGCGAACCTACACCCGGAGGACCTTGAGTCATGACAGCACCCGTGCAGGAGACCCCGCGCACCGCGTCCGTCGTCGACATCGAGGTGTTCTCGGACGTCGTCTGCCCCTGGTGCTACGTCGGTCGCCGGCGCCTCGAGCGCGCCACCGAGCTGCTGGCCGGCAAGCACGAGATCCGCGTCACCTGGAAGCCGTACCAGCTCAACCCCTGGATCCCGCCCGAGGGGATGGACCGCGCCGAGTACCGGCGGATGAAGTTCGGCAGCGCCGAGCGCTCCTCGGGGATGGATGGCCGCCTGCGCGAGGCCGGCCAGAGCGAGGGCATCGAGCTGGCGTTCGAGAAGATCGCCAGGACCCCGAACACCCTCCAGGCCCACCGCCTGATCTGGCTCGCCGGCCAGCGGGGGCGCCAGATCGAGATGGTCGACGCGCTGTTCCGGGCCTACTTCACCGACGGCAAGGACATCGGCCGCGACGACGTCCTGACCGAGATCGCCGCCTCGGCCGGCCTCGACGCCGACGAGGTCCGCCGCTTCCTGGCGAGCGACGAGGGCCTGGCCGAGGTCGAAGAGGAGGAGCAGGTCGGGCGCCAGCTCGGGATCGACGGCGTGCCGTTCTTCCTCCTGGCCGACAAGTACGGCGTCTCCGGGGCGCAGCCGGCCGAGGTGCTGGCGAACGTCATCGAGCGCGTCGTCGAGCTGGAGGCCGAGGAGAAGCGCAAGCTGATCCCCATCGGCGTGACCGCCGAGGGTGCCGCCTGCTCGGTGGACGACCCCGAAAGCTGCTCCTGACCGCCGCTACACCAGCGCCAGCGCCACCCCGAGCATCGCCGCCAGGATGCTGACCAGCCAGAACCGCTGGGCCACCTGGGTCTCGGACCAGCCCAGCAGCTGGAAGTGCAGGTGGACGGGCGCCATCCGGAACAGCCGCTTCCCGCCGGTCGCCTTGAAGTAATAGCGCTGCAGGATCACCGAGCCGGCCTCGGCCACGAAGACGACCCCGATCAGCGGGAGCAGCACCACCTGGCCCAGCATCAGCGCGACGACGGCGAGCGTCGCGCCGAGCGCCAGCGCCCCGGTGTCGCCCATGAACACCAGCGCGGGATAGGCGTTGAACCAGAGGAACGCGGCCACCGCCCCGGCCACCGTGAAGCAGAACGTCACGAGGTAATGCTGCTCATACAGGTAGGCAATGACGCCGAACGCCGCGAATGCCATGAACGCCGTCCAGCCGGCCAGGCCGTCCAGCCCGTCCGTCAGGTTCACCGCGTGCGACGACCCGACCACCGCCACCACGGCAAGCGGCAGGAAGACCCAGACCGGCAGGTGGATCGGGTCACGGACGGCCGGCAGGAAGACGAAGTCGACCCCCAGCAGCCCCGGGTGCCAGAGCGCGACGGCCGACGCCGCCCCGATCAGCAGCGACCACCCCAGCTTCGCCCGCTCGGAGAGACCCCCCTCCGATCGCCCCAGCAGGCTCATCCGGTCGTCGGCGGCCCCCAGGATCGCGCTGCCGATCAACACCCCGAGCGGCAGCAAGATCGAGCGGCCGGCCGCGACGTAGACCGTCGAGACGACCACCCCCGTCACGACCACCACGGTGGCGCAGATCAGCAGGCCGCCCATCGTCGGCGTGCCGGCCTTGACGCCGTGGCTCGCCGGCAGCTCGACCTGGATCGCCTTGCCCACCCGGCACAGGCGCAAGAGCCGCACGAAGGGGTGGCCCGCCGCCGACGCCAGCAGGCAGGCGAGGACGCCCGAGAAGAGCGAAACCGCCATCGGCGGGACCGACCACCCGTCCATGCGCTGCACCTGCCAGACGGCGCCATTGTACGGCGTCCGGCCGAGATGCCGTCGACGGGTCAGGGCGCGGATGACGGCTCGTCGAGGAGCAGGAAGGCGTCCGCGTCCAACAGCTGCAGAAAGACGCGCACCCACGGCGGCACGTAGCGACGCTCGCGGTCCACGACGACGCGTGGGTGGATCAGCCGCGTGCGCCGGTCGCCCCGTTCGAGGACTGCCCCGCCGGCCGCCAGCACGTTCCGGACCCACTCCGCGCCCGGGCCGTACGTCAGCGCGATGGCGTACCCTCCAGGGCGCCTGAACACCGCGACCGGCGTCCGATACGCTCGCCCCGAGCGCCGCCCACGATGCACGACGATGCCGGACCCCGGCACCCGCCCGGCGACCGTCCGGCCGATCGGGTTCGTGACCATCCGATTGAAGCGCGCCAGCGCCCGTGGCAGCACCACCGGATCGCCTCCGATGCCGCGGCCTCACGCCTCGCGGGCGGCCGTCAGCCCGCGGGGTGTGCGCTGCGGGCCTCTTCCAGCCCGGCCTCGGTCCAGTGCGCCGCCTCGTCGGCGGTCATCCCGCCCAGCGGCCAGACCCGGGCGTCCTGGTACCCCCACTGCTCCACGTCGACCACGTACTGGGTCCGCGAGAGCACCGTCCCGTTGCAGACCGGGCCGTCCGCCCCGCCCTCGCCGTCCTCGGGGGCAACGGTCGGCGGGGGGCTCGCCGCCCGGCCCAGCAGCGCGCGCATCACCCGCGTCGGGATCTTCGCCCGCTCCTCGGGATAGATGTAGCCGAACAGGATCAGGTGGCTCAGCAGCACCGGCCAGTGCTCGGCGAAGCGAGCCAGCAGGCGGTCCCAGTCCAGCAGCTCGGCCCGTGCCCGCAGCACGTGCGCCACGTCCGCGCCGTCGAACCGCTCGCGCTCCATGATGAGCGCCTTCTGCCAGATCATCTCCTCGGCGGGGACGAGCTTGACGGGGATGTCGAATACCGTCTCGTCGACGGCGTGCCGGAACCAGTCGTCGTCGACGGGAGCCACGCCGTTGCCCGATCCGTAGATCAGGTCCACGAAATGCTCGCCGCAGTACGCCTTGGCGAGCCAGTGCGGGAACGGCACCTCGCCGCGACAGCCGTCCGCCTCCAGCGCGGCCAGCGCGCGCGGATAGTCGGCCTCGCGCAGGAAGACGTCCAGGTCCTTGGTGTGTCGAGCGATCCCGGTGTACCGCTCGAAAGCGTACGCCCCGCCCACCAGGAACGGCACGCCGGCCTCCTGGAGGCGGGTCAGCGCCCGACAGTAGAACGCCCGCGTCTCGGCATCGAGATGCTGCTCGGGACGCGGAGGGGGATTGGTGAGTATCGGTGTCTGCATAGTAGCTCCGGACGACGGCGTCGTCGTCGTCATAGTCGTGAGAGCCCGCGCCTGAGCGCGGGCTCGGAATGGACCTGGGTTGGAAAGGTGCGCCGCGCGCACCCGAGGCCGGGACCGGCCGCCTGGTGATCAGGCCATCGGCGCGGCCTCGCGCTCGCGGTGGTTCGCCCCGTCCGGCACGTCGCTCGTGCCGTTCGACGCGGCGTCCCGCAACTGCCCGCCTCCGAGCGGGATCTCGATCACCCGGTACGGTGGCCGATCCGGGAAGTGCTGCCGCAGCAGCGGCGCCGAGACGTTGTAGACCGGGATGTTCGACTGCGTCCGGCCCTCCAGGCTACCGTGATGGGCGTGGCCGTGGAAGATCGCCGTCGCCGGGTACCGATTGAGCGGCTCCTCCAGCCGGCTCGACCCGAGGAACGGCATGATCTCCGGCGGCTCGCCCTCGCAGGTCGCCTGGATCGGCGAGTAGTGCATCAAGGCGATCTTGTGCTCCACCCGCAGCCGCGCCACCGCGCTCTCGAGCTTCAGCGCCTCGTCGATCGCCTCGTGGACGAACGCCTTGATCGCGTTCTCGCCCCACGGGCCGAGCGCTCGGGCGCCAAATCCTCCGCCGAACCCCTTGACCCCGGCGAAGCCGATCCCCTTGATCTCGATGGCGTCGCCGTCCAGCACCTGGACGCCGCCCTCGCAGAGGATCTGGGTCACCTCGTCCTGCTTGCCGGACTCGAAGTCGTGGTTGCCGAGGACCGCCACGATCGGGACGCGGACGCTGCTCAGCTCGCGGACCAGGATGTGGGCCTCCTCGGGGAGACCGTAGTCGCACAGGTCGCCGCAGAGCACCAGGACGTCGGCATGCTCGGAGACGGTGGCGAAGATCGGCTGCAACGCCCCCTGCGAGTGCTTCGTGCAGTGGACGTCGCCAACCGCCGCCAGCCGCACCGTTCCGTTCGAGCGCTGCTCAACCTGCTCCATGACCTCTCCCGTGCCATGCGAAGCGCATGCGATCTGGGTCGACTGCACGGAAACAGGATGCACGCCCCATGCCACGTGCAACGGCGGGCATCTCGGCGCGTTCCAGGAGAACTGAACGACTCGTCCCAGCCCGGCGCTACGTTAAATCCTGAGCAGGAACGAGCACGCGTCACCACGGCGACCACCCAGGTGGAGCGTTGGTAGCAGGAGCGCAGCGGTGCAGCTTGATCCCCGTGTCGTCCAGATCGCGGCCGAGGTCGACCCGTCGCGTCGCGTCGAGCGGCTGCTCGACGCCGCGTGCGATCTCCTCGCCGCCGACGGCGCCACGCTGGCGCGCGTCGATGCGGGCGTCGTCCGGGTCGTCCGCGAGCGTGGCGCGGTCCTGGCGCCGATCGGCGGGCGCGGCCCGGCCGGCGACGACTTGAGCGAGGCCGTGATCCGGGCCGGACGCCCCGTGCGTCGGGCCGGTCCGGCCCCCGGGCTCGCGGTGCCGATCCGGGGAGAGGGCGGGCTGACCGGCATCTTGACCGTCCACCGGGCGGGCGCCGGGGCGTTCTCCGACGACGACGAGAGCCTGCTGGCCCTCCTCGCCGCGCTGGCCGGCAGCGCCCTCCGCGAGACGACGCTGGTCGAGCAGGCCCGCGGATCGCTGGTCGACGCGGTCGAGAGCCTGGAGGACGGGCTGCTCCTCTACGATGCGAGCGACCGCCTGGTCCTCGCCAACCGGCGGGTCTGCGAGCTGGTCCCGGCCGTCGCCCACCTCCTCGAGCCCGGCGTCCGCTTCGACGAGGTCGTCCGGGCAGCGGCAGCCCGGGGGTACTACCGCGACGCGAGCGGCGCCGTGGACGACGTCGTCTCGGCGCGGCTCGCGCGGGAGATGCCGCCTGACGGCCGGCTCGCGATGCACCTGGAGGACGGCCGCGTCGTCCAGGTGAAGGAGACCCGGACCCGCGACGGGGGCCGGCTCATCCTGGTGACCGACGTCACCGAGCTGCGGCGCGCCACCACCGCGCTCGAAGTGAGCGAGCGCAACTACCGGATGATGGTCGACGGCGTCGACGACATCATGTACCGGACGGACGCCAACGGCATCTTCACCTACGTGAACCCCCGCGTCCGGGAGGTGCTCGGCTGGACCGCCGAGGAGATCGTCGGGATCCACTACCTCGACCTGATCGACCCGACCTACCGGGCGGCGGCCGGGCGCTTCTATCTGCGCCAGTTCGGCCGGCACATCCCGACCACCTACTACGAGTTCCCGGCCACCGCCAGGGACGGCTCGCTGGTCTGGGTCGGGCAGCACGTCCGGCTGGTCGAGGAGGACGGCAAGGTCGTCGGCGCGCTCTCGGTCGCCAGGGACATCACGGCCCGCCGGCGGGCCAAGGCCCACGACCGCGACCGCCTGCGGATCGTCGAGGGGATAGCGCGGAACGCCCCGCTGCAGGAGACGCTCGAGCAGCTCGTCGGGCTGTTCGAGCGACGGACGCCCGGCTGGAGATGCGCGGTCGTGCTGAGCCAGGGCGGCAGGCCGCGCACGGTGGTGGCGCCGGACTGGGAGCCCGCGCTGCTCGCGGCGCTCGGCGTACCCGAGAAGCCGGAGCCGCCGGCCGGCCCGGCCCTCTGCAAGACGGACCTGGCGGGCCGGACCGCCTGGACGGCGCCGATCCGGGGCCGCGACGACGGCATTACCGGCCTCTGGGCGATGGTCTCCGACGACGGCCGCGAGCCCGACACCGAGACGACGCTGCTGGCCTCCGAGCTGGTCCAGTTGGCAGCCGTCGCCGTCGAGCACACCCGCCTCACCGAGCGCCTCCAGGCCAGGGTCGAGCGCGCCCGCGCCCTCAACCACCTGGCGCAGCTGCTCTCCTCGTCGCTCGACCTGGAGACCGTCTTGAGCGAGATCGCCCGCGCGGCGAGCGCGCTGCTGGGCGCCCCGGTCGCCCGCTTCTGGATGGTGGACGAGGCCGAGCAGACGATCTGGCTCGCCGCCGACGCCGCCGAGAGCTCGGACAGCGGCGTCGATCACGGGCCGGAGAAGCTGAACGTCGCGGACCTGAGCGGCGTCCTCGGCTGGGTCGCGGCCAACCGGCAGCCGGCGATGATCCCGCACGCCGCCGACGACCCGCGGGTCCGCGACGCCGCCTGGTGGGCCGAGCGCGGCCTGACCAGCTTCCTGGGCCAGCCGGTCCTGCTGGACGGGCGCCTGCTGGCCGTGCTGGTCCTCTGGGGCCGCGAGCCGTTCACGTTCGACGCCGACGACGAGGCGCTGCTGGAGAGCTTCGTCTCGCAGGCCGCCCTCTCGATCCGCAACGCCCAGCTCTACCGCGACACCGATCAGCAGCGCCGCCGGCTCCAGTCGCTGGTGGAGGTCTCGCACCGGCTCTCGCGGGGGCTGGACCTGACGGAGGTGCTGGACGCGATCACCGAGGCCGCCGCCGCCATCTTCCACGGCGAGGCCGGCGTCCGGCTGCTGGTCGGCGACGAGCTGGTCCGGGCCAGCGTCTCCAGAGGCGCCCGCCAGCGCCCGTCGATGGAACGGATCACCACCCGGGGCGGCCTGATCGGCGAGGTGCTGCGGACCGGGCAGCCGGCGTCGACCTCGGACGTGACCAGCGAGCAGCGGATCGCCACGCCGTTCCGCGAGATCCTCCAGCACGACCGGATGACCGCCCTGCTGGTGGCGCCGATCCGCCACGACGGGCGGGTCCTGGGCACCCTCCACATCTACCGCGAGCGCGGCCACGAGTGGCGCGACGACGCCCACCTGCTGGCGGCGGGGCTGGCCGACCAGGCGGCGATGGCGATCGAGAACGCCACCCGCTACGCCGGCCTCCAGGACAGCCTGGAGCGGGCGAAGATCCCGGCCCGCGTGAACCAGCT
>Ga0075420_100006160_pt1 | contig 10587 bp, 17 predicted proteins | sample SoiMetdeltSBSDD4_FD_75296 | JGI IMG/M metagenome (GOLD analysis project Ga0075420, IMG submission 75296) | Bulk soil microbial communities from a Populus tree surrounding site in Tennessee, USA - Soil MetaG P. deltoides SBSDD4 | ecosystem: Environmental > Terrestrial > Soil > Tree plantation... | reverse complement strand
CTTCGCGCCGATCGCCACCAGCGACGCCCACGGCTGCCACAACGAAAGAGCCTTCATCAGTTCATCTCCGCAATCCGGCTCACCTTCTCGCCGCCGTTCGCCCGGCCGCTGCCGTGCGCGATGAAACCGATCACCGCCTGCCGTTTCGGGTTCGCGCAGGCCTGGCACTCCAGGCACGTCTTCCCGTGCGACTGCGCCGGACAGACCACAATCCGCTCGCCGCTGGCCGTGAACATCGCCCAGCGCTTCGCCGCCTTTTCCAGCAGCGTCACGACGGGCGCAATGCCGTACGCGAGCAAGCGGTTGGCGTGGCGCGCGCCGTTCGCCGACAGATTGATCGTGAACCCGTTGCGGTTGGCGAACGCGATCAGCCGGATATTTTCGTCCGTCAGAGGCTTATGCGTGAAGGTGAACCCGCGCCGGCCGCGATTGGCTTCGACCAGTTCGTGCAGCAGCACGGCGTCGATCGTATTCCCCGCGCCCGGCAGATCGCCCGCCTGCGCGTAGCGCCACAACTGCCCCGCCGGCAGAGCCCGCACCGCGGCCAGAAAATCACCCCAGGACAACCCCTGAGTCCCCTCCGTCACGCGCTGCCAGTGCACATTCAAAGCGCCCGAATTCGCATAGCACCCATTGCCCTTCAAAGGGCACACGTCCGGGCAGGTATCCTTCGGCGCGATCGCCACCGGAATCCGCCCCGTCTTCTGGTTCGAAGATTTCAAAACAAACCCGATCATTCCCCACCCCCCAGCACCCAGCCCACGAAGCGCTCAAACAAAGCCAGCAGCACCGGCGCGTACAGCACGAGCACAAACATCCCCGCCGTCAAAACACACCCGCACCCCTCACCGAATCTCCGCAACGCGCTCACGCCGGCACCACCTTCGCCGCTTCCAGTTTCGCGACGTCCAGGTCTTCAATGCCTTTCACAGCACGCTCGACGAGCTGCACGTAGCCACGTTCGCGGTCCAGTAATCGTTTGAGTTCGGTCAGGAGATGTGTGCGGCGGTCACAGTCTGAAATCGTCCGCAGCGTTTCCGCGACCTGCTGTGAGTTCCATCGGCTGATTTCAATGCCGGACGTTTTTTCGAAGAGCGCCACCCGCTGCTGCAGTTCCTTCAACTCTTTTTCCGCGCGATTGTCCGCAGAGAACTGGCGGCCGCGGTCGTATTCCTGCCGCTTGATCACCTCAAGCTGATCGTCCGGGACGAGCTGCTCCATGGCGCGCCGCAACAGTGCCGCGAGGAACACGCGGTCCACCGGCTCCGGCTTCAATACAGGAGCTTCCTTGCGCTGAATCACGCCCTTCCCGCGCGGCACCAGCAGACCCCACGTCGCGGGCAGTTCACCGTCTTTGACAATCCGTTCGTCGCCGACCACCAGCCACCAGCGATCGCAATAACAGCAGATGCTTTCGGCTTTCTCCGGCGACTTCAGCTCGCGCAGCCAGTCCGAGCGCGACACCTTCACTTCAAAGCCGTTCAGCTCGAGTCCGCGCGACGGCCAGAGGCTCATCGCCATGGCATCCGCCGAGCGGCATTTCGCCGACCCCGTGCCGTCCGGCACTTCGGTCAGAAACGCCCACGCATTCCCGCGGTAGCGCTCACGCAAAGCCACATAGATTTCGCCGGTGGAGAGCATTATTTTCACCGCCCTCGCTTCTTCCTGCGCGTGAGGTGCCCGCGCAGCGCGGCGTTCTGGCGTTCGAGTGTTTCAGCGCGTCTTTTCTGCTCTTCGTAATAGCGCTTGTACCTGTCTCGCTCGTCGATCAGCGCTTTATAATTCTGCGCCATCGCTTCCGTCGCGGTGGCGATTCGCATGAGACACCCGGCTTTAACCGTCTCGACGTCAAGAGAATGGTCTGTCTCCGTGAACCAAATTTTTTTAGACTCTTCGATCCAGAATTTCTTTTCCAGCATCACGCACCCCCACCGGCGTCCCGGCGAGCCGCCGAGCGCGCGAGCAACAGAATCGATTGTTGAACGTGTTCGGGCAGCTCCGCCCAGGCCAGCCGCAACTCCTCCGGCACCTCCGGCCGCGGCGGCAGTATGTCATCCAACGACGGCGCGCGAACGGCCGAAACCGCGCTTTTCGCGGCCCCCGTTGCGGCCCCCGACGTTGAAGTGTGGAATTTAGACCCCTTCGGCAGCTTCCCAAAACCCCGGGAACGCGAAGGATTTATATTGGTCGGGGCGACAGGATTTGAACCTGCGACCTCTTGCACCCCAAGCCCAACGGCCGCAAACGCATTCGACCGCGTTTGACCGGACGGCACGGGCTTTTCATAGGTAGAACCCCGCCCTTCACCACTCCGCGACGGCTCTTTTGTGGTCCCCGAACCGTCGATCGGTGGCCCCTGTTGTGGTACCTGCTCGTTCAAGCCCACCACTTTGCGCTGCGCTTCCGGCTCCGGTTCTTCGTGCAGCGCCGCCCACACTTCCGCCGCGCTCCGGCTCGGATCCACCAGCGCCAGGTAATGCTTCTCCGCCATCGTGTCCGGCGCGTGGCCCACCTGCAAATCCACGCTGTCCTCGTTCACGTTGCGCCCGCGCGCCCACGAAATATGTGTCGCGCGCAAGCGGTACATGTAACGGCCTTCCATCAGCGCCAGCCACTCCTCGCGAATCTCCTCCTCAATGTCCGCCGTCAACTTCACGCGCAACGCCCGCGCTTTGATCTTCTTCGGGTCCTTCGGCGCGGGCCCGTCGAAGCCGCGCTGGCGGCCCGTCAGCAGCAGCGTCATCACGCTGTACGGTTCGACGCCGTCCGGCGCGTCTTCCGGCCAGAGCATCCGCACGAACGCCAGCGCCATGCAGCGCTCGAAATTCCGCTTCGCGTTGTTCCGGTCGATCGCGCTTCCGTTCGCGCTCACCAGCAGAGGCTCGTCGGCGCCGGCCTTGCGCGCCTCGATCGACGCCAGCAGCTCCTCGCCCAGCGCATGCGGCAGCGCGGCCAGGCCGTTCCGTTTCTTCCCTTCCCCCGGCGGCAGCTCGATCCGGTACGCGTCCTTGTACCCGACCAGGTCTTTCACCGTGGCTTTGAACACCGCGCCCGGCCGGTTCCCGCTCACCAGCAGCGTCACCCACGCCTGCCGCAGCGAGCCGCGCTCGGCGCCGATCTGCGCCAGCTCGTCCGCCGCGTCCAGAATCGCCCGCACTTCCTCCGGCGTGAACGCCTTCGGCTTTTTCGCTGGCGGAGCCTTCACGCGCTTCCAGTACGCCAGAGGGTCGGTTTCGAGGATCTGGTGTTCGGCCAGCCAGCGCGTCATCTGCTTCAACGCGCCCTGCGCGCATTTGCGGACATAGTTCGCGCCCAGTTTGTCGGCCAGGTCCTTCGCCGCCTTGTTCAGCGGCCCCAGCTTCAACAGGTCGCGCGCGATGTGGATGTTGAATTCGTTCTCGTCCAGCCAGCGCTTCAGGTTCGCACGCCGCTCGTCCGACAGCTCCGCCTGCTGCAGGAAGGCCTGGACCATGTGCGGGTACGGCGTCGTCCACGCCTCCGCGTTCGGCAGCCCGTCCAGAGCCCGCTGGCGCGAATTCAGGAATTTTCCGTGTGCGGCGGCCGCCTCGTCCTTGTCCTGGTACCAGTACGTGCGCTTCTTGCGCCGCCCGCTGAACGGGTCGGTGAAGCGGAACTGCCAGCCCCGGCGGTTGTTTTTGCCCGAGCGAACCCGGCGCGGTGTGGACATGAGCTGCCCCTCAGTCGTTTTTCAGTTTCGCGCAGTCTAACTAATTCTTGTTCGCTTCAAACATCGGCGTTGCCTTGCCGACAAATTTCCCGTTGCCCAGGTTTCTCTCGGAAACAATCACCGGCGTCACCCGCTGCGCCAGGCGCTCCTTCTTGGCCATGTAGCGCTCCAGTTCTTTCAGCCGCACGCGCCACTGCCGCCCCTCGGCCACGGTGAACCCGATCAGCGAGCCGTCCTCCAGGTCGCGCCGCACTTCCTTCTCCGGCACGCCCGAAATCTGCGCCGCCGTTTTGATGTCCACCGCCAGCAGCGTCGGCGCCGGAGCCAGCGACGTCAGCCCGATCGGCGCCGCCGCTTTAAAGAACTCCAGCTTCTGCAGCAGTGGCTCGACGCGCGCGTTCCCCCGGTCCTTCTCCGCCCCGACCAGGTTCACCAGGTCCTCTAAATCGCTAATTGTTAGAAAGGTGTCCATAAGCCTCTAGCCTCGCCTCTTCGCACGCTTCGATGAATTCTTTCGCGACGTAGGGATTAATGGCGTTTCCGTACCCGCGCAGGCGCACCACTCGGGCGGGTACCCCATGAGCCAGCGGGAATGTGCCGGGTTCAACGCGCCTCTTTTTTCCGTCGGTGCAGGGGAGCCAGTCGAAGGAATCCCAAGGGACGCCTGGCGATCCAGATACGTGCTCCTGGAAAACTGGCTGTCGTGTTCGCGCGGGCAGTGCGGCGTGTTCCATCCCGCTGGGGACAGTCGCGCTGCGCTCGTCAGCGTGTCCGGAACTCCCCGATGCGCGCCCGTCGATTCCGAATCTTCCGCGCGTGGAGTCGGCCAGCCGGCCAGTTCGACAGTCTTCCGGCTGCTGTCCGTGTTCCCGGCCGGGTTGTACTCGTCCGTTCCGGGCGATCCGGCCATCGGCGTCGGCCAGCCCGCCGCCAGCGCCGCAAACTGATTCAGGTTCGTCCCCGCGCCGCCGCCCACGCGCTTTCCGCGCGACAGCCGCACGTCTTCCGGTTCCACTCCGCGCGTCGCATCCATCACGCCCGGCGTAGGCCATCCACCAAAGTCGTTGTCGGATGTTCGGCGATTTGACGCACGCAGCCGGCAGATCGGATGCGATAAGGGCATATCCACACTCTGCCAACGTAGCGCGTACTCCGGCGAGCCAGATAACTCCATCCGCGCCGCTAACCTGCTCTCCAGCAACAACTGGAGGCTGGCACTCCGCAATAAGGCGCTGGAACTCCGGCCACAGGTGACGTCCGTCGGCGAACCATTCGTAGCCGCAGGGCACGCAAGCAAAGATTCCAGTCTTGCGCGGATGCGGGATGGTTTTTCCTTCGCAGACGGGGCACTTCTTTTTCTTGCCGGCCGCGCTGAACGGCGGACAGGGGCAACTACCAGACCACACGGGCCGGTCTTCGGGCCATCCAGCGAGTCGAAGAGCGAGGGGCCATCCGCTGATGCCGGCGAAGAAATGGCATTGAGTATAGTGCCGGACTTCATGCGCCTTAACCTCCTGGATGTCCCGTTCGTCCACGTCCCCGGCCGGAATCAGCCCCGCCCGCATCAGCTCGCGCAGCCACGCCGCCGCGCCCTTGTCGAATTCGTTGTAGTAGTTCACTTGCTCCGAATCTTCCGCACCGACGCCTCGTCCCACCCGCCGCGGCCGCTCTTCGTTGCGTAGCCCATCGTGTTGAGCTGCTGCGCGAGGGCGGTATTCGTCAGGCCCTGCGTGGTCTGGATCAGCGCCAGCGCGCTCTCGTAATCGTGGCGGATCACCCGCCGGACCTGGTGCCCCATACGCGTCCCCTTTACCCGTACGACACCTGTTTTCCGCACGTCAGGCACTTCGTCAGCGGGCCGTACCACTCGTAAAAGTGAACCCGGTGTTTCCGCCGGCGTTTGCATTTCCGGCAGCGCAGAATCTTGATTTTCGTGTCCGTGGGCGCAGGCGCGTGGATGTGGACCAGGGTGTTCCCGCTGACTATGTAGCTCATCGCCCACCCCCTTCCCTTTCACCGCCACCCGAATCCCGTCCGCGTCGAAGTCGTACTGCGCCTCGATCGCCGCCGCCCCCGGTTTCAACGCCCGCCACTCGTCCAGAGCCCCCGCCGCCCAAGCCCGCAACCGTTCCTTCCGCGTCGCCAGCCGCTCTTCGACGCTCACGCGGGTTTCTCTACGGCAGGGCTAAAATTAAACCAGAGGACCTCTACGCGTTTCCGCGCGCCATCCGCCAGCGCTTCGCGTTCGACCCGCCGCCAGTCTCGGAAAATCGTGGAATAAAGTTCGGAATGATAACCGCTCAGAATGACGCTGCCTTTCAGCGAGCGCAGCAGTTTCGCCAGCCGGCGGTGGTCTTTCTCCGTCATTTCATGCACGTAACGTCCAGTGCTTTTCATGCTGGAACGCGTTGACGGCAGGTACGGGGGATCGATGTAAAACAGCGTCTCCGCATCGTCGTATTTCTCAATCAGGTCCAGCGCCTTCATATTTTCGATCACGCAGCCCGCCAATCGCTCCGTGAACGACGGCACCACTTTTTTCCAACTGTTCCAGTCGTGGGCCGGCGTGGTGTGCGAGCGCCTGGACTTGCCCCGAAATCCCGTCGAATAATCGGGCCGAAAACCGGCGGAACCGAATCCAGCCATGGAACGCAGGAGCGTCAATCGCGCGCGCTCAATCGGGTTTACGACTTTAGCGAAATCGGGGCCAAACGACGCATTGAATTCTTCGCGTGCGAACGGCGTGAATTCGAGCGCTGCGCGCAACTGTTCCGCGCTCGCCGGATCCCGCAGAACGCGATACACGTTCACCATATCCCCGTTCAGGTCATTGACAACTTCGTGAAAGCTGCGCGGCTTTCGAAAGAAGATCGAGCCGGCGCCGGCATACGGCTCAACGTAGGCGCGGTGCGCTGGAAAGTGCGACATGATCCAAGGCGCTAATCGCCACTTTCCACCGTGATACCGCATTAAAGGCCTCGTCACTAACATCCCTGACCCCTCTAGTTGTAAACCGGCTGCAACTTCCCCCGCAGGATCGCGGCGTCCTTGCGCGCTGCGTCGCGCTCCTTCTGCAGCTCGACCAGCCGCGTTTCGTGCAGCTTCTGCGTGGCTTTCAGTTCGTCGATTTCCTTCTGCGCCTTGTCGATCGCCTCCACGCAGTCCTCCGACAGCGAGACGAACGCCAGGTCCAGCGCCTGGCCGTTGCGCGCCAGAGCCACCCGCCGCGTGCAGCTCGCCGCCTTCGCCACAAACGCCTTGTGCTCCGCCGCCGCCTCCAGCGCCTTCGTGCTCTCCATAACGGCCTCCCCAAAGGTGAAAGGTTGAAGTATTGCACGGACGTCCGCGTGACCGGAACCGGGGCGATAATCTCGCCTGAGCCCGATTGTGGGTGGCGGGACACCCCGCCAAAAATCCCACGCCGTCCGTGCAAATTTTTTGACTGTGCGGGTGGAAGACACGGCTCAATGAGCTCGCTCTACTCTTCCAACTTTCGCGCGCCCGCTACTTCAGCGTAGTCCACCGGCACATCGAGCCGCGTTAGCCCCGGCACCGTCGTACACCGCCGCACAGTTCCTTAGCTCTCGACCAAACACCGCGCCGGTAGCACCGCCAGTACGGAGCGCCGCGTCTTGGTGATCATTTCTTCCTGCGGGGGATAGTGTGTGATCGTGTAGAGCGCCGCCGTCATCCGGTCGTCGACCACCATCATGTGTTCGCCCGACTGGCCCGCCTGCGCCTGCGACACCACCGCGTTCGCCTCGACCATTTCGGCCAGGCTGTACGCGCGCAGATCGGCCGGCTCGACGGGCATCAGCTCCATCGAAAACCACACATGCGTGAGCATGTCCCCAACGATCTTCTTGGCCCGTTCCAGTTCCATCCCCCACCTCCTAAAATCCTGCGATGGAAGCCGCCCCATTCATGACCAGCGATTCGGCTACCCTAGACGGAAATCCCTCGCTGCATCGCAAGAACGTTTTCTTTCGCGCGTCGGTCAAGCTGCGCCGGACATGACCGCGAGCAGTCTCTTTTTCGAGGACGTTCCGGAGCCCCGCCGGCGCGTGCCGCTCCCCACGCTGGAGCGCGCGAATGCGTTACGATTTCTGCGCAACACGCAGCTGCAGGTACGCCCGCATGCCCGCGATCACGCTGATAAAAATGAAATCCTTCATGCGCTGCTCGAACGGCAGCTTGACGTACTCCAGCATGTTGGGATGCAACTTCTTTTCGGCGTTCTTCACTGGGCCCCACGCCCACCCCGCCTTCTGCTTGTGGCGGTACCACTCTTCATGCGAAGCGCTCGGCGGCGCGTCGGGATGCGCGATTAGCCAGACCACACCGTTCTGGATCGAGGCCTTCATTTCCTCGGGCGCATCCGCCCAGGCCGGGCCCGGGTCTTCGCCAATCCGTTTGCGGTAAGTGCGATTCGCTTCGTGAACGACGACACAAATAGCTTCGAGTTCTGTTGCTGCGTCCATGGCTGCCCCCACGACGAAGTTTTAAAAGACCCGGGCGAGTTCGCGCTGCCCGGGGTACCGCGCTGTTAGGGGTCGGGCCTGCAACACGACTTTTCGAACCTACAAACTCCGCTGCATCGCACCTAAGCCGCTGAGATGGATCCTTCGGGGCGCGAACCCCTTGGATTCCAGAGCTCAACCATTCTTCGCGGTTCACCTGCAGCGCTGCCCGCGAAAGGTATGACCCATTCGTTTGTAGTCAGTCGCGTTCCGTCCTCCCCCTCCGTGGTATCTGTTGCGGGTCTCTCCCCGCCTGTCGCGTCGTTCGAGGTGACGTAGCCTTAATGGCATGCCCCAGTCCTTCAGCTTCTTAGCGAGACTCCACGCGCGGAGAAGAAGCCCTTAGCCATCGTCGGATTCGCTTCAATTTTTTGACGGGGGCCGCGCCGCCAAGCTGGCCCCCGTCGTATCCGGGGAGGACGTCACTCTTCCGCCGGACTTCTTCAAGCTCTTGTTCTTCGATCGGCCCTGCCCGCTGCGGCTCCGCCCGCTGCGGTTCCCGTACGGCGCAGAACCCTCCGCCGCACGTGCAGCCTGCGGCGAATCGTAAATTTCACCCATGCGCCGGTAGATCCGACCCAGCGCGCGCACACGCGCCTGCGCCACAAGGGCCTGGTCGCTTTCCAGTACGGCTCCGGCAATGAGGGTGTTGGATTTCATGCCCGAAACCTATCATTGAGTTTTATCTAAATCAAGATAAATAACTGAATCAAATAAGTTTTTCTCTCCGGTTTTGCTTTTTCTCTGAATGGACTGTAGTATCACCTGTGACGCCGCCGCTGAACTTAGGAGCATCATGAGCGAAATCCGAATTGCCTCCATCAAGGAAGTAGGCCGTCGACTCCAGGAAGCACGCGAAGAAGCCGGACTCAGCCGCCTGGCCTTCGCCAAGGAATTGGGGATCGATTCGGCCGGTTACAAATTCTGGGAAGAAGGCCGGCGCGAAGGTGGATTCCACAGCGTGTGCCGCGCCGGAGCGCTCCTGAACCGCTCCCCCAACGCGCTCTTTCTGGAACAGTTGAGCGACATCGAATCCCCGGACTCGGACGGCCTGCCGGATGAAACCCTGCACACCCTGCGCCGCAGCCGTGAACGGATCGCTCAGATTTACAAACACACCGGCGGGCAGTTGCGCGTCGAACTCGTCATCGCCCAGATGCTCGACGAAATCGCGCAGCAGGTCATGGCCCAGCCCGCCATCCCGTTCGGCACCGTGATCCGCTCCAAAGGCGGCTTCAAAACCTACTCCAGTTCCGGCAACAAAGTGCAGCGCGCCGCGTCGCGCTCGAAGAATTCCAGCACCGGCACCGCCGGCGAAGACACAGCCAGCTACGGACGCGACAAAAAGGCGTGAGTATTTTTGGGGGGATCGTTATGCAGAAAAGCACAGACGGCGCGGGAGTGAAAACCGTGCTGATCCTCGCCGCGGTTCTCGCGCTCGCCTGGTTCGCCCTGGCCGAGCCCGCACCGCCCGCGTACACGCCGCCCGCCACCGGGACGATCGTCGAAGACGTCCTCACCCGCGCCAACGCCCGCGAAGCCCAGCGCGCGCAGAAGGAAGTCGACCTCCGTCAACGCGAGCTCGACCTGAAAGAGCGTGAGCTGAGCGTCCGGGAAAAAGAACTCAGCCGGTCTCAATAATCTGTTTCTTTTTCGAATCCAGGACCACATGCCGCTCCACCCGCATCTTCGCGGGTGTCACGACGGCCACTCCATTCTCGATCTTCTCTCCCGGTGGCACGTCAATAAAGCGGATCGTCACCGGCACCTTCTGCGCCGCCGCCAGTTCCTCCAGCGTGAACTCGACCGTCGGCCAGCGGTGCATCAGCGCATGCAGCACGCCGGTCTGCGCCCGCAGGCCCTTCAACTCCTCCTCCTGCGCCGCCTCCGCGCGCATGAACATATTGAGCGTCACGATCAGCCGGTCGACGTCCGCCATCGAAATGTCTTTGCCGCGCTTGCGGGCGAGCTCCAGCAGTTCGTATTCCTGCGGCTTGAACGGCCTGGCGGGCTTCTTCTCGGGCTGCGGCTGTGGATCCGGCATGCTTTGAGCCTCCTGTGAAGTTCCCACAAAGGTGTCTGAATTCCGGTATTACGTGGTAATATAATACCCGGAGTCCCGCAGCTTGAGAAGGTTCCCCCCGCCCCCGCCCAGGTCCCCCGGCGAGCCACGCCTGCTCGCCGCCAAGGAACTCGCCGTCTTCTTGAACCTCGCCACCGGCTCCATCTACCGCCACGTCCGCGCCGGCGTCCTGCACTCCGGCGTCTACCGCATCGGCCCCCGCACCCTGCGCTTCGACCGCCTCAAGAGCCTCGAAGACCTCCGCGCCCACGACCCCGAAAAATTCCCCGAGTAGATCCTGCAGCAGTATCCCAACC
>Ga0075420_100006156_pt1 | contig 10588 bp, 9 predicted proteins | sample SoiMetdeltSBSDD4_FD_75296 | JGI IMG/M metagenome (GOLD analysis project Ga0075420, IMG submission 75296) | Bulk soil microbial communities from a Populus tree surrounding site in Tennessee, USA - Soil MetaG P. deltoides SBSDD4 | ecosystem: Environmental > Terrestrial > Soil > Tree plantation... | reverse complement strand
TGAGCGATATCGACGTAAAGGCGACCGTCGCGGATGTACCTGTTCCGGTCTTTGAGAACCCGGCCTTTCAGAAGGCGCCTCCGCTTGCCCAAAGCCGCGTGGCCATCGTCACGACGGCTGCGCTCCACTTCCAGGGTGAACCCGGCTGGCAGAGCCGAGATCAGAGCTTCCGGGTGATCCCAGCGACTACCCAGGGCCTCACCATCGGACACGTCAGTCCGAACTATGACCGGTCCGGTTTTGTGATCGATCCGAACGTGGTGTACCCCATCGACCGCCTCAAGGAGATGGTCGCGGAGGGCGTCATCGGCTCGCTGGCCGAACGACACATCACGTTTCTGGGCGCGCAGGACGAGACGATGACCACCATTCGCCTCGACACGGGTCCTGCTGCGGCGAAAATCCTGCGTGAGCAGGGCGTCGATGTCGTGCTTCTCACCCCGGTGTGTCCGTTGTGTTCCCGGACGGCGGGGACGCTGGCGCATGTGCTCGAAGGCGAAGGGTTCGCCACCGTCCAGTTGTCATTGGTCCGCCGGCAAACCGAGCGCCTGAAGCCGCCGCGTGCGCTGTATTGTCCGTTCCCCCTCGGCCGGCCGCTCGGTAAACCCAACGACGCGCGCTTCCAGCGTCAGGTGCTGGACCGGGCGTTTGCTTTGCTCGAGCGGCCGTCAGGTCCGGTTCTCGAGGATTATCCCGAGGTCGTCGACGAGGCGGAGGACTCCGTTCTGGAATGCACGATACCGGTAGGCATGAAGGCCGGTCTGCCCGCCGCCGTGGAGGAGGCGCTGGCTCTTCGCCCTGCATATAACCGTCAGCTCGCGAGGACCGGCCGCACTATCGTCGGCCGCGCAATTGGCGTTGAGCGCATAGCGGAGGCGGTTGGCGCGTTCGTCAAGGTCAGCGAAGGTGCGCCGCTGGCGGAGCTTACGTCCGTGGGCGTCCCTCGCTTTGTGGCCGCCGACATTCGGGCCTACTACGAGGAAGCGGCGATGGAGCTTGCGGATCACGTCCCCGCGGCTCACGCTCCCGAAGCGTGGTTCTACCTGAAAACCACGACCGGAGACTGCATCCGGAACGTGCAGCCGCTGCTTCGTGATGCCGGCCTGCCTCAACCGGACTGGTTCTTCCTGGTTCCGCGCGCTTACCAGAGAACGTGAACGACGCCGACGAAAGAGCAGAAGATGGCACTTGTCACGGTACGAATGGCGGCTGAGCGTCTCGGGGTGGCCTATTCAACCCTGAAGCGATGGGTTCACACGGGCTATGTCCGAACCACGCTGACCGAAGGCGGCCACCATCGAGTGTCGGACGCCGAAATCGATCGCCTGACGATGCGTCAGCCGCAGGACGCCAGGGCGCGCACGATCGCGCCTGACGATGACACCCTCAGCGGCTTGAGCGCGCGCAATCAGCTTCATGGATTTGTCGAGGAAGTGCGTATCGACGGGTTGCTGGCGCAGGTGCGACTGCGCGTCGGCGATCAGACGCTCACGGCCGTCATTACATCGGATGCAGTACGCGCGCTGAAGCTGCGTCGCGGCTCCGATGCCCTGGCCATCGTGAAGTCAACGGAAGTGATGATCGCCCGCTCGGGCGCTTCGGCGGCGCGCGCCAAACCCAAGACGCGAAAGGCGGCACGCCGCAGATGACGCGAGGCACGCTGCAGGTCGCAGTCGTTCTGCTGACGGTTGTCGTCGGACACGCGTGCGCGTCGCCCGCTTCGCCTCCCCGGATTGCCGCCGCGTCGGATCTGCAGTTTGCGTTGAACGATATCGCCGAACAGTTTGCGAGAGAGCGTGGCCAGCGGGTTGAGCTGGTGTTTGGCTCGTCAGGCAGTCTGGCGCGACAGATTCAGGACGGCGCTCCGTTCGCCGTGTTTCTCTCGGCTGACGAAGCATTCGTCGATCAACTGGCGCGCGCGGGACGGACGCGCGACGCCGGCGTGCTCTATGCCATTGGGCGCATCGCGTTGTTCGCACCCACCGGCTCTCCGCTGGTGCCCAGCGAAGGATTCGACGGCCTTGCGAGGCTAATGGCGGCAGCCCAGGTCTCGCGGTTTGCGATAGCCAACCCCGAGCACGCCCCGTATGGGCGAGCTGCCGAGCAGGCGCTTCGCAAGCACGGACTATGGGACGGGCTGCGTCCGGCACTGGTCCTCGGTGAGAACGTCTCGCAGGCGGCACAGTTTGCGACGACAGGGAACGCCGTCGGTGGCGTCATCGCGTACTCACTTGCGCTCGCCCCGCCGATGAAGGGGCGGGGAAGCTACTTTCTGATTCCCGCCGAGGATCACGACCCGCTCCGACAGCGCATGGTGCTGCTGCGGCAGGCCGGGCCGGTGGCCGAAGCCTTTTACCAGTATCTCCAGCAGCCGGCGGCACGGACGGCGTTGGCGATGCATGGGTTCGTGCTTCCCGGATAGACGTATGGATCCCGTTGCGCTGCGAGTCTCGCTGACGCTGGCTGTCGCCACGATCGCGCTGCTGCTCCCGCTTGGCATCTGGGCGGGGCACGCTCTGGCGAACGGCACCTTCCGCGGCAAGGCGTTCGTGGAGGCGCTCGTGGCAGTACCGCTCATTCTGCCACCGACCGTCGTCGGCTTTTATCTGCTCGTGACGTTCAGCGCGCGCTCGCCGCTCGGCGCGGCCTTTGAAGCGCTGGCAGGGCAGACGCTGGCCTTTTCATTTGCAGGTCTGCTCGTGGCGTCGGTCATCATCAATATTCCGTTTGTCGTGCAGCCGATTCAGCGTGCGTTTGAATCCGTCCCCCGCGAGGTCACGGAGGCCGCCGCGTGTTGCGGCCTGACGCCGCTGCAGCGCTTTGCCCGCATTGAGATTCCGCTCGCCTGGCCGGGCATTCTCACGGCAGCCATGCTGGCCTTCGCGCACACACTCGGAGAGTTTGGCGTCGTGCTCATGGTCGGCGGCAACATTCCCGGGGAGACGCGCACGCTGAGCATTGCCATCTACGACCGCATGCAGGCGTTTGACGATCGCGCTGCCGGCATCATGGCCGCTACGCTCCTCGTGATGGCCGTTGCCACGCTGAGCGTGACGACATGGCTCGGACCCTCCGTCGGCCGCCGCCGTGACTGATCGGGCGCTTGCGGTCACGCTGCGGCAGACGCGTCCCATTCCGCTCGACGTGTCGTTTACCTGCGAGCCCGGGCAGGTGCTGGCCATCTTTGGACCGTCGGGAAGCGGGAAGACCACCATCCTGCGCAGCATCGCGGGTCTGTATGCGCCGCACGAGGCCCTGGTGCGCGTGGGACCAAGCAGATGGCTCGACACCGTCGCGCACGTGTCAGTGCCCGTGCATCGCCGAGCGATCGGCTTCGTGTTTCAAGACTACGCGCTGTTCCCGCACCTCAGCGCGCTGGGCAATGTGACCGCCGCACTCGGCCACATTCCTCACGCCGAGCGCCGGACGAGGGCAGAGGCCTTGCTGACGCTCGTCCACCTGTCGGGTCAGTTCGACCGGCGTCCTGCCGCGCTGTCCGGTGGTGAGCGCCAGCGTGTCGCGCTGGCACGCGCGCTGGCGCGGGATCCGGCCGTGTTGCTGCTCGACGAACCGTTCGCGGCCGTCGATCGCGGGGTCCGCCGGCACCTTCAGGACGAGATCGATCAGATTCGCCGATCGCTGGACATTCCCCTGGTTCTCGTCACCCACGATTTCGACGATGTCGTGCGCCTCGCCACGCATTTGCTGCTCCTCGACTCCGGGCGTACCGTCGCGGCGGGCGCGATCGAGGCGCTCACGAGTCGACCAGATCTGACGTGGCTGCGCGAGGCGGCTGGACTCGGCAGTCTCTTCGAAGCGACCGTGGCCCACGTACACGGATCAAGGGGCCTGGCGGCGGTGGCCTTCGACGGCGGGACGTTGCTTGTCCCAAGCGGGTCGCTGGCCGAGGGCATGCGCGTCCGCGTGCGGATTCCGGCGCGCGAGATCATCCTTGCCAGGGAGCGGCCGACAGGTCTCAGCCTGCACAACGTGCTGTCTGGCGATGTGTCGGCGATCCATGGCGAGGCGGGGGCCGATCACGTCATCGTGCAGATCGCCGTCGGCAACGTTCGACTGCTGGCGGAGGTGACGCGGGACGCGGTGGCGCAAGTCGGGATCGCCACCGGCATGCCGTTCTATGCCCTGGTAAAGTCCGTGTCGATCCAGGTGCGGACCACCCAATGAGCCGTCAATGTCCGGCGGGGATCCCTCATAATCTCCCAATGACGTGGATAAGGATGTCGCTGGGCGGACTGCTGTGCGTCGCGTTGACCATCCCCGTGTGGGCGACATCACAAGCACCCGCGTCGGGGCCCCACTGGCCGCTTCGGTCGGTGATCCGCGTGTGGGTCGATCCGCAGAACCTGCCGCCGCAGGGCACCCAGCTCGTAGACCGCGCGATGCAGCGCTGGACCGCGGCCGCTGGCGGTGCATTCAGCCTGCAGCAGTCGTTGACGAGGCCTCAGGGCGGCATTCGCGTCTACTTCAACGGCGCCGGCGGGAACTACGGCGAGACGCGGACGAACATCGATCCGACGTCTGGGCTGATCAACGACGCAGACGTGGCGATCGCGGCCGCGGCGCCAATCGCGACCGACGACATGACGCGGCAGATCATCGTCTATTTGACCGCGCTCCACGAGATTGGCCACGCACTCGGGATGAGGCACACGGCGAACTTCGAGGACATCATGTATTCGTTCCGGGAGCCCGACGATGGCGAGCGGTATTTCGGCAACTATCGTCGTCTGCTGCGATCCGTGAACGACGTCGGCACCGCGACGGCCACCGGCCTGTCGGCGTATGACATCGGCGCCCTTCGCGCGCTGTACGCCCCGAAATAATCAACCCGGTTGATTTTTCCCCCAACCCCCAACCCCTAACCCCAAGCCCCTAGCCCCTAACCCACCCCCTAGCCTGGTCAGGCCGGCTAGCGCGATGGTGCTAAGTGTTCGATAAACAGGGGGATAGACGAAGCGCAGTGTAGCGATTCTTGAGGGCTGACCCCCAGAGGCCTGATGACGATGACCAGCGCGCAATCACCCGTCGTGCGGATTCTGCACCTGGAAGACGTCGAAAGCGACGGCGAACTGGTGTTCGCCGCGCTTGCGGCGTATGGGATGCAAGTCGAACCGACCTACGCCCGCTGCCGGGACGAATTCGTGTCCGCGCTGCAGCAGGGCGGGTTTGACGCGATCCTGTCGGACTTCACCCTTCCCGACTTCGACGGTTTGTCAGCTCTACAGGTCTCGCTCGATTTGCAGCCTGACCTCCCATTCATCTTCGTATCCGGGACGATCGGCGAGGAACGCGCGGTCGCCGGGATGAAAGCCGGCGCCTCCGACTACGTACTCAAAGGTCATCTCGATCGGCTTGGGCCCACGCTGACGCGGGCCATCCGTGACGCCGAACAGCGCCGGACCGCTTACGCCACGGAACAGGCGCTGGCTGAAGTGCGAGATCGGATGCGGTTTGCGCTCGATTCCGCACAGGTCGGTCTCTGGGACTGGGAGATGGTCTCGGGACGCGTCACGTGGTCTGACGTGAACGAGCGTCTTCATGGGGTCGAGGCCGGAACCTTTGCCGGCACGCTCGACGCGGGAATTGCATCGGTTCACCCCGACGATCGTGCTCTCGTCCGAACGGCTACAGCGCGTGCCACGCCGACGCACCCGATGTTTCGCGTGGACTATCGCGTGTTCTGGCCGGACGGGTCTCTTCACTGGATCGCCGGTGTCGGCCGCGTTCTTCACGATGCCGAGGGCATACCAGTCCGCGCCATTGGCATCACATACGACATCACGAGCGGGAAGCGCCTCGAAGAAGAGCTGCGCCAATCCCAGCGACTGGAGTCGATTGGTGGACTCGCGGCCGGTATCGCGCACGACTTCAACAATCTGGTCACGGTTATCAATGGCTACTGCAACATGCTGGCTGAGCGTCTGGCCGATGATGCGTCGGCGATCGCCGACCTCGACGAGATTCAACGGGCCGGCGGAAGCGCCGCAGCGCTGACGCGCCAGCTTCTGGCGTTCAGCCGGAGACAGATTCTCGCGCCTCAAACAGTTGACATCAATATCGTCATCACCGACACCCTTCGAATGTTGCGCCGGCTGGTCGAAGCTAACATCCGCATCGATCTTCGCTGCGCCAAACAACGCCTCGCGGTCAGGGTTGACCCAAGACAAATTGAACAGGTGCTGCTCAACCTGGTCGTGAACGCGCGCGACGCGATGCCCAACGGCGGAGTCATCACCATCGAGACGGTGGTGCGTTCACTCGACGATCGAGCCGATCTGGGCGCTGAGGATGGTCAGTTCGTACGTCTTATGGTCAGCGACACGGGGACCGGTATGTCACCGGAGGTGCAGGCGAGAGTATTCGAGCCCTTCTTCACGACCAAAGAGCAGGGCCTCGGAACCGGAACCGGACTTGGACTCGCGACGGTGTACGGCATCGTCAAGCAGAGTGGCGGACACATCCGCGTGTGGAGTGAGGTCGGGTCGGGAGCGGCATTCAGCATGTACTTTCCCGTTGCCACCGACGACGACAACGCACCTGAGGCGCTGGCGCCAGCCAAGACTGCCGTGCGCGCGGGTCACGCGAGAGTTCTCGTGGTTGAAGACCAGCCAGCCCTGCAGACCCTTGTCGCCAGGATGCTCACGGCTTCTGGCCATACTGTCGTGCTGGCAGCCAGCGCGGAAGAAGCAAAGCGCTTGTGCCTGAACGATCCGCGCCCGTTTGATGTCGTGCTGACGGACGTCATCCTGACTGGCGGCGGTGGCAGGGCCCTGGGCAAGTGGGTCGAAGCCAACCGCGAGGATTCCAAGGTTATCTATATGTCCGGATACTCTGCCGAGATATTTGTGTGTGAGGGCGAGCCCGGAATAACACTGCTACAGAAGCCCTTTTCGCGTGAGGCGCTCCTCGAAGCGATTGAGAACGCGATGGGCACCGTCGGCGTTCTACATCACTGACGCGCTACTTACGGACTCTACTCACGGACGCCAGAGCTTTGCCTCGGTCCAGAACGCGCGGAGGACGCGTGCTGTCTGGTACAGGTCTTCCATTTCGGTTGGCTTGCTGAGGAAGGCGTTCGCGCCATGTTCGTAGCTGCTGCGAACGTCCTGCTCGTTGCGCGAGGTGGATAGGACGACAACGGGGATATGACGCAACAGCTTGTCCCGCTTGATGTCGTCCAATACCTCGCGACCATCCTTCCGTGGCAGGTTCAGATCGAGCAGGATCAGGTCCGGGAGCGCCTGAGATTCATCACGCAACTGAAGCATCGCGTCGACGCCGTCGCGCGCGATCCGTACGTTCTCATCGAACTCGGAATCGCGCAACGCCTCGAGCATGAGGCGGGCATCCGAGGGGTTGTCTTCGATCAGAAGAATTCCGAGCGGAGCCGCTGCAATCGCCATCGCTATTCAGTAATCGGTATGGTGAAGAAAAACGTGGCTCCCGCACCCGGCGTCGACTCAACCCAGATGCGTCCTCTATGTGTTTCGACAATCTTCTTGCAGATCGCCAGGCCGGCGCCAGTGCCCTCATAGGATCCGCGGGGGTGTAAGCGCTGGAAGATTACGAAAATGCGCTCGAAATATTGAGGGTCAATACCAATTCCGTTGTCTTGCACGCTAAATGTCCACTCCTTCGAGCCGCGCTGCGAACTAACGTGCACCACTGGTGGCGAGTCGTTCCGAAACTTGAGCGCGTTGCTCACGAGGTTGGTCAGTAACTGTTCGAACTGGAGTGGATCGGCAAGGACGGTAGGCAGTTCGTCGTTCGTCACCGTGGCGCCGGACTCTACGATCGACGCTGTCAGGTTCTTGATCGACGATCGCAGTATTTCCGCGGCATCGACGCGTCTCTGCCGGTCTGTCTGGCCGCCCACGCGAGAGAAGGCGAGCAAGTCATCGATCAGTCGTCGCATGCGCAGTGCGCCATCCACTGCGAAGTCGATGAACTCTCGCGCGTCATCGTCCAGCTTGTCGCGATAGCGGATGCCAAGGAGCTGCACGTAGCTCGTAACGGTCCTGAGAGGCTCCTGCAGGTCGTGCGAGGCGACGTACGCAAAGCGCTCGAGTTCGTCATTCGAGCGATGCAACTCGGCGTCGGCCCTCTTCCTGGGCCCGACGTCAATGACCGACACGAGCACGAACAGGCCCTCGTCGGTTTCAATGGGGTTGAGCCCTATTTCGACGGGTATTTCGCTGCCGTTCTTGCGCCGTCCATAGAGCTCCCGACCGGCACCCATCGCCCGACTCTGCGGCGCCGCGCTGAAGCTCTGCCGCATCTCTGGATGTCCGGCTTTGAGTCGAGCCGGCACAAGCAGCTCGACTGGCTGACCAAGAAGCTCATCGCGACTGTAGCCAAACAGCCGTTCCAGCTCTCGATTGACCAGAACGATGCGGCCGCCGTCATCGACCATCAACATGCCCTGCGGCGAGGCCTCGACAGCCGCTCGAAACCGCGCTTCAGCACGATGCCGAGAGCTGATGTCGACGAGCGAAGCGATGACGAACAGGTCATCTTCCAAGGTGATCGGGTTGAGTCCGATCTCGATTGGAATCTCCGTCCCGTCTTTTCTGAGCCCGACCAGCTCGCTGCCGGGACCTAACGTCCTCGTATGGGGACAGGCGACGAACCCGCTCCGCATGCCTACGTGACCTTCCCGGAACCTCTTGGGGACCAGCGCCTCGATGCGTTGGCCCTGAAGCTCGTCGCGCTCGTACCCGAACAGACGCTCCGTTTCGCGGTTCGCGAGCACGATTTCGCCCGCCTGGTTCACGATCACGACGCCATGTGGTGAGAATTCAACAACTGCGCGGAACAGGGGGAGGGGGATGTCCTTCATGGATGGGTATTCTGCAATTACGTGAACGTTGCCGCTATGACCCTGCTGGGCCATAGAGGTGGACTAGCTCGGTCCCGATTTTCCCCATACGCGGGCAAGGGCGAGCCCAGGCCCAGAACAGGTGATGAATCGGTGATCGGTCTGAGCCACGAATCCAATCTGGAGCCCTGGCAGGTCCCAGTCGCGCTCAATCGCATCGTCCTCGCCGAGGACAGCGCGAGCGATGCGCGTCTGCTTCAGGAAGCCCTCGCCGACGGAGGCAGTACCGCTGACGTCCTGGTAGAACAAACCCTGAGCGGAGCGCTTCTTCTGATCGCCAAGGGCGATGTCGATCTCCTGCTCCTGGACCTTGGGCTTCCAGACTCGAATGGCCTGCCAACGCTGCGGGCCGCGTTGATGCACGCCCCCGATGTTCCTGTCGTTGTGATGACCGGCGCCGACGATGAGCGAAGCGCTCAGCAGGCGCTGAAAGAGGGCGCTCAGGATTACCTCGTCAAAGGCGAATATCAGGGCACCGTTGCGGGAGGCAAAGCCGTTGTTCGCTCCCTTCGGTACGCGATCGAGCGACACCGATTTCATCGAGAGCTCAGAGAAGCCAGTCACGCGCGGGAACTGTTCGTGGCGGCTGCCTCGCATGAGCTCAGGACCCCCGTAACGATCATTCGCGACTACGCCGACCTGCTCAACGACGGCGTGGCCGGCGCGCTTCCTCCGCTCGGCAAGGAATGCGTTGACGGCATCCTTCGGAGCAGCGAGCGGCTGCGCGGCCTGGTCGGCGATCTCCTGGCGGTGGCCAAGATCGAGTGCGGCGCCCTCGACATCCAGATCAAGCGGTCCGATCTTGTGGCGTTGCTCTCTCAGGCACGCCAGGACTTCTTTCACACGTTCGAGTCGAAGAAGCAGCAACTGGTACTCGAGCTCGACGAGCACCTCCCCGAAATACTCTGCGATCCGAACCGGGTGTCGCAGGTCGTCGGAAACCTCCTTTCCAACGCACATCGGTTCACGCCCGAGGGCGGAACCATCAGCATCAGAGCCCGGCGACAAGGGGACCAGGTCGCGGTGGAGGTTGAAGATACCGGTCCCGGCATTGCGCCGGGCGACTCGAAGCGGGCGTTCGAGCCTTTCGTCCAATTAGGGCGAGTGTCAGGGCCTGGATCGCAGGGCACCGGTCTCGGGCTCTACATTGCCAAACAGATCGTGACCATGCACGCCGGAGCGCTCGAACTCGAGAGTGAGCTTGGACGTGGAAGCCGGTTTACCTTCACGCTGCCAACCGCCGTTCATTGCCCCGGCCTGCTCGCTCTCCATGCTCACCTGACCGCGCGTCTGCGATTTACCCCTCGCCATGTACAGGCGACGACCGCGGTGATCTGGTTTGGTGTCATTGAAACGAGTGCGAGCGATCCCGCGCACGCACGGACGCTGCTCCAAAGGACAGCGCGTGGCGCCGAGGTCCTTTTCAGGCTTCACGACGCCGCGTTCCTGTGTGACGTCGATCGCCGCGTCGCCATTGTCCTGCAGGGAGACGATGCCTCGGCACGCGCCTTCGTCGGGCGCTTCGCGCAGAGACTCCCTGACCTCAGCGCGCACCTGACCTATCACGTGTCCCTAGTCGTACCGACGAGTCCTGAACGCGGCGCGGTGCCACCCCCGGCAAATGCTTTCGAACCCTTGTGGGCTGTCCTTCCCCAGAGTCTAGAGGTAAAAAATGAACATTGATATCCA
>Ga0075420_100006155_pt1 | contig 10590 bp, 7 predicted proteins | sample SoiMetdeltSBSDD4_FD_75296 | JGI IMG/M metagenome (GOLD analysis project Ga0075420, IMG submission 75296) | Bulk soil microbial communities from a Populus tree surrounding site in Tennessee, USA - Soil MetaG P. deltoides SBSDD4 | ecosystem: Environmental > Terrestrial > Soil > Tree plantation... | reverse complement strand
CTGGAGACGCTCAAGCAATTCGACGCGATCTACTTCAGCGCCGTCGGCTGGCCGGGCGTGCCGGACCACGTCAGCCTCTGGGGCCTGCGGCTGGCGATCTGCCAGGGGTTCGACCAGTACGTCAACATCCGCCCCGTCCAGCTCCTGCCGGGCATCGAGAGCCCGCTGCGCAACGCCACCCGCGAGACGATCGACTGGGTGGTGGTGCGCGAGAACAGCGAGGGCGAGTACGCCGGGATCGGCGGGCGCGACCTCGGCGGGCGTGGGCGTGGCAAGGAGGTCGCGATCCAGGCCGGCCTCTTCACCGAGGAGGGGTGCGAGCGGGTGATCCGCTACGCCTTCAACCTGGCGCTGACCCGCAAGCGGCGGAAGGTCACCAGCGTCACCAAGTCGAACGCCCAGCAGTATGGCATGGTGCTCTGGGACGAGGTGTTCCGGCGGGTCAGCCAGGAGTTCCCGGGCGTCGAGACCGAGCAGTGGCTGGTCGACGCGATGGCCACCCGGTTCGTGCTGCGGCCCGAGACGCTGGAAGTGGTCGTCGCCTCCAACCTGTTCGCCGACATCCTGTCTGATCTGGGCAGCGCGCTGGCCGGCAGCCTCGGGATCGCCGCGAGCGCCAACCTCGATCCGGAGCGCCGGTATCCGAGCATGTTCGAGCCGGTCCACGGGTCGGCTCCGGACATCGCGGGGCAGGGGATCGCGAACCCGATCGCGGCGATCTGGAGCGCGGCGTTGATGCTCGACCACCTGGGCCTGCCCGGCGAATCGGCCGCGATCATGGCGGCGGTCGAGGCGGTCGCCGCGGCCGGCCAGCTCACGCCCGACCTCGGCGGGACCTGCACCACCCGCGAGGTCGGCGACGCGATCCTGGCGGCCCTCGGCGAGCCGGGACGGCAAGCCCAGCCGGTGCCGGCCCACTAGCGCGGACCTCGGCTCGGCTCAGGGGTCCCGGTGAACTGGCCGGCAGCCGATCGCCACGATTCGGGCAGGAGGCGGACTGTGCAGGAGTCGCCCTGATGGTGCAACCGACCCGGCCGACGAGCGGTCGCGTGGTGTTGGCCGACAATCTGGCCGTCTTGCGCGAGCTGCCGGACGCTTCGGTGGACCTCATTTACGTCGATCCGCCATTCAACACCGGGCAGGCACGGGTGCTCCAGCAGATCAAGGCGACCCAGGACGCCGACGGCGACCGGATCGGGTTCCAGGGCCGGCGGTACCGGACGCTGCGGCTCGGGCGCTCGCGCTACGTCGACGTCTACGACGACTATCTGGAGTTCGTCGAGCCGCGCATCGTGGAGTTTCGGCGGGTCTTGCAGCCGCACGGCACCCTCTACTTCCACATCGACTACCGCGAGGCCCACTACTGCAAGATCCTGCTCGACCTCGTCTTCGGGCGCGACTGCTTCCTGAACGAGATCATCTGGGCGTACGACTTCGGCGGCCGGGCGCCCCGCCGCTGGCCGGCCAAGCACGACACGATCCTGGTCTACGTCAAGGATCCGACCCGACACTACTTCGACGCCGAGGCCGTCGAGCGGATCCCGTACATGGCCCCCGGCCTGGTGGGGCCGGAGAAGGCGGCTAGAGGCAAGCTGCCGACCGACACCTGGTGGCACACGATCGTGCCGCCGGGTGGCAAGGAGCGAACCGGCTACCCGACGCAGAAGCCGCTCGGCATCCTGCGGCGGATTGTGCAGGCGTCCGCGCCGCCCGACGGGCTGGTCGCCGACTTCTTCGCCGGCAGCGGCACGACGGGGGCGGCATGCCTGGAGCTGGGCCGCCGTTTCCTGCTGGTGGACGACAACCCCGAGGCGTTCGCCGTCATGCAGCGCCGCTTCGCGGACCACTCCGGCATCGCGTACGAGGACCGGCGGTAGCGCGCCTCGATCGTCACGCGCAGCCCCGGGGCGCGGGTGAACGCGGCGTCGGTGGCGGCCGGGCGGCCCGGCAGCAGGCGCGGTCGGAATCGCCAGGGCCGCGAGCCGTCGGCCGCCGAGCTTCGTTACGATCCGGGGCAGGATGACGGTGCCGCCGACGACGCCTGGCCTGCCAGCTACTCGATCGTGACGAGGTGGAGGGTCCGCTGCATGCTCAGGCGCGTCGTGCCGCTCGTCGGCTACATCGCCACCATCGTCCTGGCGAACTGGGCGATCCAGGCGTTTGGCGTCGTGCCGGTCGGGTTCGGGCTGCTGGCACCGGCCGGCGTCTACTTCGCGGGGCTGGCGTTCACCCTGCGGGACCTCGTCCAGGAGGAGCTGGGCCGGCTCTGGACCGTCGCCGCCATCGTGATCGGGGCGGCGGTCTCGGCGCTGATCTCGCCGCAGTTCGCGGTGGCGAGCGGTGTGGCGTTCCTCCTCTCGGAGCTGGCCGACTTCGCCGTCTACACGCCGCTCCGGCGGCGCAACTGGCTGGCGGCCGTGGCGCTCTCGAACACGGTCGGCCTCGTCGCGGACAGCGTGCTCTTCCTGTCCCTGGCTTTCGGAAGCCTGGAGTTCCTGGCTGGCCAGGTCGTCGGCAAGGCCTGGATGACAGTACTGGCGGTAGGTTTGCTCTGGACCGTACGGCGCCGGCTCGCCCCGGGCGTCAGCGCGCGGTCGAGCTGACGCTCACGAAGCGCCGGATCGCCGCGCCCAGCTCGGCCGGCGAGAACGGCTTGGAGACATAGTCGTCCATGCCGGCGGCGTAGCATGCCTCGCGAGTGGAGGGTCGGGCGTCGGCGGTCATCGCGACAATCGGCGTCCGCGCGCCCGTGCCCTCGCGCCGGCGGATCTCGGCCGTCGCGCCAAAGCCGTCGAGCCTGGGCATCTGGCAGTCCATCAGGATCGCGGCGAACCGTCCCGGCGCCCACCGTTCGAGCGCGATCTCGCCGTCGCCCGCGACCTCGGTCTTGAACCCCATCCGCTCCACCAGCCGAGCGGCGACGCGCTGATTGACCGGGTTGTCCTCGACGATCAGGATGGTGCCCTCGCCGGCGTCCGACGGCCGTGGGATCACCGCCGCGCGCTCTATGGTCGGGCGTTCGGCCGGCGCCGGCTGTGCTTCCACCAGCGGCAGGATCACCTGGAAGGTGCTGCCGTGGTCCGGCTGGCTCTCGACGCCGATCGTCCCGCCGAGCAGCTCGGCCAGCCGCTTCGAGATCGCGAGGCCGAGGCCGGTGCCGCCGAAGCGCCGGGTCGTGGAGCTGTCCGCCTGCGTGAACGGTCGGAACAGCGTGCTCAGCGCGTTCGGTTCGATGCCGATGCCGGTGTCGTGGACGGCGATCCGCAGCATCGAGGTCCCGTCGCCGCGCCGGCCACGCCTGACCACGACCCGCACGCTGCCGGTCTGGGTGAACTTGACGGCGTTCCCGAGCAGGTTGAGCACCACCTGGCGGAGTCGCCCGCAGTCCGTGCGGATCGCCGATGGGACCTCGGGATCGATCGAGGCGGTCAGCTCGAGCCCTCTGGCCTGGGCGGCGGGCGCGACGAGCGCCACGACCTGCTCGATCAGGCTGCCGAGCTGGCAGTCGCCGATCTCCAGCTCTAGCTTGCCGGCCTCGATCTTCGAGTAGTCGAGCACGTCGTCGATGATCGTCCGCAACGACTGGGCGCTGTTGCGGATCGTCTCGACGTCGGCCCGCTGGCCGTCCGCAAGATCTCCGTCGAGCAACAGCTCGGAGACGCCCAGGATGCCGTTCATCGGCGTTCGGATCTCGTGGCTGATCGTCGCCAGGAACTCGCCCTTCGCGCGGTCGGCGGCGCGGGCGGCGCCGGCCAGCTCGTTGGCCCGCTGGAGGGCGACCTGGAGCTGGCGATTCGTCCGCGCGAGCGCCGCTTCGGCTCGGCGCCGTTCGGCGATCTCGGCCTGGGCGGCATCGAACAGGCGAGCGTTTTCGATCGCGGCGCCGGCCTGGTCGGCGAACGCCGAGAGGTACGCCAGCCGCTCCGCGGTGTAGGTGCATGGCGTCGTGGTGTTCAAGCTCAGGACGCCCAGGACGGTATCGCGGATCTTGATCGGCAGCCCGAGGTAGGTGCGGATGCCGTGTTCGCGGTCGCAGGCCGCCAGCAGGTTGGTCGGGTCGTTCGGCGCGTCCGGTACGAACAGCGGCTCGCCGGAGGCGGCCACCTCGCCCGAGTAGCTGTGGCCGATCGGCACCGCGAAGTCCGGCGGGACCGGCCCGCCGAGGCAGGCGCCCATCCGCAGCACGCCGGCCTCCCGATCGACGACCAGGATCTTGACGTGCTCGGTACCGGCGATCTGGGCTGCCTCCTCGGCGATGCGGGCCAGCGTCTCCTGGAGGTCGAGGCCGCTCATCACGACGCGGGTCGCCCGGAGCAGGGCGGCAAGCTCGTCGGCCCGCCGCACCGCCGCGTGGTGAGCCTCCGCGTTCTCCAGCGAGATCGCAACCTGGTCCGCGAACAGCCGCAGGACGTCGAGATCCTCGTCGGCGAACGGGACGTCCTCGGGGCGGCCGACGGCGAGTGCGCCAACCAGCCGATCGCCGTAGAGCACCGGCTGCGCGACGATCCAGCGGACCTGCCCGGCCTGCCGCACGATGCTCGGGACCGATGGGGTGCTCCAGGCATCGACGATGGTGCCCTTCAGGTCACGTACGGCCAGACCGACCGCGCCAACTCCGGGGCGGATCCGCAGCTCGGCGATCTCCGGTGGGAGCCCGAGCCAGGCGCGCGGTACCAGCTCCTCGTCCTGGGGCTGCCAGAGGTACAGGATGCCGGTGGTCCCGTCCACCAGTCCGGCGCCGCGCTGGACGATCAGGTCGAGCAGGCGTGTCGGATCGAGCTCACGGGTGATCTCGCGCATGACGGCCTGGACCGTCTCCTGACGCCGGGTGCGGTCACACCCACCGTCGCCGGCGTGTTCGCTCCGCAGCGCCCCGACCGACCGCCCGAACCCGTGATCCAACGCCATGCTGATCTCCCCGCGCCCCGCGAGCCCCGCCGTCGGCGATGCCGATGCGGCCGCCAGACACAGAACTAAACGAAGCCGGCGGGTCCGGCAAGGACACCCCGGTGTCGCCGATTTCTCGCGCGGGGGCTGCGGGAGCGGTCGCGACGTCTCGATGGTACGCTGGCGACGGCTTCGGGCGGCCCGCAGATCCAGGTTCACCGAGTTGGGCACGGTCTCGTGTTTGCTTCGTCACCGGTCCGTGACATCCCTCTGCCACACTTCAGGATGAAGTCCGAGGAGGTCAGGGACGATGGCCGAACCAGGAGACGTGGCTCAGCGGGTCCAGATAGCGAACGTCGAGCAGGCGGCGGCCTGGGACGGCGACGACGGCGATGAATGGACGGAGCACGAGGAGCGGTACAACCGGACGGCTGAACGTCATACCAACCGCCTGTTCGCGACGGCGCAGATTCGGCCAGGCGACGCTGTCCTGGACATCGGCTGCGGCTGCGGCGCCACGACGCGCCGGGCGGCCCGGATCGCCAGCGAGGGCGGCGCGCTCGGCGTCGACCTGTCGAGTCGAATGCTGTCGCGGGCACGCGAGCGGAGCGCCGCCGAGGGGCTGACCAACATCCGGTTTGAGCGGGCGGACGCCCAGGTCTTCCGGTTCGAGGAGGGGGCGTTCGATCTCGCGATCAGCCGGTTCGGCGTGATGTTCTTCGGCGACCCGGTCGCCGCGTTCACGAACGTCGGCCGGGCGTTGAAGCAGGGCGGTCGCGTGGCCTTCCTGGCCTGGCAGCCGCTGGCCAACAACGAGTGGATTCGCGAGTTGTTCGGCGTCCTCGCGGCCGGCCGCGACCTCCCTCGACCGCAGCCCGGCACGCCCGGGATGTTCGGGCTGGCCGATCCGGACGACGTGCGCCGAATCTTCGGCTCGGCCGGCTATGCCGAGGTCGAGCTGGAAGACGTGTCCGAGCCGGTGATGGCCGGCACCGACGCCGACGACGCGTTCGACTTCGTCCGTTCGCTTGGGGTCACGCGGGGGCTGCTTCGCGACCTCGACGCCGAGACGACGGCGCGGACCCTCAACAACCTCCGTAAGCTGACGACGGCCTACGACACCGGGCAGGGAGTGTTCCTCAACTCGGCCGCCTGGCTGATCACCGCGCGTCGACCGTGACCGCGTCACGCAACGCCGGAACGCCCGAGCGGCCGCACACGGGGCCGCTCGGGCGTTCCGGCCGCCGGCTTCGATCAGGGGGCGCCGAGGATGCCGGCCGGGATGCCGATGCCGAGGCCAGTCGCCGCCGCGCCGACCTGGGTGCCCTGGCTGCCGATCCCGAGGCCGCCCTCGCCCGAGGCCGCCTCGCCGATGCCGAGGCCGAACTCGGTGGCGCCGGCCGCCGTCTGGACCCCGCCGTTCACGGTCTCCAGGACGAACGGGGCCGAGCTCGGGTCGTACTCGTCGCCCTCGTCCGCGAAGGCGAGCGACGGGGAGGTGGTGGCGACGATCGCCAGTGCCAGGGCAAAGGTGGCGCCGAAACGGGCCAGCTTCTGTGAGGTGGTCATTGTGGTGCTCCTCTGGTGTGATCAGGGTCTGGTGGTGGCGGATCACTCGTCCGCTGTAATGCCAGCATACGACGACCCCGAGCGCGCGTACTGTCGTGGTCAGCACGAGCCGCGTGTCACGGTGACAACAGTCGCGCAGGGCAACCTCGATGCGCTGATGCGCCGTGTAGCTGGCCCGACGATCCCAGCCTGCGACGAGACGGCGACGTTGCACCGCGCCTCACCGCGACAGGCCACGGAGCGGGATGTCCAGGTAGGCATCGCCACCGGACGTGCGGACCGGCTCGAATCGCTCGTCGACGAGCGTCACGCGCAGTCGGCCGGCCAGGGCAGAGTCCGGGACGCCGGCGAGGCGCACCTGCGTCAGCAGGAGGTAGTCCGTGCGGCGCAAGCCGTGTGGCGGGAGGATTCCCTCGCGCTGCTCGACGGCCGGGGTGTTGGCAAGCGTGACGAGGATGCGGTCGGAGGTGGAGCGGTCGTTCAGCGCCCAGTAGAAGGCGACGTCCAGCACGCCGCTGCCGCGCGACTCGGCCTCGACGCCGAGCAGCCGATTGCCGTCGGCGAACTCACCGCGCTCTACCGACTGCGCCCGCGCCAGCCAGTCCGCCGCCGAGCGCGGTCGCAAGGTGAACAGCTCCAGCCCGGTGTCCGCGCCGGTCGCGGTGAAGATCCGCACCGACGAGGACGGGCGGCGGGTCTCGACGGCGCGCTCGGCGCGGCCCGGCCGCGCGCCCTCGGAGGCGGCCAGGAAGAGTGCCTCGCGTTCGAGCGGCAGGACGACGTTGCCGCCGTACTCGTCGACGCGCACGCCGTCCAGCATCGCGCCGTACGAGAACGGCGTGAGCAGCGCCGGCAGGTAGTCGCTCAACAGGACGATCTCGCTGCTGTCGATCCGGTCGGCCGCCTCCTGCATCGCCCGGGTCAGCGCGCCGACCTCGCGGTAGCTGGGAGAGAACGAGAGCGAGCCGCCGGCCTCTGGCCGCGCGACCTCGGTCGACGGCAGGCCCATCGGGCGGATGACGAATGCCGGGTGGAGCCACTCGACCTCGCCGTCCTGCTTGACGTGCCAGGCGATCCAACACGAGCCCACGAGCACCAGGATCGCGGCGAGGACTTGGCCGGCCCACCGGACCGCCGACGTGCGCGCCAGCATCGGGGCGGACAGCAGCAGCGCGAACAGCGGCTGGATGGCTGCCGGGTCGATCGGTGGCAGGCTGGAGAGGGTCGTGCTGACCGAGGGAACGAGCGCCCAGGCCGCACTGACAACCAGCGCGAGCGCCGCGACGCCGCTGACCGCCCAGCCCACGCGGCCGTAGGCCAGCGCCGCGGCACTGAGCGGCACGACGAGCAGCCCGAACGGCAGGCTCCGAGCCAGCAGCCCGAGCGCGAGCCCGAAGACGGCGCCTCGGATCAGGCCTGGGCGACGGATCATCCAGACCCCCGCCAGCAGCGCCGCCGCGGTCAGCATCGGCCCGAGCGAGCCGTCGGGATCGCGAGAAAGCTCCCAGGCCCGCGGGCTGGCGGCGTAGAGCAGGGCGGCGAGCGCCGCGCCGAGTGGTCCCATCGGCGAGCGGGCGGCCAGGTACAGAAGGGCGACACCCGCCGCGTCGAGCAGCCCACGCACGACGACCCAGGCCGGCACCGGCGGCCTGTCGCCGAGCACCCACACTGCCACGACGAGCGGCGTCGCCCGGGGGTCGGCGTACGCCTGCCCCCAGCTCGCTCCGCTCTGGCGTGACGCGTTCGCGAACGACATCGCCTCGGCCCGACCGAACGGGACGAGATCCGGCGCCCAGACCCGGGGGACCGCCGCGACGACGAACAGGATCAGCGGGATCGACGCGAGCGCCGCCGCGCGCAGCCGGGCGTTCCGTCGTGCAGTGGCGGTCGGCGGCAGGGGTGCTGGAACCGGCGCGTCATCCGCCGAGTCGGAGGGAGCATCGCGGGGGCTGGCAGCCAGGGCGCTCTCCGTGTCGCCGATCGGCGGGCAGGTGATCGTCGGGAATCGCTGGTCGGCGGTGGTGCAAACGGCGATCGGCCGCCGACCGTGACGGCGGGGTCAGCCGATCTTGACGGTCGTGTTCAAGGTGCCACCGCCTGCCTGGCGCCCCTCGAAGCTCCAGGCCGGCAACTCGACCTGGAGGGTGTAGTCGCCGGGCGGCAGGTCGCGCGGGATCGGCAGCGTCCGCTCGGTGGTGACGGCGTCCATCGGCCGGACGTTGAGGCTCACGACCTCGGCCTCGACGACGGCCTGCTGGCCCCGCCCGAGCAGCCGGGTCCGGACCCGGGCCGTCGCGAAGCGAGTGCTCTGGTTGTTGACCAGGACCTTGAGCGTGATGCGGTCGCCCGGCTGGTACTGCGCCGCGAAGTCGCTCACCAGGACCAGGAAGTCGTCCTTCTCGAGCTGAAGGATCTTCCCCTCCGGACCGTTGATTTCCGTGACGCCTCGCTCGGTGCAGGCGGAGGTGAGCCCCGTCAGGCCGCTGGCCCAGATGCCGAGCGCCGCCCGCCGACCGACTTTCCGCTTCTCGTCCTGGCTGGTGTCGCGTGTCGGCATGGGCCGATTATAGCTGACGGCTCCGGGCAGCCCGGTCATGTTTCTACGGGCGGGCGGTCACCCGGAAGACGCCGAAACCCGGGCCGTCGCGCTCACCGCCCATCAGCGGCGTCAGCGTGAAATTGCGGCCCAGCGTGCGCACCTTCTCGGTGTTCAAGACCAGCAGCCGCGACTGGTGGCCGCTCAGCGCATCGTCGAGCGAGGCCTGGCGAGCGTCGATCACGGCGTAGGGGACGCCGCTCCCGCCGAGCAGCAATTCGGTCGCCTTGAAGGCGCTGCCGGCCGCCATGAAGAAGACGCCGTCCAGACCATAGTCGACCAGGACGACCTCGTCCGGCGAGTCGCGGCCAGCCAGCACCGCCTCGTGCGCCGCCAGAATCGCGTGATTGGTGCGGGCCGATCGTTGATAGACGGCGAGCGGCGCCAGCGGGTAGAGGGCGGCCAGCGCCGCCAGGCCCAGCAGCGCCGCACCGAGCAGCGTGGCGTGGGCCGGCCAGCGCGCGCGGAGCGCCGCCAGGGCATCGGCGACGACCAGCCCGGTCGAGGCGAACACGAGCGGCAGGATCGGCACGACGTAGCGACCATTCAGGATCGGCTCGTACTTGCCCTGGAGCAGCGGGAGCGCCAGCAGGTACGGCAGCGAGACCAGGACGGGCAGCCAGCGTCCGCGCCGAGCCGCCCAGAGGACGCTCCCGACGGCCAGCCCGAGGTACCCCAGCAGCAGCGGCTGCGCCAGCGTCTCGCCGACGAAGCGCCGCTTCTCGACGGCGCCGCTCAGGACCCAGGCGGTCGCCAGCGTCAGCCGCGAGACGTTCTCGGCGTAGTTGCCGGAGTCGACGCCGCCCTCGTCCTGGCCGGTGTAGTCCGCCAGGACGGCCTGCCCGCCGCGCAAGGTCCCACCGCCCGTCTGGACGTTGTAGACGAGCAGATTCCCGATGGCGACGGCGAAGGCGAGCGCCCCGAAGAGGACCCAGCGGGTCCGCAGGAGCCCGGGGCGCTGGAGCAAGAGCGCCAACGCGGCGCCCGGCAGCAGCAGCACGGCGGTGATGTGCGTCTGGACGCCCAGCCCGAGGAAGAAGCCGGCCCCGATCAGCCAGGCACCACCGGACCTCACCCCCCCGGCCCCCCTCTCCGCGCCGGAGAGGGGGGAGATGTGACCGGGCTGGAGCGCCCGCACCAGGCACGCGAACCCGAGGGTCGTCCAGAGCGGCGTCGTGGCGTGCGACCAGGCGACGTGGCTGTTCACCAGGACGTGCGTCGAGCAGCCGGCCATGAACAGGGCGGCGATCACACTGGCGATCCGGCCCCCGGCCCGGCCGCCAAGCTCCCGGCCGAGCCACCAGGCCGCGCCGACCGTCGCGACACCGCCGAGGAACGCCAGGAACCTCGGGAGCCAGGGGCTCAGCCCGAAGGTCCAGAACCCGAGCGCGAGCAGCCAGTTCCAGAGCGCCCCGATGTACGGGTCGACGTTGGTCAGCGGCGCGGCCTGCCCCCGGGCGATGTCGTACGCCAGTTTGACCTCGATCGTCTCGTCGGTGAAGGTCGGAATCAGCCAGAGGTTCGGCCAGCGGGCGGCG
>Ga0075420_100006154_pt1 | contig 10590 bp, 7 predicted proteins | sample SoiMetdeltSBSDD4_FD_75296 | JGI IMG/M metagenome (GOLD analysis project Ga0075420, IMG submission 75296) | Bulk soil microbial communities from a Populus tree surrounding site in Tennessee, USA - Soil MetaG P. deltoides SBSDD4 | ecosystem: Environmental > Terrestrial > Soil > Tree plantation... | reverse complement strand
ATGTCGGATAACAAGACGCTGTTGTTTATCTGCGAGAAGTACTACCTCAAATTCTATCGACCGCTCGCTGCACGTCTCGTTCAATCGGGGTTCAAGCCCGTATGGGTCAGGCTCGACGGGCCCGACGAGTGGGACTACGACTATGTGGATCCGGCTCGGGCAATCGAAGAACTCGTAGAAGATCCCGACTTGAAATGTCATGAGGGCGTCGACGAACTGTGTGTCTTCGAGCGTGCCGTATTCGAGCGACCCAATTTGTTCGAGAACAGCTATCCGTACACGATGCATGTCGCCCGTACGCCCGAGCGAGCGCGGCGGTTGGCCGAGGTCTGGTATCAATCAACCCTGGCGTTCCTGATGCGTTTCAGACCGAGTGCGGTCTTCATCTGGAACGGACGTTATCTGCCTTACCGCGCCGTCGCGGCCGCTTGCGAGGCTGTGGGGCAGGTGTTGATGACCAGCGAGATTGGGTGGATACCAGGCACGATACTTCTGGATCGAGGAGTGCTGTCGACGAATACAACGGATTTGCTAGGTCGCAGTTTTGAATCTGTGGCTGCCACCGACGTTGGCAGAGCAGATGCCTTTCTGAACCATTACACCACCCGAAAAGCGACGATGGTCTCGCAAAAACTGGTCTCGGCCTCTGAGGTGCGACATCGACTGCTGGGCGATGACGGTAAATTCCTGCTTCTCTATGGTTGTCAGGTTGATTGGGATACGAACGTCGTGATCGGAGCGCGAAGGTTCCGCTCGAATGAGGCGGCAGTCTCGTTCTTGATCGAATGCATGTCCGCGATTCCTGGTGCCCGCATCGTGGTCAAGACTCACCCTCTGGATACGGAGAAGAAGGAAGACACGCTCCGCCAGATTATCGGACAGCGCGGCACAGTCGTCTCGGACATTCATCCGCACGCTTTGATCGAGGCGGCGGACTGTGTCTCGGTTCGCAATTCAACGCTCGGCTTCGAGGCTCTTTGTTACCGGAAACCGCTCGTCCTTCTCGAGAATGCCAAATACAAACATCCGAAGCTGACGCTCGGGGCGGGCAACATCGCCGAGGGTGCCGCGAGCCTCTCAAGGGTCTTGACCGGGAACTGCGATCTGCCGGATGGAGAGGCGCTCCGCAAATTCATCCTGCATGCAATCGACCGCTATCTGGTTCCTGTTCGTTATCAATATTTCTTTGAACCCGCAAAGCTCGACATCTTGTCGCACTTTGGTCAGAACCAGAGCTACCGAGCCTTGGAGCAGGTGCTAGGCGAGCTACCTCCTCCCATCCACGTCGATGTCGATGAGCATCTGCACCGGGCCATCGAGCGCTGCAAACTCCACCGTCCCCGGCAACACTCATTCCTGTCCAGACACGCTCGGAAAGTTTCGGATTGGCTGTCCTGAGAATCGCGTAAGGCGGCGACGCGTCGCACGCTTACGCCTCGAGCCAGTGGTCAAGCCAGCGCTCGAACGTGTCGGTATCCCAGTCGCCAACCACGTTTCGGGGGATTAGAAACGGATAGTGATCCTGGCGTGCCAGCCCGCCGGTGCCTGTGCAGGCCAACGTGTATCCGGAGTCGCGCACCAACTGCGTGGTCATCTGATCGAACGCATCGTGGCTGCCGAACGGGTACGAGAACAGGGTCACACGCGTCTTGAGCAGCCGTTCGAGCTGATCGCGACTCCCATCGATCTCCTTCCTCTGTTCATTGGGTGGGAGCGTGGCGAGGAGCGGATGCGTGAGTGTGTGAGCGCCGACATCGACTCCAGTGGTCGCCGACAACGCCCGAAGTTCTTCATTGTTCATCCATCTGTGGGTGTTCCGGTCAACAGTCTCGATGCCCAGCTGAACCTCGATCTGTTTCAGGATCGACTCGATGACGTCTGGACGCAGCGGTCGCAGGCGCCAGTACAGCGCAAAGTGTGCACGCGCGCGCGCCGCGGACGACCGGATGTCGGTCCACAGGCGGCGGCCATCGATGTCGACGTCGATGCAGCCGCCAGCAGGCTCGCATCGCATCACGATTTGCTCCAGCCGATCCCACCAGGCTTCTGCCCGTTGACCGAGGCGCCCGGCGGTGATGAAGAAGGTCGCGGGCAGTCCGGCTGCCGCGAGAATGTCGCACGCCTCCAGGCTGTTATCCGCATAGCCGTCGTCAAACGTAATCGCGACCTGAGGCCGAGGCGCGCGCGCGCGGACGTTCGCATCCCGGAGCGGCACAACGTCGCACCGTCTGCGCAGGACATCGCATTGCTGCGCGAACCGATCCGGGTGCACGGCGAAGTTGTACGGATCGTGGTCCAACTTAGTCACACGGTGGTAGAGAAGTACCAGCGTGCCGTCCGGCATCACCGCACGTCCTGTTTGACGACGCGAGCCGCCACGATGAGAGGAAACTCGCGATCGAAAGCCTGGAGCTCCTCCGGGCGCAACTCTTCCGCTGCCAGTCCGTAGAGGAACGCGGCGCATGAGAGGACGTTGCCGTAGGTCGTGATGTCCGCGCGCCCGTTGGACAAACCGGTGAGGAGCCACTCCAATCCAGTTTTCGTGACGCGCCAGCGATCGGAATGGAAACCCTTGCGGGCTTCGTGGCGCCCAAGGGCGGGTACGGTCAACAGCAACACACCGCCCGGGGAAAGCGCCCGCCAAACATTCGCGAGAGCCGCCTCCATATCGAGGACCAGGTGCAGCGTCTGTGTGAAGATGACGCAGTCGAACCGTTCCGCAGGGAGTGAATCGTGCTCGCCAAGGTCCGCGACGATCGTGGCCGCTGTGTTGGCGGGATCGATATCGAGTACGTCTACGCTGGTGACCCGCGCGGCCCCGAACCGGTTGGTGTAGTCGGCATTGAGTATCTCGAGGCATGCCCCTCGGACATCCTCGGCATGCCTCTTCAGAAAGTCCTCGATGTACACCCGGTCGATCGGAGTACCACGCTCGTAGCCCCACGAACGACTGAAGGGTGTCGTGCGGCGCAGGCTGCCCCACCTGACAGTCCCGGGCGGGTAGTTCGAATCGCCGACCCCGAGCACTCTTCGGACGCTGCGGGGCAATAGCCGCGCACTACGCCGTGCGCGATCCCGAACGGGGGGCGGAAGACGCCGAAGCCACGCCCGGGCCGCCTCGCGAAGCCGCCCATCTACAGTTGTCATCCGAGGCGGTCGATCCAAAGCCGAGCCTCTTCTTTCCATAGCCTATGCGGGTCACGTCGTGGCGGGTGGCTTCGATGCCGGATCCCGAATCGATCTGTTCGATTCCTGAGGACATCGGAAAACAGCTTCCACACGTCCGGAACGAACTCCTTCATTACATAATCGCGATCGCCCATCGCCGCGCGGCAGTAGTACCGGAGCGCGCTCCGACCCCAACCCGCGCGCTTCGCAAGTCTCGCGAGATGCCGGTTGAAACCGCTGCGATCGACTCGGGCGCCATAACGCCGTTCGATTTCGTCAGTCTCAGAGAACATTCCCTCCAGATCCAGGGAAGCGCTGCCCGGATGGAAGCGGTACGCGACCAGCGGCTTCGACACACACGCGGGTGGCCCTCGACGCGCCAGCCTGATCCACAGATCCCAGTCGGCTGAGTGGTAGAGGCTGCCGTCGAAGACCGTCAGCATGGAAAGCCATTCCTTCCACACGATCACATTCGAGGCACCGGCCGGTACTATGTTCCTGAGCATCAATTCTTCTACGACCCTTTCCGGCGACGCTGGTGGCCGACCCGCGAGGATCTGGTTGTCCATGGTGATCTCGACGGCTCCGGCGTACGCCCACCGTCGATCAGCGCGACGAAGCGCCTGAAGCTGAAGTTCGAGCTTGTCCGGGGCCCAGAGATCATCGTCGTCGAGAAAGGCGACCCACTCCCCGCGCGCTTCGGCAATCCCGCGATTTCGAGCAGCGCTGACGCCCTGCGAACGGTCATGACGAACCACTCGGATCCGATCGCCGTGGCTTCGCAGCATGCTGGGCGTATCGTCGGTGGACCCGTCGTCGACTACGATCGTTTCAAAATCGACATTGCGCTGCCACAAGACGCTCCGCAGGGACAGCTCGAGCAGCTTGCTCCGATTGCGCGTCGGGATAATGACAGAAACTTCGGTCACGCAGGCCTGCCCCCGCGTTCGTGCGTCCAAGGCGTATCGGGATTGACACCGGGGTAAGGGCGTGCGCTGGTTATGCAGCCGTCGCGTCGTCGAGGATGGGTTCGAGTTCCCGCAGCCATGCCGCTGCCCGTGCCGCCCCGCCATCGGAGAGAATCCCGGGTCTCTCTGGTTGTAGACCCAATGTTCGTCGAAGGCGGTGTCTGACATACGGCAGCAGCACCGCAGCGACGCCGGCCACATGGCCGTGAGCCACTGCCTTTGTGGAGGTGCTCAAGGCAGTCAGCCATCGTCCCTCGCGGAGATAGCGTTCGGCCAGCCACGGGTACATTCTGCCCCAGTCAATCGGCGCATCGTGCAGCGTCTCGATTACGGTTGTCGCTCGAACGATCCGATCCGTTTCACCGAACATGTTCGTCGAGTGAATCCGCTTGGCCATCAGCGGCTCACGAATGCCGGCCGGCCAGCCGTGCTTTGCAAGCCGAATCCAGAGCTCCCAATCTTCCCCGCCACTAACCAGACGCGTTTCGAAAGGGCCGACTTGTGTGAACGTCTCCCGCCGCATGATGACATTCGATCCACCACCCGGGAGAATGGGAAATCGCGGCAGCGTGGCCATGACTTCTTCTTCGGACGGAGCCGGGCTGATGCGCACGATCCGGCCGTTCGCGATGTTCACCGAACCGGTGTAGGCCCAGTCGCAGCCGGTCTCTCTCGCCGCACTGACCTGGCGAAACAGCTTGTCCGGTGCCCACAGATCATCATCGTCGAGAAACGCCAGCCACTCGGCGCGTGCGTGCTCGGCCCCGTGGTTGCGTGCGGCGGACAGGCCGCGCGGAATTTCATGACGAAGCACCCGGACACGACCATCATCGAGGGCTGAGAGAAGCGCGGGCGTATCGTCGTTGGACGCCTCGTCAACGACGATGACTTCGAAGTCGACGCGCACCTGGCGTAGAGCACTGCGCAACGTCCGCGACAGCAGCGCGCTGCGGTTATGCGTCGGAATGACAACGGAAACGTCCATGCTCCGTTATCAGAAATACCTTTCCTGCACCACAATCGTGTCACCGGCTTTCAGAGTCATCTGCAGGGTGGCGCTGATTGTCTCTTCTTTGCCATTGACCACCCGAACGATCTGAATCCGTCGGGAAGATCCGCGCTCGCTCACGCCTCCCGCAAGAGCCAAGGCCTGCCGCACCGTCATCCCACTGCTGCGCATGACATACTCGCCGGGGTTTCGGACTTCGCCTGACACGAACACCGTCTCCGCTCGCGGGACGAAGATCGTATCGCCGGCCCGAAGTGCCACATTTTGGGAGAGCGCTCCGCTCTGCAGACTCTGCAGGTTCACGCGGATGGCGCCGTCACCAGGGGCGTTTGGATTTTGAGCTGGAGCCGCTGATCCCGAGGCGTTCGACGAGCGTACGATCACCACATCCGTTCCGGCATGTTCGGTCATCGAACCGGCGCGGGCCAGCGCTTCGATCAATGTCATCGATCCGGTGAACTGCAGACTACCGGGCTGCTTCACTTCACCCATTACAAAGATCTGTTGGCTGCGGTACTGGTCGACTGTGACGCTGACCTGCGGGTCGTTGACAAACCCGGCGGCCAGACGTTGTCGCAGCGTGTCCTCAATCGTTCGGACGCTCAATCCGCCAGCCTGCACACGGCCGAGCAAGGGGAACGCGAATGTTCCGTCGGCTTCGACGGCAAATTTGCCAGACAGCTGCGGCTGGTTGTACACCGTGACGAGGAGCACGTCATTGGGACCGACCGTATACAGACGGGGGTCAGGGGGAGCAGGAGCGACCTGCAGCGCCGTCAAGACGAGAAGAGTTAGCACCGTTCTGCCTTCAGTTGTCCGCTGTTCGTTTTACGGCGAAGCCACGTCAAGCGGATTAGAACTCGTAGCTCACCGACGAAGCAACCCGCGTTACCTCGTAGTCCCGATTCACCGTGAAATCAGAGGTTCGCGTCTCCCGCGAAGCCTCGACCCCCACGCGCGCCCCCAGGATGTAATACCCGATTCCCCCGCGGTAGCTCAGGACCCTCTCGAATCGAGACGACAGGGGGCCGTTGGGGATCCCTAGACCGTACTGCAGTCTGTACCGACCCACCGCTCCGCCAATGTCCCAGGCGTTCCCCACTCGGTGATTCACCGCCAGTTCGGCGCCAGTCGGAAGATAGTCTCGCTGATCCGCTCGATAGGAATACGACAGGTCGCGCTGACCGGTGAGGGCAAATCGAGTCCGACCGAGCAGCGTGTAAGCGAGATCAAAGCGCGTCACCGCTGTTCGAAATGCCGGAGCGTTTCCGTCTAAGAACGTCCGTTTGCGGAAACCAAACCGGGCGCGGCCGCTGACCAGCGCAAGCGGTCGAAACTCGATAACGGACGCGACGAGAATACCGTCAGAATCCCGCTCGGTCGCGACCTCGAATTCGGTTCGGTCCTTTTCGAAATCTGCTCCTATGGTCGTGAAGGGCGTCAAGGCATAGCGAACCGCGACACCATTGATCCACGCCGTCGCCCCGAGATATTGCGCGAGGTCGCTGCCGAGGTAACTCGTGTCGCCCTTATAGTCGACGCGCGACCGTCGCCTCGAGACGCCAATAGATGTCTTTCCGGAGAGCCGCAGATCAACGCCGGCGATCCAACCCGCATCCACTTGCCTCACGGGAAGGTCGATTTCGAAATTCCGCCGGTGACGCGTGTTCGTCCAATTGCCTCCGAAATACGGTGTCAGTTTGCCGAGCGGAAGTTCAACCCGCCCATCAGTGAGCACGTCGATGGAGTCGATCTGATCCACTCTCCTGAAGTGGATGAAGTCTACCTCGCCCTGGCCGCTGAGCCTCAGTCGTGACGCTCGGAGCGAGCCCCGAGCAGCAGGACTTATAGTCGTAGTGAAATCGGCAATCGGCGCCTCAGCCTCGTTGACGCGGAAGATATTGTCGTCCCATCCTGCCGTGAGCCGGATAGTTGGCGACAGACTGGACTGCGCGGCTGTGCTGTCTGGCCGGTCTGTCTGGCCAAATACAGAAGTCGACGCAATTACAGAAATGCAACCGGCCAGCGCCGCTGTGAAGGTCCTGTTCACCTTACGTGCATGTCTCCCTCGCGCCAAAGTCAACTCAGCTCACCGACAACTTACTGCAACAGGGCTCTTGGGTGTCAAAATTAGATCCAACGGGAGGGGTCGGCAACGTCAGCAACAGGCCGGCATGCGCCTGCGCTCCTTGCACCTTTCTTCCGGTTTCATCTAAGCTGCTTGACTCACGGAGAGGCTCCTTTAATGCGCATGACTGATCGACCCGCCTTACCCGATTCGGGTGCCGGTGTGTACGACAAGTCTGCAACGGACTATCTGCAGATCCGCGATTACCTTCGAATCGTCTACCGCCGCCGCTGGATGTTCGTGGCGATCCTGGTGGTGGGACTGCTGTGCGGCATGCTGCTCAACTGGATGACGGCGCCGATCTTCGAGGCCCAGGCGACGCTGCAGATCGATATGGATCTGAACGTTCTGGGTGTCGATCGTCCGCTCGTTCCACTAGACCAACGCGATTGGATGAGGGAATTCCTCCCGACTCAGTTGGGCATCCTGCAAAGCCGTAATCTCGCACGATTGGCTCATGACGAATTGACACGCGCTGATCGCTCGAGACCGGCCGGTAACAATCTCGCGAGTACGTCGAATGCGCCGACCACTGTCGAGTCGCCGGACTTGGGCACAACGCGAGTGCCGACGGTGGACGAGATTGTGAGGGGACGTACGGTGTCCCTGGTCAGAGATAGCCGCCTTGTCAATGTTGGCTTCCGCACTACCGATCCATCGTTGTCGGCGCAGGTCGCAAACGCTCTGGCACGTGCGTATCTGCAGCAGAACTCCGAGTTCAGGTCCAGAACGTCCGGAGATGCGTCTGACTGGCTCACGAAACAGGTCGGCGAATTGCGCAAGCTCGTCGAGGAAAGCGAGACCGCCCTACAGCGCTATCGGACACAACATGGTGCCGACGCGTTAATCACGGACAGATTGGGTACGGAGCAGCAGAACGTCGTTGTCCAGAAATTGGCGGCGCTGCAGGCCGCGGAAACAAGGGCGAGGACCGAAACGATTGAGAAGAGGGCCCAGTACAACCAGCTGGTGGCCGCTAGATCGAATCGCGAACCGCTGGACACGGTGCCCGCGATCGCGTCCAACGCCTACATTCAAGGATTAAAGGTGGAGCTGGCGACGCTGCAACGTCAGCTGATGCAGGCGTCCAATGAGCTCGGAGAGCGTCATCCTGAGATCATCAAGCTGACGGGAGCCGTTCAGAATGCCGAACGGAAGGTCCAAACAGAAATCTCGAATGCGGCTCGCGCGATTGAAAACGATTTCGAGGCGGCGCAGTCGCGTGAGCGTCAGTTGGTTGCCGATCTGGGGCGACAGAAGTTGGAAGTTCAGAGCCTGAACGGAAAGGCAGTCGAATACACGGCACTCGAGCGCGAGGCCACTTCCAACCGTGAGGTCCTCGACAGGCTGCTTCAGCGCTCAAGGGAGACGGCGCTGACACGCGAGCTGCAACCCACGAATATCCGAGTACTGGACTGGGCTGAAGCTCCAAGGTTACCGATCCTGCCGCGCAAACAACGCAATATGCTGATTGCGCTCTTTGGGAGCGGAGGCTTGGCACTCGGACTGATTTTCGTGCTCGAGATTTTCAATACCCGGATCACGTCCCCGGAAGACGTGAAGCAGCACCTGCGGCTTCGAGTTCTGGGAGTGGTGCCACGGGTCAAAGCCAAGAATGGGCGGGCGTCGCTGCTTCTCGGAAACGCCGTTCCGGCTCAATTCGCTGAAATGCTGCGAGGGGTTCGAACGAACCTGGTATTGGCTCCCGAACTCGGGACAGGGCACACGCTTCTCGTGACCAGCTCAGAGCCTGCTGAAGGCAAGACAACGTCAGCGGCGAACATCGCCGTGTCGCTTGCCCGACTGAACCAGCGCGTGCTTCTGATCGACGCCGACCTGCGGAAACCACGGCTGCACGAAATGTTCGGGGAAGATCAGCAGCCCGGACTGGCCGACGTGTTGGCGGGGAAGACCTCGAGCCGCGATTTTCGCAAGACGAAGTTCTCCGGGCTCTGGCTGATGGCGGCTGGCAGCGCGTCGAGAAATCCCGCCGACCTGCTTGGTTCCCCCCGTTTCAGCAAACTGGTTGAGGAGCTCCGGGCGCACTTCGACTGGATCGTGCTCGATTCCTCGCCAGTACTTGCAGTCGCAGACGCCTGTATGATTGCCCGAGTGGCTTCAGGGGTGCTGTTGGTGGTGGATTGCGGTCGAACGCCTCGAGAGGTCGCAACCGCCGCGGTCCAGCGGCTCGAGGCAGTGCGCGCCCCCATTCTTGGTGCGATGCTGAACCGAGTCGTGCTCGACGCGCGCGGCGAGTCGTATCTTCCGTACTACCATCGGAGCTACCAGACCTACTACCCGCAGGACGAGAACAGCCTCCGGTCATCCGAACTCCCTCCTGCACCTTCGGAAGGCTAACTCGGCGGGCGCGGTTCCCTTACCGCGGTTGCAGTCACTTCTAACGACGGATCCAGGAAGCATGGGATCCGCCCTGCCGTCATGGCACAGCGCCGATTTGAGAATCGACGCGAAAAACGTCATCCCGATTTCATGATTCGTGCGTGTTGAATCGCCGGGAACCCTGGGAATCGCTGATTTCTATGGATTTCTCGTTGGTATACGGCATGGTCTCTGCACAGCTCGACAGGTCGAGTTTGCCCTGAAGGGTAGAAATCTGATGCACATCGTGTCGCACGCGTGTTCCGGGAGGAGTGGCCGTGCCAGTTGTTGGCGAACTGGCCACTCGCTGATGGTGAATGCGACTCTCGTGATCGCAGTTCTAGGATGGATATCCGCCGTTGCCGTGGATCTGTCTGCGCAAGCCGGTTCGCCGCCGACTAATGTGCGAGTGATTTCAGGTAGCCCCGTTCTCAACGCGCTCATCATCAGCGGGCCGGCTTCAGTGACCGTGGGCCAGACAGCCCAATATATGGTCCATGCAACGGTCGCGAATGGCGGCACGATCGGCGTTGGTGCGGTGTGGTCAACCTCGAACATCGGCCTCGCCACCATCACGCCGTCTGGCGTGCTGACAGCACTAGCCACCGGCACGGTCACGGTTCAAGCCACTTATCAGAGTCTGACTGCACAATTCACAACGACGCTCGTATCAAGCACGTCATCGTCGTCCTACGGCCCGCAGTCCACGATTACATGTCCCGCCGGTGCGGTCGACATCTGGCCCGGTCAGTCCATCCAGACCTCCATCAATCTCAATACGGGCGACAAGACGTTCTGTCTGCGCGCGGGGGTGCATAGTCTGATCAGCTCCATCACCCCCAAGACGGGCAATACCTTCGTCGGCGAGTACGGCGCCATCCTCGACGGCTCGAACTGGTCGACCAGCGACACGACGCAGGCGGCGTTCCGCGCCCACA
>Ga0075420_100006146_pt1 | contig 10599 bp, 12 predicted proteins | sample SoiMetdeltSBSDD4_FD_75296 | JGI IMG/M metagenome (GOLD analysis project Ga0075420, IMG submission 75296) | Bulk soil microbial communities from a Populus tree surrounding site in Tennessee, USA - Soil MetaG P. deltoides SBSDD4 | ecosystem: Environmental > Terrestrial > Soil > Tree plantation... | reverse complement strand
ACTGCAGCACGAGTCCGAAACCATGATGGTCGGAGAACATCCGGCAGCTGACGTTTCCGAGGTCGGAAAAGTCGCGGACCCATTCGCCGTCAGTGCGTGATTGCCAAACGCCGGCGCCACCACGCGCGAAGGCCGTTGACGCCTCGTCGAGGACTCCCGCATCCACGATGTCCTCGCTGAGCTGCTGGATGCGATCGTCGATACGGGCTGAGGCCGGCGCGCCCGCGCGCAGATACAGGGTGGTCGCGCCCCGAGCCATAGCTGCAGTAATCCATCCGTGAAGATCGAAGCGCTCGTGGGCCGCAGGCGATGAAAGTGTCCGCATCGTATACACCGGGCGATGGTCCTCGACTCGTGTCACGACAGTGACGGGCGGATATGAGATCGGTTCGCGATGCACGCTCGCTCGCGGCGGCTCGATCGGTGTCGGTTCGCCGTGGAAATGCTCGACAACCGGCGGCGGCACGGCGGCAACAGGTTCCGGAACTACCGGTGGCGGTTCGTAGGCGACGGGCTCGACAGGCTCGGGATCGACCGGCATCGGTTCGACGGCTGCGTATTCCACGGCCGCCTGCTCCACGGCAGTCTCTTCGACGACCGGCTCCGTCTCGGCTGGCGCCGGTGCCGGCTTCTGAACAATCAGCTCGATTGAGTACTCGTCTCCGACGCGCTCGGCTTTCGCCATAAGCGGATGTGGAAACGACCCCGGCTGAATCATCTCGGTCACCGCGCCGCGTTCGCGCAGTTCGTGACGCCCATCGCTCGACAGGATTTGCTCGGCGAGCGCCTCCACGGCGTTGACCGACAGAATCGCCGACGCGACATCGTGACGACGATCACCCGCGAGGACATGCGGCCGTTCACCAGCGCGCATGACGAGCCGTTCTCCACCCGCGCGTTCGAGCGCCGCACACAGCGACGGCATCAGACTCATAGCTCAGCGTCCTGCAGCTTTAGAACATCTTCGAATTGAAGCGCCGCTCGGAATACAGGGTTCGGCGCCACGGCGTGCATCGTCGACCGAATCACGGTCGCACGCAGCACGCGGCGAATGCCCCCGTACCGCAGGAAGACGTCAACGGTTCGACCAGGGCACAACCGTTGATTTGTTTCGGCAAGTAATCCCGTCGACGATAGATTGACGAGTCGCATCGGGAACCCTGCAACTGCCAGACGCAGTTCGGATTTGAATTCGTGCGGCTCCTTGCGGACGGCTCCACGGCGCTCCATACGCACGGCTTCCGAAGGCGGCTCTTTTTTGCGTTGTTCCTCAACCGGAGGCCGGGCGAGCTCCTTCGCAGGCTCAGAGGCCGTCGGCCTTGCAGGTTCGGAGACCGTGCTATCGGGCACCTGCTTCAGCGACGCTTCCAGACCAGCAAAGAGATCATCGAGCGACGCCTCCGGCAGCGACACAATCACCTCAGGGTCGTCGTCGGGACGGGGATCGCTCATAACAAGTGCATTCCGCAACCCCGTTCCGGACCCCGAAAAACGAAGATCGATGGGTCAGGAAGCGGCGATTGCACAAAAGTTCCCATAAATTCCGCTCAGCCAGCTGAGCTCACGCGTCGCCAAAGCCGCTGCGCTCCATGGAAAAACTGCGTCAGATTGGGAAATCATGTCGGTCCGTCGTACTCCGCCGCTTCTCCAAAGAGATAATCGGCCTATTATCGGTGCGTATGTAGGATCCGCGGGCGGGTTTGTTCAAACCCTGCGGCGGGAGGCGTTCATGGCGAAGATCGTGATCGTTGAGGACGACGACGCGACGCGAGCAGGATACCGAGAGCTTCTGAATCTGGCCGGACACGAGGTTATCGCGACGAGCACGTATCAAGAAGGTCGTCACGCCGTCCAGGTGGAGAGTCCCGATCTCGTCATCGCCGATCTCCGGCTCGGGGGGTTCAACGGGCTGCAACTGCTGCTTCTAAGCCCTCGTCCGATTCCCACGATCATCGTGACAGGATTCCCCGATCAGGTGCTGGAAGCGGAGGCACGGCGCGCTGGCGCGGACTATGTGGTCAAGCCGATTTCTCCCTCGGCGCTTGTGGCCCTGGTCAACGAGAAGCTAAAGACGATCCGTCCGACGACCCACTGAGCGCAACGTCCCTCGATTCTGTTTCCCGGCAGACAAACCTCGCGTGTCTCGGCCACGGTCGGACGCACCGATGAATATTGCCGCGCAAATTCGGTGTGAAACGCATCGCGAGCGGCGGCTCTGTCGCGGCACCCTCCTTGCCATTGACCCGTGCATCGGCGGCGCGATCATCGCGACCCCGTTCCTTCAGAGGTGTCGATGCTCGGCCGCCGCAGTCATGCTCGAGTCTCACTGGAATCAGGCGCAGAAGGCGTCCTAAGTCTCGCGCGCGACATTTGGGTTCGTGTCAGCGACGAGGGTCTTCTCGTTGCCATCAGTCGAGACGCCGCGTCCGTCGGCGAACGCGTTCGCGTTCTCCTTGCCGAAGACGACGTCGACGTGATCGCCGAGATCGTCGAGAGCAAACCGGTGGTTTGCGACGGAGCAGTCCGTCATCGTCTGGTGATGCGCTGCCCGGGTCGCGAACGCGGATCGCTCAGCCCCACGACTGGGCGAGCGCGATGAAGCGCCCAGACACGTTTCCGGAGGATCCTCGCGCACTCGACCAGTTGGGCGTTCTCACTCGAGAGCGTCGGATACGACTGCTCAACTGCAGTGTGTCCGGGTGTCTGTTTGAAACGAGCTGTCGGTTGCCAATCGGAGCGATCGCATCCGTTCGAGTGACGATTGACGGTCGAGAGATGACCGACGACGTCCAGGTCGTGCGCTGCCAGCCAATAGCTGGTGCCGGCGAGACGTATCACGTCGGCGCCCAGTTTCTGTGGACGCGGCCGCTCGCCAGTGAGTCGCTTCGCCGGGCGCTGCGCGTATCCCCGGTCGAAATCGCGGCGACTATCCAGTCCTGAGGTGATTGCCCGAGATTACTAATTTCGCCTAGACGGATCGCCCGAAATTGTCTGCCTTTTCGCGGACTAGCTGGCAATTTCGAAACACATCGGCTGATTTGTGAAGCTTTTTGCTGGAGTGATAATTGCTGAGCCATCACGGGCGTTGTTGGTAAATCCCCAGAATTGCACAGTTTAGCGCGATGAGGATTTTCGTAGAGGTGGGTTCGGCGGAGAGCATCCAGATGTCCAGTGACTCGCAAGCGTCCTCGTCCCCGATCGCACCGGGATCGGGTCCATTCATTGTGGCAAGTGCGCCAATGACGGCGCTCATCGAAGCCGCAGACCGCGCCGCGCTGTCCGACGGCAAGGTTCTGATCACAGGTGAGAGCGGCGTGGGAAAGGACCTGATCGCTCGACGTGTTCACGCGCGGTCGCGACGGTCGGCACACGCATTCGTGCCGGTCAATTGCGCCGGCCTGACCGAATCACTTCTCGAATCGGAGTTGTTCGGGCACGTCAGGGGAAGTTTCACTGGCGCCTATCGAGACAAGCTCGGGAAGCTGCAGACCGCGCACAGAGGAACCATCTTCCTTGACGAAGTTGGGGAGATGAGCCTGCGCATGCAGGCGATGCTGCTCCGGTTTCTCGAGAACGGGGAGATTCAAGCCGTCGGCTCAGACACTCGGTTGACTACCGTCGACGTTCGAGTCATCGCCGCGACGAATCGAAATCTCCCTGATCTGATTGCCGCGGGACATTTCCGCGAGGATCTCCTCTACCGATTGCGAGTGATCCATCTCGAGGTGCCTCCGCTTCGGCAACGTAAGGACGAGATCCCGGTTCTCGTCAATCACTTCATCGCCCGGTCCAATCGCCGCGCGAGTTTTACGCCAGAGGCGATCGAGGCGCTGTGTCGGTATCGGTGGCCCGGCAATGTTCGCGAACTCCAGAACGTCGTCGAGCAGACGATGTGGCTCTCGCATGGTGATCTGGTCGACGTCGCGCAGCTGCCCGAGATCCTTCGCGTGCCGGCACAGTCGATTCGACCGTCGCGAGAGCGGAGGGCACAAGTGGCCGACGAGCTCTATGCGGCGTTGGTCAACGGCGGCTATTCGTTCTGGGACCACATCTATCCGCTGTTCCTGTCGCGGGACATTACGCGACACGACATGCGTGAACTGGTGCGGAAAGGCCTCTCGACGACGCGCGGCAACTATCGTGCGTTGCTCAAGCTGTTTGGCATGGCCAATCAGGACTACAAACGATTTCTCAACTTCCTGGCTGCCCATGACTGTGGTGCGGACTTTCGGGCGTTTCGTCACGGAACAGCCGAGGCGCAGCGTCCACCACGGCTGATTCTGCCGCCACTTCCAGTCAAGGCGACGCTGCCGTTGGAGTCGTCAAAGTCGATTGCGCCGGCGGGTTAGAGAGCGATCAGGGATGTCGCGTTCTCTCGTGCTTTTGTCTGCCGCGGCGATACCTTCCGCTTGCGCTTCAGAAGCGAATTCGGGCGTATTTTATTGGTCGTGTGGAGCGCTCTGATAACCCCGACGGTCTGGCGGATAGCTTGCATCGACAGCGGAGTTGCGTTGCAGATCCACCGCGCAGCAAACTCTGTTTTGATGGCCGTCAGTGACCACACTCCACCCGTGGCTCAGGAGCCTTCTGGCTTCGAGATTGCCGTTCGCGCGCGGTCGTGGGACTGGCTTCTCGAGTTGCGTCGTCGGTTGAAGGTGGACATCCAGCTCGTCGACGAGCGTCAGACGCCGTTGCTGCCGTTTGCCGCGAGCGGCCCTGGGCCGAGCCTGTCGGGATTGTGGGAGCAGCGCGAACCCGTCATCGTGTCGGCGGTGACGAGTGCGCTTCAGACACGGGTTCCGCAAACGGTGCCCTGGCACGGGCTGCAGATTATCTGCATCGCGCTGACCGTCGAACACAGTGTATCGGGGGTGCTGGTTCTTGGCCGCCTGCTGCCTCCTGGACAGGATTCCGACGCCTCGCGCGCGCAACTCGAACTGGTCGGGTCATGGTTGTCGACGGCCGTCGAGGCGCATTTGCTCAGTCCCCCGGCGCTTCACGCCAGCGGGGTGAACCGCATCGCGCCGCTCGCGAAACTGCTGGCAACTGCCGCAGCGACCGAATCCGACCGCGAACTGGTGCGGTTGTTTGGCGAAGCGATCGCCGTGTGGCACGACATTGAGGTGTCCGGATATATCGAGATGTCGGATGGGAACTTCACGCGCGACGTCAGCTTGCCAGGTGCGCGGAAGGGCGATCGCCCGGCGACCATTCCGACGATGGGGCTGCCTGACTCCGCCGAATTGGCGCGCCTTCCCCAAGGACATGTCGATCGATTCGGTCTGCCAGTAAACAACGAGGCCTACGTCTGTCAGCTGCGTCGCGGGAGTGGACGCGCGTGGTTGCTCGTGTTTACTGGGGCGATCGATGTGTACGACCTTCAGCGCCTTGTCGCGTACGTGGCGTTGTTGGACGTCACGCTGTCGTTGGCGTCGGCCGAAGCTGCCTCGCATGTAGCCGCTACGCTGACCAGGCGCCTCGCCGACGTTGAAGATGCCGCCGAAACGCGTGCGAGTCTTGCACTCGAGGAGTTGCGCGGCGTTCTCGGAGCGTCGTCGGCAACGCTCACGGTCGAAGCGACGAGTGGCGGTATCGTGCTGCGCGCATCGAGTCCGGTGATCGGTGGGCAAAACAGCGTAAAAACCACGCCGCTCACTGTAGTCAATCGATCCGATCGGCATTACACTACGACCGTTTCCATCTCTCGCAGCGAAGGACTGCAGTTCACGCCACGCGATCATGCGGTTGCGACCGCTGCCGCGGGCGTCCTCACTGCGTGGGCCGCGTCCTATCGCGTGTCGATGTCGCGGCGCGACCGCCGCACTGGCGCCCCGGGTTTCCACGAAGTAATGGAACGCTCCGCGCGGGAGGCTGTGGAGCGAGGGACACCGGTCACGGCGGTCGTGCTGTTGATTCGCGATGCGGTACTCTCGCCAGGTTCTACGCAACGGTGGGTCGCTGGTATGCGGGGACAGATGAGGCCATCGGATCTTGCCGGCATGCTGGCAGAAGGTGAGATTGGACTGTTGATGCACGATACGACCGCGCAGCATGCGAAGAACATTGCATCGCGGCTTCGTGCGGCGGTCGACGGATTGCCTGGGACGGAGCCGCTGTTGATCGGGGTTGCGACGAGAGTTCCCGGCCTTCCGGTCTCCGACAGCATCATTCGAGAGGCGCGTGCCGACGCACTCAATAGCCGGGGGACCGATCTCAGCGGCGCCGCCGCTCGAGAGGTGCGTCGCTGATGGCGCTCGGTGATCGGCGCGCGCGGGTTCGGCTCGAGGTCGTTGGAGCGTTGTGGGCGACACTCGAGCTGACGGAGCCCGCTCGCGTAGTGAACATCAGCAAGGACGGGGCACTGTTGACGTCACCTGTAGCGATGCCGCCGGAGTCGATTCAGCCTCTGCACCTCAAGCTCGAGGGACAAGAAATCATCGTTGAAGCTCGCGTTCGACATGTGCGTCGAGTGTCCGGTCCAGAAGAACCCATTCGATATCTCGTCGGCGTCGAATTCCTGTCCGTTCCCCCTGCTCTCGCGCGAGCGGCCGACCTGTCACAAACGTAATCCTCGTCTTTCTCACCAGCCGTCTTCCGCGGTGTGGCGGAAAGTCTTCCCTCCCGGGTGTCTTAGCCCAGATTCGACCAGACTTTCTGAGAGGGTGGCGGCACCTCACCCGGGTCGCTCGGATCGCCCCAACTGATTGATACCGAACGCGTTGCTCCGGTAGACAAACGTCTGCCCCAGCATGGCGACTCGCTTGCAGCCTGCATTGTTTCGAGATCGGTCCGGTGCGCGTGTATCCAGCTCGAGTTCTCGTTTAGGAGTGCGTGGACGGATGGAAGAGCGACGACGGTCCCCGCGGCATCAAGTCGGCGGTGAGTTTGCGAACCTCCCTGCCAACATGAGTGTTCGTGTGATCGACATCAGCTCCGCAGGTGTGTTGCTGCAGTCAGCGCGCATGCTGAATCCCGGAGCGCGGGGCAGCTTGCGCTTCACGCTCGCGGGTGCCCCCTTTGCGGCAGATATCCAGGTGCAACGAGTCACCCCGGCGTCTGAGGCCGGATCTGGCTATCGCATCGGGGCCACTTTCGTCGGCATGACCCAGGAACACCGGCGACTCATTGAACGGTTCATGAACAATGATTGATGGTGTGGCTGAAACCAGCACGAGCAACACTCGCGTGAGCCCGATCGGCGCGGTCCGTCCGCGGACGCACGTCCAACTGACCGGGCGCAGCGCCGAAGTCACGGCGCTCGAGCAGGAAATCGACCGCGTGGCGCGGTCGGATGCGAAGGTGCTGATCACCGGTGAGAGTGGTGTCGGCAAGGAGATCGTGGCGCGGGCCATCCACTCGCGTGGCCCGAGGGCGAGCCACGTCTTCGCGCCGGTCAATTGCGCCGGCCTTCCCGAGACATTGCTGGAGTCCGAGTTGTTCGGACACGTCAAGGGTAGTTTTACGGGCGCGTATCGCGACAAGCCGGGCAAACTCGAAACCGCCCACATGGGCAGCATCTTCCTCGACGAAGTCGGGGAAATGACGCTGCGTATGCAGGGCTTGCTGCTGCGATTCCTCGAGACGGGCGAACTCCAGAAGGTCGGCGCCGACGGCAGCGGTCGTATCGTCAATGTGCGGGTGATCGCGGCAACGAACCGTGACCTGCGCGAGATGATCAAGCAGGGCACCTTCCGCGAGGACCTCTTCTACCGCCTCAACGTCATTCACATCGTCGTTCCGCCGCTGCGCGATCGCCGCGAAGACATTCCGGTTCTTGCCCATCAGTTCCTGAGCCAGTTCTCCGCGGCGAGCCGCTCCGGGATCACTGGGGTGTCACCCGAGGCGATGAAGGCGCTGACGGAATACTCGTGGCCGGGAAACGTGCGTGAGCTCGAGAACGTCATCGAGCGCCTGGTGGTCACCGTAACCGGGCCGACGATCGAACTGGAGCACTTGTCGTCGGAGATCCGCTCGTATGACGCGGTGCTGCTGCGGCCGAAACGCGAACGCCGGCGCACCGTGGCGGATGACTTATACAAGCGAATGATTGAGCAGCACGAGTCGTTCTGGACGGCCGTGTACCCGCTCTTCATGGATCGCGAAATCACCCGCGCCAATGTGCGCGAAGTGGTGCGGCGCGGGCTGGAAGAGGCGCGTGGGAACTATAAGATCGTCGCGCGACTGTTCAACATGGAAGCCCGGGACTACAAGCGTTTTCTCAATTTCCTCCGCAAGCACGACTGCCAGATTCCGTTCAAAGAGTATCGGTAAGCTGCCGGGGGCGCGTCTCGCCCCCGGTACGGTTCCTAATCGACGACTTCACTCGTTTCGTCTGTACGAAAGCAAATTACAGTTCCGCCTGAGGCATAGTTGTTGCCACCTCAGCTGGACGTGATATGGAGTAAGGGGCGAGAGCCCTACGTACAGGCCTGAATCTGCGCCAAGCGAGCCGAATCGTGACCGACGATTCCCAAACGCGGAAGGAATATCTTCCGGACTCGGGATTTCAGCAGGCGACGCCCCAAATCGCACAGGCGGGGGGGCATCGGCGGCTGTCGTCCGAGCAGCGGAGCGCGCTTCTCCAAATCCCTCATCGTGTGCCTGCAGCCGCTGCTCCGCGCCAATTCCTCGGTCAGCTCGTCTCGCTGATTGGCCAGGTCCTCCAAACGAAGGCCGCGGTCGCAGGCAGGCACGAGGGCGCTTGGGTGGTTGCCGTCGAATCGTCCGCCTCTCCGACGATCTCGCATCTGGTGAATGGCGGCGGCCATGCGTTCGATCGCGTTGGTTTGACACTGGGCCATGGCGTCGATTTGTGGCACTCGGACGATCACGATTGGACGCTCGTCGGCCTGGCCGCCGCGCCGAGCACTCCTGTGATCCTTCTGCTCGAGGGGGACTGGACGGGATCGGCGCAAGACCTTGTGAAGCTCGCTCGCGATCTGAGTGGCACGACTCGAGGCGGCCGCGCCCCGTGGGCGCTCGATGCTGCTGCGCGGCGTTTGACGCGCACGCTCGCGGATACCACCGGTCTCGGTGCGGTTGGCGAAGCGGTCTTGCACTTCGTCGTGCAGGCAGTCCCCAGTCGGATTGCGTCGCTTGCCGTTGCGACCGGCGATGGCGAGTTGTCCATCGTTGCGACTCTGGGTTATCCGCACGCGCTCGTCGAGCATTTGCGAATCGTGCCCGGCAGCGGCGTCATCGGCACGGTATTCCAGTCGCGTACGCCGCTCGTCGTGCCTGATGTCAGCGAGAGTTCCGGGCTCGATCGTCAGCGCTCCCGGTACCGCACGAATTCGTTCATGGCGATTCCCATCCTCGCCGGAAACGAGGCGCTCGGCGTCGTGTCGCTGACGGATCGGATCGGCAACGGCCCGTTCACCGACGAGGACGCTGCGGCCATCAGCGTGTTAATGGCGCCGGTCGCGCTCGCACTCGGGCGGGAGCGTGTGCTACGCGAGGCGCAGGCGTATGCGCAGGCTGCCGTGATCGATCCGGTGAGCGGACTCTTCAACCGACGCTACTTTCAGGCGCGACTCGAAGAGGAACTGCATCGCGCGATTCGTCAGCTGACGTCGGTCGGTCTGCTGATGGTCGATCTCGATGGCTTCAAGAGCATCAACGATCGATTCGGCCACGTCGCTGGAGACATGGTGATCCGCGACATTTCCGAGATCCTGCGGCGATCGGTTCGCATCTTCGACGTGTGCACTCGATTCGGCGGAGAAGAGTTCGCCGTGATGATGCCGGGAGGCACTGCCGAGAGCGCCGGCGCGATCGCGGAACGGATTCGCCAACGCGTTGAAGCGTATCAACGCAGCGAGCCCGACCTGGTCGGGTTGCGCGTGACGGCGAGTATCGGTGTCGCGGTCTCGCCACCCGGCGTCACCGCAAGAGATCTCATCGAGCGCGCCGATCGCGCGCTCTACCATGCGAAGAGAGCCGGGAAGAATCGCGTAAGCACTGCGCGAGCGGACGGCACCGTGTCCGAAGCCTGAAGTCCCGACTCGATTGATGTTCAGTCTCTAGACGAGGCACATCGCGCGCACGATCCGCGGCGCCGCGGTCTCGGCGACATGCCATCGAGTCAGCGCCGTCAGGATCTGGAACACGCTGGCAAAGTGCGAGACCTGCAGGACGATCGTGTTGTCGTCATCATCGCCGCGGGCGACTTGGATCCACCAGTCGTCGCCATCATCGTGGATCCCAAGAATTCTGGCGGGTGCCCCGCCGGCTGGTTTTCCGTCCAACGCTGAAAACAGGGAATCGAACGATTTCTCAGTTTCTGGGATCAAATCCGCACGCACTGGCAAACGCTCCGCCTCTTCAATCACATATTTCGTGCCAAACCAGCAGAATTGTGCAGCCAGAACTGGAAGTCGTTTTGTTGCAAGCTGTTAACACGGACGGGTTACCCTGGCTGGCAAACTATTCTTCTGTGTGGGTGAGATTTCAGCGCAAGACTGTGATCTCCTGACCGACTTTACCCGACTTTACCGTTGACCTTAGTCGCTCCAAAAAGGCAGACTTATTCCCGGCTCGTTATCTGAGATTTGGAGAATTGAGCGAGATGTCTACGTTCCCTATCCCCCGAGCGAACAA
>Ga0075420_100006144_pt1 | contig 10600 bp, 14 predicted proteins | sample SoiMetdeltSBSDD4_FD_75296 | JGI IMG/M metagenome (GOLD analysis project Ga0075420, IMG submission 75296) | Bulk soil microbial communities from a Populus tree surrounding site in Tennessee, USA - Soil MetaG P. deltoides SBSDD4 | ecosystem: Environmental > Terrestrial > Soil > Tree plantation... | reverse complement strand
GCCGCCCGTCCCAAAGACGATCGTCGACGGTCGCCCGACCACCGCCCATCCCTGGAAGCGGCGCTTCCTCCCGCATCGGTCCGCTCCGCCCGCAGAAAACTGACGGGCACCCGACCGAGGGCGCCACTACGACGACCACACGGAGGACTGACGTGGGAATTGACCCGGAGAGAATGCTGGCACGAGCGCAGATGGAACGGGATGAGCTCGTGGGCAAGCTCCGCGCGTTCCGAGACCGGATTGACCGTGACATCGCGATGCTGAGCAGAGGCGGCACGGACACCGTGGGGAAGAGCTACGCCCAGGCGGTAACGGAGATCGTCCGTCGTTCGGCCCTGGCTGAGGCCAGAAGCATGGAGGCCATTGCGTACAAGGAAGGACTCCGGTAGTACCCCAATGCGCGTCCTGACTTTGTGGATCGCGCGACTGGCCGCCCGCGCCTCGGGGTGCTGAGTCAGAATACCGCCAAGGGCGCGCACGGGGACGCCATGGCCGCCGTAGCCCGCCTGGAGATCAGGCCGGGCCGGTACCGACGGCGCAACCCACACTACAAGTAACTGCACACCTACGCCCGCCGGCCGTTAGCGTCGCGGCGTGAGCCGGGGTTCTGTTAACCTGCTAGCACGATGGCCGAGCAGGATTTGGCAGGTCTGAGCCGCGAGGAGTTGCTGGAGCTGGTGCGTCGTCAGCAGGAGGAGCTGGCGGAGCGCGAGGCGGCGATCGAGCGACGGGACGAGAAGATCCGGGCGCTCGAGGAAGAGCTGGCGCAGTTCCGGCGGCCGGCGAAGACGCCGGAGAACTCGTCGGTGCCGCCCTCGCGCGGCCAGAAGGCGAACCGGGTGGCGGGTCGGCGTCGGAAGCTCGGTCCGAAGCGGGGGCACGTCGGGGCCAGCCGGCTGCGCAGCACGCCGGACGTGGTCATCGAGTGCCGCCCGAGCGCGTGCGCGGGCTGTGCCGAGGAGCTGCCGCAGACCGGTGGACGCCGGGTGGGCCGCAGTCAGGTCGTGGAGCTGCCGCCTGTGGTGCCGGTCGTGATTGAGGGCTGGCAGTACGCCATGACCTGTGCGCACGGTGGAGTCCAGACGCGAGGCACCTACCCGGTCGGGCTGGAACCGCGGCGGACGTTCGGGCCACGGATCGAGGCGCTGCTGAGCTACCTGCACGAACGCCACCACGTCGGCTACGAGCGGCTGGTCGAAGTGTGTCGGGACGTCTTCGGACTCGCGATCAGCCAGGGTGGGGTCGAGAATGCGCTGGCGCGGCTGGTCGACCGAGCTCGCCCGACCTACACGGCGATCGCGGCGATGGTCCGTGGCAGCCCGGTCATCAACTCGGATGAGACCAGCGCCCGCGTGGCCGGGCGGACCGAATGGCAGTGGGCGTTCCAGACGCCGGAGGCCAGCTACCATGTGATCACCGCCAGCCGCGGTGGCGACGTGATCGACGCCTTCCTGCACGGGGTTGAACCGGAGGTCTGGGGGTCGGACCTGTACGCCCCACAGATGCTGACCCCGGCCGGCGCGCACCAGATCTGCATGAGCCACCAGGAGCGCAGCCTGACCTTCGCCAGCGAAGCCGACACTGGCGAGGAGCGGCTCTGGGCGATCGAGCTCCGCCACCTCTTCGGGCGCGCGATTCGCCTGCACCATGAGCGGGATCAGGTTGCCCCCGAGACGTTCGCACGCCGCCTGCTGCTCATCGAGAACGCCACCGATCGGCTGGTGTTCGATCGGTACGTGGCGCCGAAGACCGAAGCCGCGCGGCTCCAGAAGCGGTACCGCCTCCACCGCGACAGCCTGTACGTGTTCCTCCAGCGCGATGATGTCGAGCCGACCAACAACAGCTCCGAACGTGACCTCCGGCCCTCGGTCATCCACCGCAAGGTCATCGGGAGCTTCCGCTCCGCCTGGGGCGCCGAGGCCTCGGCCATCCGGACCACCATTCTCGCGACCGCTCGCAAGCAGGGCCGAAACCTGTTCGACGCCTTCCTCGCTATCGCCGGCCCCGCGCCCCTTCAAGCTCTTCCCGCCAGGGCCTGACCGGTTACTCGTTGACCCGCACGTCGGCGTACGTGTTCAGTTACCACTACAATTGGGCTCGGAGGTGCGCCGATGGACGACCGACTCCCGCTGGGATTCCGAGTAGCGACCGAATACGCGCCGCTCGGGAGTGGCAGGCTCCCCAGCTACACCGTCGTCAAGGAAGACTCCGAGTCCGGCTACGACACGGTGTGGGGGCGGGGCGGGAGCCCGGATCAGGCCGTCCACAACGCGCTGGCGGCGATCCGCGAAGAGGTCATCCTGAACCCTCCACCGGCGTCGCCGGAGCCGGCGCTTCCGGATGATTCTCGGGTGCTCGACATGATCCGCATGGGAGACGCGAGGGGCCTCGGCGTCTACCCGTCGACCATCGCGGCGGAGTTGGGCGTTCCAGGCTTCCGTCTCGGTGACCAGCTTGCCGATCTGCGCCGTCGCGGTCTTGTCGAGGACGTGCGCTTCCCGCCAAGCAACGTCCGCCTGACCGATGCCGGCCGCCAGACGTTGGCCGCACAGAGCTGACCCTCCATCGTCCGGCTCGCGGCGTGCCTTCGCGCGGCCGTTGGAGCACACACAGGGGCGAGTGCGCCGACTTGACGGCGTGGGGACGCCTGCCTGATCCTGGTCAAGTCCGTCCGAGACTTCAACGAGATCTCGGCCGACAAGGTCCCGCCCTACGTGGCCGTCCAGATGGCCAAGGTCGCGGCCGAGATCGCTGACACGTCCTAGAACGGCGCCATGGACCTGGACCAGACGGCCGCCCAGGAGACGCTCCCGGCCGAGGGGTATGACGTGCTTGACAGCCTCCGAGCCAACCCCGACGTTGCCCCGCTGCTGGTCAGGCTCCAGGAGCTTGGCGTGGACCTGGAGCCCGAGGCGGAGCCCGACGGGGACGAACTGGCCGGCTGACGGCTCCTGACGTGGTGAGTCTGGGAATCGCCGTGGCTGCGTGCTACTCCAGAATGATGGGCGGGGACCCGACCGTCACCAGTAAGGCTACGACTGGGGGTCGATGTTCATGGTGTGGCTGCCAAGCGTGATTGTGGCGCAGGCGCCGTCGTAAAGCGTAGACAGCCAAGGCCGGCCAAAGCTAGGCCCCCCCTCCGGTCTGGAGCGGGGGCCGTGTGCGGCTCGGTCTCGATGAAGCGGTGCCCGAGTGGGTCGAGCACCACCCATTCTGTCTACTAGATCCGTAGGTAACCAATTATGAGGTTGGCCATCTGCTTGGCCTCGTCTGAGTCGTCGGCATGCACGCTCACGAGCGCCATGACGCCCGGATTTGCCGCGTGGCAGTAGATCAGCGCTTCCGCCGTGTAGCGGGATGCTTGGACCGTGTCGCCGGTGGCGCCGTCCCACATGTTGAAGTTTTCCTTCCTCATGGCGTTCGCGGCCCTGTCTAAGCATGCCTGTTTGTTAATCCCGGCCACGTGAATTACGTCGGTCCAGACCCCCGTCTTGTTGTAGTCGGTGGCTTGCGCCACCGGTACCGTGCGCGTCGAGGTCAGGACTGCGAGCGCCAAGGCTGCTCCCCCGACCACGCTGAGGACACGTCGTCCGCTCATCATGATGCCACCCCTTTCAATGTCGGGGCTGTTCCCCGCTTCTCCGTTCTCCCAGCGTAGGGCCACGCGTCGTTCGCTGCCGTGACACGGGTCACACAGAATGTGTATTCCTGACGACAACGGGATTGTCCCTCTGCCGAAAGTTGGTGCTTCGCGGTAGGGTGGCGAGAGACGAAGCTTCCGAATAGCTCGATTCTGCACGCTCTCAGCGTCAAATCTAGGGCTTCCGTCCGCTCGCCGCACCGAGGAGCCGTCACCGGGCACGGAACATCCGTATGCTGATCCTGGCCGCCCCGGAGGCCGCCAAGGACGCGCACGACGATGCCATGGCCGCCGTGGTCTGCCGGGAGATCCGCCTGGGCCGCTACCGCCGCGCCCTAGAACATCTCCAGGCCGCCCAAGAGGCCAACTCCGAGGCCGCTGGCGTCGCCTACCGCCTGGCGGTTCGCCTGGAGCGATACCGGTTCGCGCATCGGGATCTCAACGGCACGCAGCCACATCGGCCATGAACCCGCCGAAGGGCACGAAACCCGCCACACTGGGTCGAGGCGATGGATGGCGCCCAGGAGGACGCTACCGCCCTGGCGTCCACGCCGGCTTTGGGGCCTCGGTCGGCTTGGCCGGCGCGGCCGTAGGCGACGGCATTCTTCCCCCCGAAGAGGACGCAGAGTTCGCGTACAGTACTACGGCGACAAAGACAATAATGACGCCGATCACCAGCACAATGGCCCAGAACGGGGAACGTTTGCCCGAGTCAATTGTGCTTGCGGATCTCACAGCCGGCGAGCCCCGCGCATCCAAAACAGGCGGCGGCGATCCGATCTTATCGCCTACATCCACCCCGCTCCTCATTAGCACGGCACCGGCTTCTGTCTTGGGTCGCCCTCCTTCTCCCTCACCCTCCGGGGTCGACGGGCTCGCCGTGGCCCTGCTGGACTCGATGCCGCCCCCACTGGACGGGCTGCTTCGACCAGCACCGGGTGAGTCTGCCGGAGGTCCGGTTCGGGGTTGAACTGGCTCGGACCCAGTGGCATCGAGGGCTTGACGGAGGGTCTTGACCAAGTGTGCGACATCGTCCCCCCACCGGCCATCGCGGATGTCTAATGCATTTCGACGTGACAGCGGCTTCAGATCATCTGGGAGGTCTTCATCGTCCGGCATGTCGGCACCTTGTAGGAGTACAGGAATGACACGCATGCCCCCACGTGTCAGTGCCGACGCGATTTCTACTCGAACATAATCGGAGGCGTTGTCTAGGCGGCGTCGCTGCCGACGATCTGTCACCGTTAGCCACTGCTTGCCAATCAGGACGAGCACTACCTTCGTGGCGGCGAGTGCTTGGTGGACTGTTTCTACAAAGTCCGCACCGGGGGCAATCTGGTCGACATCAATGAAGACCTGATCGCTACCGAACTGGTTCCTCAATTCATCGTACAGTCGTCCCGCCTGGCCGGAGGTGTCATCGCGCCTGTAGTTGATGAAGATGCCCGCCATCGACCCCTCCCCGTGCGGGAGACTAGAGCATGCTGTATCCACAATGCATCCGGAGCATACGCTTCGGCTAGGTTCAAGTCAAGGACGCTCGCTCGCAACTCCTCGTCAGCCTTGCTGGCAAATTCTCGTCAGCCTTGCTGGCAAATTCTCGTCAGTTTTGCTGGCAAATTAAGGTGACCTGTGCGGCTCATGGCGCAGCGGTTGACTGACTAGCGACGGCGGGGTGCGGAGCGGATGGCCGCCGAGCGGGCTACTGCCTGATGGACACTCCGCCCACGGACGACACTCATCACGACGAGCGCGGCTCGGAGGCCCAGGCCCTCCGTGAGATCGTCACCCACCTGGAGGCCGCCGAGGGCGCCCACGCTGACGCCGTGGACGCCGTGGTCCGCCTCGGGCGTTACCGGCGAGCCCAGGCCGATCTTGGGGACGGTGGATCGGCCGAACCCCGCCACGGAGGGGGCTGGGTTGACGGCGGTGGTAGCCCTTGGTCCGGCCGTGAGGGCCTACGCGGCCCGGCCCTTGGCAAGCATGGCGTGGAGGATCGGCGCCTCGGACGCCCCCGGCAGCCGGTCTTCCTGGCCCGCGAGCCTCACCCCCAAGCAGGCCGAGCCGGACGTGACGAAGGCCGCTCGTTCGTAAGACAGCCCCATGCGCCGCTCGGCAACGATGCCCGGCATCCCGCCCACCTCCGCCGGCTGGACATCGAAATCGTCGCCACGGAGACGCTCGGCCGCCGTGTCGCACACGGACTGGGCGTCCGCCTCCGACCGGGCCGTCACGGCGATCACCCGCAAGTCACTCTCGCTCCCGTCGTGGACGTACCACTTCTCGACCGTCTCGCCCCGGCCGTCCCGTGTTGCCAGTTCGCCCTGAAGCTCATAGCCGTCCGGGATGGCGGCCTCGTCGGGCAGATAGTCGCCGGGTGTCTCCTGGGCCTGGGCGCCCAGGGCAGTCACCGAGGGCAGGGCCAGCGCGAGCAGAACGGCGAGGACGGCGCGGTGCATGGTGACCTCCGGCGTTCTTCTGCCAGGAGGCAGCGCAAGATGGAGCCCCGCGCACGGACACCAAGGTCACAAACCTGCCAAGGATGCCCACGCCGATGGCTATGGCCACCCTGGCCCGCATGGAGATCAGGCTGGGGCGCTGCTTTTCGTCATCGGGCGGGGTCTAAAGATGTGCAGCTCTAGGGATGAGCGTCGCGGATGGTCCCGCCTACACTCATGGGTGGCCGCCAGCATGAGCAGGTCGGAAGGGTGGGGACGCCGGGATGGCTCAGCACACGGTCCTCGTGGTTGAGGACGATGCTTCAATCAGGTCTTTGATCGCTGAACTGCTCGACGATGCCGGGTACAGGGTGCTGGAGGCGGATTGCGGGAAGATGGCGCTGAGCCTGGCGCGGGAGCATGCCCCGTCCGTGGCGCTGGTGGACTACATGCTGCCGGACATGTCGGGCCTCGACGTGCTCGAACGGCTACGGACGCAGCGGGAGTCTCGGCACATCCCGGTCATGCTGGTCAGCGGCCGGGCACACCAACTCGTTGATCGCCAACACGGTGCGGACGGGGTACTCATGAAGCCGTTTGACATCAACGTCTTGCTGGATAGGGTCGACGCCCTCGCGAGCCACACGTCAGTCGGCGGCGTGTAGTAGCGGCGGGGCACCGAGTTACGGTCCACCGACCGGATTGCCGGGCTTGGTGTGGTAGGGCCTCCAACAACCTGCCCGAGCCCTGGTCGTCCTGCAAGCCGCCAAGGACGCCCACGCCGACGCCATGGTCGCCGTTGCCCACCTGGAGATCAGGTTGGGCCGGTACCGGCGAGCACTGGCCCTGGAGCCCGACATGGCCAACATCCACGTCACACCATGGTCAGGGTCCACCTGGGCGATCACCTCACGGACTGGGTCACGGGCCGTACAGGGATCGTCCGACTCCGCCATGGGACGAACACGCACCGCGCACACCGCCAGAATGGCTGTACAGTCCGTCGGCGCACTGCACCACGTAGCCGTTCGTCTGGTTCCAGAACGACGGAATGCAGGTGAATACCGAGCAGAAGTTGGTGGGGGGCGAGGCCACAACCCTGCCACGGCCACACAAGTTGTAGCCCCACGGATTCGCCGGGGCGCCGCAAGTGTCCTGCGAGGATGCCGGCGGTGCAGTCGTCGGGGTTGACGCTGGTGGAGGCGAGACCCGTGGAGCTGGCACCGGTTGCGCGGGTGCCGGCGGTGGCTGACTCACAGGAGCAGGAGGCACGGGGCGGGCAGGAGTGGACCGCTGTTCGTTGACGAGCGCCAGGCGCGGAGCGTCAAGCTTTCCATCCGCCCTCGGTCCGAACGAGACCCCACGTGCCCCGAAAATTCCTGACGACCTCACCGGCACCCTCGGCGTCGGTGGCCACCACGCTGACGTCGACGGTCGCGGTGTCGCCCGACTGCGCGACTGTGCTCACCGAAGGGAGTTGCACCGCGCGCGTGTTGCGATGCCCGTCCACCCAGGTAGCGTAGTCCTGACCGGCCTGACGTTGCGGGCTGAGCATTGCCCAGGCCGCCGGGAAGTCGCCCTCCCCGATGGCAGTGTAGTAGGCACGAACCGTGGACTCGGGCGATCCCTGGCGTGCGGCTCCCACGGACGTGGCGGGCGGGTCGATGCTATCCCCGGTCCAGGCGACCAAGCCGCCCGGTGTGAGCCCCCAGTGGCGATAGCCATCGGTGAAAGTCGGCGTGTTCGTTGACTTCCGCCAGAAGGACAGTCCGGAGGTCGTGTTCTGGAGCACATCGCCATTGGCGTCGTTCGGGTGTGCGCATTCAATCGGGTCGCCCATGATTGGGCCGAGTTCGGCCTTGAGCGCTGCGAAGCCGAAGGTGAACGCTGGCACTTCTCCGGGTCGGCAGAATGGGGCGCCCTGCGCACTGGCCGACGCCGGCGCCAGCGCTGACAAAAGCGCAAGTAACGTTACGATTGTGAGTCGTCGCATCGCAACCCCCCGATGGCGGGAGAATACGACCTTTTGGGACACATCGTCAATGGCTGCCTCCGATCCGCCTCGGACTGGCATCATTCCCTCGGAGGCCGGACAATCTGATGGTCACCCTCGTAACTGAACCGGGCGACGGCCGCCGCGTGGTGGAGCCGCTCCCAGGGCCGGGCAATCCCCTTCGCATCGCCGTTGGCGAACCGGGCTTCCAGTCGAGCGTCTGGCGGGTGTGGGCCAACAAGAAACTGGACGGTGATGGCGTCAGCCACAGCGTCTACGTCGGCATTCGCGACCTCCTGGGGTTCCAGAAGTACAGCCTGCACCGGTGCGAGTGGTTCTTTCAGGCGCTCGGTGACCACGCGAAGGCGCAGATTTCTCGCAGCGGTACGCGGGTCTTGGATCGTTGGCCGCGCCCGCCGGAGTTTGCACCCGGTTGGACAAAGGGCGTGTCGATCTGGATTCCCGAGCGGGACGTGATCGAGGCGCCGGAGCTTCGCCATAGCTACGCCGCCGATGATGTCCTGTGGCTCCCCAAGCCGAAGCCGGGCCACGCAGTCGGCATCCACGTCGTCCTGGCCAAGCCCAATCACGGCACGGTGGAGCTGTCGGGCGCCGTCCCCGTCGCAGGATGCACCCTGCTCAATGGCGAGTGCGTGCTCGTCTTGGTCGGGATGAGGGCGATGAATGCGGAGAGCCAGGCCTGGTTAGGGGTCATGCGAAAATCGGCCCTATTCCAACTCGGCCGAGCGGGCATCAAAGTGCCGACGACCGCGAGCACCCGACTGATGCTCCATGGGTATGACTCGGACGGCAACCGCATGGCCTGGGACCTCGCGGTGTCATCCTTGGCGAGGCCGTGAGTCGGGTCAACGTTTACAACGCGACTCTACGGGCCTGAATCCGCATCCCTGGCCTGGGCCACCTTCACCACAACGGCCTCGTAAGCGCGTCTGCCGGCCAATAGGACGGACTCCTATGCTGGACGGCCACATCAGGCAGAACGTCACCCCCGGCGACGGGCGGTCTCGGCATCCTCTACACGTCCGGCGGCAAGCTGACCGGCCAGCATGTCCAGCGTCGCGAGGGCGAACGTCCGCACCTCCCCGGAGGCCCACCCCCAGGACATCGCCAGGGCCATGATGCGCTCCCCCGTGATCGGGGTGCTGGACCAGGGCGCGGGCGGCCATGGTCAGCGTCTCGGTGAGAAACACCTCCGCTCGGCCAGGCGGGGCATCGCGGTCGTCTTGGACGCGCCGCCCCGTCTGACCGGCGTGTCGCGGGATTACCCACCAACCACCGTGGAATCTGAGCCTGCGACCAGCTCGTCGAGGAGTTCGGCGACGCGCCTGTCGGGCCGAACGACGTGCGAGTAGATCCGAGCCGTGATATTCGGGTCCGCGTGCCCCAGCCGTTGGCTGACGTTCGGCAGCGGCACGTTCTCCGACAGCAGAAGCGAGGCGGAGAGGTGGCGCAGGCCGTGAGGGGTGAGTGGCGGCAGGCCGAGCCGCTCACAGGTGGTACGGAGCGCCTTCGCGACGCAGCCCTTGCAGGACACGCGCAGCGCCTTCGCGACGCAGCCCTTCTAGAGTGGCCGCCCTCTGATCGTCGAAAACACCAGCCCCACGTCGCACCATTCGGTTCCGACGCGGAGCGGTCGGTGATTCTGGTGCGCCTTCGCGCCCAGAATCACCGCCCCTTACCTCAGCGCCCGGCCGCCACGGGCAACTGTCTGCCAACGCACTGATCCTGATGAGCCAGGAAAGCGATCGCCTAGCGTGGCAGGAACCTGCTGAAGGAAAGAGTGCAGTCAAATCTACTGTACCTTCATGAACTGGAACTACATCATGGCCGGCAGCGCCTCATCGAACGCTTTGCTGCTCGCCATCGCCGTCGGCCTGATGCTCGCCTGGAAGGTCTCCGGCTGGCTCGGTCTGGACCGCTGGCTGCTGCCGCTGCTCGGCACACCCTGGCGCCCCGGCACCCTCTTCACCGGGCGGAGCCACACAGCCCACGTCCGCGCACCCGAGAGCGAGCGCGACAGTGTCCGCGTGATCTAAACCATTTCATCTCGCGCCGGAACCGGCAGCGGCGACGTCCGAGTGCTTCGAGCGCTACATCCCGCCGCCGATCGACGAGAAGGGGATTCACTGCCCGGGTGAGCCCGCCGTCTGGAAGAGCTACACCTACGCCTCGGACGGCTTCGGCTACTACACCGAGACCGACAACTTCGGCGGCACCCCGTACGTGGTCCGTCTGGGGTACGTCCACCGCGACGGTCGTGTCGCCATCTCGATCATGACCTGTGACGCCTCGGGCTGCAACGTGACAGCCTGGAACGGCATTCCGTTCCCGTACGACGAGACCGGCCAGTCGTAACTCGACACTACACTGCGACGCCCGTTCGCTTCCCGACGCGTCAGGCGATGGACAACCAGACGCCGCGGCTACGTCTCCCTGGCCTCCGGGCCGTTCGACGGTGACGGCCGCTCGCGAGCGTCGGCCACGCGCTGGAGCGCCCGCGCCAGGATC
>Ga0075420_100006142_pt1 | contig 10601 bp, 9 predicted proteins | sample SoiMetdeltSBSDD4_FD_75296 | JGI IMG/M metagenome (GOLD analysis project Ga0075420, IMG submission 75296) | Bulk soil microbial communities from a Populus tree surrounding site in Tennessee, USA - Soil MetaG P. deltoides SBSDD4 | ecosystem: Environmental > Terrestrial > Soil > Tree plantation... | reverse complement strand
GTTGCCGCCGGGAAGACGTTCGGAATCATCGGTCGCAACGGTTCTGGCAAGAGCACCATGCTCAAGCTCATTGCCGGGATCGGAAAACCCTCGACCGGTCGCGTAATCGTCCAGGGCCGTGTGTCGGCCCTGATCGAACTCGGCGCTGGCTTCCATCCAGAGATCTCGGGCCGCGAGAATGTCTTCATCAACGGCATGATGCTCGGTCTCAGCAAGCGGGAGATCGCCGCGCGGTTCGACGACATAGTGTCCTTCGCCGAACTCGCGGCGTTCATAGACGATCCGGTGAAGACGTATTCCTCAGGCATGTACATGCGTCTGGGATTCTCGGTTGCGATTCACGTAGACCCGGATGTGTTGTTGGTTGACGAAGTCCTGGCGGTCGGCGACGAGTCATTCACGCACAAGTGCCTCGACCGGTTCGCGGATCTCCGTCGTCGGGGCCGTACTGTGTTGCTGGTCACGCACTCTCTCGACCTGATTTCGCGGTTCTGTGATGAGGCGTTGTGGCTGGACGGAGGCGTCGTTCGCGCGCAGGGCGATCCGCGCCGCGTTATCGACGCGTATCTTCTCGACGTGACCGCGAAAGAGAAGGAACAACTGCTCGTGGCATCCGGTCAGGTTGTGACGAAGGAGCGATCCGACGAACCCGCCGACATGTTTCAGGCGGTCGAGGGCCGCTGGGGATCGCGCGAGGCCGAAATCGAGGCGGTCGAGTTTCTCGATGCGTCGGGCCGGCCCGCGCAGCTCATCGAATCAGGCGCCGCGCTTCAGATTCGTTTTCGGGTCCGATCGCACCAGCCGCTCAACGACGTCGTAGTCGGTGTCGGAGTGTTCACAGCGGACGGCACCTGCTGCTACGGCACGAACACGGCGATCGACGGTGCCGCACCCGGTGTGCTTGATGGCGAAGGCGAGGTCCTGTTCTCGATTCCGCGGTTGGATCTCGTCGAAGGCACATACAAGATTGACGTAGCCATTCATCGCCAGAATGGCGCGCCGTACGACTACCACCGCCAACTGTATGTTCTCCGTGTGAACTCGGGACGAAAAGATGTCGGGATTTACCGGCCAGAGCACACGTGGACCTGTGCGGGTGCACTTCAGATCTCGGGACTGAAGTGAAGACGGTACAAGCCGAGCCCCTTTCGCGACAGGCAGTACAGGCGTTCTCAAGCGTCGTGCACGCCAGAGGCGGAACGGTGGTCTTTACCAACGGCGTGTTCGATCTCCTTCATCCCGGGCACATTCGATATCTGCGTGAGGCGCGTTCGCTCGGTGACGTGCTTGTCGTGGGCGTGAATTCCGATCGATCGGTGCGCGCCATCAAGGGCCCATCGAGACCAGTTACACCGGAGCAAGAACGGGCGGAGATACTCCTGGCCCTCGATTCGGTCGATGCGGTGGCCATCTTCGATGAAGACACACCCCTTGCCCTCATCACGCTCGTTCAGCCAGACGTGCTGGTGAAAGGGGCGGACTGGGGTGAAGAGAACATCGTGGGTCGAGAGGTCGTCGAGGCGAGGGGTGGACGCGTTGTACGCATCACCTTCAGCCCAGGGCATTCCACGACGGAGCTGATTAGACGCGCCGGCCGATGAGACAATAGCGAGACAGGCCTGCCCGGTGAATCGCCGGGCGGGTGGCATGTACGTACCAGAATGACCTTCACAACATCCCTTACTCTTCGGGCGCTCCTTGGGCGGTCGGCGACGCGAACCGGCCTCGACCGCTTGCCGGCCGTGGTGGCCGGGCTCACGCCCGCCGCCAAAGCGCTCGCGGCCGTCTCGGCAGCACGAGACACCCGTGGCGTCATGCTTGTCGTTGTACCCGCGGACAAGGATGTCGAGCAATTCACCGCCGACGCGCGGTTTTTTTACAGCGCGCTGGAGGGTGCCTCAGCGACGGAGGTTGAACAGTCCGTTCTGCCGTTTCCGTCGTGGCAGGTCGATCCCTACCGGGGAATGACGCCGCACTTCCGTGTCGCGTCGGCACGGGCCAACGCACTTCATGCGGCCGCGAGCGGGAAGGCCCGCATCATCGTGGCCTCAGCGGCGGCGCTGCTGCCGCTGGTGAGCAGCCCGGAGCGGCTCCTCGCATCGTCAGTCGAACTCGAGACGGGTACGAGCATCGAACCGCAGCGGCTGGCTGACATATTGGTCGACGCCGGATTTACGCGCGAGGATCCGGTTGATGAACACGGCACGTTCACGATTCGCGGCGGCATCGTCGATGTCTTTCCCGGTGGAGATCCTGAGCCCGTCAGACTGGATTTCGTCGGCGATCTCATCGAATCGCTTCGCCGGTTCAACCCTTCGACACAGCGATCTACCGATGCGATAGACCGGGTATCGATCGTGCCGCTGCGCGAGCGGTTCGACGATGACGACGAAGGGATGTCGGTCCTCGAGTTTCTGAACGCCGGTGGACTGCAAGTTGTCGTTTCTGAGTACGAGCAGGTAGATGAACAAGTACGGCGCGTACGCGAACAGCTCGACCTCAGTCATGAGGATGCGTCGAACCGAGGCGCGGTGGCCGTACGGCCGCCAGCGCGCTTGTTCGTTGCGGTCGAAGCTGTCGTCGATCGACTCACGCGCGCGTCTCGGCTCGACGAGCTCGCAGTCGGCGAGGAAGGCGTAACGCACGTTGCATGTCAGCCTGCCCTCGAGTTCAAGGGCAGGATTGGCGACTGGATCGCCGACCTCCGTCAGGCACGTCAGCGAGGCGAAACCGTTTTGTTCCTGGCGGAATCGGCCGGCCGGGCCGAACGCGTCGTGGAGATTCTGCAGGATTACGACGTGGTGGCGATCCCTCTTGATCGCGCCGAAGACGCGCACGCGGCAAGCGTCCTCGTGGGAGTCGGGATGTTGTCGCGTGGATTCCGTCTGCCGGCAGGGGAGCTTCAGGTCTACGTCGAGACGGACGTCTTCGAGGAGGAGCGTCGCGCTCCCGAAGAGCGCCGCAGCCTCACCAAGACCTTTCTGTCCGATCTTCGAGACTTGAAGCTCGGCGACCTTGTCGTCCACGTTGATCACGGCATCGGCGAGTTCGTCGGGTTGAAGCAGCTTGGCGTGCGTGGCGGGACGGCAGCAGGGCAGGAATTCCTCGAGCTGCGATATGCCGGTGACGACAAGCTGTTTGTTCCGGTCGAGCGGCTCGATCTGATCCAGAAGTACACCGGCGGCGCCAGGCCAGCGCTCGATCGCCTCGGCGGCACGACATGGGAGAAGGCAAAGACGCGCGTCAAGAAGGCGATGCGCGACATGGCCGAGGAGCTGCTCAAGCTCTATGCGCAGCGCAAGGCCGTTCCGGGGTTTGGCTTCGGTCCGGACACGCATTGGCAGGAAGAGTTCGAAGGAGCGTTTCCCTACGAGCTGACGCCGGATCAGACAACGGCGGTGAGAGAAATCAAGAAGGACATGGAGGCGACCACGCCGATGGACCGCCTTCTCTGTGGCGACGTCGGTTATGGCAAGACCGAAGTGGCGATGCGCGCGGCGTTCAAGGCGGTCATGGCCGGCAAACAGGTGGCGGTGCTCGCACCCACCACCGTGCTGGCCTTCCAGCACGCGAAGACGCTGCGCGAACGATTTGCCGGTTTTCCGGTCGTCATCGACATGGTGAGCCGGTTTCGCACCAGGCAGGAGGTCGTGGAGACCCTGGCCGGCGCGGCGTCAGGCAAGGTGGACGTCCTCGTCGGCACGCATCGTCTGCTGTCGAAGGACGTGCGTTTCAAGGACCTGGGACTGCTCGTCGTCGATGAGGAGCAGCGTTTTGGTGTGGCGCACAAGGAGCGCATCAAGCAGATGCGCAAGAGCGTCGATGTGCTCACGATGACGGCGACGCCAATTCCGCGCACGCTCAACATGTCGCTCGTGGGCATCAGGGACATGTCGATCATCGAGACGCCGCCCAAGGATCGGCTCTCGATTCAGACAAACGTCGTGAAGTTCGACGCACCTGTTCTTGAACGCGCGATTCGCAACGAGCTTGCTCGCGGGGGCCAGGTATATTTCGTCCACAACCGCGTGGAGTCGATCTACTCGATGGGACATCTGCTGCAGCGCCTGGTTCCCGAGGCGAAGGTGGTGGTTGGACACGGGCAGATGGGTGACGACGAGCTGGAGCGTGCGATGCTCGGGTTCGTCGAGAAGCGGTTCGACGTGCTGCTGGCGACGACGATCGTGGAAAACGGTCTCGACATTCCCAACGCCAACACGATCATCATCAATCGAGCGGACAGGTACGGCCTCTCCCAGTTGTATCAACTTAGGGGTCGCGTTGGTCGGTCCGATCGCGCCGCCTATGCCTACCTGTTGATCCCTCCTCAAGAGTCGCTGTCCCCGGTTGCGCGGAAGCGGCTGACGGCGATCAAGGAGTTCAGCGACTTGGGAAGCGGCTTTCGCGTGGCCGCTCTCGACCTCGAGATCCGCGGAGCCGGCAACCTGCTCGGCGGACAGCAGAGCGGTCACATCGAAGCCATTGGTTTCGAGATGTACACCAAGCTTCTCGAAGAGACGATTCGGGAGCTCAAGGGTGAAGAGATCGAGGACGAAACGCGGGCGACGGTCAATCTCGGCGTGGACCTGAAGATTGACGAGGCGTACATCCCGGACATGAACCAGCGTCTCACCGTGTACCGGAAGATCGCCGCGGCAAGACACGAAAAGGAGCTCGACGCCGCGCTCGACGAAATGCGCGATCGCTACGGCGAGCCGCCGGCTTCCGTCCTCAACCTTGCCGAGTACGGGATCGTCCGGATCCTGGCTGATCGCCTGGGGGTGGAAGCGATCGACCGGGAGGGGCGATTCGCGGTCGTGAGGTTCAGGCCACAAGCCAGGCTCGATCCAGTCCACCTCGTTCGCGTCGTCCGGGAGACGCCGGGTGCCATCCTGGCACCACCGGCATCGATGAAGCTCGATCTCGAGGTCGTAGCGGCTGGCGCCACGCTCACGGCGTCAGAACATAAGCCGGGCCAGGGTTCAGCCAAGGGACGGCGGGGGGAAGGCACTTCATCGTCCTGGTGGACAGCCCGGGCCAGGGCCGGCGAGGTGACGGGGGGTTTCACCAAGGACGAGATTCTTCGCCGCCCCGAGCGCGACCCGCGCATCGAGGGTGGGATGTTCGACCGGATTCAGGGAGTGCTTCGCGCCCTTGGGTCTCGGTGAGCATCGTGTAAAATGCTGATCATTAAGGAATTGTCCATGCTGAAGCGACTTGCAACTGCCGTGTTCGTCGTCGGGTTGGCCGTCTTTCCGCTCCGCGCCGAGGTCATCGAGCAAGTGCTCGTACGGGTCAACGGCGACATCCTGACGAAGGGCGATTTCGAACAACGCCAGGTTGCCACCCTGCGGACCAGGCCAGAGCTGGCCAATGTGTCGCCGAGCAGTCCGGAGCTCAAGAAAGCCATCGCAGAGATTACGCCAGGCCTCATTCTCGAGGCCGTTGACGAGTTGCTGCTCGCGCAGCGCGGGCGTGAGCTTGGCTATTCAATGAGCGAAGACCAGTTCAAGAGCTTCCTCGACAACATCAAGAAGACCAACAATCTCGAAGACGAGACTGCTTTTCAAGCCGCGCTCAAACAGGAAGGGATGACGCTGACCGAGCTGAGGCGAAGCCTCGAGCGGCAGATGCTGGTGTCCCGAGTGCAGCAGCAAGAGATCCTCGGCCGCGTCAGCATCACCGACGACGAGGCGAAGACGTACTACGAGGCCAACAAGAAAGAGTTCAGTACGCCGGCGTCGCTCATGTTCCGGGAGATTCTCATTGCCGTCCCGACGACTCCCCAGGGCGTCAACGTTGCCGTTGACGAGGAGGCGAAGGCAAAGACCGAAGCGATACGGAAGCGTCTGATAGCCGGCGAACCGTTTGCGCGCCTCGCGGCCGACGAATCGGACTCGGGCTCGAAGGCCAATGGCGGTCTGATCGGTCCGATCAGCGACGACGAGCTGGCGCCGTCACTTCGTTCCATCGTTGACGCGCTGAAGGTTGGCGAAATCTCCGAGCCGATTCGGATCACGCGCGGGTATCAGTTGCTCAAGCTTGAATCGCGTTCGGAGGTCACGATTAAGAGCTTCGAGGAGGCCCGCGCCGACATCGGCAATCGAATCGGCCAGCAGAAGCTCGAATCGGAGCGTGGCAGGTATCTCGTGAAGCTGAGGGAGGCCGCGACGATCGTATGGCGCAACGACGAGCTGAAGCGCGCGTACGAGATTGCGCTCGCCAAGCCGGCCTCAGCGCCGTCGCGCCAGCCGAACTGATGGATTCTCATTTCTCGCTCGAGCACCGGGGCGGCACGCCCTCGCTCGAAGCGCCGAGCGAGCCCGGCTGGTTCGCGATCTGGACGCGCTCACGTCACGAACAGGTGGTGCGCGATCAGCTCCTGCGCAAACAGATCGACGTCTTCCTGCCCACCGTTACCCGATGGAGTCACTGGAAGGATCGGCGCAAGCAGATCGACTGGCCGCTGTTTCCGGGTTACTGCTTCGCTCGATTCGATCCCAAGCATCGAATGCCGGTACTCAAGTGCACTGGCGTCGTGAACATCGTGTCGAATGAGGGCGAGCCTGCGGCGATTCCCGAGCAGGAAATTGAGGGAATCCGGCTGCTTGTCGAAAGCGAGCTCGCCTACGATCCGTGCCCCTTCATTCGCGAAGGCATGATGGTCGAGGTGACGCACGGACCGCTGAAGGGCGTCTGCGGCCGATTACTCCGCAAAGATGCGCACGCGAGGCTTATCCTCTCTGTTGACCTCATCGGTCAGGCCGTAAGCGTCGAAGTCGATGCTGCGGACGTGCGACCGTATTGAGCTTCTGTCCCATGAAGATCGGCACCGTTCCGCTCAGCTCGCCCTTCGTCGTTGCCCCGATGGCAGGCATGACGGATTCCGCTTTTCGACGACTTGTGAAGCGGCAGGGCGGCTGCGGTCTCGTTGTGACCGAGATGGTCTCTTCGGAGGGACTCGTCCGTGGCATCGATCGGACGCTTGAGTACGCCGAATACACCGAGGAAGAACGCCCGGTGTCGATCCAGATTTTCGGCGGCGATCCAGACACGATGGCGGCCGCGGCGCAGATCGTGGAAGGCATTGGCGCCGACATCGTGGACGTCAACATGGGTTGTCCCGTCCAGAAGATCGCCAAGCACAACGCCGGATGCAGCCTTATGCGTGAGCCCGAGCATGCCGCGCGCGTGATCAGCGCGATGACCAGGGCGGTGAAGATTCCGGTTACCGTCAAGATGCGGGCGGGTTGGAACGATCAGTCGAGAAACGCTCCCGAGCTTGCCCGCATGGTGCAGGATGCCGGGGCCGCGGCGGTGACGATCCACGGGCGGACGGCTGAGCAGTCGTATCGTGGCCTGGCAGACTGGGAACTCGTGTCACGCGTGGCAGAAACGCTCGAAGTCCCCGTCCTCGGCAGCGGCGACTGCGTGGAACCACAGCACATTCTCGACAGGCTGGCCACCGGGGTGAGCGGCGTGCTCGTCGGACGAGGGGTGCTGCGCAACCCCTGGATCCTCGCCCAGGCCACCGACATCGCGGCGGGTCGCGAGCCCCGTCACATCTCAAATGTCGAGCGCGGACAGTTCCTGCTCGACTACATCACCTTGCTGATCAACGAGCGCGTGAACGAGTCTGAGGGTTTCCGTCACGTCGCGCCGCAGTCGCGTGACGAATCTCCCGCCCACGCGCCGGCTCGTGGCCGTGAGCGGTGGGTGATCAACAAGCTTCGCGCGCTGTGCGGGTGGTACTCAAAGGGACTCGAAGGCGGCGCCCAATTCAGGACGACGGTGAACACCGTCGAGAGCATTCCCCAGTTGATCGACGTCATCCATGAGGCATTCGTCGATGACTTCGTGTTGACGTCCGCCTCGTGAGGACACCGGTCCAGTGAGCCTTCGCATCGCGTGCGACCTGGACGGGACCGTCGCAGATATGGAGCGAGCCCTGCAGCGCGAAGCAGAGCGCATGTTCGGTCCAGGGGTTGTCCTTCGCGCGGTGACCAAGCCACCCGATGAAGACGATGGTGAGGCGGACGAATCGGCCGAAGCCGACGAGTCTCACCCGGATGAGACCGTTGCGGACGCGCCGCGCGTGCTGAGTGCACGGGAGGTGCGCAGCCTCTGGTCGCATGTCAGACGGATTGAAAACTTCTGGACCACGCTCGAGGAGCTCGAGGACGGAGCCGTGCGTCGCTTCGCCGCACTGAGCGCGGCGCACAGGTGGCATGTGGTGTTCATGACGCGGCGTCCACAGACCCGCGGAGAGAGCGCACAACTGCAGTCGCAGCGATGGCTGCAGGCGAAGGGCTATCTTCTACCCTCGGTGTGCGTCGTGTCGCATTCTCGAGGCGTACTGGCAGGCGCACTCGATCTGAACGCGGTCATCGACGATCGTCCCGAAACCTGCCTCGACGTTCTCGCCGATTCGAAGGCCGAACCGATTCTGGTGTGGCGGGCGGATCCGGCGACGATCCCGTTGGGCGTGACGGGACTGGGCGTCACAGCGGTGCCGTCGTTTCACGCCGCGCTGGATCGACTCGAAGAGCGGGCGACAGCAGCACGCAGACCCGGGTTTGTGGATCGAATCAAGGCTGCCCTGCGATCGCAGTGAGACCGTTCAGCCCAGCTCCCATCTCAAAGTCGTAGATCAGGATGTCCGCCGCCGCTGCGAACACGGCGGCCCCAATCTCGCTGTGCGCGGGATGTTCGAGATACTCGCGCAGCCCGGCGATGTCATCAAACTCGAGAACCGCCGCGTACGGATAGTCCGACCGCATGAGCTGTTCGTAGCCGCGGCCGATGGTCACGCGCCGCCCGACGTGGGAGCGACGTATTGCCGGGATGTCCGTCAGCGCCCGCTCGAATGCTCCAAGAAGGCTCTCGGTGTCTTGAGGCGCGAGATCCGGTCTTGGGCGGAACAGCACGACGTGCGCGATCACCGCCGGCCTCGTCCGCCCCCTGGTGGCTTCCCTGGCGGTTTCCCTGCGGGCCTCCCCGGGGGACGTCCAGGCGGACGTCCGCGATTTGCTCCCGGTGCAGGGCGCGGAAACCGATCGGTACCTTTGGGCCGCGGAGGACGAGCAGCACCCTCCGGACGCCAGGGCCGATCGTGTCCCTGAGTTTTTGGTGGGCGGTTCCCTTCATCACGCGGGGGTCGATTCGCTCCTTCGGGACGCCATGGCCGATCCCCTCCTCCCTTAGGCCGCGGAGGCCTACCAGTGCCCTCCGGGCGCCAGGGGCGATCCGCGCCTTTGCCTTGCGGTCGCGGTGGGCGGTCGGTCGAATCAGCGCGCGGAGGTCGGCTGGCTCCCTCCGGACGCCACGGGCGATCGCCTCCCTTGGGGCGCGGCGGACGACCCGCCCCTTCGGGACGCCATGAGCGGTCCGATGTCTTCGCGTTGGGTCGCCGGTCGCCGCCTGCGGGACGCCACGGACGATCGTTTCCCTTCGGGCGGGAGAAGCGCTCGTTCCCTCTCGATCCGCCAGGCTCGAACGGTCGCTTCGGTGGTTCACGTCGATCACCGGGCCCGGCCGGTCTGGGTGGTCTTGGACCCGCTGGCCCCCGGTTATCACGTGGACGCGCGGGAGAGGTTCCTGCGGGCGGACGTCGTTGTTCGTCGCGCGGCTTGTTCTTGTGGTCCCAACGCTCCTGCCGTCGAGCCTGGTTCTTCGCTTTCCGCTCGTCGTTGAACTTCTGCCGTGGATCTTGGTGCTCACCACCGGGGCGCCAGTTGCGTCCCCTGGAGGGATTCGGCGTCTCCGTGCGGCGCGCCTCCTGCGCTTCATCGCGTGAATTCCACAGCCGCCCCCGCGCGAAGTACTTCAGTTCGGCATCGGGATGCTTTTCACGCAGTCGATGGAAGGTGGGCAGAAGCTCTTCACGTTCGGTCGCCCGAAAGGCTGTTGGCAGGCCTCCGGCCAGGATCGTCCAGTAGGCGTAGCGGGGCGGCATCTATCGTTCGACTCCTATCCGCCGCAACTTCTCAACGAGCGTCGTGCGCTTGATGCGAAGAAGATCGGCGGCTTTGTTGCGATTACCCTGAGTGCGGTCGAGCGCTCGCCCGATCAGATCGCGCTCGATCGAACCAAGGTAGGCCGGAAGGTCCAGGCCGTCCTCGGGAAACTCGTGCGGGGTGGGTGTCGCCGCTTCCGAGGCGTTCCCGATCTCCGGTGGCAGGTCACCGTCGTCAATCTCGTTTCGACCGCCGCTCAGTGCCACGGCGCGCTCGACCGCATTTTCAAGCTGACGCACGTTACCGGGCCATCGATACGCCATCAGCGCCCGCATCGTTGATTGTGCCACCTGGATTGCACGGCCTTCGCCGAACTTCTCCAGGAAATGCTTCACCAGTAGGGGGATGTCTTCGCGACGGTCTCGGAGTGGTGGCAGCTTAATCGAGATCACGTTCAATCGGTAGTAGAGATCCTCGCGGAACGTCCCGTCGGCGATCATGCGTGACACGTCGGAGTTGGTCGCAGCGATGACTCGCACGTCCACTTTGATCGTCTGGCTGTCACCCAGGCGCTCGAATTCGTACTCCTGGAGCACTCGCAGCAGTTTCATCTGCAGCGAGGGACTCATCGTTCCAACCTCGTCG
>Ga0075420_100006141_pt1 | contig 10605 bp, 5 predicted proteins | sample SoiMetdeltSBSDD4_FD_75296 | JGI IMG/M metagenome (GOLD analysis project Ga0075420, IMG submission 75296) | Bulk soil microbial communities from a Populus tree surrounding site in Tennessee, USA - Soil MetaG P. deltoides SBSDD4 | ecosystem: Environmental > Terrestrial > Soil > Tree plantation... | reverse complement strand
TCCGCGTCGAAGTCCACGTAGTCGAATCGCACCTTCGCCGCGAAGCTCGACGACGGCATCGTCGAGACCCATCCGCGGCCGAAGGACCGAACGCCCTCCACGTAGACGCCGTGCTGACGCGACGCGTAGATGCCGGACAAGCCGGGCGGGATGTCGATCGACGCACGTGCCGCTTCCGCACTCAGGTGCACCCCGAGCACGGTCGCCTCGCCGTCGAGCGCGAGAATCGTCAGATCACGCCGGTCGTCGACTCGGTTTCCCTCATCGTTCGACACGTTGTACGCCCCGTGGTGCGCCGAGATGGCCACCTCGTACGCTTGTGACGGGCTCACTGCGAGGCGTCCGACGACGGCCGGCGAACCGTTGTTGTCCTCGAAGTTGCCGCGCCCGAGCGCGATCCGCGTGCCGTCCTCGGAATCGGTGATCAGACCGTCGTGAAAGCCGTTTGTGGCGTACAGCTCGTACGTCACCCGTCCGGTGCCTGCGAGCCCGAACTGCCCGAATGCACCGAACCCCGGCTCCGACAGCGCCACGCCGAGGATCTCCGTCGAGACGAGTGGGCGATCGGTGAACTCGTTGAGCGGGCTGTCGTGCGACAGGTTGAACTTGCCTAACGGCGACAACAGCATGCCGCCACGTATCGTCAGCGACGGGTGCACGCGGACGTCGATCGCGGCGTACTCGAGCTTGATCTCGCGCCCACCTTCCTCGAACTCGAGCTCCGCACCGATCCGCACGAAGTCGCTCACCCGCGTGTTCGTGAACAGGTTGAATCGCTTGGCCTCGAAGCCCGCATCGTCCGTCCGTCCATCCACCCGCTCCCATCGCGCGTGCGCTTCGGCGTAGCCGCCGAGCGTGGTCCGGCCGCCGAGCCGGGTGAGATAGGGCTTGTCGTACACGCCGCCTCGGACGAACGGGCGGTTGATCGTGTCTCGAGCAGCGGTCGTGTCACGCTGGGCGGCCACCGGAGCAGCCGACGCCAGCACGAGCACCGCGGCACCAACGAGCCCGCGCCGCGTCGTGGTACGTCGAGAAGGAATCACGTGCGAGATGGAAGTTCGATGACGAGCACGTCCTCTGCCGTCAGTGCGATGCGATAGCTCGCCAGCGCTTCTTCGGCGGGGCCGCGGAGGACTTTCCCCTCACGGTCATAGGTCGACCCGTGGCACGGGCACACGAGCCGGGCCTGCTCGATCTCGACGGTACAGCCGAGATGCGTGCAGACAGGCGACAGCGCGGCGAAGCGACGCTGGCCGAGCGCGAGCACGTAGATCGGGTCGGTCGAGCCCCTGGCAACGACCTTGAGCGATCCCCCCTCGCTGGTGAGCTCGGGGTACTGAACGAGCGCGAGCCGCAACGCGCCGTCGACCGGCGTCACCGTCCGCGTTGCCAGCGACGCGCACGCGCTCAGCACCGACAGCGAAAGAACCGCACCAACGGATCGCTCGACGAATTCGCGCCGTCCGCACGTGTCGCTCATCGCGACTCAACGAAATCGATGAGCGCGCGGCGCTGCGCGGGAGAGAGCGCCGCAAACGCGTTTCGCGCTCTCGCACTCTCACCGCCATGCAGCAGGATCGCTTCTTCCACCGTGCGCGCCCGGCCATCATGGAGGAGCAGCGCCTGGCCGTCGAGGAACTGACGCATCAAGCGCAGCCCCCAGAGCGGCGTCGTGCGCCACTCTCGGCCGCTCGCGCTGCCATCGGGTCGGTTGTCGGCGAGCGCGTCGCCCATGTCGTGAAGCAGGAGATCCGAGTAGAGCTCGACGGGCTGATTCGCGAGCGCAGCCACCTCGCTCGCGCCCGTCCGCAGCGTCTGCACGTGACAGCTCGTGCACCCGGACGACGCGAACAACGCGCGTCCCTCGCGCCGCTCGTCGGTGTCCGCTCCCGGCCGCGGTGGTGCGAGCGTGCGCAGATAGTGAACGAGTGCGAGGACGGTCGCCGGAGGAACCTCCGGGTCGACGACGCGGTCGGCCGCGTCCACGGGCACGCTGGAGAGCGGGTTGTGGTTCTCTCGCGGCCGGAAGTCGGACGTGATCCCCATGTCCTGGTGGTAGGCCTCGACGGTCTGCTCGAGCAGGCTGGCCGTCTGCGCCTTGCGCCCGAAGCGGCCGATGCGCTGGCCCGCCGCATTCGTCGGCACGTTAGGCGCGTAGTCCAGCGGCGTCACCCAGTTCGGGCGTCCGGAGATGCCGTCGCCATCGCGGTCATCGGGGTCCGCGAGCGCGAGGATGGTTGGGTCGGGAATGGCGTCGATGAGCCCGACGCCGAACACGGGGGGCGGCAGGCGAACGGAAACCGCGGTACCCGGCGGCAGCCGCTCCGCTTCGGCACCCGGAATTGCCTTGTCCTGGATCTGGGGGCCACCGACCAGCCGAAGCATATCGTTGTCGGCGCTTCCGATGCGCTGCAACGCGTTGCTCAGGCGTCCCCGCCCGTCACCGCTGTGGCAGGATGCGCAGGAGACGTTGTTGAAGATGGGGCCGAGACCGGTCGAGGGCGCGAATCGGCGCTCGAACTCGCCGTCCCCGCGGACGAACGCGGCGATTTCGGCCGCTGTGAGTCCGGGAAGCGCTGCATCGAAGACGTCGCTGCTGGGCGCTGCCTCGGTCGCGAGGTCGCTGCAGGCTACGCCGCCGAGTACGAGAGAGACGAGGACGAGCGCGGCGCGCTTGTGGAGCATGCGGATGGCCGTACGGAACGAGAGTGCGCCGGCCGTGAGTTAGCCGAGCGGGATCGATTATTTAGTTGTGTCTAAATTGTGTGTTCGGGATGGCTAATGTCAAGCGTGGCGTGTCAGGGAATGCCAGCGGAGGGAGGACGCTCGTGGTAGCGGAGGTGCCGACTCGCGGAATCGGCTCCTAAGTGGAGTCGACCTCGACCGCGAAGCCCAGCCGGCGCGCAGTCGCGGCGAGGACGCCATCGAGCGGCGAGCCGGGCTGAGCGAGGAAATGATCGTGGAAGCGGGTCTGAGCGTCGAACGGGATGTGGCGACCGTCCAGCTCGAGCAGATCGAGCAAGGCGATGACGCGGTGCGTCAGGGTCTCGGTCCGTGACACGCCGAGCATCTCGATCGCCTCGACGATCGCTCTGTCGAGCCGATCCCCGGTCGCGGGATCCGGCGCCGGTACGTGTTCGACGCCGAAGGCAGTGGCGATCAGCCGACGACGGATGCCGCGTTCCACTACCGTGCGCTGTCGTTCCGTCATCTCGGACGGCGTGAGCTCGAGCGGTGGCGCGGACGCCACCTGTGCGGTCACCCTGCCCGCCGGGTAGCTCGTCGCCGCATCCCCAGGGGAGTCACCGTTAGGCAGGCCGACGACCCGCACCTCGAACGTGTCGAGCACGCCGGTCCTGAGCTGTCGCACCACCACGCGCGCATTCGTCGCCTCGACCGCGAGCGCGCGGCTCGTCGCCAGCGCCTGCGGGTCGTCGGCCGCAAGCGCGCAGGCCGCGGCTACGGAGCCTGCGACACGGGCGAACTGGCCGAGCGACGGCTTTGCGACCGTCAGGTACACGTCGCGTCCCGTCCCGATGCCGGGCTCGTTGCTGCGCGCCTCGCCCAGCCGCTCCAGGAACCGCTTCTCGAGACGCGGGCCGTCGGGACCGGCGAGCTCGATGGCGCGCGCGGCATAGCGGAGCACTTCGATGGGCTCCAGCCCCGCGATGTCATCGAAGAACCAGGCGCAGGATGTGAAGATGCGAAGCGCGCCCCGCTCCATCTCCAGCAGCGACTGCGGACTCGGGACCGGGGATCGAGGCGACCCGTCGACGGTCCCCGTTTCGACCACCGCGGGACGCCTAACGCGGGCGACCCACGTGCTGATACGCTCCGGCGTCGCGACGACCTCGCCATACGCATCGCGAACGGCCCACGGGTCGTCGAACCAGCGCGACCCTTCGCGCTCGTACACCTCGTGCAGTCCCTCCGCCAGCTCCGCGATCGCGGCGCGCAGAGGGGCTCGCCATTCCTGATTGGTCCCGCCGCGCATGTGACAGCCGCAGTTCGAGCGCCAGCGCTCGACGCCGTGTGCGCAGCTCCACGCGCTCGGAGCAACGATCTGAACGGGATCCGTGGCCGGGTGCTGGGCCAGGAACGACGCGTAGTTCTCGACGCGGACGCCATTGGTGGCCTCGAGGTCGAGCACGACGCGCGCGAGCGCCATCTCGGCGAACCGATGATGGTGCCCGTAGGTCTCGCCATCGGTCGCCGCCGAGACGAGCCGGTGCCGCGCGCCTTTCGGGAGCTCGCCGGACGCGGACAATGCCAGAAACTCTCCCGACGTCAGCGGCCGTGTGCCGCCGTCGCTCGTCGGATTCGGTTCCCAGTGTCCGAACGCGACTTCAGAGCCGTCGCGGGGCGTGCGTCGCCGGTCGGTCCGTGCCAGCAAGCGCTTGGCCCACGTGTGGGCGTCGCCGAGGATCCCCCCGAACGCGATGCCGTGCGAGATGTCGCCGTCGTAGATGAAGAGGGCGATGCTGCGGCCCGTGCTCGTCGTGTACAGCCCGGGCCTGCCTTCGTTAGGCACGGCCGTCACCTGACCGGGCGCGACGACGGTGAACCGCATCCCTTCCTGCGCCAGGACGTCGAGCGTCTCGTCGTCGAGCGCGGTCTCGGGAAGCCACATCCCCTCCGGGTCGCGCCCGAACCGCCGGCGAAAGTCGGCGATGCCCCAGCGGACCTCCGTCACCTTGTCGCGACGACTGCTCAGCGGAAGGATCGCGTGATGGTAGGGCTGCGCGATCGCGTTGCCATGGCCGAGTCGCGCGAGGCTCTTCCGGTCGGCGTCGAGCACGCGCGCATACGTGTCAGGAGCGGCGCCCTCGAGCCACTCGAGCAGCGTAGGACCGAAGTTGAAGCTGATGTACTCCAGCGTATTGACGATACGACTGATGCGCCCATCGGGCGCCAGCACGCGCGCGGCGACGACGGTGCGATAGCACTCCTGCTCGATGCGCGCGTTCCAATCGTGGTGCGGCGCCGCGGACGCCTCGCGCTCGATCTCCTCCAGCCACGGGTTCTCGCGGGGAGGCTGGTAGAAGTGACCGTGGATGACGATCGAGCGCATTTATCGGGAATCGGGAATCGGGTATCGAAAAGATTGCTGGTTGCTGGAAGCTCGTGCTGGTTGCTGGCTGGCGCTCGACAGGCAGGCAGGCGCAGCCAGCCACAAGCACCAGCATCCAGCTACAAGCCGGTCTCCACACCACGACGATAGCGCGCGGTGTCCCCCGATCGACGGCCCGCTCCTCCGTTCCGCGTTCCCGCCGCGACAGCGCCGATTCCCGAGAGCACGGCTTTCACCGAGTCCAGGACGTTCGGAAAGAGATCGTCCTGCGTGTGCAGCTCGAGCGCGAGGTTCGTCGCGTTCGTCAGGTCGCCCGACGTCAGGCCGTCGCGAATCGCGCCGAACAGGCGGTCGCAGGCATCGGCGTGCCCGTTGAAGCGGCGAATCGCGTAGTCGGTGACCGCGCCCGTCGAGATGATGAACTGCCAGTCCGACGACTGCAGCAGCAACAGCTCGCGTGCCGCCTGCGCGAGCGCGTCGTATGCCGAGGGAAACTCGATCGCCTCGCGCGCCATGGTCCAGAACTGCTCCTCGAGCTGCCAGATCCTCGGCCAGGTCCACGCCGTCTGGCTGTTGAGCCACATGCTGTAATCGCCGTTCGCCCCCCACGACCCGGTGCCGAGCCGCAGACCCGTTCGTGCGGGATTGACCGCCAGGTGCTCCGACGCCGTCGCCGGCTTCACGACCGCGTGTGCGCGCAGCGCACGATACACGTTCGCGAGAAATTGCGGGCCTTCGTACCACCAATGTCCGAACAGCTCGGTGTCGAATGGAGCCACGACGACGCCGCGGCGATGCACGGGATGGGCGGCACCGATCGTCGCGAGCAGGCTCGCGAAATGCGCGCCGTGCGCGGACGCGATCGCGCTCGCGGTCGGGGGATCGTAGGGCTCCTTCTGTCCAAGGTCGACGGAGTTGCCCGTGACGCGCCACAGCTTGAGCCCACCCGGCCAGCGGATCTTGTGGAACTCGAGGTAGCGGCCATCCCCGGGGTACCCCTGGTGCCGGCTCCACACCTGCGCCGACGATTCGGGGTCGCGCACGAACGCGGCCAGCGTCTGCGGCGTGTAGGCCGACGTCACACGATAGGCGCGATACGGCGTGCGCGTCGTCTCCCAATGCGCGTCCGGCGACGCGACGTGCTCGAGCTCGTTCGCGACAACCTGTCCGTAGAGTCCGAGCGGGCTACCGGCGCGCGCCATGTGCGCATCGGCGAAGAAGAAGCGAAAACCGGCATCCGCCAGGTACTCCTCGATGCCGGGGCGCACGCCGACGTCCGGGGCGTTAGGCAGCGGCTTCCACGGTCCGCGCGGCCGATAGGCGCACTCCGGGACCCAGCATCCCCGCGGCGCGCGGCCGAACAGCCGCTTGTGCTCCCGTTGGCCGACATCGAGCTGCAGTTGAATGCTCTCATCGCGAGCGAGCAACGGCAGGAACGCGTGCGTCGCGGCCGATCCGATGACCTCGAGCCGCCCACGCGTCTCGAGGTCGCGAAACACTCCGATGATGTCACCGTCGATGGACTGGAACAGCGCACGTAGCCGTGTCAGACGTTCGCGCCAGTAGTCGACGAGCGGGATCAGGTGCGTCTCGCCAGTTTCCTGGAGCGACGCCGGGGCCTCGTCGCAGTGCTGCAGCCGCTGCTCGAAATAGAGCTCGAGCTCTCTCCGAAACGCGTCGCTCGCGAGCTGGTTCGCGAGCACGGGAGTGAACCCGATGGTGACCGGCGCCCTGACTCCCTCCTGATCGAGGGCACGAAGCGCCTCGATCAGCGGGAGGTAGGTATCGATCGCCGCTTCCGTGATCCAGTCGCTGCCATGAGGCCAGCGGCCATGATTCAGGACGTACGGAAGGTGGCTATGCAGCGTGAGGACAAAATCCATTGCGAGGTCCAATAGGTCGCCGGCAGACAGCGAGACCGGCTAAGGGCAAGCGGCGTGCTTCACGCGGTGGCACTTACGCCGAGCGCCCGTCGATACACGTCTCGGTACCGTGCCTCGGATTTCTCCCATCCGAAGTTGCGGGCCATGGCTTCCTTCATCATCCCGCGCCAGGCGTCCGGATCGTGGTAGTGATCGAGCGCGCGCACGGCAGCGTGCATGAACTCCTCCGACGTGTAGCCGTCGAACAGGAAGCCCGTCACCCCGTCCTCGATCGTATCGGCGAGGCCGCCGACCCGCCGCGCCACGGGGATCGTCCCGTAGCGCTGCGCGCGCATCTGCGTCAGGCCGCACGGCTCGTATTGCGACGGCATGAGGCACATGTCCGCGCCCGCCATCAACCGATGCTCGAGACGATCCGTGAAGTTGAACTCGCAGGCGATGCGCCCGGGGGCTCGCTGGGCGAGCTCGCGCAGCTCCGCTTCATAGCGCGGCTCGCCGGCGCCGAGGAAGAGGAACTGCGCGTCGAGCGCGAAATAGTCGTTGTACCCCAGGATGAGGTCGAGCCCCTTCTGGTAGGTCATCCGCGCGCTCATCGCGAAGATCGGCGTGCCCGCCCGCTGCTTGAGCCCGAAGATCCGCTGGAGCGACGCCTTGCACTTCTTCTTCAGCTCGAGCGTCTCGGCCGTATAGTGCGTGGTGATCTGCTTGTCGGCTGCGGGATCCCACACGCGCTGGTCGATGCCGTTCACGATGCCGACGAACCGATCGCGGAGACCGATGAACGTGTCGTGCAGACCGAACCCGCCGAACGGTGTCCGCAGCTCGTGGGCGTGCGTCGGGCTCACGGTCGTCGCCATGTCGGAGAACGTCAGCCCGCCCTTGAGGTAGTTCATCCGCTCGTACCACTCGAGGTGGCGATGCGTGAACAGCTCCCACGGGAGTCCGACGTCCGCCATCGTGCGCGCCGGATACTGCCCCTGGAATCCCGCGTTATGCACCGACAGCACCGTCCGCACCTGCCGGTAGTACGGGTCCGCCATGAAGTACGTGCGCAGGTAGACCGACGCGAGCGCCGTATGCCAGTCGTGGGCGTGGAGGACGACGGGTGCGTTAGGCGCCACGCGTGGCAGCGCGAGCAGCGCCGCCAGCGAGAAGAACGCGTACCGGCGCGGATTGTCCGGATAGTCATACCCGTTCTCGCCATAGAGACCGGGCCGATCGAAGAAGTGCGGATGGTCGAGGAAGTACACGCGCGGAGCGTTGCGCGAGCGCGCCCGGCGGTCGGGGGTGATCTGCATCAGGCGCGCCAGCTCCTGATACGGTCCGACCTGCACCATGAACGGCTCGCCGACCGGCTCGAGGTTCGGTGCGACCGCGTGCACCTGCCGGTACAGCGGCATGATGATGGCCGTCGGAATGCCCGACGCACTCTGGAACTCGGCGAGACTCTTCACCGCTTCCCCGAGTCCGCCGGTGCGCGCGAACGGCGCCAGCTCGGCCACGATGTGCACGACCGACACCACACGGCCGTCATCGGTCTTGAGTGGTGCGGACGCGGCCGGCACGTCGGGGTGCGCCGGCGGTGTCGAGCGCTCGGACACGGCATCGCTCGCTCGTGGTGCGGCAGCGACGCTCGCGACGGGATCGAACGCACCAGCGTCGGCAGCGAGCACTGCGTCGTCGGATGACACCGACACGAACGACGCGCCGAAATCGACCTCGCGCTCATCCTCGGTGTGACCGCGCGCCGGAGCGGGCGGGGCCGCCGGGCTCGCCGAGTACGCAACGTCAGCGTCGGTTTTGGCCCGATCGCTCATTGCCGGTGTCTCTTCCATGGATTCTCCGGCAGGGCCCAGATCGGTCCCGCGGTTGCGCCTCGATTTCATGATCCGTTCTCCCCGCCGTCTCCGCTGCCAACCGACGTTCCGCAGCCCGATTGCCGATTCCCGATTCCGAGGATCACGCCGTCGGCGGATCGTCGGCAGCTCCGTCGCCGCGAACCGCCGGCGCGTAGTACTTCGTAACGTACTCCTGCAGCATTCGGCGCGCCGTGAAAAACGAGCCCGAAACACGCAATGCATGCTTCATCTTCTGCACCCAGCCCATCGGAATCCCGTCCTCGTTCCGATCATAGAAGAGCGGAACGACGTTGCGCTCGAGAAGAACATACAAACGATCCACGTCTTCGCGATCGGCGTCGGTTCCGCGGGCAGCCGTGGGAATCGCCCACCCGTTCAACCCGTCGAAAGCCTCCGGCCACCAGCCGTCGAGCGTCGACAGATGCGGTACGCCGTTCAATGCCGCTTTCATGCCGCTCGTTCCACTGGCTTCCATGGGCACGCGCGGCAGGTTCATCCACAGATCGACGCCCTGCACCAGGACGTGCGCGAGGTGAAGGTCGTAGTCCTCGATGAATGCGACACGCCCTTCCAGGCTCGGATCGCGGCTGAAGTTGTAGACGGTCTGGAGAACCTCCTTCCCCGGATTGTCCGACGGGTGCGCCTTGCCGGCGAAGATCAGCTGCACCGGACGCCGCTGATTCGTCAGGAGCTCGCGCAGACGCTCGAGATCCTCGAAGATCAGGCTCGCGCGCTTGTACGTCGCGAAGCGGCGGGCGAATCCGATCGTGAGCGCGTTCGGGTCGAGCAGCGTGCCCGCTCCGACGACGTGTGCCGCCTCCTTCCACTGGCGCGCCCACCGGCGGCGTGCCTGCTCCCGGATGAACCCGATGAGCCGCCGCTTCATCCGGTGATGCGCGCGCCAGACCTCTCCGTCGTCGAGCGACAACACACAATCCCAGAAGCCCGGGTCGTCGAGGCGTGAGCCCCAATCTTCCCCAAGCTTCCCGTCGAACAGGTCCATGATGTCGCGCGCCATCCACGTCGCGAGGTGGACACCGTTCGTGACGTGCCCGATCGGCACCTCATCCGACGGACGCTCCGGCCACAGCGGGCGCCAGATCTCGCGTGAGACCTCACCGTGACGCTTCGCGACGCCGTTCACGTGCGAGGAGAGGCGGAGCGCGGTCACGGTCATGTGAAACTGCCCGTGATTCTCCACCGGGTGCCGCCCGACCTCCAGCACGCGTTCGCGCGGCACCTTCATCTCGTCCCAGATCGGCCCCATGCACTCCGCGACCTCGTCGTTCACGAACGCGTCGTGACCGGCGGGCACGGGCGTGTGCGTCGTGAAGATGCTGGTCGCCCGCACACGTTGAACCGCGTCATCGAAATCGACCCCAGACAGCACATGCTCACGGACGCGCTCGACGAGCATGAAGGCGGCATGCCCCTCGTTCGCGTGCCACGCCGACGGCTCGATGCCGACCGCGCGCAGCACACGCACGCCGCCGACGCCGAGGATCCATTCCTGACGCAGACGCAGCGCCGGGCCGCCCGCGTACAGCTTGCTCGCCAGCTCGCGATCCTCCGGATCGTTCTCCTCGAGATTCGTGTCGAGGAAGTAGACCGGCACGCGTCCCACCATCATGCGCCACGCACCCACGTGGATGTCGCGCCCATGCGTGCGCACGACGGCCAGCCAGGGCTTCTGACCGGGCCCGAACATCTGCTCCAGCGGCGCGCTCGTCGGATCGAACTGCTCGTCGGTGTCTTCCTGCCAACCGTCGATCCGCAGATGCTGGTCGAAGTA
>Ga0075420_100006138_pt1 | contig 10611 bp, 13 predicted proteins | sample SoiMetdeltSBSDD4_FD_75296 | JGI IMG/M metagenome (GOLD analysis project Ga0075420, IMG submission 75296) | Bulk soil microbial communities from a Populus tree surrounding site in Tennessee, USA - Soil MetaG P. deltoides SBSDD4 | ecosystem: Environmental > Terrestrial > Soil > Tree plantation... | reverse complement strand
AAGCCTTTGCAGGTGGCCCGACAGTATCTGAAGATCGTGGCGCCGGTCGAAGTGGTTCGTGGCGCGAAGTGGGCGCGAATCGAGCCTGCGGATCAGTTCCGAATCAGCTACACGATCGGCTTCGATCATCCGCTGCTCCGGCACCAGGCCGTTTCGACGAAGATCACGCCCGACGTCTTTGCCGAAAACATCGCACCGGCGCGCACCTTCGGGTTTCTGCGCGACGTCGAGATGCTGCGCAAGAGCGGGCTCGCGCTCGGTGGCAGCCTCGAGAACGCGGTGGTGATCGGAGAGAGCGGAGTTCTCAACACCAAGCTGCGTTTCGACGACGAGTTCGTGCGGCACAAGGTCCTGGATGCGATTGGCGACCTGGCGCTGATCGGCCGCCCGCTCGTGGGTCATTTCGAGGCCCACAAAGCCGGCCATGCGCTCCACGCGTCGCTGGTTCAGAAGCTCTTCGAGACGCCCGATGCCTGGACTCTCGTGACGCACCCGCAGCTCCCGTCGCTCGACGTGCGTCCGCAGGCCGTGCGCGCGCTCACCCCCGCGACGACGCGCTAAGCCCCGCCGCCGCTACTTGGCCGGCTGGACGTTGACCTGGACTTTCACCTCGAAGAGCGCCTTGGCAGGGTCGTTCGAACGAACCAGCACCGCCCGCTGTACGACTCCCGAGTAGCTTCGCGTTTCGAGCGAAACGCGCAGCGGCACGGTGGCGCCGGGCTTGATCACCTTGGTTTCGAGTTGTCCCACCGTGCACCCGCAGGTGGTCGAAACCCCCTCGATCACCAAGTCGGTCCCGCCGAAGTTTTTCAGGCTGAACTCCTTGGTGAGCGTCTTGTTCGGGAGCGCCTGGCCGAAATCGAACGACGCAGGCTCGATCGAGATGCGTGGCGCCCCGCTCGGAGTCGCGGCCGGCTTCGCATCTTGAGCCGAGGCGAGGCCCGCCACCAGAATCGAAGCAAGAAAGAGACCGTTCCTCATCACAAAGACCTCCCCGCCTGCCGCCGGCGGCTTTTCTTGGGCGACGTCAACTTGCGCATGTAAGCGTCCAGCATCTCATTCTCGTACGTCACCGAGTTCAAGAACAGGCTCTCGACCAGATACCGCTTGCGGTCTTCCTCTGCCATCGTGTCGACCAGGCCCTGGATCTCGCGCATCATGTCTTCGAAGCTGCCCTTCAGTTCCCGCCGCAGCGAGACCTGGCGATAGAGCGCTTCCAGGACCGCGAGCAGATCCCCGTCGAGCTTCAGCTCGAACCCCGTCGACAGGCGCGCCTTACGCATCGGAGCGCCGCCGCTTCGGCGAGATCGCCGCGAGCGCCTCTTCGAGCGTGCGGTGGATCTCGATGATCTTGTGAACACCGGTCATCGAGATCATCGTTTCGACGCGCGGCTGGAGCGCGACGAGCCGCAACGTCCCCGACTTCTCCTGGAGCAGCCGATGGATGTCCATCAGACAGCCGATCGAGGCGCTGTCGATGTACGAGACCGCCCGCAGGTCGATCACGATCTGGTGCGAGCCCGCCTCGATCAGCTTCTGAACCTCGCCGAAGAACGAAGCCAGGATCGGGTACGTCAGCTTCGCCTCCAGCACGCGGACCACGCGCGCTTCGCCTTTCTCTTCGTGCTCCATTTGCATCTTCACTCCTCCCGGACGCTCGTTCGCGTCCTGCGGCCCGGCTGTTGGCTCTTCCGGAGGCGCCGCAACAGCTCCTCGCGTCCACGGTTGATCCGGCTCTTGACCGTGCCCTCGGGAAGGTCGAGACGATCCGCCATTTCCTGGTACGTCAGGCCCTGAAGATCGCGCAGCACCACCGCCTCGCGCAGCTTTGGCGGCAGCTGGTCGAGCCCGCGTCGCAACAACACCTTCGAATCGGTCTCTTCGATCGCGCGCTGCGGGTTGCCGTAGGAAGCGGGCGCCATGTCGAACGCGAGCAGATCGTCGACGAGAACCTCGCGCTCACGCTTGCGGGCGCGATAGTGGTCGATGCAGTAGTGCCGGGCGACACTCGAGAGCCAGGTCGAAAAATCGGCGTCGCGGCGAAACTTGTCGAGACTCTTGAACAACTTGAGAAAGATCTCCTGGGTGAGATCCTCCGCTTCGTCGTGCTTGCCCGTGAACTTGTAGGCGATGTGGAACACCCGCCGCCGAAAACGGGCGACGATCGCCTCCCACGCCGAGGCTTCGCCTTGCAGGCAAAGCGCGATGATCTCTGCGTCCGTTTGGGGGGCGCTCACGCTTGCGGCGACGCTGTTTGTTTCGGGACGAGGCACGCTCTGCCGCGGGGGGGCGCTGAATCTTCTCAGGCCGGCCGATGATAGCTCACTTGAGCTCGGGCTTGCCGGCCGCCGTCCACGCGGTATACCAATAGCTGCCGACGTCCGCGGCGGCCTCGCCCAGCCGATCACGAACGATCTCACCACAGCGCAGCTCCAAAGACTCGTAGTAGATCTCGGTGTAGCCCGGTTTGCCGCGCTTGGCGAGCGCTTCGAAGTAGACGATGTTGTCGATCCAGACGTAGCTCGCGAGCATCATCCCAAACACGTATTCCTTGGGATCGTCCAGATAGCGTGCCGCCTCGGCGCTGAACTTCAAGCGCTTCTCCATCGCCTCGGGAAGTCGGGTTCCGACGCGGGCCCACAGGCCGTGCTGGTTGGTCTTCTGCCCGTCGGAGTTGTCGGTGAGCGCGAGCGGATTCCTCAAGTCGATGATCAACAGGCCGAGCGCGTCGGATTCGTTCAGGATCCGGCTCTTGTCGCCGCTCTTGAAGGCTTCGACCAACCGCGCGTACCCCTCTTGCACCAGCCAGGGTGCGCGTCCGATCTTGTCGGCTTCTTCACCGAAGCGTTCCTTGAGCGCCTTCTCGGTGCGCGGCAGGTCGATGAAGGGATAGGGAACCAGCCGGTCGATCATGAACCGGCGCTCGGGCAAGCTGTCGTCCACTGCGGGTTCGGCGTCCGGGGACAACGACGGTAGCTCGAGCCGATGGGCGCGATAAAAAGACTTGAGCGGTCCCGGGAGCGTGTCGAGCGCCTTCGTCAAGGCTGCTTGCCGTGCCGCCGGCCCCCAGGCCGAGGCTGGGCTCGGCGACGACAACACCAGGACCGCGAACGCCAAGACCAGCCTTCGCTTCAGCACGCTTCGCTCCTTTCGGTCTAGACGACGCGTGCGACCGTGAGCACGCGCACCGAGAGCGCCCCGGCCTCCAGGAGGGCGGCAGCGCACTCCCGGACCGTCGCGCCGGTCGTCAGAACGTCGTCCACCAGAACCACGATACGCCCGGCCACCTTGGAGCGCTCCCGAATCGCAAACGCGCCGCGCACGTTGTCGCGTCTCTGGGCGGCGCTCAAGCCGGTCTGGGTTGGAGTATCCCGCCGCCGCACTAGGGCGCGCGCCGCCAGCGGCAGTCTAGATCTTCTGGCCAGGGCCGACGCCAGCAACTCCGACTGATTGAAGCCACGCTCGCGGCGGCGACGAGGGTGGAGCGGAACGGGCACCAGCACGCCACCGCTGGCCAAGAGCTCGACCGCCTGCGGATCGCGTTCGATCATCTCCGCGAAGCGCTCGGCGACGCGGCGCCGATTGCGGAACTTCAACTCCCTGACCAGGTGTCTGAGCGTCCCCGAGTAGGGGCCGAAGCTGAAGCCCCGGCCGAACACGCTCAAGCCGCGCCGGCAGCGGCCGCAGGGACCCGCGATGCCGGCGGGCAGCGGCCAACCGCATCCGCAGAGAAGCCCGGGATGCCGCGGCACCGATCTCCAGCAGTCCGTGCACAACGGCGCGCGAGTGGGTTGCCACAAAGAAGTGCTGCAGCCGGCGCAACGGGATGGGAATACCGCCGCCAGCATCGGCTCGACGAAGACCCGAGCCAGCACGTCACGAGCCGACGCGATTGCGGCAAGGGCCAAGGGGCGTTCGCTCAGAGCAGACCCTGCTCTTGCTTCTGTTGGCAGGCGATGCAGTGCTTCGCCCAGGGGATGGCCTCGAGCCGCTTCTTCTCCATCTCTCCTTCACACGCCGCACAGAAACCGAAGCTCTTCTCGCCGATCCGCAAGAGCGCCTCGTCCACGAGCTGCAACGTCTCGCGCTCGGTGTTCGAGAGGCTGAACAGGAACTCCTTTGCATAGGAGTTGCTGGCTTTGTCGGCGATGTCCTGCGCGCCTTCGCCGTCCGCCTCCATGCCGTAGCTCTTGTTCTTGTTGTACGCCTCCAGGATGTCGCGCTTCTTCTGAGACAGCCTTTCCCGAAAGAGCTTCACCTTCTTCTGTTCCATTCGTGTCTCCTCGACGTTGCTTTTCACGGAATCCCGAATCGCCGGCGCTTTTCCCAAAGCGCCTTGCGGCTGATGCCGAGCGCCTCGGCGGCGCGCGACTGGTTGCCGTGGGCGTGTTCCAGAACGTGCCGGATGTAGGCCTGCTCGACCGCCTTCAGTGTTTGTAGCCGCGGTCGGCCCTCCCAGAGCGTCAGCGGATTCGCCAGGATCGCCGGGGGCAGCGCAGGCAACGACAAGACGAGCTCGTCGACGAGCAGTGCGGCTCGCTCGACGGCCGCGCGCAACTCGCGCACGTTGCCCGGCCAGTTGTAGCTCTGCAGCGCCGCCAGCGCCTCGACCGAGAAGCGCGTGGCGCGAGTGGCTCCTCGTTGCCGCTCGCGGGCCAGGAACAGCTCGAGCAGGGGTGCGATGTCCTCGCGCCGAGTTCGCAGCGGCGGCAGGATCAGCGGCACGACGCTCAGGCGGTGATAGAGATCGGCGCGCAACGAGCCGTTCTTGACGGCGGCCTCCGGATCGGCGCCCGACGACGCCAGCACGCGCACGTCGATCTCGAGCGTGCGTGTTCCGCCGAGCCGCTCGAAGCGCCGCTCTTCCACGACGCGCAACAACTTGGCTTGCAGCTGCGGCTGCAGGTCGTGGATCTGATCGAAGTACACGGTTCCGCCCGCCGCCAGCTCGATCTTGCCGAGCTTGGCGTGGCGCGCGTCCGTGAACGCGCCTTTCTCGTGGCCAAAGAGCTCCGACTCCAGAAGCTCCTCCGGGATCGACGGACAGTGCACGCGGATGAATGGCGCGTCGCGCCGCGAGCCGCTGTAGTGGATGACGTGCGCGATCAGGTCCTTGCCGGTCCCGCTCTCGCCCTGGAGTAGCACCGGGCTCTTGGCCTCGATCAGCCGAGACAAGTCGTGCATCAGCGCCCGCATCGCCGGCGCGGTCGCCACCACGTTGCCGAGCATGGGCGCCGCCACGGTCACTCGTCGATCTCGAATCGCGCCGCTTCGCCCCACAGCCGCTCCAAGCCGTAGAAGCTTCGTGTTCCCGGAGTGAACAGGTGGACGACGAAGTCGTCGAAGTCGAGCAGCATCCACTCCTGGCGTGGATAGCCCTCGACGTGATCGGGCCGCCGTCCCTCGGCGCGCAGCACGGTCAGGATGGCGTCGGCCATCGCGACGAGCTGCTTCTGGTTGTTGGCCGAGGCGAGCAGGAAGTAGTCGGTGAAGGCGCTCAAGCGGCGCAGGTCGAGCGCCACGACGTCCTCGCCCTTCTTGTCGAGCGCCGCGCGCGCAGCCGTCGACAGCGAGGCGGGCAGCTTCATCGGTAGAGATCGCGCTTCGACACGAATCGCGCGACCCCCTCCCCGACCAGCTCGGTGATCTCGAGGCCTTGCGCGACACGCCGCCGGACCTCCGTCGCCGAAATCGGCAAACCTGCACCCGGCACGCGATGGACGCGCGGGTTTGCTGGAGGCGTCTGATCCGCCCCCGGACGCGTGACGACGGCCACCTCGCACATCGCGAACAGCCGGTCGGGCTCGCGCCAGCTCGTCATCTCGGGGAAGGTGTCGCCGCCGACGATCAGGACGATCTCGACGTTCGGCGAGGCCGCCCGGAGCGCGTCGAGCGTGTCGACCGTGTAGCTGACGCCGGGCCGCTGGATTTCGATGTCGCTGGGAACGAGCCGCGCGTCCTGGGCCGTCGCCAGCGCCACCATCGCGAATCGGTCGAGAACAGACGCCCGCGGTTCCTCGCGATGCGGGGGAATGTTGGAGGGCGCCAGCAGCACAAGGTCGAGCGCGAGTGCGTCGCAGGCACGCCTCGCGGCGTCCAGGTGGCCTCGGTGAATCGGATCGAACGTCCCGCCCAGCACGCCGAGCCTCAAGCGGGTTCCTGAACATCGCGCGCTTGCACCGGTGCGAGGGAGAGCTGGTTGAGCCGATGCAGCAGCGTCTCGATCCCTTCGCCGGTGACCGCTGAAATGGCCAATACGTCGAGATCGAGAGCCGCCGCGGCGGCGCGTAGCCCCGGCAGTGGGTCCTCGCCGGAGACGGCGTCCCGCTTCGACGCGGCCACCAGCTGCGGCAAGCGCAGGAGATCCGGAGAACGCTGCTCGATCTCGTGTCGCAAGAGAGCGAGATCCGCCGCTGGTTCTCGGCCGCTGGTTCCGGAGGCGTCCACGACGTAAAGGAGGGCCCTCGTTCGCTCCACATGCCGGAGGAACTGCAACCCCAGGCCGGCACCCTGATGCGCGCCCTCGATGATGCCCGGGATGTCGGCCACCACGAACGAGCGGTCGCCCACCGCGACCATCCCCAGCACGGGGGAGAGTGTCGTGAACGGATAGTCGGCGATCTTGGGGCGAGCCGCTGAGATTCGAGAGAGTAGCGTGGATTTGCCGGCGTTCGGCAGACCCAAGAGGCCGATGTCGGCGATCAGCCGCAGGTCGAGACGAACCCGCCGCTCCTCTCCCAGGCCGCCAGGTTCGGCCTCGCGCGGGGCGCGGTTGCGGTTCGAAAGGAACGACTGATTCCCTCGTCCGCCTCTTCCGCCGCGCACCAGGATCAGGCGCTCGCCCTCGGCCAGCACAGCTCCCAGCGGCTCCTCGGTCTCGGCGTCCACCGCTTCGGTGCCGGGAGGAACCGCTACCAGCCGGTCGGCTCCCGAGGCGCCCGTGCGGTTGCTTGGTCCGCCGTGCCGACCACGATCCGCGCGAATCTCGGCCATATAGCGCAAGGGCAAGAGCGTGTTCTGGTGCGTAACGCCCACGAGCACGACATCCCCACCTTTACCGCCCGTGCCGCCATCCGGCCCGCCGCGTGGAACGTAGGCTTCGCGGCGAAAGCTGACGCAACCGCGCCCGCCATCGCCACCCTTCACCAGTACCTTGACCTGGTCGACGAACATGAAAGGCCGCCCCGACGACGGGCGGTACCGCTTAGCTCGGCGGCAGGACGCTGATCCGCAGACCGCGCCCGCCGTGATCCTCGAATCGAACCACGCCGTCGATCAAGGCGAACAGGGAGTGGTCCTTGGCGAGGCCCACGTTCTTCCCTGGTTTCCACTTGGTGCCGTGCTGGCGAATGATGATCGTCCCGCCGCTGACCGTTTCCCCGCCGAACCGCTTCACGCCCAGCCGCTGTGAATTGCTGTCGCGCCCGTTCCGGCTCGAGCCGCCGCCTTTGTTGGTCGCCATGTTCTCCGCCTCTGCAAAAAAGATTGGAGCGGCGACCGGGCTGCCCGGGGCCGCTCGTTCGCCGTCGTCGCGCGCGCCGCTTCGTGGTTAGGCCTGGATCGCCTCGATTTGAAGCGCGGTGTACGACTGCCGGTGGCCGCGCGTCCTGCGATAGTGCTTGCGCTTCTTGTACTTGAAGACACGCACCTTGGCATCGCGGCCCTGCGCCAAGACCTTGGCGACGACCGACGCGTCCTTCACCGTCGGCTGTCCGACGCGGGTTTCCTCACCGCCGACGAGCAGTACCTCGGCCAGCGTCACCTTGTCGCCGGCCGAGACATCCAGCCGCTCGACGTAGATCGTGTCACCCTTCTCCACGCGGTATTGCTTGCCGCCCGTCTTGACGATCGCGTACACCGTGCTGCCTCCTTGGCGCCTTTCCGGAGGACCGGAAACCCTAGAAATTACCATGGGGCCAGAAGATCCGTCAATTCGACGGCCCGGCGGAGCCCCTAGAAGTCGAACCCAATCCAGAAGTTGAACCGGGTGTCGTTGGACACGACCTTGAGGTCGGTCAGCTTCGACCAGTCGAAGTGCATCGGATAGCCGAGGAAGAAGAACTGCAGCCCGATGCCATAGGACGCGCGGCCATCCACCAGATGGCGGCCGGTGATCGGCTCTCCGAAGATCGGGTCGTTGACGTACGAGGTGTCCGGATCCTTCGACCAGAAGCGGTACGGCTGGCCTCGGTAATGGGCGGCGCCGATTCCACCGAAGAGGGTGCCCCGTACCGGACCCAGGACGCCGATCGGCGTCGCCATCACGTTGATGATCGGGAAGCGGAACTCGAGGTTCGCGAAGAACCCCTGATTCCCCTGGAACGAGTAGTACTGGTATCCGCGCAACTCCATGTTGCCGCCGAACGCGAAGTAGTCGGGCTGGTCGCCCCCGGAATAGAAGCCGCGCGCTCGCGCCGCGAGCACCGCGGTGCCGAGCCGGAAGTACTTGCGCGCGTCGGCATCCACGTTGTAGCGCGACTTCAACCCGGAGACCCCGGGTGCGACCTGTGCCCCGATCGAAAAGGTGCTTCCCGAGAGCGGACCGAATTCTCGGAAACGCGTGGTCTCCTGGACGAGGCTAACCGAGAACGGCATGAAATAGCCGTTGGCCAGGACGAGCTCCTGTCCGGCCAGCGCTGCCTGGTCGCGAATGTAGGCCTCGACCGTGGGGTCGTCGTACTGCTGGCTGATGCGATATAACCCACCGCCGAACTCCAGCCGTCGATACTTGTCGATCGGGTACTGGGCGAACAGGATCGCCCCGGTTTGGCGTTGCGTAAAGAGCACACCGTCGCGGGAGTAGAACTGCTGCGGCACGTACGCCGTCGGATACGAAAAGATCGTTTGATCGAAAGCCGAAACGCCGTAGTGGAGACGCCTCGCGAGGTTGGTGTAGACCCCCTGATAGCTGCGGAACTCGCGGAAGGAATAGGCCGTGGCCGTGATGTTCTGGTCGCCGAGCACGTCCGTGAGGGCGATCTGGCTGCCCCCGAAGAAATCGCCGTTCGAGGTGACCGCGAGGTTCAGCGGCGGCCGGCCCTCGAGGTAGAGCTTCTCGAAGCGGCGCTTCTTGCGCTTGTTCTCGGAGACGACCTGGTGAACGACGTCGGGCTGGAAGTCGACGATGTCTTCGGTCACCGAGCGCACGTCCTGGTCGATCTCCTTCATCGGATCGACCGACTCGATGCTGTGGAGTCGATACTCGCCCTTGAAGTACGCGACAAAGGCGGCCCGCTCGGGGCCCTTCACGGGCAGCGCCGCCGGCATCATGTCCCCGCCGAGGGCGTCGGTGTATTGACGGATCACGCCCGTCTTCAGATCGAGGCTGCGCAGATTGAAGATGTCGTCGTCTTCGTCGGACGAGAAGTAGACCCGTTCGCCGTTGGCCGAGAACGTCGGCGTCACGTCGTTCTGCGTGCCGAACGTGAGCTGTGTCTTGCGCTGTGGATTGGCGAGCGGGAACGAATAGATCTTCTCGAAACCGCTGACGCGCCGGCTGTACAGCACCAGGCTGCCGTCCGGTGAAACCTGGGGATCCGAGTCGTAGAACGCGTCCTGGGTCAGGTTCTTGGTTTCGGCGGTTTCCAGGTCGATCGAGAAGATGTCGGAGACGCCGTCCTTCATGGCGCTGAAGAGCGCGTGGCGGCCGTCCGGCAGCAGACACGGCCCGCGCGCCTCGTCGAGGGAGATCGGAACCTTGCGGATCACGTTTCCGGTCAGCACCGAGAGCAGGATCAGGCTGCGCCGCTTGCCGACGCGCGCGAAGAAGCCGATCGCGTCGCCCTTGGGGTCGAACGAGACGGAACGGCCAAAGGCGCGCGCCGAGAGGTTCAGCTCGATGTCCTCCCAGGCGTTCGTGTATCCGCTGGTCAGGTTCCGAATCACCGAGCCGTCCTTCGTGGAAAGCAGGATGATGTCGATCTCGCCGTCCGACCGGTTGCCGGTCAGCGTCACGATCATGTCGCCCGAGGGGCTCGGCGCGAACGCGAAGACTTGCGTGAAAGGAGTTCGCTCGGAGTTCGGCGACAGGTCCGTGCCGTAGTCGCTCGGACGCTGCTTGTCCCGGAACGGCTTGAAGCGCTCCTTCAGCCACCTTTCGAAGGTCTGGTCGAACTCGTCGGGTTTCATCCGGAACGCCTGGTGGAAGACGTCGTCGACGCCGCCGCCCACGATGTTCTTGCGCATCGTGTACAGGAACTGCCGCACGCCCTCCTTGCCGAAGCGCGCCTCCATGAACTCGTACGCGGCGTGCCCGAAGTTGTACGGAACGCGGCCGCTCGAGAGCTCCGGGTCGTCGTCGGCGCGCGAGATCCGCGGGATGCGATCGGTCACGGCGGCGTCTCTCAGCATCGCAGTGTCGAGCGGATCCCAGATCCCGCGCATGTATTCCGCGAGACCCTCGTCGACCCAAAGCGGGATGTTTCGCTGGATCAGGCTGCGCGGGATCATGTCGAACGCGAACGCGTGCGTGAGCTCGTGGGTGATCAGACCTTGCAGGAGATCGGGAGGCTCGTCGATCGGGACGACCATGCGCCCGCGCACCGGCTCGGTGAAGGCCAGGGCCCCTTCCGGGACGAAGTCGGGGTAGAGGTTCGTCTGCTCGAACTCGGA
>Ga0075420_100006135_pt1 | contig 10613 bp, 6 predicted proteins | sample SoiMetdeltSBSDD4_FD_75296 | JGI IMG/M metagenome (GOLD analysis project Ga0075420, IMG submission 75296) | Bulk soil microbial communities from a Populus tree surrounding site in Tennessee, USA - Soil MetaG P. deltoides SBSDD4 | ecosystem: Environmental > Terrestrial > Soil > Tree plantation... | reverse complement strand
CGTACCCGCGGAGCCGGCCCTCGCGCTTCTTGCGAGAGGCCCCGCCGGAGCCGCCACGACACCGACAGCGACAGGGACAGGGACGCCCGTGGCGCTCTCTCGCGCTTCTCTCGGTCCCGCTCCGACTCCCGGCGGGGCTTCGCCCGGGACCGCGGCCGCGCCGGCTCCAGGGGGGGTGGCGCCGGCGCGCGAGACTCTCGTCGAGGGGGGCGTGGCGGTCCCCCTCGCGCTACCGCGACCCGGCGACGAGCCGGGGGCTCCGGGTCCGGCGCTCGTCTCCCCGAGCGCCGCCCCCGGCCCCGCGCCCGCCGCGAGTCCGCTGGCAGCGGGCGGGGGCCCCGGCATCGCTCCGGGCGCTCCCGCTCCGTATCCCGGAGGAGGCGGGGACCCCGCCCGGGGGACGGTGCGGTCCCTCGCGCCCGCGGCCTCCGCCGGCGCGGCCACGGTCGATGGGCCTGGCGGAGGCGCGCTTGGAGCGGCTCCGGGCGGTCCGGAGCCCTCGCGGGGGACGCCCCTCGGCGGCGGCAGCTCCGTCGAGGGGGAGATCGCGTCGCTCCGCGGCTTACCGGGGGCTCCGGAGCCGGAGCGCGCACCTCCCATCGCGTCGCGTTCCCCGCGGAATGCGGGCCCGCTATCCGGGAGCGCCTCCGGGAGCGCACCGGGTGGCTCGCCTGGCGCGATGGCCGGAGGCGCCCTCCGGGAGGGCGCGATGGCCGGAGGCGCGCTCCGGGATGCGCCGGCCCCGATCCAGGGCGGCGAAAGAGGAGAATCCTCCGGAGGGGTCTCGCCGGCCACGAGCTCGAGGCTGCTTGACCGCGCCTCGCCCCCGCCGGCGGCGGCAGGAGTCGGCGGCGCGCTCGCTCTCGGACCGGCGGCCCCGTCCCCATCGCGGACAGGCGCCGTTTCGGGGAGCGTCGCGGGCCTCGAGGGGCCGCCCGGCGCGGCTCGAGGGTCCCCGGAGGCCGCGAGCTCCTTCCTCCCCCGCGTCTATGCCCTCCGCGAGAAGAGCCGCCGGGACGAGGCGGTGAGGACCGGGGGCGGCGGGTCGGACACGGAGAAGGCGGTCGAGCGCGGGCTCCGGTGGCTCGCGCTCCACCAGAGCCCCGACGGGCGCTGGGATCTCCACGACTTCACCGATCACCTCGACGATGTCTCTCCGAGGGACCTCATCCACGGCGACTGGAACGGGCGGGGGCGGAGGGACAGCCGGGGCGGCTCGATGCGCGCAGCCAGCGGCGCCACGGCCGGCACGGGTCTGGCCGTTCTCGCGTTCCTCGGGCACGGCGAGACGCAGCTCGGGGAGGGCGTTTTCCGCGAGAACGTGAAGAACGGGCTCGCATTCCTGCTCCGCGCCCAGCGGCGGGACGGGGACCTCCGCGGCGGCGGCAATCTCTACATGCACGCGATCGCGGCCTTCGCGCTGTGCGAGGCATACGCGGTGACGCACGACCCGGCCCTGGCGGAACCGGCGAAGCGCGCGGTCGAGTACACGCTCCGGAGCCAGAACCCCGAGCTCGGGGGCTGGCGGTACGATCCGTATCCGCAGGGTGACGACGTGGACACGAGCGTCTTCGGCTGGATGCTCATGGCGCTGAAGAGCGCGAGGGTCGGCGGGATCGCCCTGCCCGAGCGCAACGTCCTCCGGATGGGGCGCTATCTCGACTCCGCGCGCATGACGGAGGTCGGGGGCCGCTACGCCTACCAGCCCGGCCTGTCCCGCACTTCCCTCGCGATGACCGCGCAGGGGCTCTTCTCGAGCCAGGTGCTCGCGGAGCTCCTCCCGCTTTCCGGAGAGGATGAGCTCGAGGCGCATCGGCGCGCCGCGGAGGAGTCCGTCGACTATCTCCTCAGGAACCTGCCCGCGCGCCGCGATCAGGACGGAGCCAACGAATATTTTTGGTACTACGCGACCCTCGCGCTGTTCCAGGAGGGCGGCCCCGCGTGGGAGACCTGGAACTCGAGGCTGAAGGAGATCCTGCTCGCGCTCCAGCTCGGGGACGATGCAGGGAGCGCCGCGGGGAGCTGGGACCCGATCAGCCGCCGCGCCGAGACGGGAGGGCGCGTCTACGCGACGGCCATCGCCGTCCTCTGCCTCGAGGTGTACTACCGGTACGCGCCCGGCAGGGAGGAGAAGCGATGAAGCGTCACAGGGTGGCCGTGATCGGAAGGACGGGTCGCGGCGACTACGGCCACGGTCTCGATGTCGTCTGGAAGGACGTCGAGGGGGTGGATGTAGTCGCCGTCGCGGACGAGGACGAGAAGGGAAGGAGCGAGGCCGCGAAGCGCCTGGGCGTGAGCACGGCTTACGCCGATTACCGAGAGATGCTCGCGAAGGAGCGGCCGTCGATCGTGAGCGTGGCTCCGCGCTGGCTCGACGCGCATCACGACATGGTGCTCGCGTGCGTGGAGCACGGGGCGAGCGTCTTCCTCGAGAAGCCCATGTGCCGCACGCCCGCCGAGGCGGATGCGATGGTCCGGGCGTGCGAGGCGTCGCACGTGAAGCTCGCGATCGCGCACCAGACGCGCTACAGCCCCAGGGTGGCCGTGATCCGGAAGCTCATCGAGGAGGGCGCGATCGGGGATCTGCTCGAGCTCCGGGGGCGCGGCAAGGAGGACCGCCGCGCCGGAGCCGAGGACCTCTGGGTGCTCGGGACGCACGTCTTCGACCTGATGCGGATCTTCGCCGGAGAGCCCCGGTGGTGCTTCGCGGAGGTGACGCAGGGAGGACGCCCGGCGGGGAAGAAGGACGTCGTCGAGGGGAATGAGGGCATCGGACCTCTCGCGGGCGACGGCGTCGACGCGATCTACAGGATGGAGAACGGGGCGACGGCCCACTTCTCGAGCCGCAAGGGCGCCGGCGCCGATCCCACGCGCTTCGGTCTCGCGCTCGTCGGGTCGAAGGGGATCATCGAGATGGGCACGGGCTGGCTCCCTCCCGTGAAGCTCCTCCGGGACCCCTCCTGGTCGCCCGGGAGGACGGGGTCGAGCTGGGTCGACGTCTCGAGCGCGGGCCCGGGAAAGCCGGAGCCGCTCGAGGACGGCGGCCTGCGCGCGGGGAACCTCGCCATCGTGAAGGACCTCATCCGGGCCATCGACGAGGACCGCGACCCGCTTGGGAGCGGGCGCGAGGGTCGCGCCGCCGTCGAGATGATCGCGGCGGTCTTCGCATCGCACGCGGCCGGGGCCCCCGTGAAGCTCCCCCTCGAGCCGAGGGGGAGCCCGGTGTCGGGTTTTCGCTGAACCTTACGGACCGGGAGAGGGAGCGGGAGCGGGAGGGGGAGTGGGCAGAGGAAGGCTCAGCCTCGGGTTCTTCAGTGTTTCAGGGTGCCGCCGCGCGGCATGAGGGCTGCTTTCCTCATTCCGCCTTTCGCCTCAACAGCCGAGCGTGTTGCAGTCGCCCAGGCCGTCCGGCGTGGGATCCGGGCCGCAGGTCAGGCCCGGGGCCGGCGGCTCCGGCGCCCCCAGGAAGAGGTGGTTCAGGAGGACCACCGCGTCCGTGATGTTGAGGAGCCCGTCGTCCGTGACGTCCGCGGCGTCCTGGCAGGGCGGGCCGACGGCGCCCTGGAAGAGGTGGTTGAGGAGGCCCACAGCGTCCGTGATGTTCGCGAAGCCGCTCGAGTCCACATCGCCGCGCCGGAAGGATGACCCGGCGACGCCGCCGGGAAGAGCGACGATGGGGATCGCCGAGAGGTCGCTCGACGTGAGATTCGCGTTGTGGACGGCGATCGCGATCAAGTTCGTGCCCACGCGCAGCACCCCGGGCGGGATCGGGACGACCGTCTGCGTGGGATCGATGGCGGCGGTCGCGGGCGTGGTCTCGTTCACAGGATCGGGCGGCATGTTCACGCGGCCGATCTCCTGGCCGTTCACGTAGGCGATGAAGCCATCGTCATAGATCATGGAGAGGATCCCGGAGACGCCATCGAGGCTCGACACCGTGAACTCCTTGCGCATGTAGACGGCGAGGTAGCCGAGTTGCGTCTCGTCGACATCGATCGTATTCGGGTCGTCGGCGCGCTGGATCATGTCGTCGAGGGTGGTGGCGTCATCGCCGTCCCCGTAGCCGATCCCGGTGGGGCCCTCCTCCCAGGAGGCATCGTTGATGCCCTCCTCCCACCACTCGAACGGCGGCGGCGAGGAGCCCCGCCAGAACCTCCAGGTGACGCCCTGGTTGACGACGATGGATGCCTGGGGATACGTGGTGACCGTGCACTGGAGCGGCGTGCTGCACGCGTTCCCGTCGTGGGTCGCCGTCACTTCGTAGGAGACGGAGCCGAAGGGGAATCCGAGATCGGAGTAGGTGGCCTCGGTGCCCGCGAGCGCCCCCTCGATCACGGTCCCATCGCGCGCGATGGCGATCGAGTCGTACACCGCCCGGTTGGTCCAGTTGAGGATCACGGATCCGGTCACCGGATCGAAGCGGCAGGCCATGACCTGTGGGCAGAGATCGGCGTTCGTGACGAGCTCCGGGATGAAGGACGCATCCGAGGAGGTGAGGCTCGTGTTGTGGATCTGCACCGCGAGCACGTTCTCGCCGACATCGAGGAATCCCTCGTCGATCTCGAAGTTCTCCCCGCCCGCGGCCTCGTGGTCGGGCGTGGGGAGGAAGAGGTAGTCCTGCGGCCCCGCGGCCCCGCTCATGTTCGTCGAGCGCGCGACCTCCACGCCGTTCAGGTACGCGATGAACCCATCGTCGTAGTTGATCCGGAGCACGAGGCCGTTCACGGCCCCCGCGGGGACCTCGAAGGTCTTCCGGGCGAAGAAGCTCGTGTACGTGTTCAGCATGTCATCGAGCGTGGTGGCATCGTCTCCATCCGCGTATCCGATCCCGGTCGGCCCCGAGAGCCAGCTCGAGTCGTCGAAGCCGGGCTCGATCCAGTCGAGGGGCGGGGCGGCGTTGCCCTTCAGGTAGCGCCACTCCTCGTTGGCGGTGATGAGGAAGGTCTCCTGGGCCGAGGCCGCGGTCCCGAGGAGAGCGGCCAGCGCGAGACCGGCCAGAAAACGATAGAGCGGCAGTCGATTCGTGTGCATGAGACGCATTCCCTCCGAGATTTCTGGCTCGAGCACCAAACCCTGCGGCACACCAAACCCTGAACCCGTGCAACGAGCGTGCCGGCTCCTCGCTTGTTTCCTGGATGAATTCTATGGAGCCAGGTCCGGTCCGGCTACCCCTTTTGGAAAAGGAAAAAGCACTCCCTGAGCTCGTTCCGGGCCCCGTCGTGTGCCGCGAACCGGCTCCCGCTCCAGAGGGAGCCGGAAGCGAAGCGCCCCGCGCGGTCGAGCGCATAGAGCTTCACGTCGAAGGCCGGCCGGCCCTCGGCATCGAGGAGCCTGGGCTCGCGGGTCTGGCGGGCGATCCTCTCGAGCACATCGCGGATCGCCTCCCGGGGAGCCATGCCTCGCTTCATGTTCTCGACCACGATTCGCGACCCTCCGGCAATGAGCACGGCCTCGCCGCGTCCCGTGGCGCCGGCCCCGCCCACGTCGTTGTCGACGTAGAGCCCCGCGGAGATGATGGGAGAGTCCCCGACGCGACCGGGCAGCTTGAAGGCGAGGCCGCTCGTGCTCGTGACGCCGGAGATCTCGCCCTTTGCGTTCAGGGCGAGACAGTTGATCGTCCCCGTGGGCCTGCGAACCTTCGCCTTCGCATCGGCCTCCGCGGGGGTGAGCCAGTCGTCCTTGTCGGAGAGGCTCTCCTTCCAGGTCAGCCATTCCTTCCGCGCCCGCTCCGTGAGGAGGTTCACGGGCTCGAAGCCGTGCGCGATGGCGAAGCGCAGGGCTCCCTCGCCGGTGATGAGAACGTGGTCGGTGCGCGTCCTCACGAGCTCGGCCACGCTCGACGGCGTCTTGATCTTCTGAAGCGCCGCCACCGCCCCGGCGCTCCACGTGGGGCCGTGCATCACGGAGGCATCCAGCTCGACGACGCCCTCCTCGTTCGGGAGGCCGCCGTAGCCGACCGACGTGTCCTCGGGGTCCTCCTCGACGATGTTCACCCCGGCGATCGCGGCCTCGAGGGTGTCCTTGCCCTCGCGGATGAGCTCCATGGCCCTTGCCGTCGACCGGAGCCCGTTCTCGCTCGCGATGACGACGGGCATGCCCCTCCCCGTGCCCGGCCCGCCGGCTGCCGGCTCCTCCGCGGCCCAGGAGAGTCCGGCCACGCCGGCTCCCATGCCCGCGCCGGCCGCGCAGGCGAAAAACGACCTTCTCGAAAAAAGATGCTGCATTGGTTCCTTCTTCCTCCCCCTCCCGCTCCCTCTCACGGATGGAAGGAAAGGCCACGGATGGAAGGAAAGGCCACGGAGGGGAGGAAAGGCAGAATAAGGAAGAAAGGAAGGGAAGGAACTCAAGGAAAGGAAGGAAGCCACCGCCATTCGTCCTTCCTCTGTTCTTTCCTTACCTTCCTTCACTTCCTGCTTTCCTTATCCTGCCTTTGGTCTTTTCTTCTCCCTTCAGTTGGCGGGGGGCTCCAGGGTCAGCGGATCCGGCAGCGGGATCGTCCGGATCTCCTTCGGGAGAGAGAGCTTCTCGAGGGCTTCCTCGAGCCGGGCCTTGCCCGCGAGCATCGCCTCCCGGTTTCCCACGAGAAGGATCACGATCTTCCCGGGATGGAGATGCCCGCGCGCGGCCCGGAGCACGGCCTCGGGCGTGACGGCCTTGATCTTCGGGGTATAGGTCCTCCAGAACGCCGGGTCCCTTCCGGTGAACTCGTCGCTCGCGAGGGTGTTCGCCGTGGCGCCCGGCGTCGCGAAGGAGCGCGGGAGGAGCCCGATGGCATAGCTTGCGGCGGTGCTCACCTCTTCTGCCGTGACGCCCTCGTCGAGGATGCGCTTCGTCTCCTCGAGCACGATCGCGGCGGCCTCGGCGACCGTCTCGCTCTTCGACTGGAAGAAGGCCCGGAAGGCTCCCGGGAACCAGACGCCGAACTCGTATCTGGACCCCGCGGAGTACGCGAGACCCTTGTCCGACCTCACGCGCGAGGTGATGCGCGATGTGAACCCGCCCCCGCCGAGGATCTGGTTCATGATGAGGAGCGCGTGGTACTCGGGGTTTTCGCGGGTGGTCGAGAGGTGGCCGATGCTCGCCCTCCCCTGGTTCACGCTCGGCTTGTCGATGACGTGGACTCCGGCGGTCAGCTCGTGGGATGGCTTCGGGATGGGGGGCAGGGAGGGTCCGGCGTCCGCCTTCACCCACTCCGAGAGCGCCGCATCGAGCTTGCCGAGGGCTCCGGCCGGTTCGATGTCGCCGGAAAGCGCGATGATGAACCGGCTCGGGTGATAGCAACTCGCGTGGAGGGCCTGCATGTCCTCCCGCGCGATGCTCTCGATGGAGGCCTTCGTCGTTCGGTCCACGGTGAAGAAGTCCTTCCCGCGGAGCAGACGGTCCCACCAGCGGCTCTCGATGGACGGGGTCTCGTCGTTTCGCCTCGCGAGGTCCTGGAGCACCTGGGACCTCCGGACCTCGAGTCGTGCCGCATCGAAGCGCGGGCTCCGGAGCATCTCGATGAAGAGCTCGAGCACGCGGTCGAGGTCCTTCGAGAGACAGTTGAAGGACGCCGTTCCCTCGGTGTCCGCGATGGACGAGGTCACGTTCGCAGCGAGGAAGGCGAGCTCCTCGTCGAAGGCGTCGGGCGCCATCCGGGCGGTGCCTCCGGAGCGGATGAGCGCCCCCGTCATGGACGCGAGCCCGGCCTTGCCTGCCGGCTCGAGGTAGGCGCCCGTGCGGATGTAAACCGTCACGTCGACGAGAGGGAGCGAGTGGTCCTCGACGACGTAAACGGGAACGCCGGACGGGAGCACCCGGCGGTGCGCCTCGCGCTCGGGAGGCGTGAACTCGAGCTCCGGATACTCGAGGAGGCTCGGGTGGGGGACGATGCCCGACCCGTCCTGAGCGGCGGCGGCTCCCGCGGCGAGGGCGAGCACGAGTAACGAACGAGACGCGGCGGGCGCGGCGCTCATTTCGCCTCCTTCGATTCGATGAGGCTCTCGATCGTCCTCTCCATTGCGGTGAAGAGGTCCTTCTTCTGGGGTGGGACCGAGCCGGCCTGGGAGCGTAGCTTCTCGAGCACCTCGCGGAGCTTCTCCGGCTTCTCCTTCTCGAGGGACCTTCGCAGGCCCTCGACTTGCCTTCGGTCCTCGTCGGAGAGGGATGCCAGGGATGGGTCGGCGGGCGCCTTCCCCGGCTCGGGCTCCTTCGTGTAATAGAGCGCGACGGTCCGGTTCTCCGGCGTCAGATAGGTCCGTGCCACGCGGCGGACGTCCTCCGCGGTGACCGCCTGGAACCTTGCCGGGTCCGTGTTGATCGTCTTCCAGCCGCGGCCCGCGTCGCGCACGAGGAGCTGAAACAGCAAGGAGAAGTTCGAGCGCAGCGCGCGATACTCGCTCGCGGCGCGCTGGTTCTTCACCTTCTGGAGCTCCCGCTCGCCGACGAGCTCCTTCCGGAGCCCCTCGATGATCTCGTGGGTCAGCTTCTCCACGTCTTCGGGCTTCTTCCCGGATCCGGCGACGACCTGGGCCTCGAAGTATCCCTCGTACTTCCTTCCCTCCTGCTCCGCGGATGCATCGGTCGCGACGCCCTTCTCGAGGACGAGCGCCTTGTAGAGACGCCCCGTGCGGCCGCTCAGGATGTCCGCGAGCAGGGCGAGCGGGTACTCGTCGGCGTGCCCGTCCGGCACCGTGTGCCAGCGGATGGTGGCCTGGGGCTTCGTCTCGGCTGCGATGACCATGCGGCGCTCGGCGAGCTGCTTCGGCTCGCGGGTGCGCACCGGCTCGGGCTCCCGGGGCCCGCGCTTCAGGCGCCCCAGGTACTTCTTCGCGAGCTCGAGGGCGCGCGAGCCCTCGACATCGCCGACGAGGCACGCGGTGAGGTTGTTCGGGGCATAGTGGACGTCGAAGAAGGCGAGCGCCTCCTCGCGGGTGACGTTCTCGATGTCGCTCGGCCAGCCGATCACGGGCCAACCGTACGGCGAGGCCGTCCAGAAGGCCGAGTCGAGCTCCTCGTCGAAGCGGCCGGTGGGGGTGCTCTCGATCCTGAGACGACGCTCCTCCCGGACGACATCCCGCTCGCTGTAGAACTCGCGGAAGACCGGGTTCAAGAGGCGGTCGGACTCCATCCAGAACCAGAGCTCGAGCTTGTTTGACGGGATGTTCACGAAGTAGATCGTGAAGTCGTTGGTGGTCCCGGCATTCATGCCGGTCGCGCCGGCCGACGTGTACACCTTGTCGAACTCGTCCTTGACGAGGAGCTCGCGCTCCTTCTTCCCGAGCTCCTCGAGCTCCCCGAGGAGGTTGGCATGGCGGGCGGAACGATCCTCCGCCCGCGGTGGATCCGGAATCTCCCCGAGCCTGCGCTTCCGGTCGAGCTCCCGCTCCTCCTTGGCGATCTCGCCCTTCACGCGGTCGAGCTCGCGCATGACCTCGAGGTTCTTCTCGATATCCCGGGTGCCGAGCACTCGCGTGCCCTTGAACATCATGTGCTCGAAGAGGTGAGCGAGGCCGGTGATCCCGGGTCTCTCGTTCACGGAGCCGACGCGGGCGATCCATCCGGCGGCGATGTTCGGATCGCCCTTGCGCGGGAGGACGAGGAGCCGGAGGCCGTTCTCGAGGATGTGCTCCTCGACCTGGACGTCCTGGGAGCGCGCGCGCTCGGGGGTAGTCAGGAGGAGGAGAAGGACTCCGGGAAGGGCGATCGCTTCGCGGGCTCTCACTGGTCGCCGTCCTGCGCGGCGGGCGCGGCTTCTCCGGCCGCGTCCGGCGTCTCCACCGTCTCCGCGGGCTCGCCCAGCTTCGCCATGTACTCCTTGAGCTGCTTCTCGAGCTCCACGATGCGCGACTCGGGAGTGGAGATGCCCTCGACCTCGATGTACTCGCCGAGCGATCTCTCGTGGACCTTGCCCGCGTAGAAGGCGCTGATGAAGCGCACGTAGTCCTCCTTGTAGATGCCGTCCTGGTAGTGCATCAGGAAGTGGCTCAGGGCAGCTCCAAAGGCGTAGTTGGCGGAGCGGTTCTCCTCGTGGAACTGATGGTTATCGATGGCGATATAGGCCTCCAGGTTGAAGCTGTCCATTATCTGCTTTGCGCCCTGGAGCCAGTGGCACTCGAGCCGCGCTCCCGGCATCCACTTGCCGTTCACCTTCTTCCAGGTCTCCATGTAGCTGGCTATGCCTTCGCGGACCCAGTTGTTCCCTCCGCTTTGTCCGCGGCTTTCCTTCGTCTCGGCGAAGAGCTGGTGCGTGACCTCGTGATAGAGGGTGTACACCGTGCTCTCCTGGTCATCGGTGAAGTAGAAGTAGGACTTCTGATCCTCGTCCGCATAGAACCCCGCGGACTCCCTGTAGAGCTCCTTGTTGCCCTTTTCGGCCTTCACGAAGGTCAGGTAATCGTCCCTGGAGGGAAACACGAACACCTTGTGCTTCTTCTTCGACTTCGCCTGGTTGAAGAGGAGCTTTGCCCCCGCGACCTGGTCGTAGTACCCGATGAAGAACCGGAAGTACTGACCGTAGAAGTCCTCGAGGAGATTCGCGAACTCCAGGGCCTTTTCCCGGCCCAGGTTCGTCTGCACGTCGAAGTGCTCGGTCTCGACGGCGTACGGGTTGTAGTTGTTGCGGGTCCGTATCC
>Ga0075420_100006128_pt1 | contig 10622 bp, 5 predicted proteins | sample SoiMetdeltSBSDD4_FD_75296 | JGI IMG/M metagenome (GOLD analysis project Ga0075420, IMG submission 75296) | Bulk soil microbial communities from a Populus tree surrounding site in Tennessee, USA - Soil MetaG P. deltoides SBSDD4 | ecosystem: Environmental > Terrestrial > Soil > Tree plantation... | reverse complement strand
GAATGGCGGCCCGGGAGATTCGTTCAACACGATCTTCGTCAATGGCTCCGCCACTCCAGCTGCGATCGAGATGCAACGAGGCATACCGAACCGGCTGCGCCTGATCTCGATTCCGGCGAACGGTGAGTTCGTCGTCAGGGTGCTCGACGCGAACGGTGCCGAGGTGGCGTGGCGCCAGATCGCCCGCGACGGGGCCGACCTTCCCGCCGCCGCGATCCGGTCCGCACCGGCCCGGACCCGGGTCGATGTCGGTATCACGAAGGACTTCGAGCTCACACCCGACCGACCGGGGGACCTGGTGCTCGAGGTCGATCATCGTCGTCCGGGCCACGCGACGAAGCTGACCATCCGAGTGCGTTAGGCGGCGATCGTGACCCTCGACGAGAGACTCCGGACCTGGCGTGCCGACGGGGAGCTGCCCCGCCGGGCCTGCCTGCTCGCGAAGATCGCCGCCGCATCGATGGTCGTTGCGTGCGCGTCACCGCCGCGCAATCCCGTTCTCGACAGATACCCGCCGGGTGTCGTCGGCCGCACGTCGGTCTTCTACTACGACATTCAGGGGCGCACGTTCGACGAGCTGCGCGCCGACATGCGCCGCAAGGGACCGAAGATCAACGGCAACAGCTTCGTCGGCGAGGCGCGCTCACCCATGCGATGGAGCTGGCGGACCGAGTCGGTGGGCGGGAGCTCGTGCACGATTCGAGAGGTGAGCGTCTCGGTGAACGCGCAGATCACGCTGCCGCGCTGGACGCCAGCCGCCGATGCGGAGGCTGGTCTGGTGGAAGAGTGGAAGCGATTCATCACCGCGCTCGAGGAGCATGAGGCGGGACACAAGGACATCTCCGCGAAAGCGGGACGCGAGATCACGAATCGCCTGCGCGGCCTGTCCGCGCTGTGCTCGCAACTTGGCACGCGTGCCAACGACCTCGCTCGAAGGATCGTCGAGCGCGCGAGCGAGGAGCAGAAGTTCTACGACGCCGCCACTCGCCACGGCCTGACGCAGGGAACCGCATTCGGCATGGGCCGAGGTCGCGGCGTCGGCCTCGTCGGACGAGTCGATTCGCTCATGCTGGTGGTGGGGCCACGGATAGGCACGCTTCGAGGCCCGCTTCCGGTGCCGCTCGAGCGTGCCTGGGCCGAGCTGCCAGCGGCGTTCGACGCGGTCGATCTCACGGTCAACGCCGTCGACACCGCGGCGCGCGCGATGGGTGATTCCCTGACCGTTCGCGGGATCATCGGTCCCGTTCCGGTGAGTCAGCTGCTCGAGTGCCCCGGTCTCCCTGCCGGCATCTCCGCCGACTCGGTCGATGTCGCGTTGTTCGTGACGTCGCGGCTGGAAGGCGCGCCGGCGACGGACTCCACCGTCGTGGTGAACACGGTCCAGGCGGTGGCGCGGCCAGCGGGCAGACCGCCAGTCGCGTGTCGATCGCGCTCGGTGATCGAGCGCCGACTCTTCGAGGCGTTGCTCAGTCGGGTGATGCGTTAGGCATGCGCCGCCTCACTGTCACTGCGATGCTCGGCCTGACGCTCGTGTGCACACCGGCGCGGGCCCTGGTCGCCCAGACGATGAAGACGGGAGACGTGGCCACGCGCGGTCTCACCGAGCGCGACTTCCCGCGCGCGCGGGAGCTGGCTCCCGGGGTCTACTCCTACGAGGCGCTTCGCGCGGGCGACCCGGGCGGCCGGATGACGACCGTCAGCCTCGTCGTGATCACCACTGACGGCGTGCTGGTCGCGGACGGGCAGGGCAACGCCGCGCAGACGAAGGAGATGGTCGACTGGATCGCGACGCTGACGTCGCAGCCCATCAAGTACGTCGTGGTCTGCTCCGATCACGGCGACCATACGGGCGGCAATTCCGCGTTCCCCGCCGGCGTCACGTACATCGCCACACCTCGGTCAGTGCGTGCCCTGGCCGCCGGATCGAGTGGCGCACCGGCGAGGCTGGATACGGTGCCAAACAAGCGCGTGCTGCGCATGGGTGGGACGACGATCGAGGTGCTCGACCTCGGTCGCGCCCACACCGGCGGCGACCTGAGCGTCCATCTGCCTAACGAACGCGTGCTGTTCCTGAGCGAGGCGTACCTGCACTGGATCTTCCCCGCGATGCGCTCCGCCTTTCCCTCGGAGTGGGTACAGACGCTCAAGAACGCCGAATCCATGGATGCCGTCTGGTACGTTCCGGGGCACGGGTTCGTGGACGATGCGAGCACGCTGAAGGCAGACCTGCCGGCCTACCGGCGCGCGATGGAGCAGGTGATCGCCGAAGCGACGCGCCTGCACGCCGCGAAGATTCCGTGTGCGGCGCCTCCGCGCGGGCCGGCGGGTGGCGCACGTGAGCCGTGTGAAGCGGCCGCGAAGGGAAACTGGGGAGACCTCAGGAGCTGGACGCTGTTCGGGGGCCAGCTCGAGATCGCGATCCGTCGCGTGTACGACGAGCTCGATGGAAGGCTGCCGCCCTGACGCCGTTGGGGTCAGAGTCCAAGTGACTCTGACCCCAACAAAGGACGCCCGGATGTCGCGACGGATTCGACGAGGCTTCCGGCCAGCGTGTTGATGGTGAACCCGATGACCGAGCACGTACCCAGCGGCAGCACGCCGTTGGGACCGGCGTTGCACCTCACGCCGAAGCCGCCCGTCGGCGCAACCACATGGCCGACTTCCTACCTGCGCCATCTGCGCGCAGAACACGACATCCCGAACGGGCGCTCCTCACATCGTCGTCGCCTTGCGAGGCGGTACGTACACGACCGGAAGCTGCAGCTCCGTGAGCAGCTTGTTGAGCGCCACGAGATCGGCGTCCTCGAGCTGCTGCAGCCTGCGGAGCTGCTCGCCCACCTTGCCGGAGAAGTCGGCGAACATCTCGCCATGCTGCTTCGTGGGGCCGTAGTCGCCGGTCTGGACCTGCGCGTTCATCGTGATGAGCTGGTTGTACAGTTTCATCTCCTGATCGAGCGAGCACTGATCGACGTGGCAGTGCACCTCGTAGAGCGCCGCGCGAATGGTCTCGAGCTTCGCGCGCAGACTCTTCGCCGCGTCGGACACACGCGAGGCAGACGGTTGGCCCTTCGACTGCGCCATGCGCTGGTCGAGCTGTGCCTGGATGTCCTCGATGCGCGTGGCGCCCTCGACGACGTCGGTGATGCGATCGCGGACGTTGCCTGCGAGTGTGAACTGGCGTGCGAGCTCCGCCGTGGTCGTCGTGACCCGTGGGTCGGCGACGACCGTGAATTGCCTGATTAGCGTGTCCCGCCCGACCATGAGACGTACGGAATAACTACCGGGTAAGGCGACCGGACCATCCAGCGTGCCCATGTCGATGAGCGTGTTCTTGAGACGCTTCGCGCCCGGATAGCGAAGGTTCCACACGAAGCGGTTCGTGCCCGCGCGCGCGGCGACGATGGAATCCGCCGGCTCGTAGACGAGGCTGTCGCGCATCGACTCTCGCGCGCGACGCGCGATCGAGTCGGTGGCCGTCTTGATCGAGTCGTCAGGCACTGAGTCGCTCGTGTAGCTGCGGATGACCTTCCCAGCGCCATCGCGAAACTCGAGCGTCACCGTAGTGCGCGCCGTAGACCGCAGGAAGTAGTCGATGATCGCGCCCCCCTGCGGGTTCTGTCCGGCCGTGAGGCTCGCACCGCCGCCGCTCACCCAGCGCACGGCCGTCGACGGCTGGAACAGATACGCCGAGCGCGTGGTGACGGAGTCCGCGATCTGTCGGAGCAGCGAGATGTCGTCAACTATCCAGAAGGAACGGCCGTGTGTGGCGGCGATGAGGTCCGCGCCGTGGACGCGGAGATCGCGCACGCTCGAGCGCGGAAGGTTGAGTTGCAGCGGCTCCCAGCGCGCACCGTCGTTGAACGAGACGTACACGCCGATCTCCGTGCCGGCATACAGCAGCGCTCGGCGCACCGGATCCTCTCTGATCGTGCGCGTGTAGGCGCCGACCGGGATGCCGGACACGATGGGCGTCCACGTCTGCCCGTAGTCCGTCGTCTTCCAGAGGTAGGGCCGGAAGTCGTCCTGCTGGTAGCGGTTGGCGGCGACATACGCGGTGCCGGCGTCGTGTGGCGACGCCTCGATGCCGGCCGTTCGTGTGAACTTCCCGTAGTTGCGTGGGGTGACGTTCGTCCAGTTGGCGCCGCCATCGCGCGACACGTGAATCAATCCGTCGTCGCTGCCGGCCCAGAGCACGCCCTTCGTCCGCGGCGACTCCGCGAACGCGTAGATCGTCGCGTACCACTCCGCGCCCGTCATCTCGCCGTGAATCGGTCCGCCGGTGCGGCCTAACGTGGCAGGGTCGTGGACCGTGAGATCCGGGGAGATCTGGGTCCAGCTCGCCCCTTCGTCCGTGGAGCGGTGCACGAACTGCGACGCGACGTAGAGCGTCTTCGGGTCGTGCGGTGAGATGTGAACGGGAAAGGTCCACTGGAAGCGGAACGGTACCGCGCTCGCGCCGACGCCGCCGTAGTTCGTCACCCAGAGCGAGATGTCGCGCTCCTGACGCTTGGCGCGGTCATACCGCGTGAGGATGCCCATGTAGCAGCCGCCGTACGTGATGTTCGGATCGCGCGGGTCGACGGCGATGGTCGCATTCTCGCAGCCTGCAACCGAGAAGTAGTCGCGCTCGCCGATCTGCCCGTCATCGGAGCGGCTGGCGATCGAGATGGCGGAGTTGTCCTGCTGCGCGCCGTAGATGCGATACGGCCACTGGTTGTCGGTCGTGACGTGGTAGAACTGCGACGTCGGCTGGTTGGTGATGCTCGACCAGGTGGCGCCATAGTCGTACGAGACGGTGGCGCCACCATCGTTGCCGTTGATGAGGCGCCGCGAGTCCTTCGGATCGACCCACATGATGTGCGTGTCGCCGTGCGGAACGCGCACCATCGAGAACGTCTTGCCGCCGTCCACCGACCGCCACACCTGCAGGTTCATCACGTACAGCGTGTTCTCGTCGGTCGGATCGGCCGTGATCGCCGAGTAGTACCAGGCGCGGACGGACCACTTCTGGTCGTCGCTCGTGCGCTGCCAGGTGGCGCCGCCGTCGTCGGAGCGGAAGATGCCGCCGGCGGAGTCGGGCGCCTCGATCGATGCATACACGCGCCGCGGATTGGCGGGCGAGATGTCGACGCCGATCCTGCCTAACGGGCGAGCCGGGATGCCGGGGTTGAACGAGATCTCCGTCCAGGTGTCGCCGCCGTCGGTGGTCTTCCAGAGGCCGCTCCGGCCACCCCCCTGGTTCATGCTCCAGGGTGTGCGCTGAAACTTCCACATCGACGCGAACAGGATGCGCGGGTTCGTGGGATCGATCGTGAGGTCCATGGCGCCGGTGGAATCGTTGAGGAAGAGAACCTTCCTCCAGGTGCGACCACCGTCCGTCGTTCGGAAGACGCCGCGCTCCGCGTTAGGTCCGAACGCGTGCCCCATCGCGGCGACCCAGGCGCGGTCGGGGTCGCGCGGGTCGATGACCACGTCGCCGATCTGCTGCGTGTCCCCGAGTCCGAGGTGCTTCCAGCTCGCACCGCCGTCGGTCGAGCGATAGACCCCCGTGCCGTACGTGAGGTCTTCGCGCAGCTTCGACTCGCCGGTGCCGACGTAGATGACGTTAGGGTCGGAGGTCGCGACGGCGATCGCCCCGACGGACGAGATGTCGGACTTCCCGTCGGTGACGTTTCGCCACGTCTGTCCGCCATTGGTGGTCTTCCACACGCCGCCATTGACGGAGCCGAAGTAGAACACGAGGCGGTTGCTCGGGTCGCCCGCGACGGCGTCGACACGTCCACCCCGGAACGGCCCGACGAGTCGCCACCGCAGCGCCTTGAACCGGGACGACGTGGCAGACGGGCTGGTGTAGAGGGCCGAGTCGTAGGCGGGGTTGAGGAGGGCAGGGGGCGTCGCGCGCTCGGTGGGGCGTTGGGCGCCGGCAGAGGTGAATGCCGCGGCGAAGGCGGCCGTCAGCAGCGCGAGGCGGGCGGGGGGAAGGGGGAGGCGGAGCACGCTCGGGATTGGCAACTGGAGGAGGAAAGGCGGATGGCGAGTGAACGTGTCTGTACTCTCACGAGACCGCCAGAGGGCGTTGAACGGCGAGTCGCAGTCAGCTCGGCCAACCTGTCGATTGCTGTGAGCCGTCGCCAGGCAGTGGATAATCGGCGTTAGGCGACGACATCCCGCGGACGCGGCGTTCGGTTTACCCCACTTAGCGACGGTTTGCATGCATTCGTCGTCCAGTGCGTCGGCTGGCGGCGCGGTAGGATTTGGTGCAGAATGAACGAGACGAAGATGTCCATGCCCTCACGAGGAGAAGCCGTGTGCATGACTCGTCGTGAACGGTGCCGCTCGCGCTCAACGAGTCGAAGAACCGCCATCCGCGCTTTACGACGCCTGTGTCAGGTCTCTTAGAAGACCTGCGCGCCCGACTCGATGGCATCTACCGCATCGATCGGGAGCTCGGCGGAGGCGGTATGAGCCGCGTCTTCCTCGCAGAGGAAGTCGCCCTCGGCCGGCAGGTCGTGTTGAAAGTACTGTCTCCGGATCTGGCACACGTGCTCAGCGCGGAGCGGTTCGAGCGTGAGGTTCGCGTGGCCGCGCGACTGCAGCATCCGCACATCGTACCCTTGCTTGCCGCGGGGCGTGCCGGTGACGCGCTCTACTACACAATGCCGCTGGTCGACGGCGAATCGCTGCGCTCGCGGCTCGACAAGCAGGGAGAATTGCCGGTGCTGGAAGCGGCCCGGCTTTTTCGCGAGGTCGCCGATGCGCTGGTATACGCGCACCGCGAAGGCCTGGTACACCGCGACATCAAGCCGGACAACATCCTGCTCAGTCACCGGCATGCGATGGTCACGGACTTCGGTGTCGCGCGTGCCGTATCGGAGGCTGTGGGTGGGGCGATGCTGACACAGACCGGCATGGCCGTGGGCACCCCGGCGTACATGGCGCCCGAGCAGGCCGCCGCCGCGCACACCGATCATCGCGCCGACATCTACGCGCTGGGCCTCGTTGCATACGAGATGCTCGCCGGCCATCCGCCGTTCAGCGCAACGACGCCGCAAGCGCTCGTCGCGGCGCACATGACGCAGGCACCGCCCCGTCTTACGGAAGCGCGGCCCTCCGTTCCCGCCGAACTTGCGGCCGTCGTCCACCGCTGTCTCGAGAAGCGTGCTGCTGACCGGTATGAGGACGCTGCCGAGCTGGTAGCGGTGCTGGATCGCATCGCACCCTCGTCGACACCCCAACGCGCCACGCTCTCACGACGCGCGCTGCTCACCGGTGGCGCGGCGCTGGGATTGGTCGCCGTCGGTTTCGGCGGCGGGTTCGCTGCGTTCCGCGCGCGCTCGCGCGCCACGCTCTCGTACCGACGGCTCACCTTCCGACGCGGCATGATCCGCACCGCACGGTTCGGTCCCGACTTCCAGACGATTCTGTACGGCGCGCTCTGGGACGGAGACGTGTGCCGGGTGTACAGCGTTCGACCCGACAGTCCGGAATCATCCGCCCTCGCGCTTCCGCCGGCTGCGCCGCTCGCCGTGTCGTCGTCGGGGGAGCTGGCACTGGCGTTAGGCACGCACTTCCGCGGTATCATGACCTACGGGACGCTCGCCCGCGTTCCGCTGAGTGGTGGCGCGCCCCGTGAGTTGCACGAGCACGTCAAGTATGCCGACTGGTCCGCCGATGGCCGAAACCTCGCGATCGTGCGCCGAGTGGGGCAGCGCGATCAGCTCGAGTTCCCCGCGGGAACCGTCGTCGCCGAGCCGGATGCGGCAGACGGCGGATTCAGCTTTGCCCGTGTATCGCCGCGCGGCGATGCCGTGGCAGCGTTCGAGCTGACCACGCGGAGTTTGCTCTTCGGCCGCGTCGTGGTGGTCGATCGCGCTGGTGTGAAGCGGAGTGTATCGGCAAGGTACGCCAATGTGTTCGGGCTCGCGTGGCGCGACGACGAGGTCTGGTTCACCGCGGCCGACGAGCTGCCGCTTTTTCGGAACACGATCTATGCGATGAATCGCTCCGGCGACGTGCGCATCGTCGCGCGCGTGCCGGGCAACACGAGCCTCCACGACATTGCACCCGATGGTCGCGTGCTCATCGCGCGGACCGACGACCGCAGCGGGATTTCCGTTCGCGCGCCGGGAGACGCCGAGGAGCGCGATCTGTCCTGGCTCGACGGATCGAATATCGCCGACATCTCGCGGGACGGCAGGCTGGTTCTCTTCTACGAGTACGGCGTAGGCGGAGGGCCACGTGGATCCACCTACCTGCGCGGCACGGACGGATCCCCGGCTGTGCGACTCAGCGAAGGTCTTGCGCAGGCACTCTCTCCGGATGGCCGCTGGGCGATCGTGCAGATCGATGGATCACCCCATTTCGACGTGATTCCAACCGGGCCTGGGGAGTCGACACGCCTGGAACGCCCGGGCCTCACGCTTCTCGACGCTCGATGGCTCGCGGACGGCCGGAACGTGGTGGTTCGCGCCCGCGCGCCGAACGGCCAGGCTCGTTTGTACGTGCTGGACGTGAGCGGCAGCTCGGTGCGTCAGGTGACGCCAGACAGCCTGGAAGTCGGCGACACCGGGTGGGCGGTTTCGCCCGACGGAGCGATGTTGGCGGTGTCGAGCGGCCAGCAGGTAGGACTCTTCCCCGTCGCGGGTGGCGCGGTGCGTCTCGTTCCGGGCGCTTCGGACCGCTCGCGCGTGATTGGCTGGATCGACGGCGGTTTGTTGATCTCGGAGGATCCGGTGGGTGCCAGCACGGTGTTTCGAGTCGACCCGACGACGGGGCGGCGAGACACGTGGGCCGACATCAAGCCGCAGGATGCGGCCGGAATCATGAATCTGGATCTCGGCTCACTCGTCACGACGCCGGACGGTCGAGGCTACGGCTATCAATGGCATCGAGCCATGAGCGATCTTTACCTGGTCGATGGCTGGGAGTAGGCCGGCGCCAACTTCAACAGCGGGCCGTCGGCCGTGAGTAGGTGTCCGAGCTTGCGGGCGTTAGGCTCGACGCAGCCCCAACGCATCGGCTTTGGACGCGGTACGTCCGATATTCTCCAACCGGTACCTGTCCGGCGAGCCTGCCGGCGCCGAGCTTTCTCTGTCGCCTTACCGATTCGCGACGCTGAAGGTCGACCGGCAGTAAAGGACAGGCCCGCGCAGGATCCTCGAGCTTGACGCCGATGGAGGAAACGATCGCCATGATTGCAGTAGACCCGACGTGTCCCAAATGTCAGAAGCCGATGGAGCCCGGTTTCGTGCTCGATCAGACCTACGGAGCGAACATCCAGAGTGCATGGGTCGAGGGCGAACCCGAGCGGAGCTTCTGGACTGGGGTCAAGCTGAGGGGCCGCGAGAGAATCCCGGTCTCGACCTATCGCTGCCCTCGGTGTGGGTATCTCGAGTCATATGCGCTGCCGCCATCCTAACGTCGACCCTCGTAATCCATGCTCGTCTACCCGTCGTCGTCGTTCCGACTGCGCAACCACTCGCACCGCATCCGCCCGCGCGCACGAGCGCACCACCGCCTCGAGTGACCGAATGACCACACAGCCATCGCGCACGTGGCTACTGGTGAGCGTGCTCTGTGCAGTCGCAGTCCCTGCGAAGCTCGAGAGCCAGCAGCCTGTTGCCCCCGCGTCTCGCGTTTCGGCCGAACGCCTCGAGCGCCCCGCCGCGGGCGAGTGGCTTCAATCCGGCCGCGACTACTCCAATCAGCGATACTCGCCGCTCGCGCGGATTACGCGAGCGAACGTCGGCCGCCTGGTCCCGCGCACGCTCTTTCAGCTGGAGATGCCGCGCCCGAACGCAGGAGCGGAGGCTACCCCGATCGTCGCGGACGGACGGATGTACGTCACATCCGACTATGGCGTGGTCTCCGCGTTCGACCTTCGCGCCAGGAAACCGCTGTGGCGCTACGCCCCGGTGCTCGGCGTCGCGAAGCCGTGCTGCGGCCCCGTCAACCGCGGCGTCGCGATCGCACACGGACTGGTGTTCCTCGGCACCCTCGACTCGCGATTGATCGCGCTCGACGCCAACAACGGCAGCGTGAAGTGGGAGGTCGTGACCAACGATCCCGACTCGGCCTACAGCATCACGATGGCGCCGTATGTCGTCGGCAACCGCGTGATCGTCGGCAGCTCCGGTGGTGAGTTCGCAACGCGCGGGAATGTCACCGCCTATGACGTCAACACGGGGCAACGGCTCTGGCGATGGTACGCCATTCCGTCTCCCGAGGAAGGCGGGTGGTGGGGTCGCTGGACTCCGACGGCACCGACCGGCGAGTCGCTCGGTCGCGACATCGCGAGCGAGCGTGCGGACTCGGCTCGTTACGCCGACAGCTGGAAGATCGGCGGCGGTCCGGTGTGGACTCACTTCGCGCACGACGTGGAGTCCGGCCTGCTCTATCTGACGGTCGGAAACCCCGCGCCGAGCAACGACGGGCGCGGCAGGCCGGGCGACAACCTCTACACGGCGTCGGTCGTGGCGCTCGACGTGGCGACGGGAAAGATCCGCTGGTACTTCCAGGCGGTACCACACGACGTCTGGGATTACGATCTCGCCAATCCGCCCGTGCTCGTGAGGCAGGGCGCGCGCAAAGTGCTGATGGTCGCCGGCAAGATGGGTTGGGTG
>Ga0075420_100006127_pt1 | contig 10623 bp, 6 predicted proteins | sample SoiMetdeltSBSDD4_FD_75296 | JGI IMG/M metagenome (GOLD analysis project Ga0075420, IMG submission 75296) | Bulk soil microbial communities from a Populus tree surrounding site in Tennessee, USA - Soil MetaG P. deltoides SBSDD4 | ecosystem: Environmental > Terrestrial > Soil > Tree plantation... | reverse complement strand
CACGTTGCCGAGGGCTGGCTCATCCTTGAGAGCGCCTCCGTCGCCTACGGTACAGGCACGCTGTACTTGCCGATCATCGAGCTGCTCAAGGCCTATTTCCAGGTCGAGATCCGTGACGACGAGCATGCGATCCGGGAGAAGGTCAGCGGTAAGGTTCTGGAGCTGGATGAGGCGCTCGAGCCCATCCTGCCGGCGCTGCTGGCGCTGCTCGACGTCGAAGTCGCCGACGCCGAGTGGCGCTCGCTCGACCCGCCGCAGCGGCGCCGACGGACGCACGACGCCGTCATTCAGCTACTCCTGCGCGAGGGCGACCGACGACCGGTCCTGTTGGTCGTCGAAAATTTCCACTGGATCGACACCGAGACGCGATCGCTGCTCGTCAGCCTGATCGATCGGATGTCGACGGCGCGCATCGCGCTGCTCGCCACGTACCGCCCGGAGTATCAACCGGACTGGGACGAGAAGTCCTACTCGACGGAGATCCGGCTCCACTCGTTGTCGCCGGCGGGTGCCGAAGAACTGCTCGGGGGCCTGCTCGGACATGATCCAGCGCTCGACCCTCTCAAGAGGCTCCTCGTGGAGCGGACCCAGGGCAATCCGTTCTTCCTGGAGGAGTCGGTCCGCAGCCTGGCCGAGACCGAGGCACTGGCCGGCGAGCCGGGCGACTATCGGTTGACCCAGGCGCTGACCAGCATCCGCGTGCCGGCCACGGTCCAGTCTGTGCTCGCCGCGCGCCTCGACCGACTGCCACCCGAGGAGAAGTGGCAGCTGCAGTGCGCGGCCGTCATCGGCACCGACGTGCCATTCGGACTGCTCCTGTCTATCGCCGAGCTGCCGGAGGACGAGCTGCGCCAGGCGCTCAGCCACCTCCTGCGGGCCGATTTCCTTGTCGAGGCGAACCTCTTCCCCGAGCTGGAGTATGCGTTCAAGCACGCCTTGACCCACAGCGTCGCGTACGACAGCCTGCTCCAGCAGCGCCGACGCTCGCTGCACGGTCGGATCGTCGAGACGATCGAGACGCTGTACGCGGATCGCCTCATCGAGCACGTTGAGCACCTGGCTCACCACGCCTTCGCTGGCGAGGTCTGGACGAAGGCCGTCACGTACTATCGACAGGCGGCGGCGAAGGCGGTCACCCGCGCGGCGTACCGTCCGGCGATCACCAATCTGGAGCGGGCGCTTCAGGCGCTGGAGCGCCTGCCCGACTCGGCGGACACGCACCGAGAGGGGATCGACATCTGCCTCGAGCTCCGCAGCTCATTTCTCCCGCTCGGCGACCTTCAGCGGATCCACGACTATCTGACCCAGGCCCAGCGCCTGGCGCTGACGCTCGGGGATCAGCCGCGCCAGGCGCGTGTTTTCAGCTATCTGTGCGCTTACTTCTCGGTCCTTCGAGATCCGGACCAGGCGGTCCCCTTCGGTCGGAGGGCGGTTGCCTTGGCCGGCGAAGTCGGCGATCTCAATCTCCAGGTCCCGGCCTCCTTCTTCCTCGGCGAGGCACTCTACAGCCTCGGCGATTACCGTGAGGGCGCAGCGGTGCTCAAGGCCAACGCCGAGCTGCTGCAGGGGGACCGGCGCTACGAGCGCTTCGGCATGACCGGCCTGCCGGCGTCGTCCTCCTACGGGTTGGCCGGATGTTGCCTCGCCGAGCTGGGTGATTTCACCGAAGCCGCCGCCGCCTCGCACGAAGCCGTCCAGATTGCCGAAGCGGTGAATCATCCCTTCAGTCTGGTGAACGCCTGTACCTCGGATGGCCTCGTGCAGCTGATGCGAGGCGACCTGGACCGAGCCGCTCGGTCGTTGGACCGCAGCGCGGAGCTCTGCCGGATCTGGAACTTCCCGCTCCACCTCGCGAATGCCACCGCAAGGCTTGGCTATACACACCTGCTGGCCGGCCGCCTGGGCGAGGGGTTGCCGCTGCTGGAGCAGGCTGCTAAGCAGGCCGAAACTATTGGGCGCCTCTACGAGCAGGCCTCGATCCTTGGCTGGCTGGCCGAGGCCTATCTTCTCTCAGGCCGCCCCGAGCAATCGCTGGAGGCCGCCCAGCGTGCATTCGAGATCGCCGATCAGAGCCGTCAGCAAGGGAAGCGGGCCCACGCCCTCAGGATCCTGGCGGAGATCGACGCCGAGAGCGGCCCCTGGCGGGCCGAGCAGGCCGAGGGCCACTATCGCGAGGCGCTGGGCCTGGCCGAGGAGTTGGGCATGCGCCCGCTCCAGGCCCACTGCCGCTTCGGCCTCGGGAGCCTGTACCGCCGCGCCGAACGGGTCGACGAAGCGGTCTCCGAGCTGCGTGCGGCGATCGAGCTGTACGACGCGATGGGGATGCGGCTCTGGCTCGAGCAAGCCAAGGCCGAAATCGATGCCTTCATGCTCGGCACGCGCGACCCGGTCGGGCAGTCAGCCACTTGAACGTGATGAGCCGATCCGTGAGGCCGGCTTTGAAGTCGGCACCGTGGATGGGCCACAGGATGGCCTCCGGCCAGAATGTGAGTGCGTCGACCACGGGCTTGACGTGTCGCGGGGGTTGAAGCCTTGATCTGGGTGAACTCGACCAGCGCGCGCATGGCCTGGAGGTCGGCGTCGCCAGTGCTGGGTGCGGCCTTTGGCACGGCGCTGGTGGCCGGGGTCCTGCTTGCCAAGCAGGCAGCAGCGCAGGCACCCACGGTCCTCTACCCGGATCTGCGCGCCCTGCCGCCTTCAACTCCCGTCCTCGATCGGGTGACCGTCGACGGGACGCCCCGTCAGGTGCTGAGGTTCACGGCGGCAATCTGGAACGCCGGTCAGGGGCCGCTGGAGCTCCGCGGTGAAACCGTCGGCGACAAGACCCTCGCCTTCCAGCGGATCTACGACGACGCCGGAGGCGTGAGCGAGCGCCTGGCGGGAGAATTCGCCTATCACGAAGGCCATCACCATTGGCACTTCGAGAACTTTGCCGAGTACGAGCTCTGGCCGCAGGCCGAGTACGAACAGTGGCTGGCGAGCGGCCGGCAACAGGGTCTGCCCCGTTGGCGCGGCAACAAGACGACCGGACAGGGGGAGAGCTTCTGCATCCGGGATAGCGATCTGGTGGAGCCCTTACCTGCAAGCCCGCAGGACAAGGCTTACGATGCCTGCGACCAGGAGCTCCAGGGGATTTCGGTCGGCTGGGCCGACACCTATCCATTCTTCCTGGGCGAGCAGTGGATCGAGATCGGTTCAGCGCGGCTGCCGAATGGTCGCTATGTCCTGCGCGTGATCGCCGACCCGCAGAACCTGCTGTACGAGAGCGGGAATGGAGAGGACCCAGACCGTGAGGGGTCGCAGGCCAACGAGGCCATACTTGCGTTCAGGGTACGCGGTGCGACGACCGAATTTCTCCCGGAGAAACGAGCCCCCGCTCACCATGTTCACCATTTGGTATCACACTGAGCGGGAAGCGTCTCCCGGAAGGGATCGCTCACGGCCCTGACGCCTGCGCCGGGAGCGCGACGTGCAGGGCACGCCAAACGGTCGGAGGACGGGCGAGCCGAGCACCCTCGCCGTCCTCCGGTTTGCCCGTCCGTTGGTGGAAGCGGGCAAGCCACCATACGCGTGTCACTAGGGCGTCGGCGGCGGGACTTCGCCCTTGTCCTCACAACTGGCGGGTGGCGTCCTTGAGGTGCGCACTCGCAGGATGCTGCTCCCCGTCATATGGCCGACGAGGAAGTTTCCGGCCGTGGCGTTGTAGAAGAACCAGCACTGGCCCGGCTGGATGTTGGCGAACAGCTCGCCTGCTCCGCCGCCTTGCCCCGCCAAGACGGGAGCTGCGGACACGCCCAAGCCGAACGCCAGGAGCAGCGCCCCCATCGCCAGGACGCGCACGATTTTCAGTCGCATCAGACCTCCCTTTCAGCTCCTGCCCGGCACGAGGCCGCGAGAAGCTCCACATTCGGCGAGATAGGCAGTCGGGCTGCGCGTCGGGTTGGCAGTTTGCACCCTCCTTTGTCATCGCGGGGCGTACCCCGGCACTCACGAGCGCTAGGGTCCGCCCTTGGTGACCGTGGTCGTCTGGCTGTCCTCACTTTGGACGAGCGAAGGATCCGGGTCAGAGCTGACGCCGGCTGTATTGGTCAACGGCCCTTCGACCTTGGGACTGACGACGATGGTGACTGTTGCGCTGCTGCCGACCGCCAGGCTTCCGAGGTTACAGGTGAGGATATCGGTTGGGCTCGGGTTCGGGCACTTCCCGGTGCTGGTCCCGTTGGTGAACGTGGCCGAGGCGAAGCGCGCCTTGTCCTTCGACGGCAGCGCATCGGTTACCGTGACGTTGGTCCCGGTCTTGGGGCCCTCATTCTTGACCGTGATCGTATAGGTCAGGTCTCGCGAGGTCCGCACCGGGTCAGGGGAGTCCGTCATGGTGATCGTGAAGCGGGGGGCAGCAAGTTCGGCGATCTTGGCCGCCTCCTCCATCGTGAGATCCTGCCGGATCTCGGCCTTCTTGGTTTCATCCACCTTGGTGAAGTCATTCTGGTCCGTGAGCCGGTCGCGGCCGCAGGTGACGATGAAGCCAGGGTCTTGCGGCAGCGGATTCGGCGGCGGATTCGGCAGCGACTTCGGGCTGGTGCATGCTGACGACGCGACGCCGTCGGCGAACTCGAAGGAGTCCTGGAATTTGTACTGGAGATTCGACCAGTCGTCGTAACCGAAGAGGCGGGTCTCGGTGCTGGGCACGTTGGCTCCGTTGCAGTCCGTGGATCCCAGGTTGTTGGGGTCCGCCACCAGGCCTGATTCGGTGGTGTTGTTGTCGCTGTTGAGGTTCCAGGGCAGGTTCGCGGCGATCACGTACACGGCCACCCCAGACGGTTTTCTGGGCGCCCCGTAGGCGATCTGTTCGTTGGCCGGCCCGCCGACCCCGGCCGGCTCATTCAGCGCGGCTTCATTCAGATCCGGCAGCTTCTGGCGCGAGTAGTCCAGTCTGCGGTTCGGGATCGGCTGGTTATTGACCTGGCGGCTGTAGCTCATCACGCTCAGGTAGTTGGGCTTGCAGTTGGCGTTGTCACCGCCGCCATGCCGCAGACCGATGGCGTGGCCGAATTCGTGCATGATCGTGCCGTTCAGCATGCCCTGGTCGCCGTGGTTGGCCCACAGCCAGGGCGTAACGACGAAGTCGTTGCCGAAGATCTCCGAGCAGCCGGACGTCGACCCCTGGCCAAGCAGCTGGCGGCCGAGGATAGCGTAGCGGAAGACGAAGCGCCTGGCGTTGAGCCGATTCGGTCCCGCTGTCCGATCGTCCGTCGTACCGAAGTAGATGCTCTTGAGCACGTCGAAGTCGACCGTCGTGCTCGCGTTCGAGTCCGTGAGCGGCCCGGTGCAGGGCTCGAAGGCTAAGTTCAACATCGACGACGTGGTAGACACGATCACGTCGTTCACCTGGATATGGAGCGTGATTCCGGCCTGTCGGTCGGGGTTCATGCAGTAGGGCCGCTGGCCATTGCTCGCCGCGGCTTCCAAAGCGCATGGTGTATTCGAGCCCGGCGTCGTCGGGGGGTTGGTAGTTGGTGCGGTCGTGGTCGCTGGCGCCCCGGCGAAGGCTACGGCCACGTCGTTGATGGCGGCCAGGTGGGCAGCGTTCAGCCCCGGCGGCGTGACACCGGAGTCAGGCATGAAGTCAAGCTCGAGGTAGAGATCCTTGTGGTCGATACTGGGCGGCCCTCCGAGCGGCGCGGGGCCCGTAGGGAACTGGAAATCGGCGGTGTTATCGCCGTCGTAGTCGATTCCCCAGGGCTGCCCGGTGCTAGGATTCGTCCGCTCCCAGCAATCAAGCAGACCGTCGCCGTCCTTGTCATCCGAAGGACTTTCGGGGGGGGTCGCATTCGGATTGAAGCTGCCGGGGATGCACCCGGCCGGTGCTGGAGCAGTCATCGGGTCTCCGGTCCGGAAGCCACAGGTGAAGTTGGGCACCCTGAAGGCGAAGAGCTGGTTGTTGACCTTGTCCTTCGACCAGATGGCGTCCATGCCGGTCCAGGTTGGATCGCACTCGGCGTCTTGCAGCTGATGGCCACTGGCGATCGTGTTCGACGCGACCACGAGCGGTGACGGGAAGTTCTTGGTGACCTGGAGCATCGTGGTGCTGGAGCCGCAGGCGACGTAGAGGCTCGGGCCGGCCATCGCCAGCCCGCTGGCCTGGCACTGCGTGCCCGCGCCCGGGAATCCCTGCGGGATCATCGGGGTCGTATAGGTCGCGAGGACAACGCCAGCCTGGGTCGGGGGGGCGCCGGCATACTGGGTGATCGTCGCCCCGTTCTCGAAGCTCTGGTAGAACGAGTTGTCGCCCGGATCCCAGGCCAGGCCGCCGCACCCCGCTGTGCCGTCGGGAAGATTGAAGAGCTTGACGGCGGTCCCGTCTGCGGTCGACGTGAATGGGCTGATGTCGATCTTGTAGACCGCGTGCTTGTTGTCGCTGGTATTGCTGCAGGCCGCCACGTCCCCCTTGTCGACCCGGGTGGTGATGGCGCCCCAACCCAGGAACGTCGCTGCCGGGGGATCGGCCGCCGTCAGGGGCGTCACGATGGACTTGACGACAGTCGAGCTCTGTGGGCTCGACGAGGGGACCGGGTTGCCGGCGTCCAGGTAGTAGATCGTGCGCAATGAGGTCCGCGCCGTGGTGTTGGTTGGGACGTTGTTGGCCAGGCAGCTGACCCCGAGCAGGACCTTCTGATTGTCGGTTATGCCCACCATCCGGGCCGGGATGACCGACACCGATGTCTCGGTACCACCAGGGCAATTTTGAGCTTCGGACGGGATATTGACCGTCTTCAGCAAGGTGCCGGCGTCGGTTTGGGCGTGCGCGGGCGTGGAGGTCATCCGAGAGCCATCCGACGGGCCGACGGTGGCAAGCAGGCTGAGCAGAACGACCAGCGCGAGCCGCCCGCAAAGGATCCCGATCTGTCTGTTCATCGCGTGCCTCACCGTTCCAAGCCCAACCTATGGCGCCGTTAACCGGGGTCGTCCCTGGCGAAACCTCCCAGGACTCGGCGGCGCTACCGATATGTGGTGCCCTGGTCAACACCCCGCATTCTGGCAAGTCTGAACGCCGGTCGCTTCGATGCTCGTTCGACCTCGCGAGCATCATGCTGCTACCGCGTTTACACATCCGCTCGCGGAACGTTCGCCGCGACCGTTATGTTTCGCAGCGCCGCATCGAGGAGCCTGCCCAATATAGCATCTGTTTCCCTCCTGTCAAGTGCAGGACCATCTGAAACTGAGTTCCTCACCAAAAGATGGCGATCAGCAGGCAGGGCAGTCAGCGTAGGCCGTACGTCGCACCAACACGAATCAAGTAAGTACGGCCGCTTCGAACCCCCGGGACCCATTCTGCCGCGGGCTATCGAGAGTTTCACGGTAGGGCCGGGGCCGGCTGCTGGCGGTGGGCGTTCCCGATCTCGGCGAGTAGGAGCGAACCGAGCAACTTCTTTCAGGCGGCGAGGCTCGAATCAGGCGAGTGCTGGAGAGCGGCGAGGGTCATGCCGACGTGGTCACGCTACAGGGCAGAGAGGATCAGCTCGGCACTGTTCGGGCCGCTAAAAGGATCTGCCAGGACCTTACGCAGCTGGCGCTCCCGAACCGAACGCGGCGCGGCATCAACTCGGCCACGCACTCCGTGGAGCGAATGGACATGTACGCCATCCCACGATCCGAATGGTGAGCGCGCTCGCCCTGGCGCTGCTGGCGATCCTGGCCAGAGGGCTCGGCGCCTGGCACCTGCTGCTCAGCGTTGTCGTCCTCTCCGTCGTCGTGCTCGGCCCGCGCCTCCTCCACGACCGCCTGGACCCGGAGACGCGCCCGGCCGTCCGTGCCGTCCACGCCGACGTCACTCCCGAGGCGCGGGTCGTCGGGCTAGAGCTGGCCTCCGGCCCGGCCCGGCCCGGCCCGGCCAGATCGTCCCGGCGACGCTGCTCTGGCAGGCCACCGGCTACACCCCGAGAGACCTCCAGACCGGTCTGCGGCTCGTCGCTCAGGACGGCAGCCGGCTCCTCTCCGAGCGCTGGGGCCGCCCGAACCGCGAGCGCACCCCGACCGGCAAGTGGCTCATCGGCGAGATCGTCCCGGACACGCTGCTGCTGCGCATCCCGGCCGACGCGCCGCCCGGCCGCTACCGCCTGCTCGCCGGCCTGCGCGACCCGGACGCCAACGACCGCGCCCCGCTCGGCCTGGCCGAGATCGGCGAGCTGGAGATCCGCTGACCTGAGAAGCCCCGCCCTCACGCACGGGGCCGTGGGGATAGAGGGGCCCCATGGTAGGGTGGCTGGGGTTGGGGTGGGGGACCTCTAGCTGCACTCGCCGTAGCGGAAGCAGTCGATCACGTGGTCGTTGACCATGCCCGTCGCCTGCATGTGCGCGTACATGATCGTGGAGCCGACGAAGTTGAACCCGCGCTTGACCAGGTCCTTGCTGATCCGGTCGGAGAGCGGCGTCTTCGCCGGGATGTCGCCCGTGCCCGTCCAGGCGTTCTGGATCGGCGTCCCGTCCACGAAACCCCAGATGTACCGATCGAAGCTCCCCAGCTCGTCCTGGATCTCCAGGAACCGCCGGGCGTTGTTGACCGCGCTGCGGACCTTCTGCTGATTGCGGATGATCCCCGTGTCCTGGAGCAGCGCGGCGATCTTCTCGTCGCCGTACCCGGCCACCACCGCCGGATCGAACCCGTCGAACGCCCGGCGGTACCCCTCGCGGCGCCGCAGGATCGTGATCCAGGAGAGGCCCGCCTGCGCCCCTTCGAGGATCAGCATCTCGAACAGCGCGCGGTCGTCGTGTTGCGGGACGCCCCACTCCTCGTCGTGGTACGTCACATAGAGCGGATCGGACCCGGCCCAGGCACAGCGGACGGTCATGCCAGCCCTCCTCGCGACGATCGTTCCGGAGGGCCAGCAGTGTAGCACGTCTGTTCGCTTCGCCCCGGGCGAGGGCCAGGCCCCGCCGCCGGGGCCCGCTCCCGCCCGAGTCTCAGGCCGGCACCCGCGTGGCGGGCTCCTCCACAGGCGGCGGCCCGCCCAGACCGGCCAGCCAGCGCGTCACCGGGTTTCCCGCAAGCTTGTCGCGCAGCGCCCCGTCCAGGCCCCAGACCAGCCCGGCCGCCGCCAGCAGGAACACGATCTCGCCGGCCAGGAACAGCCGGTCGATCGACCCGCCATTCGCGGGCAGCCCCTTCATGAACACGTAGTTGAGGTTGAGGATGATGCCCACGATCGAGCCGAGCCGCGTCAGCAGCCCGAGCAGCAGCAGGATCCCCGCGACCCACTCGCCGAGCACCACGAGCTGGCTGAAGAGGCCCGCGTTCGGCTGCACGACGTTGGTGAGGAAGTCCGCGTAGAACGGCGTCGAGTTGGCGACCGCCCCGCGCGTCGGCGGCGTCGCGTTCGGGTTCCCAAACAGCAAGTTGGTCATCGGCCCGGCCGACCCGAGCCAGCCGTTCATCGTCTTGTCGAGGGCGTACGAGATCATGTAGAGCCCGAAGGCTATCCGCAAAAGGGCGAGGCCACGCCCGGCAGAGACGTACATCCGTCCTCCCTGGTCGCTTCGCACTATGCACGACACGCAGCCGGGACGGCGCGTGTGGGGGCCCTTGACTCCACTACGTACGACGTGGCCGTTCTGGATCTCCCGTCATGGCCGTTCGGACCGTCCGTCCTCACCCCGTTCACTTGACGCTGCCGCTCGGGCCAAGCATGATCTCCCCAACCCAGCCTCGCGCAAGGGAGCGCTCGATGATCACGCGATTCGGCAGTCTGTACGCTGGCGCGGTCGACCTCGATGATTACGGCTACGAAGCGACCCCGGTCAACGATCGCTGGCTCTCCGACGAGCACCTGGCGACGGTGTTCGAGAAGTCCGAGGCGATCGCGGCGCTAATGGACCGGACCGGCTACTCGACGCTCTGGTTCGCCGAGCATCACTTCCAGCGCGAAGGGTACGAGTGCATCCCGAACGTCCTGATGCTGGCCGTCCACCTGGCCCACCTGACCAGGAACCTGAGCTACGGCTGCGGCTTCAACATCGCGCCGATGTGGCACCCGGTCCGCCTCGCCGAGGACTACGCCACGGCCGACATCCTCACCAGGGGGCGGGTGGTCTTCGGCGTCGGGCGCGGCTACCACACCCGCGAGGTCGAGGTCTTCGGCGCGCCGATGCAGGACCAGGACGCCAACCGCGAGCTGTTCGAGGAGCAGGTCGAGATCATCCTGAAGGCGCTCAACCAGCGATCGTTCTCCCACCAGGGCAAGCACTACACCGTCCCGCCCCGCGTGCCGTATCGCGGCTACGAGGTCGAGGAGATCACCCTGGTGCCCCGCCCGATGTACCGCGAGGTCGAGTGCTACCAGCCGATCGTCAGCGCCTCGGAGCGCGGCCTCGACTTCATGGCGAAGATGGGCATGAAGGGCATCATGGGCGGCGGCGCGGCGATCGGCGGCGCCAGCGAGCGCGTCGCCCGCGCCTGGCAGCAGACGCTGGCGCGCCACGGCCGCGAGACTGAGCTCGGCGGCGACCTGATCATGGGCCTGACCGTCCACGTCGCGGACAGCCAGGAGCAAGGCATCCGCGAGATGACGCCGTACTACGAGGAGTGGGTCAAGATGTTCGCCCCGCTCGGGTTCGTGCGCGGGCTGA
>Ga0075420_100006126_pt1 | contig 10625 bp, 6 predicted proteins | sample SoiMetdeltSBSDD4_FD_75296 | JGI IMG/M metagenome (GOLD analysis project Ga0075420, IMG submission 75296) | Bulk soil microbial communities from a Populus tree surrounding site in Tennessee, USA - Soil MetaG P. deltoides SBSDD4 | ecosystem: Environmental > Terrestrial > Soil > Tree plantation... | reverse complement strand
GAGGTCGTCCTCCTCCTGCTCCGCGATGTCCGCGATGAAGTAGAAGAAGTCGTTGGCCTCCCAGTCGAAGCCGAGCGTATAGAGACCCCAGAGCATGAAGGTGGAGTCGCGGATCCAGCTGAAGCGGTAGTCCCAGTTGCGCTCGCCGCCAGGGGTCTCCGGCAGCGAGGTGGTCGGCGCCGCCACGAGCGCACCCGTGGGCGCGTACGACAGACCCTTCAGCGTGAGCGCCGAGCGCTGGAGGTACGTCCGCCAGGGGTGGTCCGGGAAGTTTCCGTGGTCGAGCCAGTGCTGCCAGTGGTGTGCCGTCCAGACGAGCCGGTCGTACGCGTCCTCGTAGGTCGAGGGCGCCGGGTGCTCGGACCAGGAGAGCGCCACGAACAGCGTGTCACCCTCCTTCATGAGCGTGCGAGCGGTCGCGCGCGGGCCCTCGAAGCCCATGTTGAGATCGCTCGAGAGCCGGAGCTCCACGTCAGAGCCCTCCGCCACGCAGCGCGCCTCGTGGTACCCCGAGCCCGTGAACTCCCACTCGCCCAGCTTGCGCGCGTAGTCGAAGCGCGGGTCGCAGTCCATGGTCACCTGGAGCTCGCCGTTCACGCAGCGGATCAGGCGCAGCAGCACGTGGTCGGCGTCGTAGTCCGTGGGCGCACGGCGGTGGGTGCGGGAGCGCTCGTGCTCGTGGTGCCAGGGGCCGATCAGCAGCACGTCGCGCACGATGATCCAGCCGCCGCTCGTGCCCCAGCTCGTCTCGAGCACGTTGGTTCCGGGCAGGTAGCGGCGCGCCGCCGGCACGTCCACGTCCGCCGGTCCGAGCCGGAAGCCGCCGGCGTCGCGGTCGAGGATCGCGCCGAACACGCTCGGCGAGTCGAAGCGCGGCAGGCACAGCCACTCCACGTTCCCGTTCGGGGCCACGAGCGCGCAGGTCTCGCAGTCCGACAGGAAGCCGTACTCGGCGATCGGCGGGAACGGGCTCGCCGTGATCCCCCGGTCGGGCGCCCACTCGGTCATAGGCGCGCCGCCGCCGCCGGGTCGAGCAGCGCCACCACCGGGCCCTCCACGAGCGACCCGGGCGCACGCGGATCCGGCGGGCCGCGGAACACGCGCTCGACCGCCTCCGCCTTGTCCTCGCCGGTCACGAGGAACACGATCTGCCCGCTCGAGTTCACCACGCGAAGAGTAAGCGTGATACGCGGCACCAGTGGAGCCATTCCCGGCGTCTCGACGCCCACCACTCGCCGCTTGCGCTCGGCGAGGGCGTCGTCGCTGGGGAACAGCGAGCAGATGTGCGCGTCGGGCCCGAGCCCGAGCAGGATCAGGTCGAGTTCCTCGGGCCCGAACTCCGCGAGCTCGCTCTCGTAGGCGGCGGCGCCGTCGTGCGGCCCCAGCTCGCCTCGCATGCGATGCACGCTGGCGCCCTCGACCTTCGAGAGCAGCGCCTGCTGGGCCATGCCGAAGTTGGAGTGCTCGTGGTCGGGGGGAACGCAGCGCTCGTCGGTGAACCAGATCTCCACGCCGGACCAGTCCGGCCGCATCGTGGCGACCCGCTCGTACGCGGCGCGCGGCGTCGAGCCGCCGGTCAGCGCCACGTGGCCGTTCGCGTCCGCCAGGAACTCGGCTGCGGCTCCGGCGGGGTCCTCCGAGATGCGAATGTCGGCGTTCAGCGCAGCATCGCTTCCGCGCAGTCCAGCGCGCCGCTGTACGCCGGATCGCGCAGCAGCGCCTGCCGGATGCCCTCGCCCAGGATCCCGCCCTCCCCGCGCGAGGCGCCCAGGATCGTCCACCTCTGCTCGTGACCCTTGGGATCGCGCCGACGCGCGCTGAGCCCTCCCGGACCGCGGTCGAGCGAGATCGTCACACCCGACGCGGTTCCGATCTCGATCCCGGCCAGTCCCGGCACCGCCTGCTGCGGGTCCGGCTCGAGCTTGAGCGCCACATCCTGGCGCCGGCCACTCGCGTGGCCCCGAACCGCGCCGTTGGCGGGCATCAGCGAGCCGGACCCCCAGCCGAGCCGCGAGCCAAGCCAGCCGAAGAAGAGCACGCCGGCCACGCCGGAGTCGGGGCGGTGACGGACCGTCACGGAATCGATGCGGTACAGCTCCGGGCGCCAGCGGGGCGGGTCGAAGGTAGCGGCCACGCGCTCGCGCCACGGCGTCGTGCGCAGCCAGGCCAGGTCGACCACATACGCCTCCGCGGCCAGCTCGTCCGCTCGCCGCAGCGCGCTCGCCGGGTCTGGCTCGTTCACCGAGTCGATCAGCACCACCTGCGACAGGTGCAGGAGCGCATCGACGGCCTCGGGGTGGCCGTGCGGCGCCCACACGACGGTCGGAAGGTCGGTGACCACCAGCGGATCGACGATCGTGTCGAGTTTCGCGAGGTGCTTCTCCCCCACCTCCACGATCACGCGCTCGCGCGTGAGGGCGAGGTCGCCAAGCTGTCGCTCGATCGTCATCACCGCCGACGCGTCGAGCGTCGTGCGGCCCGGCTCGACGGCGCAGAGGATCGTGCGCGACGCGTGGTAGCGCCCCACCTGCTCGAGCCGGTTCATGATCTCGCCGTACCACTCGCGGTCCACGACGACGACGAGGTTCAGGACCCGGGCCGGCGCGTGGGCGTGGTCGCGCGCGTGCTGTTGCTGCATCAGCGTCCGCAGCGCCTCGTCGATTTCGCCCGGAGTCGTGTCCTGCGCGGACCAGACGGCGCCCTCGTCGGGAACCTCCGGTACCACCTTCGCCGTCATGGGCTAGATGGCCCGCCAGCGCTGGCCTGGGGCGAGGATCGAGCTCGCCTCCTCGGGGCCGGGCGAGCCCGCGGGGTAGGTCGGCAACGAGCTGTCGTCCTTCCCCCACCCCTCGAGGATCGGGTCGATGATGCGCCACTGGGCCTCCACCTCGTCGTCGCGGGTGAAGAGCGTGGCGTCGCCGCGCATCGCGTCGAGGATCAGCCGCTCGTACGCCTCGGGCGACTGCGAGAGGAACGACGTGCCGTACAGGAACTCCATGTTCACCGGCCTGATGCGCATGCGCGTGCCCGGGATCTTCGCGCCGAGCGAGATCGAGACGCCCTCGTTCGGCTGCACGGCGAGGATGATCTGGTTCGGCTGGACACCGACGGAGCCCTCGGCCTGGAACGCCAGGTGCGGCACGGGCTTCAGCGTCACGGCGATCTCCGTGACCTTGCGCGCGAGGCGCTTGCCGGTGCGCAGGTAGATCGGCACGCCGGCCCAGCGCCAGTTGTCCACCTCGAGCCGCAGCGCCACGTAGGTCTCGGTCATCGACTCGTCCGGCACGCCCTCCTCCTCGAGATAGCCGACGGCCTCCTTGCCCTCGGCCATGCCGGCCGTATACCTGGCGCGCACCACGGCATCCCGCGGTGGCGGCTCGACCGCGTGCAGGACCTTCACCTTCTCGTCGCGGACCTCGTCGGCCTCGAAGGTCACGGGCGGCTCCATGCACAGCAGGCTCAGGAGCTGGAGCATGTGGTTCTGGACGAGGTCGCGCAGCGCGCCCGACTCGTCGTAGTAGCCGGCGCGGCGCCCGATGCCGAGGTCCTCGGCGGCCGTGATCTGCACGTAGTCGATGAAGTTGCGGTTCCAGATCGGCTCGAACAGCCCGTTCGCGAAGCGAAACGCGAGCATGTTCTGGACCGTCTCCTTGCCCAGGTAGTGGTCGATGCGGAAGATCTGGGACTCGTGGAGGACCGAGAGCAGCTCGCGGTTCAGGTCGAGCGCCTCGGCCAGCCGCGTGCCGAACGGCTTTTCGATCACCACCCGGACGTCCGCGTCGGGATGCTTGTGGAGCTCGCGGTCGCCGAGCTTCTTCACGATCAGCGCGAAGAAGTTCGGGGCGGTCGAGAGGTAGAAGATGCGGTTGAACGTGATCCCCGCCTCCTCGTCGAAGCTGCCGAGCTCCTGCTTGAGCCGCTCGAACACGGAGTCGTCGTCGAAGGTCCCGGACACGTAGCGGACGCGTTCCAGCAGCTTCTCGAGCACCTGGGGATCCGGCGGGCGGCGCGAGTGCTCCTCGATCGACTCGCGCGCCATGGTGCGGTAGTCGTCGTCCGACATCTCCGAGCGCGAGACCCCGATCAGGTTGAAGCCCTCCGGGAGCGCGCCCTCGTGCGCCAGGTTGTAGATCGCCGGCAGAAGCTTGCGCTGCGCGAGGTCCCCGGTGCTGCCGAAGATCACGAGCGTCGTCGGGTGGACCGGCAGGCGCTCGAGTCCCTCGACGAGCGGGTTCTCCTCCTGGACGACCGCCATGGACCTACTCGGCGTGCGGCTGCTGCTGCGCCGCCCGGTCGGCGGCGACCACCGCGTGGCCGCCGAACTGGTTGCGCAGCGCGGCGTTCACCTTCGCCGCGAAGGCGTTCTCGCCACGCGACGAGAAGCGCTCGTAGAGCGAGGCGGTGATCACCGGCGTCGGCACGCGGCGCTCGATGGCGTCCTCGACCGTCCAGCGGCCCTCGCCTGAGTCCTCCACGTACGGAGCGATCTCAGCGAGGTCGTTGCCCTCCTGCTCGAACGCGCGCGCCGCGAGTTCGCACAGCCACGAGCGAACCACCGAGCCCTGCATCCACAGGTGCGCGATCTTGGCGTTGTCGAGCTCGTACTCGGAGCTGTCGAAGAGGCTGAAGCCCTCGGCGTAGGCCTGCATCATCCCGTACTCGATCCCGTTGTGGACCATCTTCACGTAGTGGCCCGCGCCGGTCGGCCCGAAGTGGCCCCAGCCCGGCCCGTGCTCCTCGGTAGGGGGCGGAGCGAGCACGTCGAGGATCGGGCTGAGCCGCTCCACGGGCTCGTCGTCGCCGCCGACCATCATGCAGTAGCCGACGCTTATGCCCCACACGCCGCCGCTCGTGCCCACGTCCACGTAGTAGATGCCCTTCGACCTCAGCGCCTCCTGGCGGCGCTTGTCGTCCGTCCAGCGCGAGTTGCCGCCGTCGACGATCGTGTCGCCCTCGTCGAGCAGGTCGCCGAGCTCGTCGACCGTCTGCTGGGTCGGGTCCCCCGCCGGCACCATGATCCACACGGTCCGCGGCGCGTCCAGCTTCTCCACGAGCTCCTCGAGCCCTCGCGTGCCGGTTGCGCCGTGGCCCTCGGCGGTTTCGATGGCCTCCTGATGGTGGTCGTACACCACGCACTCGTGGTCCGAGTCGCGCTGGATGCGGTGCACCATGTTGGCGCCCATCTTTCCCAGACCGACGAAGCCGAGTTGCATCAGATCAACCCCCTTACGGCGTCGGGTCCGTCGATCTCGACCCTGGCAACCCCCAACCCGTGGGCCCGGAGCGTCTGCATGTCGCCGAGGGCCTGCGCGTTCTTCAGATGCTCGAACGAGTAGCCCGCCTCCGGTATCTCGATGTCCTCCTCGGCGGGCTGGTAGAGCTGGATGAAGAGGCCGTTCGGCGGACCGCCCTTGTGGTACTGACCCGTTGAGTGCAGATAGCGAGGGCCGTAGCCGAACGTCGTCGTGCATTTCGTGCTGTCGCGCAGCTTCCTGCGCAGGTCGCTCACCGCGGAGTCCATTTCATCTGACGGTGGAGCGAACGCCGTTATCGCGATGTAGCTCGGCGGCGCCGCGCCCGCGAGCAGCTCGTCGAGCGAGCCCGGGTCCACGTCCGGCAGACCCTCCTTCAGGATGCGCCCCGTGTTGTCCTTCGCCTCCTGCACGTTGGGCTGGTCGAAGGGGTTGATCCCGAGCGCCCAGCCCGCCACGGCCGTGGCGAACTCGGCGAAGAAGAAGATCCGCCCGAGGTCCGAGGCGCCGCCCATGATCCGCCCGGTGGTGGTCGGGTGCCCCGCGCGGCCGAGCGCCTCGATCGCGGCGTCCAGCTCGGCGTCGGGCTCGTCCTCGTTGCGCAGGTAGGCGAAGACGCGGTCGTCGCCGTAGACCTCGGGTGGCCCGAGCGGCTCGTCGGCCACCGGCAGGATGCCCCTGCCCTGCTTCCCGGTCGACTCGGCGATCAGCTGCTCTACCCAGAGCCCGAAGCTCGAGATCGGCTCCGAGACGACGTAGGTGAGCTTGTCGCGCCCGTGCTGGGCCAGCTCGCCCATCACGCAGCCGAGCCACAGGCCGGAGTTCGACTGCGGCGAGTCGAACTGCGCGCAGTTCTGCTCGGCCACCTGGGTCTGGTGGAGCATGGCCTCGATGTTCACGCCGGCGCACGCGGCCGGTACGAGGCCGAAGTACGACAGCACGGAGTAGCGCCCGCCGATCTCGGGGTCGTTCTCGAACACGTGCCGGAAGCCGCGCTCGCGGGCCAGCTCGGCCAGCGGGCTGCCCGGGTCCGTGACCGCGCAGAAGCGCGAGCCGTCGCCGCCGCTGCGCTCGTAGAAGTAGCGCATGTGCGAGAGCGTCTCGATCGTGCCGCCCGACTTCGAGGAAACGATGAACAGGGTCTTGTCGAGGTCCACCTGGCGCTCGACGTCGCGCACGGCGCCCGGGTCGGTGGAGTCGAGCACGTGCAGCCGCATCGCGCCCGGCACCTCGCCGTACGAGCGCCGGATCACCTCCGGGCCCAGGCTCGACCCGCCCATGCCGAGCAGCACGGCGTGCTCGAGCCCGTCCGCCTTCGCCGACTCCGCGAACTCGCGCAGCTCGCCCGCGTGCTCGAGCATCTTTTCGCTGGTAGTGAGCCAGCCGAGCCGGTCGGCTATCTCCGGCACGCCCGGGCCGCCCCAGAGCGACTCGTCGTGGGCCCAGATGCGGTTGGCCACGTTCTCGCGCTGAGCCGTCTCCACGCGCTGGATCACGGGTGGCTCGAGCTCGTCGGGAAGCGTCGCCTTGATCGTCTTGGGCCTGTTCGTGACGATTCCCTCGCGCGTGAGCTCGATGCCGCCGATGAGCGCGTCGAAGGGCTCCATGAACTTCTCGATTCCCTCGCGCAGCAGCTTGGCGGTCACGTCGTGCATGTCGATCCCCGCGGCGGCGAGCCGCTCGAGGTCCTCGGCGGGGTCCTGATCCGCCGTTGCTCCGGTCACCTCGAGCCCCTCGGCGCAGGCGTTCAGCGTCGGCATGGGCATCGTGTTCACGGTGTCCGGGCCGACCAGCGAGTCCACGTACTTGGTCTCGGGATAGAGCGGGTCCTTGACGCCGGTCGAGGCCCACAGGGGCCGCTGCACCGGGGCGCCCGCGTCGCGCAGCGCGGCGAAGCGCTCCCCGCGGAACATCTCCTTGAAGCGCTGGTAGGCCGCGCGGGCGTTGGCGATCGCGGCGATGCCGCGCAGCTCCTCGTGGCCGGATGCGGCGAGCCGCTTGTCGACCTCGGTGTCCACCCGCGAGACGAAGAAGCTCGCCACCGAGTGCACGTCGAGCGACTCGCCTGCCTCGTGGCGGCGCTCCATGCCGCGGATGAAGGCCTCGGCGATGGCGCTGTACGACTCCACCGAGAACAGCAGCGTCACGTTCACGTTGATCCCGGCCGCGATCGCGTCCTCGATGGCCGGCACGCCGGCCTCGGTGCCCGGGATCTTGATCATCAGGTTGGGGCGGTCGACGCGCTCCCAGTACTCATGCGCCTGCTTGAGGGTGGCCTCCGTGTCGTGGGCGAAGGCGGGCTCGACCTCCAGGGAGACGAAGCCGTCGGCGTGGTCGGCCTCGTCCCAGACGCGGCGCAGCACGTCGCACGCGAGCTGCACGTCGAGGACGGCGATCTCGTCGTAGATCTCGCGCGCGGACAGGCCCTTCGGTGCCAACTCGGCGATCTGCTCGTCGTAGTCGGTGGAGCCGAGGATCGCCTTCTCGAAGATCGCCGGGTTCGATGTGACTCCGCGCAGGGACAGCTCGCGCTCCAGACGCTCCAGCTCCCCGCTCGTGATGAGGCTGCGGCGGATCTGGTCGAGCCAGACGCTCGTGCCAGCCGCGGTCAGCGCCGCGAGCCTCTCGTTAACTCCTGCGCCGACGCTCATCCTTGCTCCTTTCAGGTGCGGGCCGCGACCCGCTCCAGCACGCCGCGCGCACGCTCGGCGACGTTCTCAGGGGTGAAGCCGAAGTGCTCGTAGAGATCGGGCTGTGGCGCCGAGGATCCGAAGCTGGTCATCCCAATCGCCTCGCCATCCTCTCCGATCCAGGTGCTCCAGCCAAGTGGGGACGCCGCCTCGACGGAGACGCGCGCCCGGACCGACGGGGGCAGCACGCTGTCGCGGTAGTCCTCGTCCTGCTCAGCGAAGCGGTCGAGGCAGGGAGCGGACACGACGCGCGTGGCGATGCCGCCGTCCTCGAGTAGCTCAGCGGCCTGCGAGCAGATGTGTAGCTCGGAGCCGGTGCCGATCAGGATCAGCTCGGGCTCGTCCTTGGATGACTCGCGCAGCACGTACGCGCCGCGGTCGATTGCGTCCGCGGGGATCGTGTCCGGGTCCTGGATCGGCAGCCCCTGGCGGCTCAGCACGAGTGCCGTGGGCGTCTCGCTCTGGCCAACGGCGAACTGCCACGCGAGCGCCGTCTCGTTGGCGTCGCCGGGGCGCACGCAGTACATGTTCGGTTGCGCGCGCAGCGTGGCGAGCTGCTCGACCGGCTGGTGGGTCGGCCCGTCCTCGCCGAGTCCGATCGAGTCGTGCGTGTAGACGAAGATCGACGGGATCTCCATCAGCGAGGCCAGCCTGACGGCCGGCTTCATGTAGTCGAGGAAGTTGAAGAACGTGGAGCCGAAGGCGCGCAGGCCGTGCAGCACGAGCCCGTTGACGATCGCGCCCATTGCGTGCTCGCGGACGCCGTAGTGCACGTTGCGCCCGCTGTAGTCAGCGGGCGCCACCGAGCCGCCGTCGTCGATCACGGTGAGCGTGGAGGGCTCGAGGTCCGCCGAGCCGCTCACGAGATCCGGAACGCCCGCGGCCACCCACTGGATCACCTGCTGGGAGGCCTTGCGCGTGGCCACGTTGCCGTCGTCCGGGCTGAACGTGGGGACCTTGGCGTCCCAGCCGTCCGGCAGCCGCCCGTCGATGACCAGCTCGAGCTCGGACGCCGCGTCGCGATCGGCGTCCCGGAACGCCGCGAGGCGCTGCTCCCAGTCCGCCACCAGCTGCTCCCCGCGCTCGCCCGCCTCCTCGAACGGCTGGCGCGCCTCGTCCGGCACGTAGAAGGTCTTGTCGTCGGGCCAGCCGTAGACATCCTTCGTGAGCTTGACCTCGTCCTCGCCGAGCGGCGAGCCGTGTGCCGAGTGGGTGTCCTGCTTGTTCGGCGAGCCGTATCCGATGTGCGAGCGGACGATCACCAGCGACGGGCGGTCGGTCACTGCCTTCGCCTCCTCGGCGGCGCGCTCGAGCGTCTCGACCGAGAGGTCCTCCCCCACGTCGTGCACGTGCCATCCGTAGGCCTCGTAGCGCTTGCCGACGTCCTCGCTGAACGACATCGCGGTCTCGCCGGCGAGCTGGATGTGGTTGTTGTCGTAGAAGACGATCAGCTTGCCGAGGCGGAGGTGGCCGGCGAGCGAGGACGCCTCGGCGCCGACGCCCTCCTGGATGTCGCCGTCGCTCGCGATCACGTAGGTGTGGTGGTCGATCAGCTCGTGGCCGTCGCGGTTGAAGCGCGCGGCCAGCATCGCCTCGGCCAGCGCGAACCCGACCGACATGGCGAGCCCCTGGCCCAGCGGGCCCGTGGTGGCCTCGATGCCGGGGGCGTCGCCGTACTCCGGGTGGCCGGCCGTGGGGCTGCCGAGCTGGCGGAAGTTCTTGAGGTCGTCGAGCGTGAGCCCGTAGCCGGAGAGGTAGAGCGTCGAGTAGAGCAGCATCGACGCGTGCCCAGCCGAGAGGATGAAGCGGTCGCGGTCGAACCACTCCGGGTGCTTCGGGCTGTGCTTCATCACCCGCGTGTAGAGCGTGTAGGCCAGCGGCGCCAGCGCCATGGGCGCGCCCGGGTGACCCGACTTCGCCTTCTCCACCGCGTCCATCGACAGCGTGCGGATGGTGTTGATCGAGAGCTCGACGAGCCCGTCGCTGCTGGTCGTCATTCCATTCCCTTGGTCGTGGTGAGGTGCGACTTCTCAGTATCCCGATCGCTCGCTATCTCAAGGGCTGCAAGCACGCCCGCCCCGATGACCCCCGCGTCCGCGCCTCCCTCGGCCAGCGCGATGGTCACGCGCTTCCAAAGCGCCGGCAGCGCGCGCGAGCCGGCCTCGCGGGCAGCGCGGTCGAGAAACAGGTGCGAGACCCGCGAGACCCCGCCGCCGATCGCGAGCCGCTCGGGCTCGAAGACGTTCACGCAGGTGGCGATCCCAACTCCGAGCATGCGCGCGAAGTTCTCCACCAGGCGCAGGGCGTCGGGATCGCCCTCCTCCGCGGCTGCCACCAGCTCGCGGCCGGAAACCCGGCCGTCGGGACCCGCGCGGCCGGCGAGGCCGCTGTCCGGTCTGTCGCTCGCAAGCTCGGTCGCGTCGCGCTCGAGGGCCTGCCCGGAGCAGTAGGCCTCGAGACAGCCGTGGTTCGGGCAGTTCCCGGGGCAGGCGGGCCCGTCGGGGTTGATCGTCATGTGGCCGAGCTCGGCCCCGAGGCCGTGGGCGCCCCGGAAGGTGAGCCCGTCGATCACGACGCCGCCGCCCACGCCCGTGCCGAGCGTGAGCATCACGAGGTCACGTGCCCCGACGATGTGCGCCTCCGCGAGCGCGGCGCAGTTGGCGTCGTTGTCCACGAACACCGG
>Ga0075420_100006125_pt1 | contig 10625 bp, 9 predicted proteins | sample SoiMetdeltSBSDD4_FD_75296 | JGI IMG/M metagenome (GOLD analysis project Ga0075420, IMG submission 75296) | Bulk soil microbial communities from a Populus tree surrounding site in Tennessee, USA - Soil MetaG P. deltoides SBSDD4 | ecosystem: Environmental > Terrestrial > Soil > Tree plantation... | reverse complement strand
CGAGCTCATCGCGACGCTGCCCGAGGGCTACGACACGGTCGTCGGCGAGCGGGGCTACCGCTTCTCCGGAGGCGAGAAGCAGCGGATCGCGATCGCGCGGACGATCCTGCGGAACCCGCCGGTCCTCGTCCTCGACGAGGCGACGTCCTCGCTCGACACGCAGACCGAGCGGCTCGTGCAGGAGGCGCTCGAGCGGCTCTCCGAGGGCCGCACGACGATCGCGATCGCACACCGGCTCTCGACGGTGCGCGACGCCGACCAGATCGTCGTGCTCGACCGCGGCCGTGTAGCCGAGATGGGGACCTACGAGGAGCTCCTCGCCCGAGGGGGCCGCTTCGCCGAGCTCGCGGCCCGGGACGACGGACGTCCGGCTCCGGATCACGCTGCGCGCATACCATAGAGCGGCTCATGGGAGAGACGACGAGCCGAGGGCAGGCGTGACCGCGACGGTCCCGGACCGCGGATCTCTGGACGAGCACGGCCTCGAGAACGTGCGCGGGCGGGTCTTCTGGCGCCCGACGACCTCGCAGCTCTACATGCACGCGCTGCGCCGGGGCGAGGCGACGCTGGCGGAGGGCGGCCCGCTCGTCGTCGACACCGGGATCCACACCGGCCGCTCGCCGAACGACAAGTTCGTCGTCCGCGAGCCGGGCTCCGAGGACCGGATCTGGTGGGGCGACGTGAACGCGGAGATCTCGCCCGACTCGTTCGAGCGCCTGCGGGAGAAGGTCGTCGCGCGCCTGTCGGAGGGCGACGTCTACGTCGTCGACTCCTACGTGGGCGCCGATCCCGCGCACCGGCTCTCGGTCCGCGTCCTCACCGAGAGCCCCTGGCACGCGCTCTTCGCGAAGACGCTCTTCATCGATCCCTCGGAGGACGAGCTCGAGGCGCTCGAGACGCAGGCCGTGATCCTGCACGCGCCCTCGGTCAGCGCAGTCCCGGACGAGGACGGCACACGGAGCGAGACCTTCGTCGTGCTGCATCCCTCGCGCACGGAGGTGCTGATCGGGGGCACGTTCTACGCGGGCGAGATCAAGAAGTCGATCTTCACGCTGATGAACGACCGGCTCCCGCTCGATGGTGTGTTCCCGATGCACTGCTCGGCGAACGTCGGCGGCGACGGGACGGTCGCGGTCTTCTTCGGGCTCTCCGGCACCGGGAAGACGACGCTCTCGGCCGACCCGGAGCGCTCGCTGATCGGAGACGACGAGCACGGCTGGGGCGACGAGGGCGTGTTCAACTTCGAGGGCGGCTGCTATGCGAAGGTGATCAGGCTCTCCCCGGAGGCTGAGCCGGAGATCTTCAAGGCGACGCACTCGTTCGGCGCCGTGCTCGAGAACGTCGTCGCCGACGAGCGCGGGGTGCTCGACCTCGCCGACGACTCGAAGACGGAGAACACGCGGGCGGCGTACAAGCTCGAGCAGATCGGAAACGCGCTCCCCGAGAAGCGCGCGGGCCACCCGAGCACGGTCGTCTTCCTCACGGCGGACGCGTTCGGGATCCTGCCGCCGATCGCACGGCTCACGCGCGACCAGGCGATCTACTGGTTCCTCTCGGGGTTCACGTCGAAGCTCGCCGGCACCGAGATCGGCGTCCAGGAGCCCCAGCCGACGTTCTCGACCTGCTTCGGGGCTCCGTTCCTCCCGCAGCCTCCTTCGGTGTACGCGGGGCTGCTCGGGCGCAAGCTGGACGAGCACCCCGACGCGCGGGTGTGGCTCGTGAACACGGGGTGGACCGGGGGGCCCCACGGTGTCGGCCGGCGCATGCCGATCCAGGCGACCCGCGACCTGCTGCACGCGGCGCTCTCGGGCACGCTCGAAGACGTCGAGTACAGGCTGGACGAGGTCTTCGGCCTCGAGGTCCCCGTCTCCGTGCCGGGCGTCGACCCGTCCCTCCTCGACCCGCGCGGGACGTGGGCGGACCCTGCGGCCTACGACGTCAAGGCGCAGGAGCTCGCCCGGATGTTCCGGGACAACTTCACGCGCTTCGAGGACGTGTCCGCCGGAGTGGCCGGCGCCGGCCCGCGCGTGTGACGGCACCGCAGTCTTAGGCAACCTTTACCTCGCCCCGCGGGGCACGCCGGTATAAGGAGCGAATGGTGGTCTCGCCCGCGCGGCTGCTCGCAGCACTCGCCGCCGGAGCGCTGCTCGTCGTCGCGCTCGTGCTCGCAGGCCTCGTTCGCACGGAAGCGCTTGCAGCGCCGCCCGCTCCGCGGACGAGCGCCCGCGCGATCGACGCGGAGCCGGGCACGGCGCTTCGCTTCGACCGTCTCGCGCGGACGTCTCTCACGTGGCGTGGGGGGCCGATCACGACCTCGACCGGCGAGGTCGTGAACGTCCAGGTCTCCGACTCCCTCCCGACCGTCACGCCCGAGTACTGGGCCGAGTTCCTCGTCCAGCTCACCCACGGCGCCGAGCTCGCGCGCGTCTCCTCGTACCACGCGACCCTGGCCGAGGTGCAGGAGCTCTGCGGCGCCCGATCGCTCGGCTGCTACTCCCGGAACACGATGATCTCGCTGGCCGAGCCGGCGCTGGACGGGACGACGCCGGAGGAGGTCGTCCGACACGAGTACGGCCACCACATCGCGCTCTACCGCGACAACGCCCCCTGGCGAGCCATCGACTGGGGCCCGAAGGCCTGGGCGACGTCGGCCACCGTGTGCCCGAAGGTGACGCGCGGCGAGGCGCACCCGGGCAACGAGGGGCCGAACTACGCGCGGAATCCCGGCGAGGCGTGGGCCGAGGTCTACCGCCTGCTCGAGGAGCGGAAGGACGGCATCACGACCGGCAACTGGCCGATCATCGCGCCGAGCTTCTACCCGACCGAGGCCGACCTGCAGGCGGCGGAGCGCGACGTGCTGCAACCCTGGACGAAGGGGACGATCCGCTCGTTCGCGAGGACGTTCGCGAAGCGAACGCCGAAGGTGTGGTGGATCCCGCTCGCGACCCCGCTCGACGGGAGCATCCGGATCACGGCCGCCGTACCCAGGGCCGGCCTGCCCGAGATCGCGCTCGTCGGCCCGAACCGCAAGACCGTCCTCCGCCGAGCGTCCTGGATCGGGCAGCGTGCGAAGCGGCTCGACACGACCGTATGCGGCCAGCGCTCGCTCTTCGTGCGGGTCAGCCAGGCCGGCTCGCTCGGCCGCGTCGTGGTCACGGCGGCGACGCCGTAACCTCCCCGGGTCGGGCGCGCGACCCATCAGGTAGCGTCCGCTGCAGTGGATGCCATGCACGACGTCGTGGTCGTCGGGGCCGGCTGCGCGGGCATGCGCGCTGCGATCGAGGCGTTCGACACCGGTGCGGACGTCGGCGTCGTCTCCAAGCTCCATCCGACGAGGAGCCACTCGGGCGCGGCCGAAGGGGGCATCAACGCGGCGCTCGGGAACCGGGCGGATGACAGCCCCGAGCAGCACGCGTTCGACACGGTCAAGGGGTCCGACTACATCGGCGACCAGGACGCGATCGAGATCCTCGCGAACGAGGCGCCCGGGGACATCTACCAGCTCGAGCACTGGGGCTGCGTCTTCTCGCGCGACGAGAACGGGAAGCTCGCCCAGCGCCCGTTCGGCGCCGCCGGCTCGCCGCGCACGGTGTTCTCGGCGGACATCACCGGGCACGTCCTCATCCACGTCCTCTACGAGCAGCTGATGAAGCGAATGGAGCAAGGGCCGATGACGGTCCACGAGGAGTACTTCGCGTGGCGGCTCGTCGTCGACCACGGACGCTGCGTCGGCGTCATCTGCTGGGACCTCGTGAGCGGCGGGCTGAAGCTCGTCGCCGGCCGCTCGGTCGTGCTCGCGACCGGCGGCATGGGCCGGATCTACCGGGCGACGACGAACGCGTACGCCTGCAACGGGGACGGCATGGCGATGGCGCTCCACGCGGGCCTCCCGCTCGAGGACATGGAGTTCATGCAGTTCCACCCGACGACGCTGTACCCGAGCGGAGTGCTGATCACCGAGGGCTGCCGCGGCGAAGGCGGCTACCTGCTCAACGCGGACGGCGAGCGCTTCATGGCGCGCTACGCACCGAACGCGCTCGAGCTCGCCTCCCGAGACGTCGTCTCCCGCTCCGAGACGACCGAGATCGAGTCGGGTCGGGGCGTGCTCGGGTCCGTCCTGCTCGACCTCCGCCACCTCGGCGCAGAGCGCATCCTCGACCGGCTTCCGGGCTCGCGCGAGCTCGCGATGACCTTCGCAGGCGTCGATCCGATCTATGCCCCGATCCCCGTCCGGCCGGGAGCCCACTACCACATGGGCGGCGTGGACACCGGCAACTGGGGCGAGACCGAGCTCGAGGGCCTGTTCGCGGCCGGCGAGGTCGCCTGCGTCTCGGTACACGGGGCGAACCGGCTCGGGGGCAACTCGCTGATGGAGACGATCACGTTCGGCCGCCGGGCCGGGCAGGCGGCGGCGGAGCACGCGCTGGCAGCGAGCTCCCCGACGCCGAGCCTGTCCGTGGCGCCGATGGCCGACGCGGAGCGCGACCTGAAGACGCTCCTCGACCGGAGCGAGGGCGAGCGGCCGTGGAAGATCCGCGACGAGCTCGGCGCCTCGATGCTCGAGAACTTCGGCGTCTTCCGCCAGGGGCCGAAGATGGAGCTCCAGCTCGGAATCATCCAGGGCCTGCGCGAGCGCTACGAGCGGGTCGTGGTCGAGGACAAGGGGCCGGTCTTCAACACCGATCTCACGCAGGCGCTCGAGCTCGGCTCGATGCTCGACCTCGCCTGGGTCATGGTGCAGGCGGGGGTCGCGCGGGAGGAGAGCCGCGGCGCCCACTCGCGCCCGTACGACTTCCCGGAGCGGGACGACGAGCGCTTCCTGCGACACTCGCTCACGCGCTGGAAGGACGGCGAGCCCGAGCTCGACACGAAGGAGGTCCGCATGACGAGGTGGCAGCCCGAGGTGAGGAGCTACTAGCCGATGCAGGTCGCCCTCAAGATCTGGCGCTACGACCCGATCGCGGGCGAGCGCGCGCTGAAGGAGTACGAGGTCTCGGCGCCCGAGGAGGCGACGCTCCTCGACGTCCTCGACATCGTCAAGGATCAGGTCGACGGGTCGCTCGCGTACCGCAAGAGCTGCCGGATGATGATCTGCGGCTCCTGTGGCATGCGCATGGACGGCGCCGCCGTCCTCGCGTGCAAGACCCGCATGTACGACGTCGCCCAGGAGGGGCGTGTGCCCGTGATCTCGGCGATGGGCAACCTCCCCGTGGTCAAGGACCTGGTCGTGGACATGGGGCCGTTCTGGGGGAAGATCCGCGCGGTGACGCCGTGGCTCGAGCCTGGCTACTCCGATCCCGGCGAGACCGAGCACGTCGTCTCGCAGGAGCGGATGGACGTCATTCACAAGGAGTCGCTCTGCATCATGTGCGGCTGCTGCGTCTCCGAGTGCAACTCGATGGAGGCGGACCCGGACTTCCTCGGCCCGGCGGCGCTCGCGAAGGGGATGCGCTTCGTCGGCGACCCGCGCGACCAGGCGACGGTGGAGCGGCTGCAGTCGTACTCGGGCGAGCACGGGATCTGGGACTGCACGCGCTGCTACTTCTGCCAGGAGCGCTGCCCGAAGGGCGTCGACCCCCGCGACGCGATCGCGAAGCTCGGCGCGGAGGCCGTGAGCGCCGGGATCGACTCGGACATGGGCGCGAAGCACGCGAAGTGGTTCGTCACCTCAGCGAAGACGACGGGGTGGCTGCGCGAGACCGAGCTCGTGCCCAAGACGCAGGGCATCGCGAAGTCGCTGAAGGAAGTGAAGTTCGCGATGGGGCTGCTGCGCCACGGAAAGGTGCCGCCGCCGTTCCCGCCGCACGTGGCCAAGGACGTGGACGAGGCGCGGGCCCTGTACGACCTCGTCAAGGAGCAGGGGCGCGAGGGCTACGAGGGCATCGTGCAGGGCGAGAAGGCGCTCGAGCAGCTCGAGCTGGAGAGCGAGTCGGACGGCGCCGGGCCGCGGGATCCCTACGGGGAAGGCTCGTTCGCCGTGCCGTACCTGCCCGGTGAGAATGGAGACGAGGAGGCGGAGTGAAGCAGGTCGCGTACTACAAGGGCTGTCTCGCGTCGCTGTCGGCGAAGGAGCTCGACATCTCGACGCAGGCGCTGGCGCCGAAGGTCGGTCTCGAGCTCGTCGAGCTCGAGCGCGTCACCTGCTGCGGCGCCGGCGACATCCACGAGGCGGAGCCCGACTACTACCTGCACCTGAACGCGCGCATCCTCGCCTACGCGGAGGCGACGGGCTCCGACACGCTGATGACGGTCTGCAACGTCTGCACGCTCAATCTGCGCCAGGCGAATCACCAGCTGCAGGGGGACGCCGGTCTCCTCGAGCGCGTGAACGCGAACCTCGTCTCGGTCGGCGCGCCGGCGTACTCGGGCGGCGTCGACGTCAAGCACTTCCTCTGGCTCGTGTCCGCCGGCGAGGGCTACGAGCTGCTGAGGGAGGCCGCACACAAGGGGTTGAAGGGGCTGAGGATCGCACCGTTCTACGGGTGCCAGATCCTGCGCCCGTCGAAGCTCCTCGGCTTCGAGGACCCGGACAAGCCGGAGTCCCTGGAGCGCATCATCGAGGCCTGCGGCGGCGAGGCGATCGACTATCCGGCGAAGATCAAGTGCTGCGGCTTCCCGATCATCCAGGCGCGCGAGGACGTCGCGCTCGCGGAGCTCATCCAGCCCATCGAGCAGGCGAAGGAGGCAGGAGCCGACGCGATGGTGACCCCGTGCCCGCTCTGCCATCTCTCGCTCGACGCGTGGCAGTCGAAGCTCCGGGAGCAGACCGGGAAGGACTTCCAGATGCCGGTCCTCCACCTCTCCCAGCTGATCGGGGTGGCGGCCGGGCTCGACGACTCGGAGCTGAAGTTCAAGCGCCACCTCGTGTCGCTCGACCCCGTCGTCGAGAAGCTCGCCGTCTGACCCGCTCCAGAAGCCGCTGCCGCCGGCCGAACGGACGGGTCCGAATTGGGTGCCAAGTTACAACTTGTAACTTGGCTGCCTCTTGAGGCCTGGCCGGTGCTGACGTGGCTCCTGGCCGCGCTCGCAGCGGTCGCAGTCCTCGCGCTCGCCTGGGGGTGGTTCGAGGCCGGGTGGCTCCGGCGGCGCGTCGTCGAGGTCGAGCTCGCCGGCGTGCCCCCCGAGCTCGAGGGGCTCCGCATCGCGCACCTCTCCGACTTCCACCTCGGCGTCCCCTCGCGGGGTCGGAAGGCGAGTGAGGACGCCGTCGCCTGGGTGGTCGAGCAGCGTCCCGACCTCGTCTGCCTCACCGGCGACCTCGTCTCCCGGCGCTCGGGCCTCCCGGCGCTCGAGCGACTGCTGGAGGCACTCGGGCGCTGCTTCGTCGTGCTCGGCAACCACGACCTCGCCGACTCCCGCGATCCGTTCTCCGAGCGAGTCGACTTCGCGGCTCTCTCCGGCCTCGACCACGCGACGCTGCTCGGCGACGAGGCCGTCGACGTCGAGCTGCGCGGCCGGCGCGTCCAGCTCGTCGGGGTCGACCCGCAGACCTACGCGGCGCAGACCGCGAGCCCGGAGTCGCTGGCCGACCGGGACGCCCCGCTCCGCATCCTCCTCTGCCACTTCCCGGGGATCGCGCGACGTCTGCCTCCGGGCGCGTTCCACCTCGTCCTCTCCGGCCACTTCCATGCTGGGCAGATCGTCGTTCCCGTCCCGGGCGGCAAGCTGAGGCTCGCGCACCTGCGCGCCCGGGACGTCGAAGGTCTGTACCGGCACGGACCGACTGTGCTGCACGTGTCCCCCGGTCTCGGCACGACGTTCGTCCCCTTCAGGTTCTTCGCCAGGCCGGAGGTCACGGAGCTGGTTGTACGATCGGCGTGAGCGTGGACGCGCAATCGCCGAGCACCTCCCGCCTCGCGGGTCTCACGGGCGCGACGATCGAGACCGCTCCCTCCGTGTGCCGGACATGCCTCTGGTGGCAGAGCCGCGGCACCCGCGAGCCGGACAAGGCGTCGTGGATCGAGCGGGCGGAGGAGGAGTGGGGCGCGTGGGGGACGATCTACCGCGACGACGACGGCCGCGTCATCGGGTCGATGCAGTACGGGCCGTCCGGCCTCTTCCCGCGCGCCGTCGACCTCCCGGCCGGGCCGCCGTCCGAGGACGCGGTCCTCGTCACCTGCTCGTACCTGCTCTCCGACACGCAGCCCTGGGTCGAGCAGTCGCTGTTCCTGGCCGCGATCGGAGAGGCACGCGACAAGGGCGCGCGCGCTCTCGAGGCGTTCGCCTACCGCTACCGCGAGTCCACGCCCTCACGCGAGCGCTTCCTCGTCCATCGCACCGTCTTCCCGCGCGACTTCCTCGCGGACTTCGGCTTCCGGACCGTGCGGGCGTCGGGGAGGATCGAGCTCGCGCGGCTCGACCTCGGCGGGCTCGTCCCCGTCGAGGAGGGGGCGCGCGAGAAGGTCCTGCGGAAGGTCTCGGAGGCTCTCCAGCCGGTACCGGCGCCGGCGCCGCCGGCGTAGGGCGGCAATGGTCACCGGGAACGCGACGCGATGACGCGAGACGACGAGGTGACGTTCGTCGTCTGTGTCGAGTCGGGCCCGTACGAATCGATGGCCGTCCTCATGGTCGAAAGCCTGCGGCGGTTCGGCGGACGTCTCGCAGCCGCGCCGGTGCTCGCCATCACACCTCGGCTCGGCCCCGGGCTGGCTCGGAGCACACGTCGCAGCTTCGCGGCGCTCGACGTGAAGTGTCTGCGCACGTGGCACGTCAGGCGTGCGTGGTTCAACTTCTACCCGAAGGTGTGGGCGCTCGAGGACGCAGAGCGGCTCGCCACGACCGAATCGGTCGTGTACGTCGACTCCGACGTCCTCTTCCTCGCCGAGCCGACCGAGTTCCTCCTTCCGTACGGCGCAGCCGTGGCAGCATGCGCGCGCGACGACGGGATCGTCGGCATCTCCGGACCGGCGGACCGGTATGCAGAAGCCTGGCGTCGCGCTTGCACGGCCGTCGGGCTCGCTGTCGAGGAGCTTCCGTGGGTCGACCCGGAAGACGGTTCGCCGCGCGTCCGCTTCTATCTCAATGCCGGGATCGTCGTCGTGCGCCGAGGCGCGGAGGTGACGAGGCGGTGGTTGGCTTCCACCGAGGCGATGTTCCGGTATCGGGTCGACTTCGGGCCTTGGCGCGAGCAGTTCCACGAACAGGTCGCTCTCGGCCTGACGATCGTCCGGTTCGGGCTCCCGTATCGGCTTCTCTCGTGGTCCCACAACTACGGGATCGACAGCTCGTTTCCGGATGCGCTCGAGAGCGATGAGCTGTCGCGGGTCGTCGTTCTCCACTACCACGACCAGCTTCGCCCCGAACACTGGAGCCGCACGGTCGAGCGTCTTCGCGAGGTGCATCCGGAGGTGGCAGCCTGGCTCGAGACGCGCAGCCCGATCGTCGATCCCGCCTCGCCCCTCGGCAGGGGACTGAGGCGATGGTTCGCGTTCGTGCGCTACTGGCTTCGTCGGCTGTATCGCTTTCCCGACTGGCTCGTGCGCCGCCGATTCGGCAGAGTGCCCATAGAGGACTGACCGGCGGGGTGCGTCGGATCCGATCCGCCGCGTATACCGGCGGAGAGATCAGCTGACGCGGTGCCCGAAGTAGTGGGGGAGAGAAGCCCCCATCAGCAGCTCGACGATCTGTACCGCGTTCAGTGCCGCCCCCTTGCGCAGGTTGTCGCACACGAGGAACAGCGAGAGACCGTTCTCGACGGTCGGGTCCTCGCGCACTCGGCCGACGATCACTTCGTCGACGCCGAGCGCCTTCGACGGCCTCGGCACCTGCTCGTACTGCAGCCCGGGTGCCTCCGAGAGGATCTTCCTGGCTGCGGCGGGGGAGAGCTGCTCCTCGGTCTCGACCCAGATCGCCTCGGCGTGCCCCACCATCACGGGGACCCGCACGCAGGTCGCCGAGATCGGGAGGTCCGGCAGCTCGAGGATCTTCCTGGTCTCCTCGCGGAGCTTCACCTCCTCGTCGAACTCGACCCCGTCGAACGGCCAGTCCATCCGCAGCTCGTGCTCCTCCGGCCGCTCGGCGCGCAGGCGATCGATCGCCTCGGTGCCAGCCCCCGAGACCGACTGGTAGGTCGCGACCCGTACGCGCCGCAGCCCGACCGCGTCGTGGAGGGGCGCGAGGGCCATGGTGAGGGGGATCGCGCAGCAGTTCGGATTCGCGACGATCCCGGTGTTCTCGAGGGCTCGCTCGCCGTTCACCTCGGGCACGACGAGCGGCACGCCGGGCTCGAGGCGGAACGCCGAGGACTTGTCGACGCAGAGCGTGCCCGCTCCGACCGCGGTCGGCACGAGCTCGCGGCTCGTCGCGGTCCCGACGGAGAAGAAGCAGACGTCGAGGTCGCCGGCGCCGAGGGCGACGGGCGTGGCCTCCTCGATCTCGAAGTCGCCGATCCGGCCGCCTGCCGAGCGCCAGGATGCGAACGCGCGGATGTTCGAGTACCCGCGCAGGAGCAGCAGCTGCAGCGTGACGCTGCCGACCGCGCCGCTGACGCCCACGACCCCTATGCGGAGGCCCGGGTCAACCACCGGCGCGCTCCCCTTCTGCGTCGAGGTCGAACGCGTCGTGCAGCGCGCGAACCGCGCGCTCGACCGCGTCCCGGCGGACGTGGCAGCTGATCCTGATCGGCG
>Ga0075420_100006122_pt1 | contig 10627 bp, 7 predicted proteins | sample SoiMetdeltSBSDD4_FD_75296 | JGI IMG/M metagenome (GOLD analysis project Ga0075420, IMG submission 75296) | Bulk soil microbial communities from a Populus tree surrounding site in Tennessee, USA - Soil MetaG P. deltoides SBSDD4 | ecosystem: Environmental > Terrestrial > Soil > Tree plantation... | reverse complement strand
TGGCGGATGTTGCGCAGGGTCTTGACGATCCGCCGGAACCCCGCCGACAGCAGCGGCCCCTCGTCCGCCGCCGACGCCTGCGGCGGCAGTTCCTTCAGGAACAGGTACGCCGGCATCCCGAAGACCAGCCACCACAGCCCCGACAGCGCCAGCCCGTGCCGCACCCACGCCCCCTTCGAGGCGTTGATCATCACCAGCACGATGATCAGCGCCACCGCCCCGCCCACGTACCCCGCAGCAAAGCCCCAGCCGCTGAGGCTCCCCTGCTTCGACGGCCGGGTCAGCCGCGGCAGGAACGCGCTGGAGAAAGCGAAGCTGCTGCCGAAGCAGAAGTTCGACAGCACGAACAGCACCGCCCCCAGCAGCCACTGCCCCGGCGTCAGGAAGTACATCCCCAGCGTCAGCACCGCGCCACTGACGCCAAACGTCGCCATCAGCCGCCGCGTCCACCCCTTGATGTCCGCCACCGCCCCCAGAACCGGCGCCCCCAGCGCCATTAGCAGCATGCTCAGTGACGTCAGCAACCCGTACACGGCACTTCCCTGCAGCGCCTTCGTCCCGATCCGCAGCCCGTGCAGCCAGTCCCCGTTGGGGTCCTTCCCCAACTCGGGTATCTCCGGCAGCAGCGTGGACACGAAGTACGGCGGGAACACAGCCGTGATCACCACCAGCCCGTACCCGCTGTTGGCCCAGTCGTAGAGGACCCAACTCGCCTTCTGGAGCAGCGAAGCTTCCGCGAAAGGCGCCTCCGCGGGCGGCGCCGACTTGTAGTCAATCACCTGCGGGTCCGGCGTGGCCGGGGGGGTGGCGGGCTCAGTCATGCGGGCGGCATGATGCCGGTGCCGTGAAGGGAACGCAACGCCGGGCCTGCGTCGCCAGTCACCTGATGCCGTGCAATTCGAACTTCACCACCGCGCCGTCCTTCACGACGGCGTCGAGCATGGCCGGCGCCTTCCGCAACTGCGACGGGTACCGCCAGTGGTGGTGCACCTCTCCCGGTCGCTCCGCGACGTAGGGGGAGCGGCCCCGCGTGGATGGCCCGAGAAGTTCCTCCGCTTCGGAAAGCTTCATGCCGTCCCGCAGCACGGCGGCGCGAATCAGCACGTCCCACACCTCTCCAATCGAGAGGCCGCAAGGGGTTAGACCCCAATCGGGCTTCACGTTCTCGATCCGCCCGTTCTTCCGCGCCAGCGCCAACACCCGCTCCCGCAGCGGCGCCGCCTCCGGGTGCAGCTCCGCGTACTCGAGCACAAACCGCGCCGGCCAGTAGACCCAGTCGCGCTGCGGCCGCTTGTCCACGGGGTCGATGACCCCGCCCGCTTCCAGGTCCTCCACGATCAGGCGAACGAAGTCCGCGAGGTAGGGGCCGTCGATCGCGAGGCGCCCCTTCCCGTCCTGGGCGCGCTCCCGGACGATCCAGAGCAGGTTCTCACGCCGCTCCGGCCTCTTCCGCGCCAGCCGAAGCATGCGCTGCGCCAGGCCCTCGTTCTCCGTCAACGTGATGGCGTTGCACAGCTCATGAAAGACGTTGTCAGTCTGCTCCAGCAACGAAGTCAGCAGCTTTTCCTGCGCGGCGGTCGGCGTGCGACGGCGCTTTTCCGCCGGCAGTTCCGTCACGCGAACCTTGACGGTCGCGCTGGCCGCCACGCCCGACCACGCCTGCGGAACGGCCGCGCTGCGGGGGACGCCGTACGTCGCCCAGAATTCGTACTCCCCCTCCCCGCGCAGGGAGAGCTTCACCGTCTTTCCTGATTCGGCGTCAATCCCGTCTGCGGCGTCGCGCGTCAGGCGGAACCCCCACTGCGCGCCCTGCATCTCGGACCCCCGCCCGATCCGCTTCAGCCGGTCGGACGCGGGAGCGCGCACCGGACCAGGCCAGTCGTCGACGCGATACACCTTTCCGTCCGGCGTGCGAACATGAATCGCCGTGTACGGGCGGGCCGTCAAGCCGTCGAGCAACAGGCCGTCCGCAGCGACGACTCTGATGGTCGCGTCGAACCCGATCGGCTCGCCCGGGTGCCACCCGCGCCGCTCTTGAAACCTCAGGTCACAGCGCAACCCGTCCACCGGCGACCCCTCCACGGTCCGGTAGACCGGGGACTCGTCCGCCGGTTCGACGGCACCGGCGGAGTGGGACGTCGCAAGAATGAAAAGGACGCTGAATGCCGCGCGCGTCATGGGGGCCTCTACTGGTGCTCCATTCTACATCGCGGTGCCCGTGACGGCCCGATTGAGCCCGCGACGCCACGCGGTCGGAAAAATGAAACCACCCCCGGCCCTTTCGGACCGGGGGTGGAGTTACTTCCTATCTGTACTCGGGTCGGTTCCCGCTTACTGGAGCAGGTTGAGGGCCGCCTGCGGGCTGGCGTTGGCCTGGGCCAGCACGGTGGTCGCGGCCGACACGAGGATCTGGCTGCGGGTGAGCTTGGCCGTTTCCTCGGCGAAGTCGGTGTCGCGGATGGCGCTCTCGGCGGCGCTGGCGTTCTCGTACGCGACGCCCAGGCTGTTCACCGTCGAGCCGATGGTGAACTTCTGGAACGCGCCCAGCCGGCCGCGGAGCTGGCTCACCTGCTTGACCGCCTTGTCCACGATCTTCTGCGCCTGCACCAGGTTGCCGCTCGACAGGTTGTTGGCCCCGCCGCTGGCCAGCGTGCTGAGGTAGCCGACCGCCCCGTCGCCGAGGCTGCTGGTCGAGACCGACTGGATGCCGATCGAGATCTTCTCGCCCTCGGTCACCTTCGAACCCAGCGAGAAGTTCGCCCCGCCGCCCGTGATCGTGAACGTCTTGGTCAGGCCGTTGTTCAACCCGTTGGTCGTCCCGTTGAACGTGGACAGGTCGAACTCCATGTCCAGGTTGTTGGTGCGGTAGGTGATGTTGATGCCGCTGGCCTCGGCGGCGGCGCCGTTCACCTTGACCACCGCGTCGGTGCCGGCGTCCTTGCCGTTGGTCCCGCCGGCGACGGTGAACGTGCCCGACAGCGCCTTGACGCTGACGAACTGGTCGGAGCCGTAGTCGCGGCTGTTGAACCTGAGCGTCGTGCCCGACACCGCCGCGCTGACGCCCGTCACTTCCTTGATCGCGTTGACCGCGGTGGCGATGTTCGCGATGGTCGTGCTGCCGGCGAAAGAGAGCTGCTCGGTCCCGGTGTTGCCGGCGATCTCGAGCGTCACCGTGTTGCCCGCGCCCGTGCCCGCGCCGGTGAAGGTCACCTGGCCGGTCGTCGCGCTATCGGTCACCTGGACGACGACGTTGACCGACTGCGCGTCGGGCAGCCGCGCCGCGTTGATCTGCATCGTCGTGAACGCGCTGGCCGTCACGCCGCTGGTGGCGTAGGCGTAGTTGCCGTTGAGCAGCTTGGCGCCCTGGAAGGCCGTCGAGCCGGCGATGCGGTTGATCGTCCCGAGGATCGAGTCGACCTGGAGCTGGTTGGCCGCGATCTCTTCCTCGCTCAGGCCGCCGGTGTTGGCCGCCTGGCTGACGAGGGCCTGCAGCTCGGTGAGCAGGCTGCTCACCTCGGTGAGGCCGCCCTCGGCCGTACCGATGATGTTGCTGGCGCGCTCGGCGTTGTCGATCGCCTGGGCGATGCCGCTCTTCTCCAGCCGGAGGTTCTCGCTGGCGATCAGGCCGGCCGGGTCGTCGGCGCCCTTGTTGATCCGCAGGCCGGTGCTGAGGCGCTCCAGGCTCTTGTTGAGCGACTCGTTGTTCTTGCGGAGCACGCGCTGAGCGATCAGCGAGCTGACGTTGGTGTTGATTCTGCTCATGGCTTGTCGTTCCGTGACGCCGTTCGTTGAGGCGCCCCTGTCGTTCCCTGACGGTCTTTCGCGTGACCGCAAACGCCGCCGCCGCATTCGTCCCGCCGCGGGCCCACACTCCCAGGGCCACGCGAGGTCGGGCGTGCGGCCGGCCGGGTCACGCCCACTATTCCCGTTGTATTGCCGCCAGCAGCCGACTCCGGCGGCGACTCTCGCGGCAGGCCGTACCGGCGGACGCGTCTGCGCCGCCGGTGAGGCTTGGAACAGCGACCTCATCGTCCGCCAATCTGGGGGTACTTTAGATGTGAACGTCGGCGGAAGTGGCTGCGGGTTATGGGGATAAGCGCCGACCACGCGCCGAAAAAGATGATTGGGCCGGCCCCGCTCGAAGGCCAAGAGCGTGCCCCCCGCTTTTATCAGCCCTCAACGAAAAAGGGGCGGACGCCGCTCAGCGCCCGCCCCTTCAGTTCCTTCTTCATATGGCGCCGGCCGGAACTAACCGAGCAGTGACAGCACCGTCTGCGGCGTGGTGTTGGCCGTGGCAAGAACGCTGGTGCCGGCCTGGGTGAGGATTTGCGCCCGCGTCAGCGCAGCCGTTTCCGCCGCGAAGTCCGCGTCACGGATGCTGCTCTCGCTGGCCGTCACGTTCTCGAGCGCCACCGACAGCGAGTTGATGTTCGTCTCCAACGTGTTCTTTTCGAACGCGCCCAGACGCCCCCGCTGCACCGCCACCTGCCGGATGGCCCGCTCGATGATCCGGCTGGCCGCCGCGGCGTTTCCGCCGACGAGCGTGCTCCGCCCGCCGGTCACCACGTCGTTCAGGAACCCGATCTCGTTGTCCCCCAGCTTGCTGGCGGCAACCGACTTAATTCCGACATTAACCTGCTGGTTGCTGGTGACTTGCGGGCCTAACTGGAACAACGACCCGCCGCCGGTGATCGCGAAGCTGGTGTTTCCGGCCCCGAAGCCCTCGGACAGGGTCAGGTTCACGTCCAGCGTCGTCGTATTCAGCTTCACGACCAGCCCGTCGCCCACGGTCAGGGCCCCGTTCACCGTTGCGACCACGTCTCTGCCGGTGGAGCGGGTGGTGACCGCCCCGGCCGGATCCTGGGTGGCAAAGGCGCCGGACTGCGCCGTCACCGACACGAAGTTCCGCGAGCCGTACCCGGTGCTCTGGAACACGAGCCCCGACGCCGGCGTCGCGCTGTTCCGCATCGCCGCCTGCACGCCCGTCGAGTCGCTGATCCGGTTCACCGCGAACGCCATCGCCGACGCCGTGGTGCCGCTGGTGAAGGTCAGCACCTCCACGCCCTCGGTCCCGGCAATTTCCAGCGTGACGGTGTTCGCCACGCTGCTGCCCGTGAACGCCAGCTCCGCCGTGCGGGCGCTGGTGATCACGTTCACGTCCACCGGGATCATGTCGGCGGTGCCGAAGTTGGCCTGCGCGATGTCCAGGGCGGTGATGTCCGCCGTGTTCACCCCGCTGGTGATGTAGTCCAGGCTGCCGTTGAGCAGGTGCAGGCCTGCGAACGTGGTGGTGTTGCTGATGCGGGTGATGCTCTCGACCGCCGAGTCCACCTGGAGCTGGTTGGCGGCGATCTCGTCGGGCGACAGCGCGCCGCTGTTGGCGGCCTCGACGATGAGGTCCTTGATGTTGAGCAGCAGCGAGGCGACCTCGCCCAGCGCGCCTTCGGCGGTCGCGATGACGTTGCTGGCGCGCTGCGAGTTGTCCATCGCCTGGTTGATGCCGGAGATCTCGCTCCGCAACCCTTCGCTGGCGATGAGCCCCGCGGGGTCGTCGGCGCCGCGGTTGATCCGCAGTCCGCTCGACAGCCGCTGGAGGGTGTGGTTCAGAGCCTTGTTGGACTTGGCCAGCCCGCGCTGGGCCGTCAACGAGGCGACGTTCGTATTGATACGGGCCATGTCAATCCTCCGTGATTGCTGATGGCAGGCCGGGGTATGTGATTGGGTTTAAGCACGACCCCGGCTGATTGCAGGCCCCTTTCCTTGGGCCCTTGAGGCGGCGAACACGATGTTCTCTGAAATTCGAGATCTGAAATCTGGGATTTCAAATCTCAAACCACTACTTCTTGTCTTCCTTCGCCGGCCCCTTGGGGCCCGGCGCGGGGGCGACCTTGTTGAGGCCCGACAGGTCTTCGGGCTTCACCTGGGCCGCCGCGCGGTTCTCGCGCCGGATGGCGTCATAGACTTCCTTGCGGTGGACGCTGATCTCCTTCGGGGCGGTGATCCCCAGACGCACCTTGTCGCCGCGGATGTCAACCACGGTGACCTCGATGTCGTCGCCGATCATGATCGTCTCGTCCCGCTGCCTGGACAGCACCAACATAACGGTGGCTCCTTCCTGGGAAGGGGCAGTGCGCGGTGTACGAAGGCCGCCGCGGGCCGCCAGTCGTGGCGGCCGTTGCGCGGTAGGCCTTTGACAGAAGCGGAGCGCCTGCCCGAGGGGCCTGAAGCAAAAAAGAGGCGTCAAGCCCGCGCGAGGGTGTGGCCGCGTCGTGCGACCCCACGCCCCAACTGCCCGCGACTTCCGTTTCGCGGGGCATTCCGCGGGCCGGAACAATCATAGCCCGTGAATGCATTCCCGGTTTCACAGATCCGCCGGTTTCGGGGGGAATCGGACGTCCGGACGCCCCTCCCGCGGTCGGCCTTAACGCGTGTAACGCGTAAGAGGCCTTCAACCCGTTGGGGGAGGAGGTGTCCCGCCCGAACCTTCCCTACGCCGACTTCTTCAGCGCGATTTCGCCCTCCAGGCGCAACAGCGGCTGGCGCGTCGTCCACTTCTTCTCCGTCAGCACCACCTGCTGCGCCAGGCGGTTCTGCGCGTTGACCAGGAGCGGTCCCAGCAGGTTGCCGGTGAGCCACTCGCCGACCTTGTTGCAGATGACGAACGCCTGAAGCGCCCCCTCGGCCCCCTCCTCGTCCGGGAGCTGCAGGTCCTGCCTCGTCTCGTCGCGCAGCGGGACGGCGTAGTCCTTGAAGAACGTCGTCGGGTCCGTCACCACGAACGCCAGGTTCGGCTCGTCCACCGACTGCAGCCAGAAGAAGTAGTTCTCCTCGCCGGTCTGGATCAGCGCGAACCGGGTGTGGTCCGGGAAGCCGAGCAGGCCGTGCGGGAACGTGATGATCCGGTCGTCGTCGACCTCCATCGCCCCGAAGCGGGTGCTTTGGATCTCCATGCGTGCGAACTCCATTTCCTTTGCGCGGCGGCGGCGATCAGTCCGCGGCGGCGCGTGACACACGCGCCGCCCGGTCCGGATGCCGGCCCTGCCGCAACGACTCCGCCCGCGGTCTCCGCCACGGGGTTGAGAGACACAACCCGTCCGTCCGCGAACCTCCGCCGCGGACTTCCATCCGACATGACCCGCCGCCGTTACCGGCGCCCCAGGCGCCCGGCGGCGGGATGCATCGTTCCCTTTCAGCCCCTCACGCGGCCCTGGACTCCGGTCCCGCACCGCCGGCGTCCTCGGCGCCCCGCGTCCTTGGCTTCGGCGCTACGCGCGCCGCCATCGCACGGTTACGGCGGAGCTGCAAGCCCGCGCCCGCCGGCGCCGCCGCGCTTTGCCCGCCTTCACCGACCCCGGCGGGTCCTGCGCCTGCTTCCTGCGCCCGGCCGCAGAACCCGTACATCACGTGCTGCAACCCCACCCAGCGGACCGGTTCCCGCGCCGCCGCCTCGTTTTCGGCCCGCACCGCCTCGCCCGCCCCCTCGGCCGGGGCGGTCGGCCCCGCGGTTCCTGCGCCCGCCGGCAATTCCTGCCGCACTCCCTGCGTCTGATTGCGTTTTACATCATCGCCAGACACATGTCCCTCCGCTCATGGCAAACACCGTGCCACGAACCGGCCGCCGCCGGAACTACCCCAGGAAGTCCAGCAGCGAGAGGTTCATCACGCTGGCGCTCGTCTGCAGGCTCGCCTGAAGCGCCGTCTGCAGCGTCTGGAACCGCGCGATCGCCTCCGTGAGGTCGACGTCGGCAAGCTCGCTCAGCAGCTTCTTCGTCTCCACGTCCTGGTCCTCGATCCGCCCCTGCCGCGACTCCAGCCCCTGTACCCGAGCCCCGGTCTCCCCCCGGATGCGCGCCGTCCGCGCGTAATCGTCGGCCAGTCCCTCCGAGGCGCGCGTGATGCCCGCCTGGTCGTTCCCGACCAGCGCCTCGCGAAGTCGTGCCAGGTTGGCGAACACCCCGCTCGCGGACACCGGCGCCGCGTCCGCGCCGTTGATCACCGCCCCGCCGGATAGGGTGGTCAGCCCCAGGTCGGCTACGGCATCGGAGAAATTCAGCGGCGTCACGGTCAGCGTCCCCGCCCCGCCGGCCGTGTCGGTGAGCGTGATGCCGTTGCCCACGGACGCGACCGAGGCCGTGACGCCCACGCCGCCCGAGGCGGTGTTGATCGCATTGAGAACGTCCTGCACCGTCGTCGCCGTCGCGGGCACGTCCACGTCGAACGTCGTGCCGTCGGTGCGGGTGACGCGGAAGTCTGTGCCGTCCACGCGCCGCACGCCTCGCCCGTCATTGAAGTCGCTCAACAGCGTCGCCGCGTCGAAGCTGCGCACGCCAAGGTCGGCCGCGGTGGTGCCGCCGTTCTCGGCGACGCTCATCCGCGTGCCCTGCACCGGGTTGAGGATGTTGATGCCGTTGCCGGCGGCGTTGATCTCAGCCCGCAGGTTGGCGCCGGACCCGTTGATTGCGTTGAGCAGGTCTTCGACCGTGGCGGCGGACGAGAGGTCCACGTTCACGGTGGTCGAGCCGTTCGTGATACGCAGGCCGCTCGCCTGGTCGATCCCCGCCCCGCCGCGCAGCGCGGCCAGGGGCGTGAGTGCCGTGACGCGGGGCGCGACGGCCGCCCCGCTTAGTCCCACGCCCGCCCCGGCCCCGGCCGGCCGCACGATGCCAAGATCGTCTGCCGCGGTCCCACCGGCGGCGTCGACTACCGTGATGTCGTCGCCAGCGCCGGCGGCCAGGTTGATGCCGCTCGCCCCGACGGAGGCCGTGATGTTTCCCACGCCTGCCGCGTTGATGGCGTCCACCACGTCGCCGACGGTGTCGGCGGTGGAGAGGTCGATCGTTGCGGTCTGGGCCCCATTGGAGAGGGTAATGGTCCCGCGCCGTACGCCGTCACCGGTGGCGCCCCGCAGGTCTGACAGCCGAGTCGACGCGGTGAGCGACGGGGACAGGTCGACGTCGCCCTGCACGCGCGTGGACAGCGCCCCGAACACCGCCGCGCCGTTCACCATGAACGGCAGGTCTGTCCCCTCGTCGAACGCATTCTGAAGGACGTTCTCCGACCCGTTGAAGCGGACGCCCCCGCCGGTCGAGACGAACGGCGGCTCGGTCGAGCGGTCGCCGCCGAAGAGGTAGACGCCCTCGAACTGCCGGTTGGCCAGCGTCAGCGCCTCGCCGTAAAGCGACTCGATCACGGTCGCCGCAGCCTGCCGTTGGTCGGGCGTCACGTCGGAGCCGACGTTCGCGGAGGCGATCTCCTGCGCCCGCTGCAGCAGGTCGGACAGGTCGCCCATCGTTGAGTCCGCAACACTCAGGTGGTTCTTGGCGCGCTGGAGGTTGGTGAGGAATGCCTCCCGCTGCTCCAGCGTCTTCTGCAACTGCTGGACGATGGCGGCGTCGCCGGGGTCGTCGCTCGCGACGTTCAGCCGCCGCCCCGTCGTCAGCTCGTTCTGCACCGCCAGCAGCCGCCGCTGCACCTGCGAAATCTGCTGGTGCGCGGTCGAGGTCCGCAGCAGGTTGCTGACGCGGCCGAGTTGGGTGGGCAGGATTGCCATCCAATTTGTGGCACGGGCATCCTGCCCGTGTCTTGCTCCGTTTCATTTTCAGACACGGGCTGGAAGCCCGTGCTACATGGCTACACCATGTTCAGGATCGTCCTCATCATCTCGTCCACGGCGGCGACGAGGCGGGCGGCGCCCTGGAAGGCGCGCTGCTGACGCATCAGGTTGATCGCTTCCTCGTCGAGGCTCACGCCGCTCAGCGACTCGCGCTGGGCGAACAGGGTCTCCTTCACGACCCGCGACGCCTCCGCCTCCGTCTTGGCCGCACTCGCGGAAACGGCAACGCCGTTGACCATCGCCTGGTAGCCGTCCTTCAGGCTCACCCCCCGCAGCCCCGCCAACGCCTGCGACTCCAGTGCCGCGACGGCTCGCGCCGTCTGGTTGTCCCCCGGCTGCCCGTTCCGCGCCGCGGCCAGTAGCGCCGGGTTCCCCCGCAACGTCGCGTTCATCCCAATGTCGCGGGCGTCACGCCCGGTGAAGAACGAGTTGACCCCCAGCGCCGCCAGCGTGCCGCTCGTGTCCTGGCTGAAGCTGATCTCGACGGCGTCGCTGGCGGCGTCGATCCGCAGCCGGCCGCCAGTCGCCGTCGCGTTCACGCCGCTGATCCCGGCGAGGTCCGCCCGGAGCGAGTCGAGCGTCGTCTCCGCCCCCTGGCCGTCCAGGTCCACCTGCACCAGTGTGCTGGTGACGAGCCCCGTTGCCTTCTGACGGACGTGCACGACGAAGCTGCCGTTGGCCGGCTGGAACGCCAGGCCCGTGCGCGTGTCATTCAACGCGACGTTCGTGACGTCCACCGAGTTGGTGGCCGTGACGGAGCCGAAACCCTCCAGCCCCTGGCCGCTGCCGTGGAGCTTGTTCATTTCAAAGATGAGGTTCCGTGCCAGCGCGTCCAGATCGGTGGTGACCGAATCGGTTTCCCCCCGTGCCGTGACGAGCCCCCCGATTTGCCCGGCCGTGACCGGCGCCTCGCCGCCGGTGGCGCGGATGACGACGGTGCTGACGATGACGCCGTTCACCGGCTCCTGCCGCAGGGCCAGTCCACGGTTGTCGGCGCCCATCACGAGCGGCTCC
>Ga0075420_100006121_pt1 | contig 10628 bp, 9 predicted proteins | sample SoiMetdeltSBSDD4_FD_75296 | JGI IMG/M metagenome (GOLD analysis project Ga0075420, IMG submission 75296) | Bulk soil microbial communities from a Populus tree surrounding site in Tennessee, USA - Soil MetaG P. deltoides SBSDD4 | ecosystem: Environmental > Terrestrial > Soil > Tree plantation... | reverse complement strand
GCGTACATCGCGTCGCTCGCCGACGGTGTTCCGAGAGCGACCAACGTCGAGTACTACGCGCGCATCGTGAAGGAGAAGTCGACGCTGCGGAATCTCATCTTCGCAGCGAACAAGATCCTGACGAATGCCTACGAAGCCGACCAGGACTCCGACCTGATTCTCGACGAGGCTGAGAGCGCCATCTTCGCCGTCGCCGACAATCGGCTGAGGGACGGCTTCATGCCGATGGCTGACCTCGTGCGCGAGAGTTACCCCAAGATCGAGCAGCTCTTCGAGCACAAACGGCTGGTGACGGGCATGCCCACCGGATTCGTCGACCTGGACGCAATGACGCGAGGTTTTCAGGCGGGCGACCTGGTCATCGTCGCGGCGCGCCCGTCGATGGGCAAGACGAGCCTCGCGCTGAATATGGCGCAGCATCTGGCGCTGCAGCCCAACCACACCGTCGGCATTTTCAGCCTGGAAATGTCGAAGGAGTCGCTGTTCCTGCGTGTGCTGACGTCGGAGGCGCAGATCGACAGCCACCGTCTGATGACCGGTGCGATCGGACAGAAGGATTACGGCAGGATTTCGCACGCGCTCGAAATGCTGAGCGCGATGCGGCTGTTCATCGACGATTCGGCCGGTATCAGCGTTCTCGAGATGCGCGCCAAGGCGCGCCGCCTGCAGGCGGAACACGGCTTGAGTCTCATCGTCGTCGACTATATCCAGCTGATGAGCACGCGCGGGCGTTTCGAGAACCGCACGCTGGAGCTTGGCGCGATATCTCGATCGCTCAAAGGCCTCGCGAAGGAGTTGAACGTTCCGATCGTCGTGCTGTCGCAGCTCAGTCGCGCTCCGGAGTCGCGATCCGATCATCGCCCGCAGCTTTCGGATCTCCGCGAGTCTGGCGCACTCGAGCAGGACGCCGACGTCGTGATCCTGATCTACCGCGAAGACGCGTACAACCGCGACCCGAATCACCCGGATGCAGGCACCGCGGAGCTCATCCTGGCGAAGCAGCGAAACGGGCCCACCGGTGTCGTGCGTCTCGCGTTTCTGCGCGAGCAGACGAGATTCGCGAATCTGGCTGCCTCCGCCTGATGGGGTCGGGAGTCCCCATTTCCTCACGATGATCCGCAGTACGGTGGCGCGCGTCGATCTCGCGGCGTTGCAGTCGAACTTCCGCGCCATTCAACAGTTTCTCGCGAGCGCTCCCGATTCGAGCCAACCTGCGGTCATTGCCGTCGTCAAAGCGAATGCGTACGGCCACGGATCCGAGCGTGTGGCGCTGGCTCTTGAACAGGCAGGCGCGACGATGCTCGCGTGCGCCGATATCGAGGAAGGCATCGTACTGAGGCGCGCGGGCGTGACATGCCCGATTCTCGTATTTGGCGCGTTGAGCGTGAGCGATCTCGACGGCCTGTTCGACTACGCGCTCACGCCAACCATTTCGACCCCCTCCGCTGCGCGCGCCGTGCAGGCGTCAGCCGCCAAGAGGCAAACGGTATGTGCGTACCACCTCAAGATCGATACGGGGATGAACCGCCTCGGCTTCCGTCACGACAACCTGCGCCGCACGCTTCCGAGCGTCTCAAGCAGTCCGAATCTGCGCCTCGAGGCGGTATATACGCACTTTGCGACGGCAGATGATCCCGGCCACACATTGTTCAACGAACAGCGCCTCAGATTCGAAGACGCAAGCAAAAACGTCCAACCAAACGTACGGCGGCACGCAGCAAATAGTGCCGCCCTGCTGCGCGATTCGCGCGTGTGGTACGACTTCGTGCGGCCGGGTCTGCTGCTATACGGCATTGTCCCGCCGCCGCTCTCGTCGACAATTCCGCTGAAACCTGTCATGTCGCTGACCAGCCGCGTCGTCGCCGTGAAGGGACTGCGGCCCGGCGAGGCAGTCGGGTACGGCTCCCGCTTCAGCACCTCCGCGCCAGCGACGATCGCCGTGGTGCCGGCTGGCTACGCCGACGGCCTCGACCTCCGGCTGGAGGGACGCGGCCACGTGCTGATTCGGGGGCGTCGAGTGCCGATCATTGGCGCGGTTTCGATGGACATGATGACGGTTGACGTTACTACCCTTGACGACGTGCAGCCGGGTGACGAAGCGGTCATCATCGGACGACAAGGTTCGGAGCCATGGCAGCAGATCGACGTGCGCGAGATGGCTGCAGCCATCGGCACCATTCCGTATGAGATCGTGTGTCGGGTTGGCGCAAGGATAGAACGACAGTACGTATGAAAGAGAAAGTCGTCTTCGTCTGTCAGGAATGCGGCGCGCAGTCTCCGAAGTGGATGGGGCGCTGCACGGAGTGTGGAGCATGGAATTCGCTGGTCGAGGAGCGCATCGGCGACGAGCGCGTTCCTGCGGGCGGCGCAACCAGCCGATATGCGCAGCTTGCGGCCCGCGGCTCCGCCACGCTGTACGCGGACGTCAGTACGACCAACGCCGAGCGGTTGTCCACAGGAATAGACGAATTCGATCGCGTGCTCGGCGGCGGCGTTGTTCCAGGATCGCTCGTGTTGCTCGGTGGCGAACCTGGCATCGGCAAGTCGACGCTGTTGTTGCAGGCGGCGGCTCACTTCGCGAGAGCGGCCGGTCCGGTGCTCTACGCGTCCGGCGAGGAATCGGAGCATCAGATCAAGAGCCGCGGCGATCGACTCGGCGTTGGCGACGCGCCGCTTTATCTGCTCTCCGAGACCTGCATCGAGCGGATCCTCGAGGAAGTCGCCCGCCTCAAGCCCGCGCTCGTCGTCATCGACTCGGTTCAAACGGTCTTTTCGATCAAGTTTCAATCTGCGCCAGGAAGCATCGGGCAGGTACGCGAGGCGGCCACGCAGTTTCTGTTTGCCGCGAAGGGGCAGAACGTCCCGGTCGTTCTCGTCGGCCACGTGACGAAGGACGGAAGCCTTGCTGGTCCCAAGGTGCTCGAGCACGTGGTCGACACTGTCTTGTACTTCGAGGGCGAGCGCCATCACGCGCATCGGGTCGTCCGCGCGGTCAAGAACCGGTTCGGCGCGGTAAGCGAGTTGGGCGTCTTCGAAATGACGGCCGGCGGCCTGCGCCCGGTGCCGAATCCCTCGAAGTTGTTCCTGTCGGAGCGAGCGGCGGGGACTCCGGGATCTGCGGTGCTGTGTTGCGTCGAAGGGTCGCGGCCAATCCTCGTAGAGGTTCAAGCGCTCGTCAGCGCGAGCACGTACGGCAACCCGCGCCGCATGGCGATCGGGATCGATCAGAATCGCGTGTCGCTCCTTCTGGCGGTGCTTGAAAAACGAGCGGGCCTCGCACTGGCGGGCGATGACGTTTACGTGAACATCGCCGGAGGGATGACGGTCGAGGAACCGGCCGCGGATCTCAGCGTAGTGGCGGCCGTTGCATCGAGCGTTCGTAACCGAAGCCTGGCGCCGTCGACCGCCGTGTTTGGCGAGGTCGGGTTGAGCGGCGAGATTCGCGGCATTCCTCAGGCGAATTTGCGTGTCCGGGAGGCCGTCCAGATGGGGTTTACGCGGGTTGTCATGCCGGCGGCGAACACGGAATCGCGTGATCCATCGCTTCAGGCGGTCGGTTGCGAGCTTGTTGGCGTCCGGACCGTGGGGGAAGCCCTCGATCAGCTCCTGACTTGATTTTCTGCGCGCGGGGTTTTAAGGTTTGCACCATTCATTTGAGGCTTCCCGGGGGGCATATGGCCTGGTTCATCCTCGCGCGTGCGGTCTTTGTTGCGGCGGTCGGCTATTCGGCATTTCAGGCGCATCCCTTCTCCGAGGGCGGTCTGGTGCCGAATGTTCTGTTCGGCGTCGTGCTCGCGGTGCTGATCGTCCTCCTCGAGATGCGGCTCCGGACGGCGCCGGTGACCCACGTACTCGGTGCGCTGCTCGGTGGTGCGATCGGGCTCGGGGCGGCAAAAGTCCTCGGCGACGCACTGTACTGGGCCAACCTGGGCGACGACCGCGTCGTCTTCTTGCATAGCTTGATCCTGCTTGCCTTGCCCTACCTTGGCCTGGTCATGGGAGCGCGCAAAGGCGAGTGGCTCGAGCCGTCGAACCTGATTAGCCTGTTCCGCTCCGCGGGACCGCGCCGCCGCTACAAGGTGCTCGACACGAGCGTCATCATCGACGGCCGCATCGCTGACATCTGTGAAACCGGATTCGTGGACGGCACCCTCGTCATCCCGCAGTTTGTGCTGAAAGAGCTGCAGCTGGTGGCCGACTCGTCGGACTCGATGAAGCGAAACAGAGGCAGACGAGGACTCGACATCCTGCAGAAGATTCAGAAGATGGCCGGGGTGGACGTCACGGTCTCGGATGTCGACTTTCCCGATATCCGCGAAGTCGACCTCAAACTCATCGAGCTTGCGCGGACGCTCCAGGGAAAGATCGTCACGAACGATTTCAATCTCAACAAAGTTGCGCAGCTTCGGGGCGTCGAGGTGCTGAACATCAACGAGCTCGCAAACGCGCTCAAGCCTGTGGTGCTCCCGGGCGAGCTCATGAAGGTCTTCATCCTCAAGGAAGGCAAGGAGTACAACCAGGGTGTCGCGTACCTCGACGACGGGACGATGGTCGTTGTGGACAATGCGCGCAAGCTGATCGGCAAGACGATCGACGTCGTCGTGACGAGCGTCCTTCAGACGACCGCTGGCAAGATGATCTTCGGCCGGTTCATCGATGCGTCTACAGCGGGGCAGGTAGTCGCTGGTCCGTCGAACGCGACCGCGGACAGCCGCGTACGGCCGCAGATTCCGCCCGGAGCGGCCGCGGCCGGTAAATGAACTGAGTTTCAGCTTCCCTCCCTATCATTGGTGGCGCACCGTCTTTTTCCTCATTCCCGCCATCACCTTGTACACGGTGGTTCTTGGTACGTTGTCGCTCGCCTCGAGCATCGTTGAGCGGCGCGGATATTTCGCCCACTGGTGCGCCCGGACGTGGTCTCGCCTGATTCTTCGCACGACTGGCGTCACCGTTGAGGTGCGCGGTCTCGATCGACTCGAGCCCGGTCGGACGTATGTCTTTGTCGCGAACCACCAGAGCATCTACGACATTCCGATCCTCTTCTGGTCGTTGCCGTTTCAGTTGCGCATCATTGCGAAGGAATCACTGGGCCGGTTTCCGTTTCTGGGATGGCATCTGCGCCGTACGGGCCACATGCTCGTCAACCGGGCCCGGCCGGATCGCGCGATTTTCGCGTGGGCGTCGGCATTGACGTCCAAAGGCTTGTCGCTCATCGTGTTTCCCGAGGGTACCCGCAGCCGCGACGGCCGCGTCGGTCGCTTCAAAGGCGGCAGTTTCCATCTGGCTCTTGAAGCCGGTCTGCCCGTCGTGCCGCTATCGGTCGTAGGAAGCCGCCATGTGATGCTGAAAGGCCGCCTTGCGACGTATCCGGGTCACGTTCGTCTCGTTGTGCATCCGCCGATTCAGACGACCGGCATGGCGGGCGGTGATTCCAAGACGTTCGCAGAACAGGTTCGGCAGGTGATCATGCCGGCCGCACAGGCAGATGTGACGAGAGATGGCGCTCACAGTTGCTCCTGAACTGGAATCGATCGTTAGACCCGGCGTTCTGTGGTTGAGCGACGCGGTCGTGACAGAAGGGGACCCGCGGCTCGACGGGCCGCTCTCGACCGCCGAGGCCGCGGTACGCGCGCATCCCCCTGATGAAGTCCTCGCCGTGCGCACGATGTACAAACATGTAGGACTCGACCCGACCAAGCGACGCCCGTCGTCCGAGGCGCTGCTTCGACGCGTGCGCAAGGGCGACCCATTGCCCCGCATCAATTCGATGGTCGACGTGTGCAATTGGTGTTCGCTGGAATTCCAACTGCCCTACGGGCTATACGACGCGGCGCACATCGACGGGGACGTCGTGCTGCGCCTCGGAGCTGCCGGCGAATCGTATCCCGGCATCCGCAAGGATGACGTGCACGTGGGCGGGCGCATCACGCTCGCAGACCGTCTCGGGCCGTTTGGAAATCCCACGTCAGATTCGGCGCGGACCATGGTCACGACAGCGACAACTCGTGCCCTGGTTGTGGTGTTTGCTCCGTTCGAGCTCGACGAGCGGCGTCTCTCGCACGTCATCGACGTGACGGCGCAGCGGATGAAGGAATTTACGAGCGCCACACGGTCCGGCTAAGGCGAACCCGCCTTCACGCGGACCCTGACGTGCGGATCTCACGTACGACATCGCCCACCACCTTGACGACGGCGTCAGGTGCATCGAGCGGAATCCAGTGTCCCGTGTTGTCGACAAGTACGTGGCGTCCCCGCCCAGATCGATGGGCTAGCGCGGCGTCGGCGCGCATTCGCTCCTCTCCTGCTTGTGCCCCGGTTACTACGACCAGTGGGACATTGCCGTCGAGCTGCTCGTGCTCCGATGCCAACTGGCGCGCACTTTCCGAAATCGACTCGATCTGGCTTCCGAGCGCCTCAAAGAATTTTGGCTGCGTCCACATGTATCGGAGCAGCCGCCGTGTCTCGACTGGCAGCTTCCATACCGGCGCGATGATGTTCTCGTCGCCGCGTCCGAGTCCGCCGCGACTGACGATCCTCACGATGCTCCATGCCGCTCCGATGGCGCCGACGCTCGCGAGCGCCGCAACGGCATTTCCTACTCCGAGCCGTGCAGCGCGTGCGCCGTACTGGCAGAGGCGCGCGCCGCGCGCAATCTGGCTCCGCCGGGCGTCGGACGGCTGCATCCAGTCCTCCGGATGTGCGGGTTCGATGAGCACAAGACCTGCGACGTCGCCCGGATGTCGAATAGCGAGCAGGCGCATCACCAGACCGCCATACGAATGGCCGACGAGCAGCCACGGGGTCGGCACTGACCCACGCCGCAGCAGCGCGTACAGTTCGTCGGCAATGCGACTTGCGGTGCGCGGCAACGGCCCGGCGTCGCTCCAAGCGAAGCCCGCACGGTCATAGACACACGCGCGCGTGATCGCGGCCACGCCCGGCACGACGAGGCTCCAACTCAGCGACGACGCGCCGAGCGCTGCATCGAAAACGACGGCGGGAGTGTCGTGACCCTGACAGTGCAGGTGGAGACTGTAGCCGCCGACATCAATCAGCCGGCCTGGGGCGGCAGGGAACCGTCGAGCTGGAGACCTCTGCTGCACCATGTCGGCAGTATTCCTGCACGTCCGCATCAGTATGAAGTTGCCGAGCTCTTCAATGGTTGTGGTGACCGTTGTTCTCGCCACAACGATCGCGTGCATGAAGCCACATGTCCGTACGACGCTCGACCATTCCACGGATATCGCACAGCTCTGGCAAGAACCTCTCGATCTCGAGCAACGCGACCTTTTTCAAGGCGTTGGCGGGGCCCCACTGGCGCCAAGCCCGAGCACGCCCTTCGAATTCGTCGCAGAAGATCGATCCGGTTACAGCCCCGGTTACGACGTTCGTGACGCCGAGGGTCTCGCCTGGTCCGTCAAACTCGGACGCGAAGCGCAGCCAGAAGTCGCTGTTTCGCGGCTGTTGTGGGCGATTGGCTACCACCAGCCTGCAATCTACTACCTCTCATCATGGACGATGACCGGGGGAACGGGCGGACTCCAGCCGCCGGGTCGCTTTCGGCCCGATCTTTCGACCTGGAAGGTTGTGGGCGACTGGTCGTGGTACGAGAACAACTTCGCCAACACGCGCGCGTTCAAGGGCCTCGTGGTTGCGAACCTGATGATGAACAACTGGGATTGGAAGACGTCGAACAACAAAATATATGAGATTCGCGACCGGGACAGCCGAGAGTCGAGGCGCATCTATGTCGTTCGAGACCTGGGTGCCTCTCTTGGCAAGACCTCGTTCCCCAAACTGCTCGACTGGTTTCCGATGCGCGGCCTCGGTCAAGGGTCGCGCAACGACATCGACGATTTCGAGTCGCAGGGGTTCATAAAGCGGGTCGAAGGCGAGCGCATTGATTTCTACTACCGGGGAATACATCAGAGCGTGCTCGAAACCGTGTCGCGGAGCGACGTCGTGTGGACCTCGCGATTGATGGCTCGACTCTCCGACACGCAGTGGCACGACGCATTTCGCGCAGCGGGATATCCCGACGATCAAGCCCGACGCTTCGTCGCGAAAATCAAAACGAAGGTCGCAGAGGGGCTCAAACTCGGCGAAGTGTAGCGAGCCGCCACGCCAGGGCGGCGCCGGGGTAGCATCGTGGGGTGCACGTAACGGCGATCATTGCGGCCGCCGGCCGCGGAGAGCGCTTCGGGGGCGGGATTCCGAAGCAGCTCTTGACCCTCGGGGGTCGACCCATTCTCCAGCGAAGTGTGGATGCGTTCGTACTTCACGAGCGCATCACCGACCTGATTGTCGCCCTCCCATTCGAGCTCGCCGCCGACACGCCCTCGTATCTTCGCGGACGCTCTAAGCCAATCGAGATCGTTGAAGGCGGAAATCGGCGGCAGGATTCCGTGGCGCGCGCCTTTGCCTGCGTCCCGCCCGCGGCCGACATCGTGGTCGTCCATGACGCCGCCCGGCCGCTCGTCAGCAGTGCGCTCATCGCGCGAACGATCGATGCTGCTGCAGCGCACGGAGCCGCAATTGCCGCGGTAGCCGCGACCGACACTGTGAAGCGGGCGGACGAGCGACGATTCGTGGTGGACACGCTGCCTCGTCACGGCATCTTTCTCGCGCAAACGCCGCAGGCATTTCGCACGAGTGTGTTGCGAGAGGCATTGGCGTCGACGGATGCAGCCGCGGAGGCGACCGACGAAGCATCCCTCATTGAGCGTGCAGGCCACCGCGTACAGCTTGTCGATGGCGACCCTCGGAACCTCAAGATCACAACGGCCGATGACCTTGCAGCGGCCGAAGGTCTTGTTGAGGCCGTGTCAGGACGACGAACGATCGGCGCCTCGGCGCTCCGAATCGGCAACGGATACGACCTTCACCGACTCGTGCCTGGGCGACGACTCGTCCTTGGTGGCGTCACGATCCCGTTCGACAAGGGGCTCGCCGGGCATTCAGACGCCGACGCAGTCTGTCATGCGGTCACTGACGCGATCCTTGGCGCGGCCGGTGCGGGTGATGTTGGTGTTCACTTTCCCGATTCGGACGTTGCGTGGAAGGATGCGGACAGCATCGCGCTGCTCAGGCATGCGGCGCAAGTTGTTGCCGCAGCCGGATATGTCGTCGTGAACGTCGACGTCATCGTGATCGCCGAACGACCGAAGGTGGCGCCCCACGCGGAGGAGATGCGGTCCAACCTCGCACGAGCCATGGGAGTCAAACCCGAACAGGTGAGCGTAAAGGGAAAGACGAACGAGGGCGTTGGCTCGATTGGCGCGGGAGAGTCCATTGCTGTGCACGCGATCGCGTTGATCGCCCGCACCTAGGTTGAAGGTTGCCGTTCGCGGTCGTACGTTTTGCTATCCATTGCATAACCGAGCTCGCGCGGCCCGGTTGGGACCGCGACCGCAAGCCCGTGATAGTAAGCGTCACGGATGCCGACGCTGAGGTTGGCAGTGGTCTTGTCTGTAAACCAGCCTCCGGAAAGCGAAATGTACCCAACCAACGCGTGCTTGGCCTGATTGGCGACATATACGTCCCACGGATCCCACCTATCCCATTGAGCCTCCCACGCGTTGAACGTGAAATTCCCGATTTCAATCGGTTCCAGCCATAAACCCGCAGACGGCCCGCCCAGTTGTCCACTCCACGTCGGACCCGGCCGTTCGTCGTGATGGGCTGTTCGACCATTCAATAGCGCCCAGGCGAGTTCTCCGGCGCGCGCCGCCCACGCGTCCTCCGCGCGCTCGAACCGCCTCAATGTCCAGTCCAACTGGCGATGGGCGAGGGCGGCTTGTAATCCCTCGACGACCTTCGTTTCCTCGAAGCTCGGGCGGCCGAGCGCGACATACCACGCCCACTGTTCCTCGACGAGTTCGTCCGCCGTCAACGACCAGTAGACAATCTCGCGCATCGCCTTGCGAATCTCGTTGTCAGTGCAGACGGCGGCGATGGTGAGCGCAGACGCTCTTCGAATCCGCATTTGACGTCGTACCTGGCAAACAGGTCATGGGGGTACTCATACAACGTCGATTTGCCACAATCACTTGAGAGTTTGCATTCGACGGCGTCCTCGCTCGCTACGACCGACACACATCGTGCGGGACGACCATTTGGCCAGAATCCTGACGTTCGCGCCGCGCCGGCGAGCGAAGGGGAATAGTGGTAACCGGCGCCGTACGGATCCGCCGTGGTGTCGAGGTCGACGGCGGGCAGGGTGATGGGCAGCCTGGCGGATTCCCGCAGAATGGGTTGCCCGCCCATGGTCGGGGGGCGCCAGTCGTGCGTGAAAATCTTGAAGCCGTTTCGAATCTCAGGTGCAAAGAACAGCGTTCTCACGATTCGTGATGTCGCCTTTGCTGGAGTGATGAAAACCTGCCGCTTTGGGATCGAACAGTCAAGGGATAATTACTACTTCGAACGGTGAGGCAACAGTCTTGAGAGTCCGTTTCGCTCCCAGTCCCACGGGGCAGCTCCACGTGGGCAACGTTCGCACCGCGCTCTTCAACTGGCTGCTCGCCCGCGGGTCGGGTGGCGCGTTCATCCTGCGCATCGAGGATACCGACGCCGAGCGGTCCACTCCGGAGTCGGAGCGTGCGATCGTGCAGGATCTGCAATGGATAGGG
>Ga0075420_100006120_pt1 | contig 10629 bp, 9 predicted proteins | sample SoiMetdeltSBSDD4_FD_75296 | JGI IMG/M metagenome (GOLD analysis project Ga0075420, IMG submission 75296) | Bulk soil microbial communities from a Populus tree surrounding site in Tennessee, USA - Soil MetaG P. deltoides SBSDD4 | ecosystem: Environmental > Terrestrial > Soil > Tree plantation... | reverse complement strand
TCGAGGAAGCGCAGCGCGCCCTTGGTGTGCAGGCGGTCGATCAGGTGCTTGATGTCGGGCGCGGGGTACTGCGGGTGCATCAGCCCGGAGACGGAGTATTCCAGCTCGCGGCGGTTGAGGACCACCGTGGTGTTCATCGGAAACAGATCATCCTTGCCGGCGTGGTCGATGTGCAGATGCGTGTGGCAGACGAAGCGCACGTCGCCCATGCGAACGCCATGGCGCGCCAGCTGGTTCTCGATCATGTTCTCGTGGTACTGCAGCCCGCGCATGCCCAGCGTCTCCATGATCTGGTTCGAGCGATAGCCGGTATCGACCACGACCGGATAAGGCCCGCCAAGGATCAGGAACCCCAGCGTCAGCACGCGGCGGGTCCGGCCGCAGTCGCGCCCCAGGACGAGGAAGCTCGACTCCAACTCGATATCCCCGTAGTCGAGGACCTTGATCTCCAATGGCATTCCCGTCCCTCCCGACTGTTGTTCTTGTGGTCATTGCGTTGCGGTTGTCGTCGTAGGGCGGATTAGCGAAGCGTAATCCGCCGTTCGCATCGGGGCATGGCGGATTACGGGCTTCGCCCTCATCCGCCCTACGGACTCCAGCGATAGCAGGTGCGAGACGATCGCGGCGCTGGAGCCCCCATCGGCGAGATTGTCGACGAAGCGCGCGATCGCGATCAGCGCCTCCGTCTGCGGCTTGAAGCCCGGGCCGGCCGCCAGCGGCGTCAGCCAGCTCAGGCGCCAGGCCTGGCGCGACAGTCGCGCGACGGCGTCACGCAAGGCGGTCGGATCACCGCGCTCCAGCCCGTCGGAAACGACAACGACGGCGCCGCCGCGCGCGTAGGCTGAGAAGCGCGGCACGGCGAGGAAGGCCTGCAGCGCGTCGCCGATGCGGGTGCCGCCGTCCCAGTCGCTCACGAGATGTGCGGCGGCGTTGAGAGCCTGCTCCCGGCGCTTGAGACGCAGGGCCCGGGTGACGCGGGTAAGGCGCGTCCCGAAGGTGAAGACCTCTACATCGCGCGCGGCGTGGATCAAGGCATGCGCGAGTCGCATGTTCTCCTCGGTGCGCGCCTTCATCGAACCGGATACATCGATCAGCAGGAGCATCTTGCGCGGCCGCGGGCGCCGTTTCAGGCGCACGAGGCGCAGCATCTCACCGTCGTAGCGGACGGTATCGCGCAAGGTGCGGCGCATGTCCGCAAACGGGCCGCGGCGGGCGCGCATGCGCCGATGCCCGCGCCGCCTCGGCAGGCGCCGGCGCGCCTCGCGCCGAAGGCCGCGCAACGCACTGCTCTCCGACAGGCTTGCGAAGCGGCGCTCGACCAGCGCTTCAGCTCGCGCGGCAGCAAGCCCGGACTCGTTGGCTTCGTCCGCCAGCAGCGGCTCCTCGTCGCCGCGCCCTTCCTCCTGGAGGCGCACGATCTCCTCGTCCTCGCCCTCCCCCTCATACTCAAGCGCCTCGCGCCCATGGAAGTGCAGGTCGAACAGCCGGTCGTAGGTCGCGCGCCGCTCGGGTGGGGGCGCGAGGGTGGCCAGCCCAGCCTGCCGGATGCTTTCGAGGCTGCGTGGCCCGAGCAGCGCGATGGCCGCAAGGAACGCGGCGGTCTGCTCCGGCGCGACTGCGAACCCGTTGGTCCGCAGCAGGCCGGCAAAGGAGACGAACGTGCGCGCGGCATGGGGGAGTTGCGGCTCGGTGCTCATGCGGTGGCCTCGGCCAGCAGGGCGTCGAGGCGTGGCGAGATGAAATTCAGGTCCTCCTCGTCCTTGAGCGCGACGCCGATGGATCGCCTGAAGGCCTCCGGCCAGCGCGCACCGCCCCTATTGAGGAGGGTCGCGGCCTCGGCCCAGTCCACCGCCTCGGCGATGCCGGGCGCCTTGCTGAGCGGCTCGCGTCTCAGCCTGCCCACGGCCGCGACGACGGCGCGCGCCGTAGCCTCGGCGACGCTGGAGGCGCGCATCATGACGATGCGTGCCTCGCGCTCCGGCGTTGGATAGTCGATCCAGTGATAGACGCAGCGGCGGCGCAGCGCCTCGTGCAGGTCGCGTGTCCGGTTCGAGGTGAGCACGACGACGGGACGCTCGGCGGCGCGGACCGTGCCGCGCTCGGGGATGGAGATCTGGAAGTCGGAGAGAAACTCGAGCAGGAAGGCCTCGAACTCCTGGTCGGCGCGGTCGATCTCGTCGATCAGCAGCACGGTGGAGTCGGGCGCGCGCAGCACCGCCAGCATCGGTCGCTCGACCAGGAACGTCTCGCCGTAGATGTCGATGGCCGCGTCGCCGCCCTGGCGGATGGCCAGCATCTGGCGCGGATAGTTCCACTCGTAGAGCGCCGCCGCCGCGTCGATGCCCTCGTAGCACTGCAGCCGGATCAGCCGGCGCGCGAGCACGGCCGCGATGGCCTTCGCCGCCTCGGTCTTGCCGACACCTGGCGCGCCCTCCAGCAGCAGCGGCTTGCCGAGCGCGAGCGCGAGATATGCGGCGGTCGCCAACCCCTCGTCGGCAAGGTAGTAGGCTGCGCGCAGCGCCTTCTCCAGCGCCTCCGGGCTGTCGATGCCGACGATGCTGCTGCGAGGCGCCATGGTCAGTACACCCACCTGGCTCCCTCTCCCCGCTCTCGCGGAGAGAGGGTTGGGGTGAGGGGCAGCCAAGGGTGCGGCCCTGTCCACGCGCTGCCTCGCGGGGCCTGTCGAGCGCGGATCGAAGGCTCCCCGTGGATGGGTGGTCGCTTGGTGCTGCCCCTCACCCTAGCCCTCTCCCCGCAAGCGGGGAGAGGGGATCCGGGCGGCGCTTGTGGGGAGCGAACCATCGACCTCACCACCGCGGCTGAGGACGGGCGCCGCCCTGGGCATGAAGGGCGCGCAGCACCTTCTCCGGCGTGATCGGCAGCTCGTCGATGCGCACGCCGACGGCGTTGAAGATGGCGTTGGCGATGGCGGGCAGCACCGGGTTGGCGCACATCTCGCCGGGCCCCTTGGCGCCGAACGGGCCGTCGGGGGCGGGGCGCTCCAGCACCGCGATGTCGTGCGGGCAGATGTCGCCGGGGCCGGGCATCAGGTACTCGACGAAGTCGCGCGGGCCGTGGCGCGGATCGGGATAGTGGGGCTCGGTGGTCTCATAGAGGGCGTGGCTCACCCCCATCCAGGCGCCGCCGACGAGCTGCTGCTCGACCAGGCGCGGGTTGAGCGCGCGGCCCAGCTCGTAGGCGCTGTCCATGCGCACCATCGCCACCTCGCCGGTCTCGTCGTCCACCTCCACCTCGGCCACCAGGCAGGCATGGGCGTAGCAGGTGGCGGGCGACATCTCTCCCGTCTCCGGATCGACGTTGGAGAGGGGCACCAGGAAGATGCCGCGTCCGGAGATGGTCTTGCCCTGCTTGAACTGGGCGGCGATGGCGACGTCCTTGGTGGAGATGGAGCGGTGTGGCGCACCCTTGACGTGGATGTTGCCGCGCCCATCGGTCTCCAGGTCGGTCGCGTTGACCTCCAGCTCCTCCGCCGCCGCCTCCATCATGACCCCGCGCGCCTCTCTGGCCGCGGCCATCACGGCGTTGCCGACGCGGTGCGTGCCGCGCGAGGCGAACGATCCCATGCAGTGCGGCCCGGTGTCGGAATCGGCGGTGTCCACATAGACATCCTCGACCGGCACGCCGAGCGTCTCCGCGCAGATCTGGCGCGTGACCGACTTCATGCCCTGGCCCAGGTCGATGGAGGACAGCGCCACGGTGAACTTGCCGCTGGGGTTGGAGTGCACCAGCGCCTGGCTCGGATCGCCACCGAGGTTCATGCCAATGGGGTAGTTGATCGACGCCATGCCGCGTCCGCGATGCCTGGCCATGTCAACGCCTCCTGGTGCCGAACACGGAGGAGAACCGTGTCGCCCCATGCGCGGGTGCCGGCCGCGGTGCCGCAGGTGAAGGCGCCGATGGAGGCGATGGCGGTGGCGGCTCGCGGGGTGGCTCACGATTGGACGCAGCCAGTCCGCGGTCGTACGTCGTCCGCTGCGGTGCCGGAGCGGCCGGCCGCGCGCCGGGCTCGCCAGGCGTCGACGGAATAGCGGCGCGGGCGCCGCCGCCGTCCTTGCGCGACGACATGCGCTTGTACTCGTCGCGGATCGGCCACTTGGCCTTCTCGGCCGCGACCTGGACGCACTCGATGAGGGCGGTGTTCTTGGCCTCGCGCCGGTGCGCCTTCATGTCGCCGTCGCGGTAGGCGTTGAGGATGCGGAATTCCATCGGGTTCATGCCGACGAGATGCGCGAGCTTGTCCATCTGGCACTCGATGGCGAAGTCCATGCCCGTCACGCCGAAGCCGCGCATGGCGGTGGCCGGGGTGCGGTTGGTGAACACGCAGTAGATGTCACTGTGGACGTTGGGGATGGTGTATGGCCCCGGCACGTGCGCGGTGCATTTCACCACGGCATAGCTGGACAGCCGCGTGTAGGCTCCGCTGTCGAAGTAGGCACGCACCTTGCGCGCCACGATGCGGCCGTCGCGCATGACGCCGTCCTTGAGGTAGATGCGTTCCGCGCCGCGCGGCGGGCCGTACTGCATCTCCTCCTCGCGCCCGAGCACGTAGCGCACGGGACGGCCCGTCAGCATCGCGCCCAGGATCGCGAGCGGCTCGGTGATGGTATCGACCTTGCCGCCGAAGCCGCCGCCGACCGTGCCGCCGATGAAATGGAAGGTGTTGGAGGGCACATCCAGGATCTTGGCACAAGTATCGAGTGAGAAGAACAGCGCCTGGGTCGAGGTGTAGACGACGTAGCGCCCGTTGGTGTCTGGCGCGGCGATCGAGCCGTTGGTCTCGGTCGGCGCATGCTCGATTGGCGACATCTGGTAGCGCTGCTCCAGGATGTGGTCGGCCTGGGCGAACGCCCGTTCGACATCGCCGAAGCGGAGCTTCTGGTGGTCGTAGTGGTCGTGATAGATGAAGGCGTTCTTCGGATAGGTCTCGTTGACGACGGGCGCGCCGGGTTTCAGCGCTTCCTCGACGTCGAGGACGGCGGGCAGCGGCTCGTAGTCGATGCGCACCTTGGCCATGGCCTCGTAGGCCTCGCGCGGGCTGTCCGCCACCACGGCGACGATCGGCTCGCCCTTGTAGCGCACCTTGTCCACGGCCAGCGACGGCTCGTCGTCCTTACCGAAGTTGATCAGGCTCATCAGCGTGTTGAGGTTGCGCGGTACGTCGGCGCCGCGGATGACGCGGCGCACGCCGGGCGAGCGCTCGGCCTCTGCGGTATCGACGCGGCGCAGGCGGGCGTGTGGATGCGTGCTGCGCACCACCTTCAGGTGCAGCGTCCCCTGCAGCTTGTGGTCGTCGAAGTAGGTCGACGTGCCCGTGACATGCCCCAGCATGTCCTGGCGCTGCGTGCCCTTGCCGATCTCCTTGAGATCGTCGTCGCGCTCGTCGGCGAAGATGTCCTTGCGCAGCTCCAGCATGGCTGTGTCCTCTACGCGCTGGTGCGTCCGTTTGATGGTTTGGCCGACGCGGCGGCGAGCACGGCATTGATGATGGGCTCGTAGCCGGTGCAGCGGCAGATGTTGCCCGAGATCGCCTCCACCACCTCCTCGCGGGAGGGGGACGGATTGCGGTCGAGCAGCGCCTTTGCCGCCATCAGCATGCCCGGCGTGCAGTAGCCGCACTGGGCGGCAAAATGCTCCGCGAACGAGCGCTGCAGGGGATGCAGGCTCGCACCCTGCTTCATGCCGTCCAGGGTCTCGACGGAGCGGCCAGCGACCGTCTCGGCCAGCGTCAGGCAGGAAAGATACAGCTCGCCGTCGATCAGCACGCTGCAGGTGCCGCAGCCGCCCTGGCCACAGCCGAACTTGGGCGTCATATCACCGATCAGCTCGCGCAGCGCCACCAGCAGGCTGGTGCCGCCGTCGACGAAGATCGCCACCTCGCGGCCGTTGTGTCGAAACTGCAGGGCGGTCTTGGGCATGGGTGTCCTAACAGCAGTCGGGCGTCGGGCGCCGGCAGTCGTAAGACGCGCCAACCGGATCCCCTCTCCCCGCTTGCGGGGAGAGGGCTAGGGTTAGGGGCGGCACCAAGGGAGACGTCTCCACGCGGAACCTCGAAATCGCGCACGGGCTTCGGGCAGGGTCGTTGGTGGGTTGGAGCCCTTTGCTGCCCCTCACCCCAACCCTCTCCCCGTCGCCCCCGCGACCATTGTGGCGCGGTCGCCCCTGTGGATGGCCCGGGGGCGGCGGGGAGAGGGAGTCCGCGTGCCACATGATCCGCTCCTACTCCTGTCCCGACAGCAGGCGGCGCAGGTGCACGCCGACGATCTCGCGCCGGTACCAGGCGCTCGCCAGCGCATTGTCTGACGGCGAGGCGCCTTCCGCGGCTGCTTCTGCCGCGGCGTTGATGGTCGTGGTATCGAGCGCGCGTCCGTCGAGCGCCCGCTCTGCGGCCCGTGCGCGGACCGGTGTCGGGGCCATCGAGCCGAGGGCGATGCGGGCGCCGCTGATATGTCCGCCGCTCAGCGGCAGATGGGCGGCCAGCGTGATCACCGCGCCGCCCTTGGGCTTGATACGGGCGATCTTGCGGTAGCGGAAAGCGTCCGCGCTCGCGGGCTTCTGACACGAGACGGAGAGCACGAGCGTGCCGGACTGGCGGTCGCGCGATTGCAGGAATTCCTCGATCGGCAGGTCGCGTGCGCCGATGCCGCCTTGCACCGCAACGGTGGCGTCGAGAGCCAGCAGGGCCACGGTGAAATCGCCGTAGGGGGTGGGCGCGAACAGATTGCCGCCCACGGTCCCCATGTTGCGCACGGCCGGCCCGCCGATAGAACGCGCAGGAGCGTGCAGGAACGCGAGGTCACGCTCGGCCAGGATGCGCGCGAAGGTGACCCCGGCGCCGAGGGTGACGCGCGATCCCGTCGCGTCGATGCGCGTAAGCGCGGCGTCATGCGCGCGCACGATGGTCGAAATGGAGACATCGCCTTCATTCAGCGCCCGCATCACCAGCGTGCCGCCGCCGAGATAGCGCGCGCCGCGATCCGACGACAGGGCCGCCGCCGCCTCGCCGACACTGGGGAATGTCCGCACCGTTACCGGCATGGCCTCGCCTCCGCACTCATGCCGCCTCCCTCAGATGCCGGCGTACCGCATCGAACCCGGCCTGGTAGATCTCCTCCGACACCATTCGCGTGACACGCTCCCCGTCCTCGGGCTTCGTGGTGAAGCGCGACTCCCAGTGCCAGAAGGTGCGGTCGCCGTCGGTCACGGGAAGCAGCCGGACATGGGCCACGTAGTTGAACATCGGGATCGGCGTATCGAGCAGGCAGTAGGTGAAGGTCTGCTCCAGGTCCGACAGCGCGAGCAGCTGCTCCCGCAGCTCCGCCCCATCCTTCAGCCTGAAGCGCCGCACGCAACCTATTCTGTCGGCGGGGTGCGCACGCTCGATGGTGCTGGTCGATATGGCGGGATGCCAGCGGTCGTGACCGTTGAAATCGCGCAGCACATCCCAGACGACGCCGGTGGGCGCATCGAGGATCGTGCTCTTGACGATGTGTGGCACCGTCAGCCTCCGAACGCGCGTTTCAGCGCATCGAAGCCGCTCTGGAACACGCCGGTGCCGATGCTGGCGACGAGTTCCGCCTCGCGCTCGGGCGGGCAGTCGAACTCCGCGGTCCACTCCAGAAAGGTCTTGTCCCCGTCGGTGACCGGGGTCAGGCGCAGGGTGGCGACATAATTCTCGACACCCATGGGAGACTCCAGGATGGAGTAGGTGCAGAACATGTCGTAGTCGGAAAGACCCAGCAGCTTCTCGCGGATGCGGTCGCCGTTGCGCAGGCGGAAGTCGCGCACGCAGCCGACCTTGTCGGCCGGCTCGCCCCCCTCGATCCGGCTCTCGGCAATGGCTGGATGCCAGTTGGGCAGGCCGTTGAAATCGCGCACGCGCGCCCAGACCCGGTCGTTGCGGGCATTGACGACGGTGGAGACGTACACACGGGCCATCGCTTCAGCCTCAGCTAACCCTTCTTGCCTGATCCGCCCTCTGCGGGCGTCTCGTTGTCGCTGGAACCCCCAGTAGAGCCGGCCGGAGGCGGCTTTGGCTTCGCATCGCCGCTACTCTTCCGCATGGAGTCCTTGATGCCCTGCATGTCGCGCGCCTCGCGGATCAGGCCTGGCATCTTGGCGAGGCTGCCACCCTCCACCCCGAGGTCGGACAGGATCGAGTCGATCAGCGGCGCCTGCACGCGGTAACGAAGCGCCGAGTCGATGACCTCGTCGGTGGCGCTGCGGCCCGAGCCGCCGCCATTGCCGTTGCCATGGTCGCTGCCGTTGAGTCCGCCCACCTGCAGGATGCGGATGCCCTCGATCTTCTCCATCGGCTTGACGCTCTCGCGCACGATGCCCTCGATGCGGTCGAGCAGCTTGCGCCGGAACAGCGAGTAGCGCGCCTCGTCGGTGAGCACGTTCTCGGCCTCGTTGAGCAGCCGCTGCGCCTCGGCCTCTACGGCCGCGCGCACGCGCTCGGCCTCGGCGGCGATCCGCGTCTCCTCGGCCTGCTTCTCGGCCAGCAGCACCTCCACGGTCTTGCGGCGCCGCGCGATCTCGCTCTCGCGCGCGGTGACGACGCGCTCCGCCGCCTCGGTCGCGCTTATCCGCGCCTCCTCGGCCGCCGCTCTGGCAGCGGACTCCTCCAGCGACTTCTGATAGATCGCGATCGCCTTCTCCAGCGTCGCGGTCTCCACCTCCTTCTCGCGGTGCACCTCCAGCTTGCGCAGGTCGCGCTCGCGGCCGATGCGCGCCTCGTCGAGACCGCGGTCGGAGGCGATGCGGGCACGCTCCACCTCCTCGCGTGCAGCGATCTCGGCCTCCTGCAGCGATTGGGTCCGGGCGACCTCGATCAGCTCGATGGCGCGCCGGCGCTCCAGCCTTGCCGCATCCAGCGCCTGCTCGCGATAGATGTCGGTGGCTTCGATCTCCTTGCGCGCCGTGATCTCGACCTGCCGGACCTGCCGGTCGGCATCAATCCGCTCCGACTTCTTGCTGGCGAGCGCGATGACGCGCTCCTCGTCGGCAAGCTCGATCGCCCGCTTCTGCTCGATGTTGAGCACCTCGCGCGTCTTGGACGAGGCGATGCGCTCCGATTCCAGCGCCAGCTCCACCCCGATGCGGCGCCGCTCGATAGCGTCGCGGCGCGCCAGGTCTGCCGCCTCGATGGCCTCGGTGCGCTCGATCTCCAGCGCCCTGGTCTCCCGCTCGGCACGGATGCGTTCGGCCGCGACCAGCTTCTCCTGGGCGATGCGCGCCGCCTCGATCGCCTCCCGCGACGCGATATCGGCCTTCTCGATGGCACGGTTGCGCGCGATCTCCAGGGCGCGAACGCGCTCCTCCTGGGCGATACGCGAGCTTTCCGTGGCTTCCCGGGCGCTGATGCCGGCGATCTCCAGGGCCTGGTTGCGCTCGATCTCCAGCCGGCGCGTGTTGTGCTCGGCGCCGATGCGCTCGGCCGCCAGGGTGCGCTCGCGCGCGATCCGGGCCGCCTCGACCGCACGCTGGGCGTCGATCTCCGCCTCCTGGATGGCGCGCACCTGCGCAATCTCCAGGGCGCGCGTGCGCTCGTCGGAGGCGATGCGCTCGACGTTGACGGTCATGGTCTGGGCGATGCGGGCCTTCTCGGTGGCCTCCTTTGCCGCGATCTCGGCCTCCTCCACCGTCCGCGTGCGCTCGATCTCGCGCCGGCGCGTCTCCTCCTCGTTGGCGATGCGCGCGTCGGTGACAGCGCGGTCCTGCTGGATGCGCGCCTTCTCGACCGCCTCCCGAGCCGCGATCTCCGACTCCTCGATCGCCCGCATGCGCTCGATGTCGCGCTGGCGCACCTCGCGTTCCGAGGCGATGCGCGTGGTGTCGACCGAGCGCTGGTTGGCAATGCGGGCCTTCTCTATCTCCTCGCGCGCCAGCAGCTCCTTCTCCTCGATCGCCCGCGTGCGCTCGATCTCCTTCTGTCGGGTCTCGCGCTCCGACGCAATGCGCGCCTCGGCGATGGCCAGCTCGTTGGCGATGCGCGCCTTCTCGATCGCCTCGCGTGCCGTGATCTGTGCCTGCTCGGCCTCGGTCTCGCGCAGCGCGCGCTCGCGCGCCACCTCGGCGCGCTGCAGGGCGCGGCGCATCTCGATGTCGCGCTCCTGCTCCAGGCGCGCGGTCTCGCTCTCGCGCTCGATCTCAAGCGCCTGCCGCTCCGCTTCCAGGTTGCGGGAGCGGATCTTGATCATGGAGTCCTGCTCGATGTCGTTGCGCAGCTTGCGCTTGGCCTCGATGTCCTCCATCAGCCGCGTCAGGCCCTCGGCATCGAACCGGTTCGACGGATTGAAGAACTCCAGGTCGGTCTGGTCGAGGTCGGTGATCGCCACCGATTCCAGCTCCAGGCCGTTCTGCGCCAGCGCCTCGGCCGCAGCGGCCTTGACCCGCGCGACGTACTCCCCGCGCTGCTCGTGCATCTGCTCCATGGTCATCTCTGCCGCAACAGAGCGGATGGCGGAGACGAACTTGCCGGACAGGAGGGCGTGCAGCTGCTGTGGCTCCATGGTGCGGCGCCCGAGCGTGGCTGCCGCGATCGAGACGGCCTCGCGCGTCGGCTGCACGCGGACATAGAAGTCGGCCTCGATATCGACGCGCATGAGG
>Ga0075420_100006119_pt1 | contig 10629 bp, 7 predicted proteins | sample SoiMetdeltSBSDD4_FD_75296 | JGI IMG/M metagenome (GOLD analysis project Ga0075420, IMG submission 75296) | Bulk soil microbial communities from a Populus tree surrounding site in Tennessee, USA - Soil MetaG P. deltoides SBSDD4 | ecosystem: Environmental > Terrestrial > Soil > Tree plantation... | reverse complement strand
GGCAGCCACAAGATCAACAACTGCCTCGGCCAGATCCTGCTCGCCCGCCGCATGGGCAAGACCCGCATCATCGCCGAGACCGGGGCCGGGCAGCACGGCGTGGCGGTGGCGACCGTGTGCGCCCGCTTCGGCCTGCCGTGCGAGATCTTCATGGGCGCCGTCGACGTCGAGCGGCAGAAGCCCAACGTGTTCCGCATGAAGCTGCTGGGCGCCAAGGTGAACGCCGTCACGTCAGGGGCGCAGACGCTGAAGGACGCCATGAACGAGGCGCTGCGCGACTGGGTCACCAACGTGCACGACACCTACTACATCATCGGCACCGCGGCCGGCCCGCATCCCTATCCCGAGATGGTGCGCAACTTCCAGTCGGTGATCGGCAACGAGGTGCGCGCCCAGATGCAGGAGGCCGAGGGGCGGTCGCCCGACACGCTGGTGGCCTGCATCGGCGGCGGCTCCAACGCCATCGGCCTGTTCCACCCGTTCCTCGACGACGAGAAGGTGGCAATCTACGGCGTGGAGGCCGGCGGCAAGGGGCTCGACGTGGACAACGGCCACTGTGCCTCCATGACCGGCGGCAAGCCCGGCGTGCTGCACGGCAACCGCACGTATCTGTTGCAGAACACCGACGGCCAGATCCTGGAAGGGCACTCGATCTCGGCGGGGCTCGACTATCCCGGAGTGGGGCCCGAGCATTCCTGGCTCAAGGAGTCAGGCCGCGTCACCTACGTGGCCATCACCGACCAGGAGGCGCTGGACGCCTTCCAGCTGTGCACGAGGCTGGAGGGCATCATCCCGGCACTGGAACCATCGCACGCGCTGGCGTTCGTCAAGAAGCTGGCGCCGACACTGCCGAAGGACAATCTGCTGGTGATGAACATGTGTGGCCGCGGCGACAAGGACATTTTCGCTGTGGCGGGGCATCTGGGGATGGAGATGTAGGAGGGAATAGGGAGAAGGGAGTAGGGAATAGGGAATGGGGCGGCGCGTGCTCCCCTACTCCCTACTCCCTACTCCCTACTCCCCTCTACCATGACGCAACCATCACGCATCGACCGCCGCTTCGCGGCACTGAGGGCCGAGGGCCGCAAAGGCCTGGTGACATTTGTCACCGCCGGCGATCCCGACTACGAGACGGCGCGCGAGATCCTGCTCGGCCTGCCCGGGGCTGGAGCGGACGTGATCGAGCTCGGCATGCCGTTCTCCGACCCGATGGCCGACGGGCCGGCCGTGCAGGCCTCCTCGCTGCGGGCGCTGAAGGCCGGGCAGACCATGCGGCGCACCCTGGAGCTGGTGCGTGCCTTCCGTGCCAAGGACCAGGACACGCCGATCGTCCTCTTCGGCTACTACAACCCGATCTACATCTACCCCGCGGAGCGGTTCCTGGACGATGCTGTGGCTGCCGGGGCCGACGGCCTGCTCGTGGTAGACGTGCCGCCGGAAGCGGATGCCGAGCTGTGCCTGCCGGCTAGGGCGCGCGGCCTCAACTTCATCCGGCTGGCCACGCCCACCACCGACGAGAGACGCCTGCCGGCCGTGCTCGCCAACACCTCGGGGTTTCTCTACTACGTCTCGATCACGGGCATCACCGGGGCCGCCGCGCCCGAGGTGAAGGGCGTTCATTCGCACGTGGCGCGAATCAAAAAATCGACGCAGCTTCCGGTAGCAGTGGGATTCGGCATCAAAACCCCGGCCCAGGCCAAGGAGATAGCTGCCGTTGCGGATGCCGTCGTGGTCGGCTCGGCACTGGTGGAGACAATTCGTAACAGCCTAGGGCAAAAGGGGGAATCGACTGGAAATACGGTCCCTGCGGTCTTAAATCTGGTGCAGGGTTTGTCCGGCGCGTTGCGGTCCGGGTAACACTTGGGCAAATGGGTTGCCCCCCAAGGGTTGGGGCAGGTCCCAAGGCGCCGCCCCCGAGGTCGCTGTGCTGTGACCGGCGTCCCGTGATCGGCATCCCGTGATCGTTAAGGAGCGTTCGGAGTGAACTGGATCAGCAACTACGTCCGCCCGAAGATCCGCAGCCTGCTGCCGTCCTCGAAGCACCAGATCCCGGAGAACGCCTGGGTCCGGTGCCCCGAGTCGGGGCAGATGGTGCACCACAAGGATCTGGAGGCCAACCAGTTCGTCTTCCCGGGCTCCAACTACCACGTGCGCATGAGCGCACAGCAGCGTTTCCAGCTTTTCTTCGACGGCGGCGAGTACACCAGGGTGCCCGTGCCGGAGGTGGCGCAGGACCCCCTGAAGTTCCGCGACGGGCGCAGGTACACCGAGCGGCTCAAGACCGCCAAGGCGGCCACCGAGCTCGACGACGCGGTGCTGGTGGGCGAGGGCCTGCTGGAAGGCCTGCCGGTGCTGGCCGCGGCCCAGGACTTCCGCTTCATGGGCGGCTCGCTGGGCATGGCAGCCGGCGAGGCCGTCGTCACTGGGCTGTTGCGCGCGACCGACAAGCGCGTGCCGTTCGTGCTGTTCGCTGCCTCGGGCGGGGCACGCATGCAGGAGGGTATCCTCTCCCTCATGCAGATGCCGCGCACCACCATCGCCGTGCAGCGGCTCAGGGACGCGCGCCAGCCCTACATCGTCGTCCTCACAGACCCGACGACCGGCGGCGTCACCGCCTCCTACGCCATGCTGGGCGACATCCATATCGCCGAGCCCGGCGCGCTCATCTGCTTCGCCGGTCCGCGCGTGATTCAGCAGACCATCCGCGAGCAGCTGCCGGAGGGTTTCCAGCGCGCCGAGTACCTGCTGGAGCATGGCATGATCGACATGGTCGTGCACCGGCACAATCTGCGCTCGACGCTCGCCAGGCTGTGTCGCCTGATGTCGGCCGGCACCGCTACCGCCAGGGCTGGCGCTGCGGCAGGCGAACGGGGCGGGCACGGTGGTCATCATAACGGCAGCGCCGTGGACGGCCGTACCATCGAGACCCTGGCCCGCGCCTCCGATGTGATCGACGCCGAGCCGGTCGATGACACCCAGCGCGTCGAGATGCGCCAGTCCGACAAGCGCGACGGCGACGGCAAGACCCGCCCCACCCCGCGCGATTCGATTCACAGCTGAACCTGAGCCACCCGTCATCCCGGAAACCGAGCCCCGCAGGGGGAGGTTATCGGGGACCTTGTGAGGACGAGCCGAAACTCACGAGATCCCGGCTCGGAGCGTCGCTCGCCTGCGGCTCGCATCGCTCCGGCCGGGATGACGCGTGAGTTCGTGCTAGGATAAGCCCATGCGCACGAGCGACGAGCTGCTTGCCGAGCTGAAGGGGCTGCATCCGCTCCTGATCGACCTGTCGCTGGGCCGCATCGAGGCGCTGCTGGCCAAGCTCGGGCATCCCGAGCGCCGGCTGCCGCCGGTGATCCACGTCGCCGGCACCAACGGCAAGGGCTCGGTGACCGCCTTCCTCAAGGCGATGCTGGAGGCGGCGGGGCTGCGCGTGCACGTCTACACCTCGCCGCATCTCGTCCGCTTCCATGAGCGCATCGCGCTCGCCAGCGCCGATCGCCGGTCGCGCCCGATCGGCGAGAGGGAGCTGGTGGAGCGGCTCACCGAGGTGGAGCGCATCAATGCCGGCGAGCCGGTCACGTTCTTCGAGATCACCACGGCGGCGGCCTTCCTGGCGTTCGCCGAGAACCCCGCAGATGCCGTGATCCTGGAGGTGGGCCTCGGTGGGCGGCTCGACGCCACCAACGTGGTCGCGCGGCCGGCGCTCGGCGTCATCACGCCGATTGCGCTCGACCATGCCGACAAGCTGGGCGCCACCGTTGCCGAGATCGCGCGCGAGAAGGCCGGCATCCTCAAGACGGGCGCTGCCGCGGTCGTGTCGATGCAGCTGCCCGAGGCGCTCGACGCCATCAGGGCGAGGGCGCGCGAGGTGGTGGCGCCGCTGTCGGTGTGGGGCGAGGACTTCGAGGCGTTCGAGCAGAACGGCCGGCTGGTGTTTCAGAGCCCCGAGCGGCTGCTCGACCTGCCGCTGCCGGCCCTGATCGGCCAGCACCAGATCGGCAATGCCGGCACCGCCGTGGCCGCAGCGCTGCGCCTCAAATGGCTCGGGCTCACGGTGGACGGCATCGAGGAGGGCCTGCGGCAGGTGCGCTGGCCGGCGCGCATGCAGCGGCTGGACGACGGGCCGCTGGCGCGACTGCTGCGGCCAGGCTCGGAGCTATGGCTCGACGGCGGGCACAACGCCGCCGGCGGCCAGGCCGTCGCCCAGACGCTGGCCGAGCTGGAGGAGCGGGCGCCCAAGGAGGTCAGCCTGGTCGCCGGTATGATGCGCAACAAGGACGCCGGCCGCTTCCTGGAGCATTTCCGCGGGCTCGCGCGCCGGGTCGTGACGGTGCCTATTCCGGCGGGCCCGGAGGCCGCCTACGCACCCGACGAGCTGGCCACCGTCGCCGCCACCGTCGGCTTCGACGCCGTGCCTGCGGCGGATGTGGAGACCGCCCTGCGCAGTCTGCAGGGACCCGACGCGGGGCCGCAGCGCATCCTGATCTGCGGCTCTCTCTACCTGGCAGGGCAGGTGCTGGCCCTGCAGGAGGGCGTGCAGGCGCAGGCGAATTGACGGGAAGCTGCGGATTCCCTCTCCCCGCTTGCGGGGAGAGGGCCAGGGTGAGGGGTAGCAATAGACGCCGACGTCGGAGCGTGTGGCTGCCCCCTCACCCCGGCTTCTCGTCTACTCCCGCTTCAGTATCCCATCGACGAGCCGGCTGGCCCAGCCGGCGGCGCGGAACTCGCGCTTGAGCGCGACGGGGTCGTAGACGGTGTCGACCCATTCCAGGAACGGCATTGGCCGGTGTTTGTTGTCCTCCAGGTACTTCTCGAAGAAGCGGTCGAGGATGCCGGTGTCGGCCTGCCGGAAGTGCCCGTAGCGCAGCGACAGCTCCTTTTTCGCCTTCTCGAGCGGCACGCCTTCCTGGAAGAACCGGTATAAGGCGCTCATGAGCCCGACGCGATCGGCGCCCGACTTGCAATGCATGAGCATGGGGTACTCGATCTGCGCGAACAGCTCGCGCGCCGCCTTGATCTCCTCGCGCGTCGGCGCCGCCCGCGAGCGGACCTGGAAGTCGATCAGCTTGATGCCCTTGCGGGCGCAGACCGCCTGCTCCAACCAGTAGGCCCCGCACAGGCGCTCCCCGCGCAAATTGACGATGGTCTTGAGGCCGCGGCGCTTCAGGGCACGGATTTGATGCGGCGCCGGCTGCGCCGAACGCCAGGCGCGGTCGCCCAGGCGGTGCCGGTTGACATAGAGCATGCGGAAGATCCCGTGGTCGATCAACAGCATGTCGAAGTACCAGAACAGCGGGCCGAACCTGCGCCGTACCCAGTCCGGCGTCCGCGCGATCGCTGCCTCGCGCCATCCGTATGTGACACGCTTGACCTTGCGCCACAGCCGGCGCCAGTCGACGCGGCGAGGCGGTGCAGGAGGGGGTGCAGAGCTCGCTGCCGCCGGCGCGTCGGGGCCGGCGCTGCCCGTGCCGGGGAGCGGCGCGCCGGCGCCCGTGTCAGCCCCGGGGCCGATCTCGGTCCCGGATGAGGCTTGCCCGGTTCGGTCGGGATGCCGGCTCAAGGTCTTCACCGTCTTCAAGGTCACCGCGTGCTGGTAAGGGAGATCATTGACGCGGCGGCCGTTTGGCGCCATTGCCCGATCCGACCGCCGCGGACGAGGGTAGGGCGTCGCAGGCCTCCCGCAGACTCTCGTTCACCGATCGATGCGCCACCACGAGCAATCCTCCGTCATGCAGCCTACCTCAAAACTGCCCGCCGTCGGTGGCCCGCCAAGCGAATCGATGGGGATCGAGCGGCCCGTGGCGGTCCTGCTGGCTGCGATCCTGGGACTGGGGCTCTTACGGGCGGGCCTGGCGGCCATGATTGGTCTCACCGAGGATGAAGCCTACTACCGCTTGTGGGCGCTGGCGCCGGCTATGGGCTATCTCGACCATCCACCCATGGTTGGCTGGATGATCGCGCTCGGACGCTGGGTCGGTGGCGATACCCCTTTCGGCATTCGTTTCCCGGCGATCCTGGTCTCCCTCCTAGGCCCCCTCCTTCTATGGCGAACGGCGTTCATCCTGTTCGGTCCAATTGCCGCACGGCGCGCCGTCTGGATCGCGCTGGCCATGCCGCTGCTGGCCGTCGGCGGCGTGATCATCACGCCGGATACCCCCTCCGTCCTATTCTGGGGCCTTGCCGGCTGGGCCCTGGCGGAGCTCCATACCTCGCGTAACGCCAACTGGTGGCTGGTCGTGGGCGCATTTGCCGGCCTGGGCCTCGCGTCCAAGTATTCCAACCTCTTTGTGGGTGCAAGCATCCTGCTGTGGCTCTCCCTGTCCCGCGCCAACCGGGCGTGGCTCCGCTGCTGGCAGCTCTGGGCCGGCGGTCTCATCGCGGCCCTCGTGGCGCTGCCCGTCCTGTGGTGGAACTACCAGCACGACTGGGCGTCGTTCGCCAAGCAATTCGGCCGCGTGGGTCAGGGCCAGGGCCTGACGGTGGCCTACCTGGGAGAGCTGATCGGCGGATCGATCGGCCTGATGAGCCCCGTTGTGGCCGTCCTCGCGGTGCTCGGCCTCAGGAAGGCCACGCGCTCGGCCGTTGCGGGCGACCCGCCAGCCCAGCTGCTGGTCGCGGGCGTGCTGCCGTTTCTCGCCTACCTTCTGTTTCATTCGCTGCATGATCGCGTGCAGGCGAACTGGATGGCCCCGCTCTATCCTTCGTTTGCGATCTGCGCCGCGCTCGCCCTGGGTGCCATCGAGACCGCGCCGCGACCGGGCCAGACCCTCGGGACGTTGGGGCGTTGGGCAGTGGGCATCGGCTTGCTGCTGTCCGGCGCCATCTTTTGGCACACGCTTTATCCGCTCGTGCAGCTGCGGGGGCAGAAGGACCCGACCAGCCAGACGCGGGGGTGGCGCGAGCTCGCCGCGGAGGTCGAGCGCGTGCGCACCGCCACGGGCGCCTGCTGGATCGCCACCTCCAACTATGCCACCACAGGCCAGCTCGCCTACGAGCTGAAGGACAAGGCGCAGGTGGTGCAGCTCAACGAGCGCATTCGCTACCTGCACCTCCCCACCCCGGATCCTGATCTGCTAAAGTGCCCTGCCCTTTACGTGGAGCTCGAGCGGCGTGCCGATCCGGCGTGGCTCGGTGCGCGCTTCCGGTCAGTCACCAGGCTCGACAGCCTGACCCGCAGCCACGCGAGCGCTACTCTCGCGACCTATGCCATCTATTTGGGCAAAGAGCTTGATTCGGCGGCTTTGCGATGACCGATGTCGTATACCGGACGCACCCCGCGTCATCCCGGTGTAACAATCTGCAATGAGCCCTTCACATGGGCCCGCCAAAATGCGATCAATTCGTCGGGGCTGAGGGGAGACTTTGTGTATGGCGGACCTTGTCAAGGCGCTGGTCGGCACGGGTAAAGGCGTGACCGATCTGGTGGCTGCGGTTCTTATCCTGATTGGCGGGCTCCTGATCATGGGAGCTCTGGTGTTCCGGGTCTTCATCCAACCGGAGTGGACCTTCGACGAGGCGCTGAGCGCGCTGTGGCCATTCCTGGCGCTCGGCTCTGTCAGCATGCTGCTCGGCTGGCTGGTGGACCGCGTGGAGACCGCCTCCGTCACCGCCCGTGATCGCCGCAGGGCGATGAGCGCGCGAGACACTCATCCGACAATCTGACATCCGAAAATCTACTGTCCGAAGTCTGACGGCGACCCGGCCGCGCCGAGTTACGTCCGGTGCGGGTTGCCGCCAAGCGCGGCCGCCAGCTCCGGGGCGCGCTCGCGTGGCCTCGATCTGGGCGCGGTGGCGTCGAGCGGGATGATCGCGCTGAGGGTCGTGCCGCGCTGGCTCGAGTGGATCTCGAGGCCGCCGCCGAAGTCGCGCAGGCGCGAGCGCATGCCCGGAATGCCCACGCCGCTCCTGGCAGCGATCGTCTCCGTCGGCCCTGCCGCATCGCACATGCCGCGGCCATTGTCGGCGATCACGAGCCTCAGCATGGTGTTCGTCACCCGAAGGCTGATGGACACGTGCGTTGCGCACGCGTGCCTGTGCACGTTGGCCAGTGCCTCCTGGATGATGCGCAGGAGGGAGCATTGCAGCTCGAACGCAAGCACGTCCACCTTGCCTGCAACGTTCATGTGCACGTCCAGGTCGGTGCGACGGGCGAAGCCGTCGAGGTAGGTGCGCAACGTGCGCTCCAGACCGTCGTTCTCCAGTGCGAGAGGATGCAACAGATACGTGAACACGCGCAGCTCGCGCGTGGCCTCCTCCAGCGAGGCCTCCACGTTCTCCAGGAGCTTGTGCACGCCGGGATAGGCGACGGACTTGGCCTTCAGGGTCATCAGGTTCAGCGTGGCGGCGACGAGGTGCTGGGCGGTGGAATCGTGCAGCTCCTGCGCGATCCTCTGGCGCTCCTCCTCACGGAGCGAGGAGAGACGCCCCGACATCTCGCTCAGCGCCTCCTTGGCCTGCTTGACATCGGTCAGGTCCTCGTTGGCGACAATCATCCGGGTGTCGCCCTCCCACTCGAAGCGGGCGGCGCTGATCTGAAACCAGCGGCGCTCGCCGTCCGCCTCCGCGCTGTACGCGAAGCGTGCGGCCTTGCTCTCCCCGCTCAAGACGGCCCGCAGCCCGTCGCAGATGGCTTCCGCCTCCTTGCCCTGGCGCGCCGAGGCACAGAAGGCCAGGAAGTCCGCGCCCATGCCCGCCGCGGACTGTGCCGCGCGCGGCTCGTGCCGCCTCTGCCAGGCCCTGTTCGCGGCCACGACGGCCCCTGTCGCGTCGAGGATGGCGATCTCGGTGGAGAGCGCATCCAGGGAGGATTGCAGGAGCTGCCTGCTGTGGACCGCGTCGCGCTCGGCGCGCCTGCGCTCGGTGGTATCGCGAAACAGGATGCTGGCCCCGTCCCGCGAGGGATGGATGTGCAGTTCGAGCCACGTGCCCGGCCGCCGCTGCGACTGGATCTCGATGGTGCGAGAGACGCGCCGCTCGACCGCCTGCCGGACCGCGTCGGCCAGATCTGGCGCGGGCGTGATGATCTTGCGGTAGGATCGTCCGACAACATCGTCGCGGCGCGTTTTCAGCCAGTCTTCGGCCTTCGCATTCATGTCGACGATGCGATACTCCCGGTCGAGGGCGATGTAGCAGTCGCCGATGGTCGAGAGAATGTCGTCCAGGCGGGCGATGCTGGCCGGCAGCTCGGCGGCCGCGCGCTTGGTGTCGTCGATGTCGGAGACGACGCCGATGACCTTGGAGACGGCGCCTGCGTCGGTGCGGGCCAGCACCGTGTCCCGGCTCCGCAGCCAGCGGTAATGGCCGTCAGCGCCCTTGATGCGCAGCTCCTGGCTCAGGATCTCCCCTTCCGCGGCACGCTGGACGGCCGCCAGGTGACGGCGGAAGCCGGGGAGGTCATCCGGATGGACGAGCCGTTCGAAGTCCGCGAGCCTCAGCCGCTGCGAGCGCACCGCGGCAAACCCCAGGACCTCCCGCACCCGGTGCCCCAGGAAGGCGATGCGGCGCCAGGGCACGTGGTAGACGTAGATGACATCCAGGGAGGCGCCCACGACGCGCCTCAGCATGTGCTGGGCGCGTTGCTCGCGGGCTCTGGCGGCGCGGTCGAGCATCATGGGGCGCACGCTCCTGCGGTCAATGACCGAACCCTGCACGCGCGGTCATCGTGGCGGCCATCCCTCCCGCGATCCCCTCGGGGGCGCACCCGGCGCGCGGCCCAGAGGCTGGCACGATAACCGAACGCGTCGTGAGAGGTTCTTGGTTGATGGACTGCCCCCGCGCAACTTGACATTGCACAGCCGTACCGCAGCCTTCTGAAGGCTGTCCAGAAGGCGCCGGTCCAGGGGCGGAACTTCTCGGGTTAAGGGTTAACCCCGAATACAAGCAGCTTGGCACCCGAAAAACCCGCGAACGGGTACGGGCCGGCCTATGCGACTGCTCTGCAGCTGCTCGCAACCGCCTCCCCACGCCGGCCAGATCGTTTCCTGAATAGCGGCCGGAAGCAGGCGGGACACATGACGGCCTAGCCACCGCTCGGCCGGCTCGCCGGCGCTTGCTTCAGGGCTTGCGAGACCGTCGCTATCCGTGAGTCAATTGCCCATCCGTGCGTGGGCGTCGTGAGGAAACTCTGTTCTAGTCACGGACCCCGCCGCCGCGCCTCGCCATCTTCTTCAGCACAGCAATCTGTCGGCCGTACTCGATCATCGGCACCGCTGGCGTGCCGCCGACGCGGGCGCCGGGCGGGATGTCGTGCGTCACGTGCGACCAGCCGGCGACCTGCGCGCCGGTCCCGACCTTGATGTGGCCGACGACCCCGGCTTGGCCGCCCATCACCACGAAGTCGCCGAGCTCGGCCGAGCCCGCGATCCCGACATAGGCGACGATCACGCAATGCCGGCCGATCGTCACGTTGTGGGCGATCTGCACCAGGTTGTCGATCTTGGTGCCCTCGCCGATCACGGTATCCTTGAGCGCGCCGCGGTCGACGCAGCTGTTGGCGCCGATCTCCACGTCATCCTGGATGATGACCCTGCCGACCTGCGGCACCTTGAGGTGTCCCTGCGGCCCCATGGCGAAGCCGAAGCCGTCCTGGCCCACCCGCACTCCGGCGTGCAGGATGACGCGGTCGCC
>Ga0075420_100006116_pt1 | contig 10631 bp, 7 predicted proteins | sample SoiMetdeltSBSDD4_FD_75296 | JGI IMG/M metagenome (GOLD analysis project Ga0075420, IMG submission 75296) | Bulk soil microbial communities from a Populus tree surrounding site in Tennessee, USA - Soil MetaG P. deltoides SBSDD4 | ecosystem: Environmental > Terrestrial > Soil > Tree plantation... | reverse complement strand
CCCGGGACGAATCCCGGTTTGGGCTGTGTCCGCTTTCGCTCGCCGCTACTGACGGAATCGATGTCTCTTTCTTTTCCTCCAGGTACTTAGATGTTTCAGTTCCCTGGGTTCGCTCTACCCGCCCTATGCATTCAGGCGGGAGTGACCGGGAGTTACCCCGGCCGCGTTTCCGCATTCAGAAATCTCCGGATCGACGCTCGTTTGCCAGCTCCCCGGAGCTTATCGCAGGCTACCACGTCTTTCATCGCTTCTCGATGCCAAGACATCCACCATACACCCTTAAGAGCTTGACCACATTTATCGATCACCGTCACGAACGCCACCTCCCCCGCCTTGTGAGGGGCAGGATCGGATAGCGCTCCACCAGGGCGTGGTGCGACGGATCGCAGCCCGTACGGGCGCTGCAAACCAATAACGTGTCATCTCGCCGAAAAGGTGCTCGACGACGCCCGCCCGACAGAAAGACCAAAGCTCGGGTGGGGGATCCACCCTCGCAGGGGCGGGCATCGCGGAGGATCATCTGACAAGCATCAGATGAACCTTTTGTTGAACCTCATATTCACTTGTCAAAGAGCACTTATCTCTTTACTACGCCGGCAGTTGCAGGCAGTTCAGTCGACAAGTTTTTCCCGCCGAACGCGGGTGAGTCAGCCGAAAGTCGACCGGCCTTGCCTCGTGGCTCGCGCCATTCGGTCCAGCACAGTCACACGGCGGCGGACTCATTCGAGTTCGGCCGAAAAGTTGTCAATCGGAGGCTACGACAGGTTTCAGGCAACCTGTCCTTCAGCTTCCGTCACCGGCTCCGCCAGTGACCTTGTTCAAAGGGGGCACTAAGCGGTGCGGCGGGTCGAAGAAGGAGTGATTGGAATCAAACTCGCTTTTCCTGTGGCTTCCGTTTCCTTCGTCTCGCCCCGATCGACATGCGTCGGTCGAGGGATGGGGGAGTATACGGAAGGTTTCTGCCTCGTCAAGCGCTGGCGTCAGGTTTTTTTCGGGTAAGTCCCGACACCAACGCGCGACCTCAGCATTACGCCCTGCCAACCCGCGAGTTCATCCATCGGCAGGAAATTTCTCCCAGCATGAGTGGCGGTATAACTATCGGAACCCGCTGCCTTTGCGTCGCCCCGCCCCGCACACTCCGCGGCTCGGTGTAAGTCCCCGGCGGCAGGGGAGTCCAACCTTGTGGAAAAGCTGTTCGGGGGCGACGCCGGCCGACAGCGCGTGACCCGCATGACGGAAGGAACAGCCCTGGCCGACGCCGACGCCAGTCCCGCGGACATCCCGCCGGCGGCGCTGCCAGAGGCGTGTCGCGAGGGTTCGCGCGTGACCGGTTCGAAACCCGATCCGCGCGAGGACTATCGCGATAATTTGAGCACTTCCTTCGCGCGCGGCGACCCCGAGGCGTTCGACGAAGTCGTTCGGCGATTTCAGCCGCAGATCGCTCGACTCGCCTACCGCCTGCTCGGCTGGCGCAGTCGCACGGAGGTGGAGGACGTCGTCCAGGAGGTGTTCCTCGCCGCCCTCACCCACTGCCAGCGCTTCCGTGGCCAGTCGAGCCTCGCCACCTGGCTGACGGCGATCACGCTGAACAAGTGCCGCAGCCACCAGCGACGCTGGCGGGTCGCATTGAGGCTGTTCGTTCGAAGGCGGCACGAGGACGAGTCGGACGCCACCGCCCGACCATCGCCCGACGCGCCCGCCCTGGCCGAGACGTCGGCGGCCGTCCGTCGGGCGGTGCAGTCGCTGCCGCATAAGGACCGGGAAGTCATCGTGCTCCGCTACTTCGAAAACCTCTCCGCCCCCGAAATCGCGACCCTCACCCGCGCCTCCCGCAGCGCCGTCGAAGTGCGGCTTCACCGGGCGCGTGCGCGGCTGGCGGACCTCCTACGCCCGCTGGCTGCCGAGGAGCGGTCATGACACGCCACACTGATTCGCTGGCGGAGCTGCTTGGGACGACGGACGCCGCCTTCGCCCCGCCACTATTGCAGTCGGACCTGGCCCGCGCGGTTCGACGCCGCGCGAGCCGTCGCAGCCGCGTCCGCACCTGCGGAACCGTCATCCTGTTGTTTGCCTCCCTCGGCATTGCAGCAATGCTCCTGCGGCGCCCCGCGCCGTCAACCACGGTTGTCATTCAGCAGCCGCCATCGCGCGCGACAAACCCGCGTGAGTCGGAATCGCAACTCCGCGAGCTCCGCGCGACGGCTGACACCCAGCACGCCACACTGGAACGATGGCGGCGGTCACACGACACGCGCCGCCGGCTGGAGCGTGTTCACGCGACGCTGGCCGCCGCCGCGCCGTCGCCTGAGGTCATCGCCGTCGAGCGGGAGCGGGCCGCGCTCATTCTGCTCGACCACGCCGACCGGTTGCGGCTTGAACTGAAAGAGGAAGAGGCCGCGCGCGCCGCCTACCGACGGACGATCGAGCTGTTCCCCGACACCCGCTGGGCCGCAGTCGCCCGGCAACGGATGGAACAGACGCCGACCTGATCTCGCGACAACGCAAGAGGATCTATGAAGCTTTCTCACTTCACCACGCTCGCGCTCCTGGTCGTTGCCACCGCCGCAAGCAGTTCGGCGCAGCAGCAGGACGCGCAGAAGTCCGAACCTTCGGGCACCGTCGTCGCACAGCGCTCCGTCCGCGTCTACTGGGACGCGGGCTCGCAGCCGCCCGACATCGGTACGATTCTCGACCTTCTGTTCAGCCGGGACGTCGCGGGGAAGCTCGGCGAGAAAACCCTCGGCGTGCCGCCGGACGTGGTGATGCAGGCGCAGATCGGCGCGACCGTGGTGAAGGTGGAGCAGAACAGCTTCAGCTTCGATTTCACCGTCGACCTCGCGTCGCGGCGCGCCGGTGCGGCGAAGGAACTCGCAATGCGCCCCGCGGCGAAAGAACTGGCCGACGCGCTGACGGCGCAACTCTCGAACCTGCTCGCCGACTACCGCGAACAACAGGCCCGCCCCCAGCTCCAGCTCGCGGAGATCGACGCCGCCGAAGCAAGGGAAGAGCTGGACAAGCTCCGCCAGCAGGTCGCCCGTGTGCAGGACGAGCTGCGCCAGTTCTCCGGCCGCACCGACGTCTCCCCGGAGGGCGTGCAGGCCGCTATGACCAAGCTCGAAGACGAGCGGCAGCGGCTGGAGCTCGAGCTGGCCGGGATGACGGCCCGGCTCGAAGAAGTCCAGGCGCAGCACGACAAGGCGAAGCAGCTCGGACAGGCCAGGTCGCAGGACGATCCCATCGCCGGCGAGCTGGAGGCGGCGGTCGCCACGCGGAAGAACGTGCTCGACCTCACCCGCAAGCGGTTCGAGGCGGGGGCCGACGCGTCCCAGAAGGACGTCGCCGACGCCGAGGCGGCGTACATCGATGCCAAGGTGCAACTGCTCGAGCGCCGCGCCGCCGCGGCCGCGATCAGCGCCGGCGGCTCGTCCCTGTCGGCCCTGAACGACCAGTTGCAGGCCCTCGCCATTGACACCCGCGACCGCCAGGCGCGGCTGAAGTACGTCAACGAGCGGCTCAAGCCCCTCCGCAACGCGCCGGACCTCATCACGCAGTACCAGGACCTGGAGTCCAGCCGCCAAAGCGTCCTGCGGCAGTACGACGAAGCCCAGTCCCAACTGCGCGCCGCCCGCCGGCAGACCCGCGGCGTAGCGCGAGACCGGGTCGTCGTGACGGACTCATTGAATCAGCCGGCTGCGAAGGAGGGGGAAAAGTCGGACAAGTGATACGAGTCGAGTTAACGTCCGCCCCTCGACAGCGGTCATCCCGAGGGGAGCGATAGCGACCCGAGGGATCTCGGGAAACTACGTCGCGTCAATCCATCCCGAGATCCCTCGTCGCTGCGCTCCTCGGGATGACGGGTGAGTTCTGCCGCGATTCCTTTACCGAATCTCCACCTCATCATTCAGGACCCGCGTCCCCGCCATCTCCTTCAGCCCCACGCGCACCTTTCCTCCCCCGTCCCGCGCCGCGCCTTTGAACCGGTACTTCTTTACCGTCGTCCGCCCCGGCGCCAGGTTGGTCACCAGCCTCTCCTGCCGCGCCTGCCCCGGGTAGATCGCGAACGCGCTGTAATCGACTGGCTTCTCTCCGTAGTTGCTGATCATCTGCTGCACGACCACGTCGTCCCCGTCGCGCAGGGCCATCGTCTGCATCCCCACGTCCGACAGCCCCAGGCTCAGTGCCACCGGCACTTCGAACGTCTGGCTCCCGTCGGCCTGTAACACGAACTCGGCGTTAATGGTCTTGGCGCCGGCGAAGCTGCTGTAGGGGAACTCGATCCGCAGGTCCCGCTCGAACGTCTCGCCGGGGTTGAGCGTGAAGTTGAACGTCGGGGGGCTCAGCGTCCACCCCGGCGGCGCCTTGAGCTTCACCATCCCGCCCACCGTCTGGCGGTACGGGTTGACGAAGCGGAACTTGCGGGCGTGCGGCTCGAAGCTCGACTCCAGCAGCGGCCGGTCCAGCGCGACGCTGGCGCGGAGCCGCGACATCTCCCCGTCCACGTCCACGAGGAACGTCGGCATCGGCCCGAGCGTCAGCCGCACCTTGCCGTCCTTGCGCTCCTGGTTCGAACAGTACAGTGGCGTCACGTTGCCCCACAGGTCCACGCTCACCGGCCGCTCGCCCAGGTTCAGCGCCAGTTGCCGCGGCTCTTCGCCGCCGCCGTCGTCCCACACGGCGAGCACGCCCTGCCCGTCGCGGTCAAAGAGGAACGCCTGCACGTTGTCCGCCAGCGGCACTTTTCCCCGGAAAGTGGCCCCGCCGAGCGTGGAGGTGAGCGTGCGGATGACCATCAGCAGTTCCTGCGGCTCCTCGACGACCTGCCCGTCGGCCTCCACCCGCACGTTGAACGGCAGCGGCAGGTCGATCCGGCTGGCGCCCGCCGACAGCGCGTAGATGACGCGCTCCGCCAGGTCGCGGATCTGCACCTCGCGGCCGTACTTCTCGCGCTGGAGGAGCTGGAAGTTGAGGGAAAGCTCGCGCCGCTTCTGCCCCCGCAGGTCCTGGACGTACAGCGGCACCTGCGACGGCAGCACGTTGGTCGGGACCGACAGCGCCACCGTCGCGGGAGTGTCGCCGGGTCCGTAGCTGCCGGGGGCGCGGTTGGCCTCCAGCTCGTACCAGGCGGGCCACGGCATCGCCAGGTCCGGCTTGCGCACCAGCGACTCGAACTGCCGGTACACCTGCGCGTACACCTGCCGCATCTCCGGCCGGGTGGCGAAGGCGTCGGAGCCGTCGGCGCCGAGCTGCCAGCGGTCGAGGTGGTTGGCGTGCCGCGAGACGAGGTACGCGAGCTGTGGCTGCCAATCCTCGGGCTTCGCCTTCAGGAGCCCGGCCCAGTCGCCACCTTCCAGCTTCGCCGCAAGCGTTGGGGGAGGATCGGCCAGCACGGCGGTGGGCCGGATCCCCAGCGACTCCAGCCGCTCGACGAGCTTATCGAACTTCGCCGGGTCCATCTGCCCCATGTCGCCCGCCTTGCTCCACAGCGCCAGCTTGACCCGCCCCGCCGACAGCAGCGGGAGGATCTCCGCCAGCCGCTCCCACCCCTCCGGCGGCAGGTCGGTCGCGATGACGCCGAAGCGGTCGTCCGGTGCGGCGGACGGTCGGGTGGCGGCGGCGCGCGACGGCGAGTCGCCGTCGGCGAGGTGGATCAGGCTGAGGGTCTGCCCGCCGACGAACTGCCCCTGGCTGCTCATCGACAGCGACGCCTCGTACCAGCCGGGCGGGAGGTCTGGGAGGTCGATGGTGGTGGTGCGAAGGGTGCGGGAGGATTGAAGCGTGATTGGCTTGCGCTGGTTGGGACCCTCACCCCTGCCCTCTCCCGGAGTACCGGCAGAGGGAGCAGGTCGGTCGAGTGGAGAAGACATCCGCGGCGCTTCCGTGCGCTGGTAGACGATCCTGTTGGTCGCGTCGCGGACCACGACCTGCGCCGACAAGTCGTCGGTGAAGCGATCGTTCACGACCACCCTCAGGCGCAGCGGCTCGCCACGGGCGAAGATGTTGCCGGGGCGGTCGGTGCGGACGCTCACCCGCGGCACCTGCGCCACCGTGACGTCGTCGAACCACGCCGTCCCGCGGATGTCCTGCGTGTGCAGCGTGCGGCTGCCCAGCGACTGGCCGGCGAAGTGGCTCGGCTGCAGCAGTTGCAGCTCGATCACCAGCCACGCCGCGTCGGGGGTGTCGGCCGACAGGTCCACCCCCAGCTTCTTCCACCCCTCCCTGGGCGAAGAAGCCGCGTAGGGGTCGGAGTGCCGTATCGTGTCGCGCAGCGGGTGGCCGTCCACGTCGGTGAAGTAGGCGCTCAAGCGCGCCCGGGCGTTGGGGAGCACCGTCGTGCGGCAGAACCCTTCCACCCGGTAGTGCGCGCCGGGCTGCACCTTGAGGTGGCCGTGGCCGTAGCGGTAGATGAGCCCCCCGCCGTTGAGGTCGAAGCGGAAGCTGTAGCGCCCGCCCCGCGGCGAGTCGGTCGCCAGACGCCCGTTCACGTAATGCGGCAGCCCCGGACCCTCGACCTTGTCCCAGTGCATGGGCAGCTCTTCGCTGTTGCCCAGCCGCCGCTCCTCGAAGTCGAACGTGCGCAGAACCCTTTTCACGTCCGCGGGTTGCGCACGCACACCTGCTGCAACGGGGAGCATTGAGAGCGTGCAGACGCAGAGCGTGATCGAATGGCGCATGGTCCGATAACTGTTATCGGACCGATGCCTCCGGCGACTTTGGTTGAACCGGGGCATGTTGATGGAGTGCGGTCGCGGCAACGGCGCACGCGAGGGCCCCGATCACGAAGAAGTAGTAATTCGCAAAGGCCTGCTTGTTCAGTGCTATGAAGGGCAGGTAGGTCAGCGCGACGGCCCCCGCGAACCCGGCTGCGTCCCGCGGCGCGCGCCACAGCGACAGCCCGACGCCGACGACCACCCCCACGAACGCCGCCGCCAGGCCAGGTTGTCGCCCCGTCTTGAAGTAAAACCACACGAGGTAGCTCAGTGCGTCCTGCCGGAACGGCGCGACCTTCTGCACCGTGGCCGCCGAATAGTAAAACGCGCCCCAGTCCCACAGCACCAGCGGCGCCGAAACCACCGCCGCCGCAATGAAGGCTAGCACGTAGAAGCGAACCACTCCCCGCCAGGTGAGCGGCCGCGGGACGAGCAGCAGTCCGAGGGGGACGGCAAACACCATGTACTGCTTGATCGCCAGCAGCAGCCCGAACGCCACCGGAACCAGCTTCGGCCACCGGCACGCGCAGCAGACGGTGAATGCCAACAGGCACACGCCGAACGGCTCGGTCCAGCCGCGTCCGAGGACAAAGAACGCGCGCGGCGTAAACAGCAGCAACACCGCCGCCAGCGCCGCCAGCCGGCCGGGGCTGGACAGTGCAATGAAGACCCCGGCAAGCGTCAGCGCGACGAGCTGCGCGTACCGGTGGTCCCCGGCGATCACGTATCCGAGCGTCGCGAAGTACAAACTCAACGGCGGGTACGGGAAGCCGAACTTCAGCTTCCCCTGCTCCGACAGCCCATGCCCGTACACCTGCCGGTCCTTCTCCTGCTCCGTGCCGTGGTAAATGTCGGTGAAGGTGATCGTGTAGGGGTTGACACCGTCCAGCAGGGCCCGCGGCCCCTCCTGCTGGAACACGAACACGTCGATGTGCGGCGACGGAGAGGCGCGGATCATCCACGCGCCCAGCAGCAGGTGCACCGCCAGCAGGCCGCAGACGCACGCGACGCGCAGCCGGCGGTGGTCGAAGAGCAGGCCGATGGCCAGTGCCGCCGCGACGGCGACGCCGGTGTAGTAGAAGCGGAAGCCCGCCTCGGTGGCGGCCTTCACGTCGTCGCTCCACCAGTTCCACCCGCCCGGCGGGGACCGCAGGAGCTGGAAGAACTGGAAGAACACCGCCGCCGCCACCGCCGGCAGCACCAGCGAAGTGGTCCGGCCGCTGGCGTCGGGCCAACTGGGCAGCGTCACGCCCGCCACCGTCAGCACGAGTGCGACCGTGAGCCAGTCGATTGCGTCGGGCCAGTACTCCCCGTCCCGGATGTGGATCGCATACCCCAGCGCCGCCGCGGCCAGCGCCAGCGCCGCGGCGAAGAACCAGCGCGAGCGCGGCGTCCCCGCGGCCTTGGAAACGGGGCCGGGGAAGTAGTCGAGGATGCGCCGCACGCGTTCCACAGTGTCCCGTTACGTCGCCTCCGCCCGGCGGGCGACGAAGACCCACTGGTAGCCGAACAGCCGGGGCGCCAGGTCCAGCGCCAAATGCTGGAACCTCACCGCGATCCGGTACGTCAACTTCTTCTCCCCCCGCCACCAGAGCTCGTCGAGCGGCACGCCGGTCGGCCTGGCCGACACCACCTTGAGCCCCGCCTGCCGCAGCATGGCCTCGGCGGTGTCGCGGGTGAAGAAGTGCAGATGCGTCTTGTCGAGGATGCCCCGCTCCATCCGCGGGAAGTGGCCGAACAGCAGCATCGCCCGCACCGCGGCGTGGGCGACGTTGGGCAGCGACACGATGAACGTCGCGTCCTCCGTCGCCGCGCACGACAGCCGGCGCAGCGCCGCCACCGGGTCCACCGTGTGCTCCAGCACGTCGCCGCACAGGACGACGCGGTACTCGCGCTGCGGCAGTGGCGCGTTCTCGATGGTCGTGTTGTACACCCGGCGGTAGTGCGGCTTTGCGTGCTCGGCCCACTGGGGGTGGGGCTCGATCGCGTCGATGGCCAGGCCGCTGCCCTCGGCGAGGCGGCCGAGGATGCCCTGGGCGGCGCCGACGTCGAGGACCGGCTGGCGGCCGAGGCGGAGGACGTGTCCGATGATCTGCTGGTGGCTACTCCTGGGGTCGCGGTGCAATCGGTAATGGTGCATCGCCCGGCGCCTCCAGCCCTTGCAGTTCCCGCTCCCGCCGCTCCTGCTCCCTGTCGCGCTCCCGCTGCCGACGCTTGCGCTCCCGGCCCGCCGCCCACCGCTCGGTCAGCGCGTACTTCGCCGTCTCCCGGACGCAGTTCATGGCGTACGGGATGCCGTTCACGTAGCAGATCTCGTCGCCGTAGTACGTCGGGATCGGCACCTCTTTGATGCGGTACCCGTGCTTGAGGAACTGGAGGATGATCTGCGTGTCGAAGTGCCAGTTGTGGGTCATCGAGTCCAGCGGGATGTCCTTCAGCGCGTGCACCGAGTAGGCGCGGTACCCGGAGTGGAACTCGCTGAGCCGCGTGCCGATCAACCGGTTCTCCATGAACGTGAGCACCTTGTTGCCCACGTACTTGTACAGCGGCATGTTCCCCTTCAGCGCCGCCCCCTTCACCATCATCCGCGAGCCCATCACCATGTCCGCCTCGTCGCGCTCCAGCGGCGTGAGCAGGTCCTGCATCACCTCCGGCGCGTACTGCCCGTCCCCGTGCAGCAGCACCACGATGTCCAGCCCCTGCTCGATCGCGTACTGGTAGCCCTTGCGCTGGTTGCCGCCGTACATCAGGTTCACGGGGTTGCGGAAGACGTGCAGCTTGGAGCCGAACGGCTCCTCCTCCCGCGCCCGGTGGCCCACCTCGTGGGTGCGGTCCTGGCTGGCGTCGTCGAAGACGAAGACCTGCTCGATCTTGTCCCAGATCGGCGCGGGGATGCGCTTCAACACGCCGCGCAGCGTGGACTCCGCGTTGTACGCGACGACCAGGACCCCGATCCGCTTCTGTGGCGACATCTCGAAACCTTCCCGACGGGTACGGTGTTACGGCGGAGGCGTTTTAGCGGAAACGGCGCCAAAACGCGATTCCATTCCGGGCCTTGGACGGGCCCGGAGACAATCATAGGTTATGGGACCGCGGCCCGCGCCCGCCCGACCCGTATAAACGGCAAGCCCAATTTCAACTCCCCCATCCCGCGCGGTCCCGCTAAGCTCAACGCGCCATGCCCCGCCTCACGGATGCCGTCACCGTCGTCAGGTCCGTCGGGTGGGTGGCATTTGGCTGGCGGCTGTGGGGCCGGATGGGGGAGCACTTCCTGACGGTCTGGGCCGCCGCGCTCGCCTACTCGTGGCTGTTCGCGGTGTTCCCGTTCATGATCTTCGTCCTGTCGCTGGTGCCGTACGCGCCCGACGGGGTGAAGAAACAAGCCAGGGGGGAGATTCAACAGCTGGTCAACCAGCTCCCGCCGGAGGCCGCCAACACCGTCTGGACCAACGTAAACAGCGTCCTGGACCGACCGAAGCGCGGCCTGCTGATCGTGGGCCTGGCGGTCGCCGTCTTGTCCGCCAGCGGCGGCACCGCGATGACCATGTCCGCGCTCGACCGGTGTTACGGCGTCAAGGGCGGGCGGCCCTTCTACGTGCAGCGGCCCCTCGCGATCCTCCTGACGCTGGTCGTCGCCACGCTCATCCTCCTGGTCGGCGTGCTGCTGCCCGTCGGGTCGCTGTTCAAGGCCTGGCTCATTCGCCGGCAGGTCATTACCGCGACGAACATCGCCTGGATTGTCCTCTTCGACGTCATCCGCTGGGTGCTGGCCATGGCGTTCCTGGTCACGTCGCTGGCGGTCGTCTACCACTTCGGCCCGAAGGTCAAGCAGAAATTTCACTGGCTGACGCCGGGCGCCGCCTTCTCGATCGTGATCTGGATCGCCCTGGGGCTGGCGTTCCGGTACTACGTGGAGAGGTTCGG
>Ga0075420_100006115_pt1 | contig 10632 bp, 7 predicted proteins | sample SoiMetdeltSBSDD4_FD_75296 | JGI IMG/M metagenome (GOLD analysis project Ga0075420, IMG submission 75296) | Bulk soil microbial communities from a Populus tree surrounding site in Tennessee, USA - Soil MetaG P. deltoides SBSDD4 | ecosystem: Environmental > Terrestrial > Soil > Tree plantation... | reverse complement strand
GTATTCCTCGGGATTCGTCAATAAGAAACGACGGTCGGCGGGTGAATTGGCAATCACGAAGATCGGCACGACGCGGCCGTCCGGCAGCGTGTGTGCCATCTCGCGATACACGCCGCCAGTATCTGTCCATCCAATGAAGTCGCTACCGTTCTTGCGTACGTAGGCAACCGCCGCCCTCAGCCGGCGTCTGAGCTCCCGGTCGATGCCAATCGAGTACTCGTCCGTTCGTGGCGTACGCGTCGCTCCATCCAGGCGCAGATTGATAGTCGGATCGACAACGGACACCAATCGGGTGTAACCGCCTGATGTTGGATCGAAGGCCATGGTGGTAGTTGGCGTTTGCGCCGGATGCACCGACGCGAGCTCCGCAGTCAACACCCCGGAATGGAATCTGCCGTAGCTGGCTCGAAGCATCGTCCGGCCGTCAGCGGTAAGCCTCGTCGTGACTCCCAATCGCGGCGACCACACGTCCCACGTGTACATCGTGCCGAGGCCCTTGACCCCTCCGACCTCCCGTCCCTGCAAATCCCGGCCGGGAACATCCTGACTCACCGCACGGGTGTGGTCGAACCGGATGCCGGCATTCAGCGTTAATTGATCCGTCAGCGTGACGGATTCGCTCAGAAACACGCCGGCACTGATGAATTGACCGCCAAGCGTGGATGGTGTGCGCGATACGGCTTGGAACGGCTGTCCGCTGCTATCTATGAACCTCGTCCCACCGGGAATGACGGTGTACGAGCGGTGCTCCCCCTTTTCGATCTGCGCACCCAGCTTCCACTCGTGGTCCGCCGCCAACAGCGCGGGCCGGTAGTGTGTCATTGTCGCTTTGGCCGTCGTGCGAATGAGCGTCAGGTCGCCGAATCCCTGCGGACCGCCGCTCGAGACTCCGGTCACACGATCGAACCGGTTCGGCGTGGTGCGATTCCCGGAACTTGGCGATGTCTCCTGCGAGAGGGCGAAGCGCCCCACGCGCGCGTCCCAGAACGTGTTGCTCGACAAACTGTGTGTGACGTGGGCGAAAGTGGTTGTCGGCACTGAGCCTGTCACGCGTGAAGTCGCTTCAAACGGCGTAACCAGCGTCGGCCGTTCGGGGCTGACCCAGAACTCCTTGTGAAAGCTAGAGAGCACGCGGAAGCCCGGCGTGACCTGCCATGTCAGCTTCGCATGGACCTTGTCCTGCTCGTAGACTCGAGGAAATGCTGGATCGGTACCGGGCTGACTATCTGAGTCCCGCAGGTACTGGTAGCCAGCAAAGAACCAGAGCCGATCCCGGACGAGCGGGCCACCACTATTTGCACTGAAATCGCGATAGCGGACCCGCTCGTATCCGCTCTCAGGTCGGCTGCCGTTCGGAACGGGGAGGCGCACAGGTTGGCTGGTAAGCCCGTCAGGTTGGGCGTAGTACGAGGTGTCGTATTGAAACGCATTGCCGCCTTGTTTCGTCACCACGTTGAAGACTGCGCCCATGACGTTCCCGAATTCGGCGGACGCGCCGACCGACTGAACCTGCACTTCCTCGATGACGTCGATCCCTGGTTCGGCAATGGAGCCGCCAGTGCACGGACAGGTAAAGTTTGTGCCGTCGAGCAGAAAAGCGTTTTCGTTCACGTTCGATCCAAAGGCGGATAGTGCGGTCCCGTTACTGAAGGGGCCGCCGGTACCCGACGGCAACGTGGGAGATACACCAGGGGCGGCTCTGATGAAATCGAACATGCTCAAACGCCTGCCGGGAATCGCACGGATATACTCCTGGCCGAAGCGAGTTTCGACCCCGCTGTTTCGGGCATCGAGCCACGACCCTGGCGCTTCGACGACGATCGACTGTGTTACACCGACAAGAACGAGGACGATAGGCCGATCAATCGTCGACCCGGCTCCGATTGAGATTCCGTCTTCGCGATAAGGAGCGAACCCGTCCGCCTCGATTGCGAGCGAGTACCTACCCGGAGGCAGCGCCTGAAACCGGATTTGGCCTTGCTCGCTGGTCGTTGCGGTCAGCGAACCCCCGATGAGAGCCGAAGAGCTGACAGTGACCGCAGCCCCGGACAGGACGCCGCCCTGCTGATCCCTGACGGTCCCGATCAGCGTTCCTGTGAGTTGCTGTGCGAAGCCACGCAGTGGAGCGCCGACGGTTACCAAACCCGTAAGAAGCAGCGCCGTCATCAGTTTCGGCATGGTGTTCACCCTCCATCCCATCAACGCGCAAAAAAATGTCGGATTCACTCACGGGCAAATTCCGTCAGGCCCGCTCAAGGCCGGGAGAGTCCCTTTTTTCGTGATAAAAAGCGCACAGGGGTTCGGGAATGGTGAAATAGGCGCCAGATGCCGGGTGAACGCGGAGACACGGCGGCAATTACCGAACTGCTCATCGCGTGGAGTGACGGCCACCGCGAGGCGCTCGACCGCCTGGCGCCGCTCGTCTACGACGACCTACGGCATCTGGCGGCGCGCTACATGCAACGGGAGCCTGCCGGGCATGCCCTGCAATCGACGGCTCTCGTACACGAGGCCTATCTGCGCTTGGTCGACCAGCGACAGGTCCAGTGGCGGAATCGGGCGCACTTCTTCGGCGTGGCCGCGCAGATGATGCGGCGAATCCTCGTCGATTACGCGCGGCGACGCCGCGCCGAACGGCGAGGAGGCGGATGGGAGCGGGTAACGCTGACCGGAGATCCGGTAGGGCCCGACGGCGGTAACGAGGTCGATGTCCTCGCGCTGCATGAGGCGCTCGAGCGGCTGGCGGCATTCGATCCGAGACAGGAGCGGATCGTCGAGCTGCGCTACTTTGCAGGACTGACAATCGAGGAGACGGCCGAGGTCGTGGGCGCGTCACCGGCAACCGTCGCGCGTGATTGGACGATGGCCAAGGCCTGGCTACGTGCGAATCTGTCGCGATCGGTCTGAGGCGGAACCTTCTCGCCGGGTTAACGTACCGGAATCCGATAGAGGTTCCGCTGCGTTGTCGTTCGATAAAAGGCGTAGACGTCCGCTGATGGCCCGGGCACCGTTCGAACATCGATCCGGCGTGCACCAGGCAGTGCGGCGATCTCCTTCTCGTTGTGAAACCCACCCGCTGGGATTGCTGGCAAGGCCTCGCCCGTGGCCAGCGGGACGAGATAGCTACGGCCGTCCTGCAGCGGACCGCCGGAAAGTGACACCCACTTTCCATCGGCGGACCAATCGAACAGCTGGTTACTCCCGATGGTTACCGGCGGCTGGCCGTTCAACGGAAACGCGTACCAGAGCGAGTTCCATCCGGTGATCCACCGCCCGTCCGGCGTCACGTCGCCCATGAGAGCGATTGGCTGGTCGACGACTTTTTCCATGCCGCTTCCATCGGCGCGCACGCGATAGACGAACGTCCCTGTCCCTTCAGGACGACGGAAGTAGATGTCGCCGTTGGGGGCGAATCGAGGCTGCTTGCCTTCCAGATTCGGAATCTGCCGGGGCGGGAGACGACCGTCGAGCCGCGCCAACCAGATGCGTGAGGTCCCGTCGGAATCGGTCCCCTCCATCACCACCTGCTGGCCATCGGCGGAGATGTCGAAGTCGATGGTCTGAAAGTCGGGCATGAGCACCTCGCCACGTCCTGTATCCAGATTGACGACTCGCAACGTGCCTGGCAGTGGGTAGTCGCCGAGCGAATTCACTACTCTGTACAGGAGACTGTGGCCGTCAGGCGTGAATTGCGCGTCGGCGGCATTGCCTTCGAGTGAGATCTGGCGCTCTTCGCCGGCGCTATTCAACCAAAGCGACGTATTCCGCAGCGCGACCGCAGTCACGAAGGACCGACCATCCGCCGCCATCGCCACACCTTCCTCCTCCGTCGGCCCCGAAGTCACCTGTTCTGGCTGTCCGTCGGGAAATCGCTGCCGCCAGATGTGATTCGCGCCGCCAGCGTTGGAAGTGAGGTACACCCACGCGCCGTCTGGTGACCAGGCGCCGAAGGTGCAGCCGGCACCCGGCGGCCCCACGAGACGGCCTTCAGAAGAACGGTCCATCGGCACAACCCGACAGGGGGTCCACGCGTGGTTCTGGTCCATTTCGACCAGCAGCACCGATCGCTCATCAGGTGACGCATAGGAAAGGTGCGCCATGCCTTGCACGTGAGCCGGGAGATAGACGTCCCGCTGCGCCGTTCGGCGCTCGTCTGCCGCGACAATCCCCATGTGGGGATCCTTTCGCATCTCGGCGAAGAGCAACTGACCGGGTTTCGTCCAGATGAGACCGGAGGCATTGTCGAGCCACTGCTTCGGCTCTCCACCCGTGACCGGAACTGCCCACGTGTCCCAGCCGAACTCCTGGTTGACGGTCGTATACGCGATTCGCCCGCCGTCGGGTGAGAATACGGGGCTCATCTTCGCGAGCGAGTCGTTGGTCAGTTGTATCGGCTCGCCGCCGGGAAGCATCTTGACGTATACCTGCCCGCGCAAAAACGGCACAACGGCGTTGGCGGCGCCCCGAATGAAGGCAATCATCCGACCGTCCGGCGAAAGCGCAGGGTGGACGACTGAATCTGGGAATTGCGTCAGCTGCATCCACTCGGATCGGTCCGCGGGGGCCGGCGTGGGTCGCAGCCATAAACCGGCGCCAATCGCCAGCGCCGCGACCGCGGCGGCCGCGATTGCGGCGACGCGCCATCGGTTCCAACCACGCTGGGCCTCTTCGATTGTTGCGAGCGCCTCTGTGATTTCCTGAATGCGATGCGTGCGATCTTTCTGCAGGCACCCTCGCAACAGCTCCCGCACGCTTTGGGCGGTTGCGGGCGGCAATGCATTCCAGTCCGGTTCGCGCTCAAGAATTGCGGCAAAGGTCTCGGCTACCGTAGGCGCGACGAAAGGCGGCCGGCCCGTCAGCATCTCGTACAACACACAGCCGAATGCCCAGATGTCGGCGCGGTTGTCCACAGGAAGGCCGCAGGTCTGCTCAGGGCTCATATACGCCGCTGTTCCCAGAATCATTCCGGCGCGGGTGGCCCCCTTGTCCGCCGCGGCCGGCTGAGACATCGTTGCGGTCGGGAGATCCGCGCCCACCGCCTTGGCTAGTCCGAAGTCAAGAACTTTGACGACGCCGGCCAGCGTGATTTTGATATTCGCCGGCTTCAGATCGCGGTGAATGATGGCCTTGCCGTGCGCCGCCTCCAGCGCCTCGGCTATCTGTCGTGCGATCGCGAGCGCATCTGTTTGGACGAGAGGGCCGCGCTGCAACCGCTCGGCCAGTGTCTCACCGTCGACGAGCTCGAGGACGAGCGCCGGCACATCATCGATATCCTCTAGGCCGTAGATCGCCCCGATGTGTGGATGATTCAGTGCCGCCAGAATGCGCGCTTCACCTCGGAATCGAGCCAATCGCTCCGGATCGGTCGTAAACAGTGGCGGTAATGTCTTGATAGCGACATCCCGGCCGAGCTTCGTGTCATGCGCACGGTACACCTCGCCCATGCCGCCGCGGCCGATGAGCGCTTGCACCCGATAACTGCCGATACGCCGGCCCGTGAGATCCGAATCATGATCGCGTCTCAGGTGCGCGGGAGGTGTTCCGCCAAGGAACTCGATAAAGCTCCCCGTGGAGATGCGTTGATCTAAGAGGGCCTCCACCTCGCGACGCAGTGCGTGGTCACCGGCGCATGCTTCTGCAAGTAACGCGGAACGTTCGTTTTCCGCCAGCGGGCGCGCCGTGTGAAACAACTCTCTGACTCGTTCCCAGCGCTCGGGTGTCATGCAGGTCTCCTTCGGTGCGTACAACTCCTATTCCGTGTACGCGCAAAACGACGCCGAATCACCTCGGCGACGGTCCGGACCGAGTGGCGGGCGATAGGTTGCAAGAGTAGAGGCGGCGAGCGGGATTCTAATACGAGATCCTGCCCGGCGGTCGAGAACGTAGCCGCCGATCCTACGTGGTTTTATCGAGTCTGGTGATCGCAAGTTGCGCTGCCGAACTGGACTGGCTCGCCGCTCGCGGGGAGCTAACGTCTGCCACTAAGAGGAACAGGCCCGCGAATCTCGGCGCGCACTTTGTTGCCGGCGTGGATCGCGGCTTTCGTCTCGAATCCTACCCACGCGCGCCGCCCCTCGCGGTCGTAGAAGAAGTACATCGAACTGGCCGTCGCTCGCGTAGACCCGTCTGTTCCGGTGCTTGACGGCACTAATCAAGTAATATATTAATTACTTGCATATCGGATGCGTGCTGACAGTCATCGACAGTTCAAGAACCGTTTGTTCGGCCAATTCGCCCGGATCGGAAAGGCGCTGTCGAGTCCTCACCGGCTCGAGATCCTCGAGCTGCTGGCACAGGGCGAACGCACGGTTGACTCATTGGCGACCGAGATGGGACTGTCGCTCGCCAACACGTCGCAGCATCTCAAGACACTGCGCCAGGCTGCTCTCGTCGATGCGCGCAAGGACGGACTTTTCGTCCATTACCGGCTGGTCGATGCCGAGGTCTACGACGTTTGTCGAGCTATTCGCAACGTCGCCGAGCACCAGCTCGCGGAATTCGAGCGCTTGGTCCGCGATCATTTTGGCAGCCGCTCTGCCGTTGAGCCCGTCTCCATGGAGGAGCTCATGCGACGCACACGGACAGGCGACGTGGTCATTCTCGACACGCGGCCGGCCAACGAATACCTTTCGGGGCACATCGCGGGTGCTGTCAGCGTCCCTGTAGACACGCTCCAGCGTCGCCTGCGGGAACTCCCCAAGAACACGGAATACGTCGCCTACTGTCGCGGTCCGTACTGCGTGTACGCGGACCGCGCGGTCGACATCCTTCGCGCGAAAGGTCGCCGAGCACGTCGTCTCATCGAAGGCTTCCCGGAGTGGAAAGCCGCGGGATTCCCAGTGGAAACGGGCGCCCAATCGCTTCGCTGACATTCGACACAGGAGGAGCCAGACATGACTGTAATCACGGTCGATCGAGCAGCGCTGGAGGCGAAGGTGAAGGACATGTACACCGCCGTCGCCGAACATCCTCAGGGCGAGTTTCACTTCGAGATGGGGCGCGTGATGGCCGAGCGTTTGGGCTATCCAGCCACTGATCTCGACCGCATCCCACCGGAAGCCATCGAGTCATTTGCCGGCGTCGGCTACTACTTCCATCTCGCTGCGTTGGAACCTGGCGAGCATGTCGCCGATTTGGGGAGCGGCTCCGGCACGGACGCATTCGTCGCTGCTGTCCAGGTTGGGCCGACCGGACGCGTGATTGGCGTTGACATGACGGATGCCCAGCTCTCGAAGATGACCCGGCTTGCCGCAAGTGGCGCCTTTCATAACGTGAACTGCCAAAAGGGCTATATCGAAGATACGGGCCTCGATGCAGGCACGTTCGATTGCGTGATCTCCAATGGGGTCATCAATCTGGCTCCCGACAAGCGTCGCGTGTTTCAGGAGGCCGCGCGCCTGCTCCGAAGCGGCGGCCGTCTCGCCATCGCGGACATCGTCGCTGACACGGCCCTGCCGGAGACAGTCGTGTGTAATGCCGACCTGTGGGCGGCCTGCATTGGCGGGGCGGCACAACGCGACGAATACCAAACCGCGATCGAGATGGCAGGGTTGCGTGTCGAACGCGTGGAGGACAACGCCGAGTATCGGTTCATTTCCGATCGGGCGAAGCGCGCGACGACCAAGTACGGGGTAAAAAGCGTTTCAGTCCTGGCGCGGAAACCTTAGCTGGTGAAAGGGTGATGCCATGATCTTCAGACCTTTCTACTACTACGACAAAGGGTGCGCTGCGTATTTGCTCGGCTGCGGAACAGTGGGCAAATGCGCTGTCGTTGATCCTCGCGCGGATGACTTGGACGCGTATATTTCATTCGCTCACTCGAAAAGGATGCAGCTCACTCAGGTCATCGACACCCATGTTCACGCCGATCACGTGTCCGGTGGAGTTGCACTGGCTGAGCGAGTGCGAGCACCGTACCGGCTGCACGAATCGGCGGATGTCAAAATGTCGTTCATCCCAATGGGGGACGGCGACGAAATTGAGCTGGGGAATACTCGTCTTCGAGTGCTCCACACGCCCGGACATTCCCCAGAAAGCGTGTCGCTGCTCGTCACCGACCTGAAACGCGGTACCGATCCGTGGTTCGTCCTCACCGGCGACACGCTCTTTGTGGGGGCTGTGGGGCGGCCCGACTTGCCCGGCCGAGCACGAGAAAATGCAGCGGCACTGTACACGAGCATCCACGAAAAGCTGCTGACGCTGCCCGACGACATCGAGATCTATCCCGGCCACTTCTCTGGTTCACTCTGCGGCGCGGGCCTCAGTGGCAAACCGTCGAGCACGGTCGCGTTCGAGCGCCGATGGAACCCGATGCTCTCGATGGATCGGGAGACGTTCATCGCGGCGTTGGCAGAGGTACCGGCCAAACCGGCGGACATGGAGCGCATTCTGGCGTCGAACCGTGGGGACACGCGCGTCGAGACCCCGGCGTGACCTTCGCGGGGAAGTGACAGCAGCGACTTCACAGGTTCGTCTCGGCCTTCGCGAAAACCTCGGCCAGTTCGCCCTCCTTGTCGCGGTGAATGCTTTCGTGGGTGGCATGGTGGGCATGGAGCGCAGCATTCTGCCGGCCATCGGCGAAGACGAGTTTCAGATCACGGGTCGCATCGCGATGCTCTCGTTCATCGCGGTGTTTGGCGTCACAAAGGCGATCACCAACTACCTGGCGGGGCGATTCGCCGACACGGTTGGGCGCAGGCAGCTGCTCCTCTGGGGATGGGCGCTGGCCGCACCGGTGCCGTTCGTACTGATGTGGGCCACGAGCTGGACATGGGTGCTCGTCGCGAACGCCCTGCTCGGTGTCAGCCAGGGATTGACGTGGTCCATGACTGTCATCATGAAGATCGACCTCGTGGGTCCTCAACGGCGCGGCCTCGCGATGGGGCTCAACGAGTGCGCAGGGTACCTGGCGATGGCGGCGGCGGCGTATGCCACGGCGTGGATCGCGTCGCGAACCGCACTGCGACCGGATCCGTTCTTCCTCGGCGTCGCGTTCGTGATCGCCGGTGTGTTGCTGTCCTTGTTCGCGCGCGAGACCCTAGCACATGCCGCACTGGAGTCGCATCGACATCACGGTAATCGCAGCAACTCTGTGGACAATGTGTTCTGGCGCACGACGATGACGGATCGGAATCTCTCGAGCGTGACGCAGGCCGGACTCGTCAACAACCTGAATGATGGCATGGCGTGGGGCCTGTTCCCGCTGCTGTTTGCGGCGGTGGGCCTGGACCTGACCGCGATTGGTACGCTCACGGCGATCTATCCAGCGACGTGGGGGATCACGCAGCTCGCCACGGGCCCACTGTCCGATCGCATCGGTCGCAAGTGGCTGATCGTCTGGGGCATGTGGATACAGGCGGCCGGGATTGTCATTGTTACCGTGGCGGTGACGTTCGCAGGCTTCGCAGCTGGTGCCGCGGTCCTCGGCGTCGGCACGGCGATGGTCTATCCGACGTTCATGGCGGCGATCGGTGATGTCGCACATCCAGACTGGCGCGCAACCGCGCTCGGCGTCTATCGCCTGTGGCGAGACGCGGGATACGTCGCGGGCGCGCTGCTGGCTGGCGCTGCGGCGGATGCGTTTGGTCTGCCGGTAGCCATGCAGGTCGTTGCTGCTCTCACCTTCTTGTCCGGAGTCGTTGTCGCGGCGCGCATGTCTGAGACACTACCGGCCGTACACATGAGGACCTGACAACTTCGGCTCAGACGCCGCCGCACGGTGATGTTGGCTATCTACTCCTTCAACGATGCGCATGAAGCCGCTTTCCGTTAGGGCACCGCCCGGGCCCGGGAGGAACCGGACATCGCTTGAACGGTTCATCAACGCGCCCATCCAATGCCGATTGATCCAATCAGGTTCGTCGCCTCATCCTTGTTGATCGCTTTCGTCATGTCACCTAGTGCCTGAAACTCCACCCCGCCATGTACGTTCCAAGCGCCGAGGTTTAGCGCGGCGCGCGCCGAGCGGAACAGTTACGACGGCCGACGTGCTGACGTAACCGAGAGTATGGTCGTAACCTGCGAGTTCATATCTACGTAGCACTCGTCGAGTCCGATTCATCGAAGTCGACCCTGCGTACTGCCTGCTCGATCTTCTCGGCTGTAACGGGAGGCTCAATCCGAACGAACGTCGACCCAACTCTCAATAGATCGAACTCCGCGCCCGAAAAATCGCAATCATCTAAGATCGCCCCTCCAACTTTGGCTCGGGTCCAGTCAGCGCGATGGAGAGTGGATCGAAAATGCGCGTTCGAAAAATCGGCACTGTGAGCGTTCACGTCAGACATTTCACACACGGAAAATTCGACGTGTTCGGCTTTGGTGAAGCTTAGGTCCGCCGATCTCAGTGACGATTCATTGAAATCCGCTTCGGCCAGCACTGCATGACGGAGCTGTGTCCCATCGAAGTTGCACCGATAGGCGTAACAGTCCTTCAATGAAGAATTCTGGAGAGCGGACACGCTAAAAGCCATCAAAATCCTTAAGGAAAATGCCCGGACAAAAGTGGTCTCCACTCGGTCACTTCCGGCCCCTGTTGCGCGGCGACGGGTGAGCTGCGGTCCGGATTACAGGAGCGACAGGTAGGGGGATCCGTTGCCGACGACCTCGGCCAGGGAGTCGAGGGCTGCGACC
>Ga0075420_100006114_pt1 | contig 10632 bp, 7 predicted proteins | sample SoiMetdeltSBSDD4_FD_75296 | JGI IMG/M metagenome (GOLD analysis project Ga0075420, IMG submission 75296) | Bulk soil microbial communities from a Populus tree surrounding site in Tennessee, USA - Soil MetaG P. deltoides SBSDD4 | ecosystem: Environmental > Terrestrial > Soil > Tree plantation... | reverse complement strand
CGATTCCGCGAGACGAAACTCACGCCGATCGTTTGGCCGAGGCCCGTGAGCTGGCCGGGTGTCGCGGCGGATACCAACGGCGTGGTGTGGGTCGCCGCCCGAAACGCTGCTCCAGCAGCCTTGTTCGTGATCGGTGAACGCGTGGTCCCGCTGCCTAACGCCCCGGGGACGCTGACGTGCATCTACCGCGACCTCCATGGCGGCATTTGGGTGGGTGGCGAGTACAGATTGTGGCAGCGACAGGGCGAGACGCTTGCGTCGGTGCCCCTGCCATCTCCACTCTCCGCAGTGAGTCCAGGCTCGATGCCGATCCACGCCATCGCGCGCGACCGCGACGGCCGCGTCTGGGTTTCCATCGTGACTGACGGTGTGTACCGCCAGCGGGCCGAGGGCGGCTGGGAGCGGTTTGGCGTTAGGCACGGACTCGGCCGTGCCGTCGCGACCGCCATCACGACGGACAGCAGTGGCCAGACGTGGTTGGGCTACGCCAGCGGTGACGTCGCGGTAATGGTGGGCGACTCGGTCCGCGTTCTCACGACGAGGGACGGGCTGGCCGTGGGAGGTGTGCTCGCCATCTCGGCCCGCGGCGACCGCGTGTGGGTCGCGGGTCAATTGGGAGTGGCTGCGCTCGCCCCGCGCGAGGCCGGAGGGCGTGGCAGCCGGCCGTTTGTTACGCTGGCCACGGCCGGCGAACCTCTGCGAGGTGTGTCGGGGGTCGTCGAGACCTCCGACGGGGAACTCTGGCTCAACGGTGCCGACGGCGTCACGCGCATCGCCGCCGAAGAGGTCCGACGCGCGCTCACCGAGCCTGGCTACCAAGTCCGGTACGACCGCCTCGACTACCGCGACGGCATTGAGCCGCCGGCGCCTCAGATACGCCCCCTCCCCTCGGCGATCGAGGGCACAGACGGCCGCATCTGGTTCGCCTCGGCAGGGGGTGTCTCGTGGGTCGACCCGCGGCGGGTGCGGCGGAACGCGGTGCCGCCGCCCGTGCATCTGCGCGCGCTCACGGGCAGCGGACGGCGCTATGTGGTCGGCGAAACAGCGAGCGACACCATTCGGCTACCGGCGCGCACGTCGGCGCTCAGCGTAGCGTACACGGCGTACAGCCTCGCAGTGCCCGAACGGGTACGGTTCAAGTACCGCTTGGAGGGCCTCGACACCACGTGGCAGGACGCGGGCGACCGGCGCGAGGCGTTCTACACGAACCTGCGACCCGGGCGCTACCGGTTCCGAGTCATCGCCGCCAACGATGATGGAGTCTGGAACGAGGCGGGTGCCGCGTTGAGCTTCCGGGTCCTCGCCGCCTGGTACCAGACTGCCTGGTTCAGGACCTTCGTTGTCCTACTGATCGGAGGACTCGGCGCCGCGGCGGCGGCGCTCGTGCAACGCAGTCGTCATGTGCGGTCGCAAGCTGCGCTCAAGGCCCAGTACGAGGCGACGCTGGCCGAGCGTGCCCGCATCGCTCAGGACCTGCACGACACGCTGCTGCAGGGATTCGCCGGCGTGACGCTGCAATTGAAGACGGCCGAGCTGGCGCTGCCCGAGCAACCGGACGTCGCGGCGGAAACGATCATGCGAGTCCAGCAGCTCGCCCGGACGTCGCTTCGCGAAGCGCGGGAGCGCGTCTGGGACATGCGTGAGGCCAGCCGGGCGAGCGACGACCTGCCTGACGCCCTCGAGACGTTTGCCCGGGAGCGGACGGCGGGCACCAACATCGAAGTTTCCGGTCAGTGCGCGGGCAAACGCCGACGCCTAACGCCCGCGGTCGAGGACGCGGCACTCAGGATCGGGCGCGAGGCGATCGTGAACGCGGTCCGGCACGCTCAAGCTCGTCGCATTGAGATCCACGTGGATTTCCGGGCGACCAGCCTGCGCGTTGACATACACGACGACGGACACGGGTTCACTCCGAACGAAGCCGAGGAGGCGCGGCGGCGGGGCCACTTGGGACTGAGCGGCGCCCGCGAGCGAGCCGTGCAGATGGGCGGCACGTGCGATGTGCACGCTCGCCCAGGCGGCGGCACCGTCGTGGCCCTCGAGCTTCCGCTGGCGGAACCACGGGCGAGCTAGGTTCAGCACCGGGACCGAGTATATCGAACGACGTATTGTCCCCCACGTGCCGTCTGGTCAACCTTTCGCATGACCATTCTGCAGCGACGCGAATGACAGAGTTTCCGGAGGCAACCGCACGGCTGTCCGCGGCCCTTTCGAACCGCTACCGCATCGAGCGCGAGCTCGGGCGCGGTGGTATGGCAAGAGTGTATCTCGCGGAAGACGTTAGGCACCACCGGCATGTGGCGGTGAAGGTCCTCCACCCTGAGCTGGCGGCATTGCTTGGCCACCAGCGCTTCCTTCGTGAAGTGCAGATCTCGGCTCGGCTGCAGCACCCGCACATCCTGACGCTCATCGAGTCGGGTGAGACGGGGGATCCCGGCAACGGTACGGTTGGGCGATTCCTGTATTACGTGATGCCGTTCGTGGACGGCGGATCGCTTCGCATGCGTCTCACCCGCGAGCACGAGTTGCCCGTTGCCGACGTCGTGCGCATCATGCGCGAAGTCGCCGATGCGCTTGCGGAAGCGCACGCACACGGGGTCGTGCACCGCGACATCAAGCCGGACAACGTTCTGCTGCGGGGACAGCACGTTGTCGTCACGGACTTCGGCATCGCGAAGGCGGTCACCGAAGCCGCCGCCGCGGACCAAGGCACGTCCGCTGGCGTGACGCTCGGCACGCCGGCGTATATGGCCCCCGAGCAGGCCGCCGGCGATCCCGCCATCGACCATCGCGCTGACATCTACGCACTCGGTGTCATGGCCTACGAGATGCTGACGGGCGCGCCTCCATTCTCGGGCGCGACGCCGCAGTCCGTGCTCGCCGCGCACATGACGCGGACGCCGGTCCCCGTCGCCTCACGTCGTGCGGAGGTGCCGGCTGCTCTCGCGGTAGCCATCATGCGCTGTTTGGAGAAGCATCCACCCGATCGCTGGCAGACCGCGAATGATCTGCTCGCGCAGTTGGACGGCGTCCTCGCCCCGGCCCGCCCCGGCCCTGTCACCGGCAGGCTGATTCGACTCATGACGGTGGATGACCATCCCATCTTCCGGGGCGGTCTCGCCGCCCTCATCGGAGCCTATCCCGATCTCCAGCTGGTCGCCGAGGCGGTGAACGGGCGCGAGGCGGTCGAGCGGTACCGGCAGCACAAGCCGGACGTCACGCTGATGGACCTCAGTATGCCGGTCATGGGCGGCGTCGACGCCATCGCCGCCATCACGGCTGAGTTTCCCGACGCGCGGATCATCGCCCTCACCACATGGGACGGCGACGCGGATATCCACCGCGCACTCGAAGCCGGCGCGCGGGGCTACCTGCTCAAGGATGTCGTCAGCGACGACGTGGCCGAGGCCATCCGGCAGGTACACGCGGGCGGGCGCAGCATCCCCTCCGAAGTCGCCGAGCGCCTCGCCGCGTTCACGCCCAGAATCGACCTGACGGAGCGCGAGGCCGAGGTTCTGGTGTACATGGCCAAGGGGCTCAGCAACAAGGAGATCGGTGCTCTGCTCGGCCGCACCGAGGGAACCATCAAGGTCCACGTGCTCCACATCCTGCAGAAGCTACACGCCGCCGATCGGACCGAGGCGGTAACGATCGGGTTGCAGCGCGGGATCTTCCATCTGCCGTGAGCCGACCACGCGCCCGGCCAGGCCCGGCGGTTCCAGTCCGTCACTATACCATTCGATAGACGCAAAGACCCGCTGAACGATGGATTGGTTAGGCGGTTCGTCAGTCTAGTTTGGGGTGCGTCGGAGTTGGTCAATCGAACCGCACCACCAATCGAGGCCGTCGTCCATGCTGCACCTCAACCCAACGGTATTCGTCGTCGACCCGGACGCATCGGTTCGGGGTTCGCTGGAAGCGGTGATCCGCCGGGCAGGCTGGACGCCCCGGACCTTCGCATCCGTCGGAGAGTTCCTCACCCACCCGCGCCGGATGCCGAGTTGCCTTGTCGTGGAGGTTTCGCATCTCGATCTCGCCGGCTTCGATCTGCTACGGCGCATCGCCGCGGAGCGCGAGGAGACGCCCGTCGTTGCCGTCGCCGCCGGCTGCGATATCTCGATGGCCGTTCGGGCGTTCCAGGCGGGGGCGATGGGGTTTCTGATGAAGCCGCTCGCCGATGATGCGCTGCTCACCGCCGTTAGGGACGCCATCGACCGGAGCCGCGTCATACTCGATCGAAAAGCGGACCTGTTCGAGCTCCGCAGCCGTTACGACTCGCTGAGCGGTCGTGAACAGGAGGTCATGGCGGGGGTAGTGGCCGGGCACCTGAACAAGCGGATCGGTGCGGCGTTAGGCATCAGCGAGATCACGGTGAAGGCACACCGCGGCAAGGCGATGCGCAAGATGGGGGCTGACTCCGTAGCCAAGCTCGTGATCATGGCGATGAGACTCGAGCTTCCCTCCGTGCCCACCACCACCGATACCATCGTGCAATGGCGTCGATTCCTCGAACCCCGCATCACTTCGCCGCGGCGACACCAAACGGACGAGGTCCCTAATGCGCTCCGACATCGTGCCCGGCGCCGTCTTTCCCGACTACGAGTTGCCCGATCACACGAAAACGCGACGCAAACTCAGTGAGCTGCAGGGCGAGGACCCGCTGATCCTCACCCTCGCGCGCGGGCACTACTGCCCGAAGGAGCATCAGCAGCACCTCGAGCTCGCCGCGTTTTATCCAAAGATCGCCGTGGCATACACGCAGATCGCCACGATTGCCACCGACGACCACCACACGCTCCAGGAGTTCCGCGCGTCGGTGGGCGCCCAGTGGCCCTTCCTCTCCGATCCGGGCCGAATCGTCCAGAAGGACCTCGACATCCAGGAGTACACTGACCGCGAGCACGACCCGATGATCCCGCACACGCTCGTGCTCAAGCCGGGGCTCGTGATCCACCGGATCTACAACGGCTACTGGTTCTGGGGTCGCCCCTCGGTCGTCGACCTCTGGCACGACCTGCGGGACGTATCAGCCGAGATCCGCCCCGACTGGGACCTGAGCAAGCCTGGACTCCGCGAGGCCTGGGACCGGGGTGACTGGTCGCCGTTCCACGGGTGGAACAAGCGCCGAGGTCAGCGACCGGCCGCCGTGTGACGGGAGAAGCACGACGGACGGGGCATCGTTAGGCGCTCGGTCAACCGCGAGGATCGATCGATACCATCGTGTAATACACCGCCGCCCGGGATCGCGACAAATTGATTGCGGAACGAGACCCGTTGGCAGTCGCACGAAGACCAATGGAGCTCGCAGTTCATTCAACCCGTCGTGGGCTGGCAGGCCACTCGTATGTCAGAAACGCCCGATCTCAATCGCCGTCGCTTCTTCGCTGCCGCAGCGGCAACGGCCGCGGCGAGCCAGCTCGGTCTATTCGGTTTTTCGAGGAGGATTCAGGCCATGACCAACGTGATGACTGAGATGGAGACCGGCACTCAGAAGACCGGCATTCGTCCCTTCAGCTTCAAGGTTTCGGACGCAGAGCTCACCGACCTGCGCCGGCGCATCAACGCGACCAAGTGGCCCGACCGCGAAACGGTGAACGATGACACCCAAGGCGTCCAGTCGGAAACGATTCGGAAGCTCGCGCGCTATTGGGGGACGGAATACGATTGGCGTAAGGGCGAGGCGAAGCTGAACTCCGTGCCGCACTTCGTCACCGAGATCGACGGCCTCGACATTCACTTCATTCACGTGCGGTCGAAGCACGAGAATGCGCTGCCGATGATCGTCACGCACGGATGGCCAGGCTCGATCATCGAGCAGATGAAAATCATCGAGCCGCTGACCAATCCCACGGCACACGGCGCGAGCGCGTCGGATGCGTTCCACCTCGTGATTCCGTCGTTGCCGGGTTACGGCTTCTCTGGCAAGCCCACCACGACTGGCTGGGATCCTATCCGCGTCGCCCGTGCGTGGCCGGTGCTGATGAAGCGCCTCGGCTACGCCCAGTACGTGGCGCAGGGCGGAGATTGGGGGAACGCCGTCACGGAGCAGATGGCGCTGCAGACGCCTCCCGGATTGCTCGGCATCCACACCAACATGCCGGCCACCATCCCAGACGCGATTGCGAAGGCGCTCGCGTCCGGTGGGCCGCCGCCATCCGGCCTCTCAGCCGACGAGAAGCGCGCGTGGGATCAGCTCGACTACTTCTACAAGCACGGCCTCGGCTACGCGCAGGAGATGGCGAACCGTCCGCAGACGTTGTACGCGATCGCGGATTCACCCATCGGCCTGGCCGCCTGGATGATCGACCACGATATCGCCAGTTACAGGCTCATCACTCGCGTTTTCGACGCGAAGTCCGAAGGGCTGACGAGAGACGACATCCTCGACAACGCGTCGCTCTACTGGTTCACGAACACAGCTGTCTCGTCAGCGCGGCTCTACTGGGAAAGCAAGCTCGCCTTTTTCGCTCCGAAGAACGTGCGGATTCCCACCGCCGTCAGCGCGTTTCCGGATGAGATCTACACGGCTCCGCGAAGCTGGACGGAGCGGGCGTATCCAAACCTCATCCACTACAACAAGCTCGAGCGAGGTGGTCACTTTGCCGCGTGGGAACAGCCGCAACTCTTTGCGGACGAAGTGCGCGTGGCCTTCAGACCACTGCGAAAGCAACTGGCAGGGCAGAAGACGCTCTAACACCTCAGGACGACGATGTGTTCGCGATGCAATATCGACGTGATTCGGGTATCGAGACTCCCATGTCAGACCCCATCGACCACGACCGCCGCCGCTTGTTAGGCGCCGGAGCTCTGGCCGTCGCCGGTGGCCGGCTGGGCCTCTACAACCTACTGAGACCGACGATGCCTGCCCTTCATCCGGTGGCCGGTGAGAACCAGCTAGCATCTCTTCGTACGGCGACCGCATGGCTCAACTCGCCGCCGCTCACGGCGGATGGCCTGCGCGGAAAGGTCGTCCTCATCGACATCTGGACCTACACGTGCATCAACTGGCTGCGCACGCTTCCCTTTGTCCGTGCGTGGGCCGAGAAGTACAAGTCCCAGGGGCTGGTCGTCATCGGCGTGCACTCACCCGAGTTCCCGTTCGAACACGACCTCGACAACGTTCGCCGCGCGGCGAAGGATATGCGCGTCGACTATCCGATCGCGATCGACAACGACTTCTCGATCTGGCGCGCCTTCGACAACAACTATTGGCCCGCGCTGTATCTCGTCGATGGTGACGGACGAATTCGGTATCGGCATTTCGGCGAGGGCGAATACGAACAATCGGAACGCAACGTTCAGCGGCTGCTGAAGGCGGCCGGAGCTCGCGGCGTCGCGTCCGAGCTGGTGTCGGTCGTTGGTCGAGGCGCCGAGGCTGAGGCGGATTGGGGCAACCTCAAGTCTCCCGAGACGTACGTCGGCTACGGGCAGGCCGAGAACTTCGCTTCCCCCGGAGGCGCGGTGGTGGACGAGCGCCACGTCTACGCTGTGCCGGCGGGGTTGCGCCTCAATCAGTGGGCGCTCGCAGGTGACTGGACGGTGACTCAGCGAGCCGCGGCGCTCAATAGCCCTAGCGGTCGCATCGTCTTCCGCTTCCACGCTCGGGACGTGCATCTCGTTATGGGGCCGTCTGTGCGCGGCGTGCCCGTCCGATTTCGCGTGCGGCTCGATGGGCAGCCGCCGGGCACGGCGCACGGCGTCGATGTCGACAACCAGGGTAACGGCACTGTAGGCGACCAGCGGATGTATCAGTTGATCCGACAACCGAAACCGATCACGGACCGGCAGTTCGAGATCGAATTCCTTGGTGGAGGCGTGGAGGCCTTCGTGTTCACGTTCGGGTGATGCCGGCGCCAGCTCCCGGGACTACTTCACGGTAGCGTTCGTCGCCTGTTGAACGGCGGCGGTCGCCGCGTGTTGAATGATCCGGACGACGGCGCTGGGCTGCGAGATGAAGGGGACATGGCTCGCGTTGACCTCGACGGTCTTCGTGCCTACGCGCTTCGCGTAGAATCGCTGGAGATCGGGATTGATGGCCGGGGAGTACGCTTGCGAAGCCGGCTACGATCAGACCGGCGAGCGAAAGTCGAGCAATGGTGCGCGTCATGGCAGGCTTCCCGTGCTTTGGTGTCCACATTGCGAGCCGCGGGCGGCACTCCAATACACGATGGTATCGACGTATGTGCCGCCATCACTTCGAGATCGCGCGGGCGGTCCCCCGCACTACAGGGTCAATTACGTGATGGCCTGGGTCAGGCTCGCCACGTCGCGCGGCCCGCGATAGCGCTCCCCATTGATGAAGACCGACGGTGTACCGTCGACACCGTTTGCCGCTCCGCTCTCCACGTCTCGTTCCACACGTTCCGCGAATTGGTGGGTCTGGACGGCCGCGCGCAGCGCCCCCGAATCGACCCCCGCCTCCGCGCCCCGACGCTCGAGACCCGCCGCGTCGAGCTGGTCCTGGTGGGCGAACAGCCCGTCGTGGATGACCCAGAACGCGTCGGCGCCGGCGAGCGCGTACACCGCCTCGGCGGCCTCCGCCGCCATCTGCGCGTGGGGATGGATTTCTCGGAGCGGGAAATGGCGAAACACTGAACGAAAGGCGTTAGGCTCCAGGCGCCGCAACCGGGTAAGCGCCAACTCGAGTGCTCGGGTGTACGGACACTCGTAGTCGCCGTAAACCAGTACCGTTGTCGATGCCGTGTTGGCACCGCGAACGTGGTCTCCGTCGACGAGCCCCAACATGTTCGTTGCGTTTGATTCGGGAGTCATCATGACCAGGTAACGTGTCTGAACACTGATGCGCGCGCGATACTCGAGGCGTACGGCCGTCGCCTCTGCGATCACAAGATGCGGCCGCCGGATGCGGCTGCCTATCACGCCTTGGTATCAGTCGGTGTGGTCGGGAACGCACCGCGCACCACGACGAAGGGTGACTAACACCAAAGGATGATCGACCTCCCCCGGTGGCTCGCGCATCGTGTTGGAGCTGAGTTCACCGGAGGGGTGGCATGTCGAAACACGTCAGCTGGAGCCGTCGGCAGTTCCTCGGGACCGCGGCGACGACATTCGCGGCCGCGGAGCTGGTACCAGTTCTACGTCGCGACGGAGCGTGGCCGAGCGGGCCTGGATGCGAATCGGCGAGAGTTCGCGAGGCTGATTTGGAAGTCCAACTCGCCAAAGTGGGCCTTCAGTGATGCCGAGTTCGATCGGACTGCGGCGTCCTTCGACAACCCGGATTACGTCAGCATCGTCATTCACAACTACCGCTGGCGTCTAAGTCTGGCCGAAGGTGAGCCGCAGCACGCCGAGCTGGAACGACGACTCGCGGTAGGCCCGGTGATCGACGTGCCGACCATTACCCTCGACGGCGATTCGGACGGCGTGACGCCGGCGTCGGACGGAACCTCCTACGGAGGGAAGTTCTCCGGGAAGCGGACGCACCGGATCATCAAGGGAGTGGGGCATAACCTCCCGCAGGAAGCGCCGAAGGCGTTCGCCGACGCGGTCATCGATGCGGCTGGATATCGGTGAACGCCAGAATGTGACGACGACCGCCTAACGTATCTGCAGAACCGTACCTCGCTTCACGCGCGTGAGGATCGTCCGCGTCGCGCGAATGTCGGCGAGAGGGCTCTCGCGCAGCACGATAAAGCTGGCCTCGTATCCGTCGGCGAGCCTGCCGATCTTTCGCCGCGGAAAAAGCGCCTGTGGAGTCGTGACGCTCCACATCGTTAACAGCTCGAGATTCGTGAACAGCCCCGAGCGGGCGAGCGCCGCGACCTCGGTCACCGCCGTGCCCTCGGCCAGATCGCTCCCGATCAGGAGCGGCACCCCATGCGCCTTGAGGACACGAATGTTGTTCGTGTATTGCTCCCTGATGAGCCGGTCCGTCACCGCGCTGTCGCCGTGTTGTGTGATCGTCGTGACGACCGAGACGCGACGTGCGGCCGCGTTGACGCCATCGGAGTCGGCGAGCAGGAACGGCGTCGGATCGGACGCGCGTCCTCCCGGCAGATGCGCGATCTGGTCGACACCGCCGCTCAGGGCGTTCCGGAAATCGGCGGCCGTGTACACGTGCGCAGATACCTGGAGCCCCGCGGCGTGGGCGCGCGACACGAGGTCCGGCACCAGCGCTGGGTCGATGCCTCGATTCCCCTCGGCACGCGGATCCACGCGGCGGCGAGCGTAGTCCTCCGACCAGAAGAGAAAGACCTTCACGAAGTCGGGCCGCGGACGTCCGGCGAGAAAGTACGTCCACCGTCGGTCGATGTCCTCCTTGGTGTCGACCTGCATAACGATGCCGGGGTCGAGACTGTCGCGAACGTAGGCGCCGATCGGTCCGGGAATCTGCTCTCCTCTGCGCACGACCTCGACCGGATGGCCCCCGGGCGACGTCCACCCCTGATTCGCGCTCAGAAGGTCGATCGACCCGGGCGAAGCCAGCGCTAGCTCCGCCACACGCCGGGCGACCGGCGCGCTGCTCTGATCCTTCACGTAGTAGATGCCGTCGCGAATGAAGGCCGCACTCCACGAGCGGATCCTGTTGGGATCGTACAGGTGCTGGTGGGCGTCGGCGAACGGAGGCACGACGTAACCGCCGGCGAGGTCAACAACCGAGTCCACGCGCGA
>Ga0075420_100006109_pt1 | contig 10635 bp, 9 predicted proteins | sample SoiMetdeltSBSDD4_FD_75296 | JGI IMG/M metagenome (GOLD analysis project Ga0075420, IMG submission 75296) | Bulk soil microbial communities from a Populus tree surrounding site in Tennessee, USA - Soil MetaG P. deltoides SBSDD4 | ecosystem: Environmental > Terrestrial > Soil > Tree plantation... | reverse complement strand
AGGCCGAACGGCAGGAACGCCACCTTGTCGAGCGCCATCCTCAGGAGCAGCCCGGTGTCGCTCCCCGGCGCCGGGTCCTTGTCGATGAACCCGAGCTGCTTCAGATACGACGGCGTGATCGACAGCGCCACCGTGTCGCCGAGCGCCTCGTGGAAGCCGTCGTTGGCGCTGTCGCGGAAGAGGAACGGCTGCTGCCGGTAGGCGCGCTGGTAGTAGTTGTGCCCCAGCTCGTGGTGGATCGTCTTGAAGTCCTCGTCGTTGATCTCGATGCACATCTTGATGCGCAGGTCCTGATCGTTGTCGACGTCCCAGGCGCTGGCGTGGCAGACGACGTCGTGGTCGGGGGGCTTCACGAACATCGAGCGCACCCAGAACGTCGGGGGCATCGGCTCGAGCCCGAGCGACGAGAAGAACCCTTCACCGTAGCGCACCATCCCCTGCGGGTCGGCCTGGCGCGCCTGCAGGATCGCCGTGACGTTGTAGCCGGGATCGGCCTGTGGCGGCGCCACGAGCGGGTAGGTGTACTCCCAGGTCTGCGCCCACAGGTTCCCGAGGACGTGCGCCGGCATGGGGCCGGTCGGAGGGACGACGGCGGGGCCGTACTTCTCCGACAGCTTCCAGCGGACGTAGGCGTGCAGCGACTCGTACAGCGGCCGCACCTGGTTCCAGAGGCGGTCCACCTCCGCCGCGAACTGCGCCTGCTCCATGTCGTAGTTCGAGCGCCACATCGCCCCGGTGTCGGCGAACCCGAGCTCCTTCGCCCCCTGGTTCGAGAGCGTGACGAAGCGCTGGTACTTCGGGCGCATCGGCTTTCCGACGGCATGCCAGCCCTTCCAGGCGTCGAGCAACTCCTTGGGGTCGCGGCTCTCGGCGAGGATCTTCGAGACGCCGTTGATGTCGAGGCAGTCCTTGTCGGGGCCCTGCGGGCACCATTTCCCCTTGCCGTAGGTCCCTTCGAGCCACGCGGCGATCTCGGTCAGCTCGGCCCGCTCTTTCGGGTTGTTCGGCGCGGGGAGGGTGAGCGCCAGCTTCAGGAGCTTGAGGGAGCGCGCCACGTCGGGGGGGAGCGTCATCCCGTCGAACCGGCGCGCCTCGAGCGCCAGCGCCGTCGTGGCCGCGATCGACTGCTCGTTGTACTCGGAGGAGATCTTCTCGGTGTCGTCGGTGATGTAGGTGGCGGCGACCCACTGCGCCCGCTGCAGCCGGTTGTTGAGCTCGAGCAGCCGCTCGTTCGCCTGGTCCACGAAGCGGCGCGCCTCCTCGACGGTCGGTCTTGCAGCGGGTGCGGCCGAGAGCAGGGCGAGGGCAAGAACGGCGGCGGCGCTCAGGACGCGGGCGGCGCGACGGGACGTCGTCATCTCGATCCTCCAGTGATCAGCCGGCGGCGCCAGGCCGCGAGCCCGGCGACGAGTATCCGCCCAGCCGGCGTCAGGAGTCCGGCCCTGCGGGCGGTTCCCAGGTCTTGCAGAGCGCGCGCCATCATACTCAACTCGCGCCGGCCCTCTCGGGCGACGAAGCGCGCCCCGCCGCGCCCGAGGAGCGGGCCGACGACCCCGGGGAGGTGTCGCCGCGCCCGCGCGACGCGCGTGAACAGCTCGGCGCGGAACAGAAACGTGAAGGCGCCGTGCAGGATCCCGTGGAGCGGCCGGCGGGCGCGGCGCCACGGGGAGTCGAACGCCTGGGTCTCCTCGGTCTCCGGGCCGCGCACCAGGAAATCGACCGCCTCCTGCGCTTCGTGCAGCAGGTGGTGCGCTGTCTCGTGCAGGAGGTCGTCGGCGAGATCGACCGTCCGTTTCCCCCGGACGTTGATGAACGACACCCCGGGCCGCGCCGCCAGCGAGTACGACACGAGGCGCCGCTCGAAGACCGGCACCACCAGCGCCGTACGCCGGACGATCTCGCGGGCCCCTTCCGGCCAGGCGAGGGACACGAGCCGCAACCCGCGCGCCAGCCGGTCCGCCACCCCGGGCATGTCGCGGCCCACGACGAGCGCGGCGCCGAGCGACCTCCCGGTCGACCGCACCGCCGGCGCGAGGACGATCGAGGTGCCGGGGATGAGCGCGCGGCGCGCCGGGCGCGGCAGGGGACCTGCCGGCAGCAGCCCTCCGAGTTCCAGCGCCCCCAGCGGAAACGCCGTCGCGGGCAGGCCCGGCTGCCGGAGCAGGAGCGAGCGCGGCGTCAGAACGGCCCGCAGCGTCGCGCCGGGGTGTCGCAGCCGGATGGTCAGCGGCCCCGCGGCGCCGCCGAACGCGCCGAGGTCGATCCGGTCGGCCGGCCGCCCCTGCTCGGGATCGGCGCGCGCCTCGAGCCTGAAGTGGTGCTCCCCCTCGCGAAGCCCGGGATGCGCCAGACGGAGGCCCAGGAGCAGGGCGGACATCTCCGGGCAAAGCGCGCGCAGCCGCGCCCGCGCGAGACGCCGCGAGCGGGCCGGGAACCCCCGATCGAGCCGCCCCGTCGGGACGAGCGTCGTCATGTGCTCGGTCCGGGCCACCGCATCGAACAGCCGCCGTGGATCGCGCCCGGGCTGCGCCCGCTCGAGGATGCCGCTCCAGATCTCCGCCTCGGAGAGGAAGCCGCGCAGATCGGGGCCGTGCAGGACGCGCCGCCGCAGCGCTGCGGGGGCCCGGGCGACCAGGCGCCGGCAATCGGCGACGAGCCGGCGCAGGGGCTCCCGCTCGGAGGGGGGAAGCGACGCCCGCTGCAAGCACCCCTCCAGCCGCGCGAGCCGCCGCGCGGTGCGCCCCTCCGCCAGTCGCGCGAGCCGGAGGCTCGCCTCCTCGCCCGGAGGGGCGAGGTGGTGAATCAGACTCCAGATGGGGGCGGGCATGCGGCGCAGGGATGACGTCCCGGCGGAGGGATCATAGAATACGCGCCGCGATGGAGGCCCAAGACCTGCTCATCAGCACGCCACCGCCCCGCCGCCGGGGCCGCCTGGTGCTCCCCGCCTGTCTCGGTGCGGCGCTGCTCGCGGTCGTCGCGGTCCGGCCCGCCTCCGCCCAGGGGTTCGGCGGGACCGTCGAAGACATCCTGACCCGGGCGGACAACCTCCTGCGGCAGCAGAAGCCGAACGAGGCGATCGCCCAGTTCCAGGAGGCGCGCACCCTCTGCACCACACCCTTCGAAACGGTCAGCGCTCTGCAGGGGGAGGCGCGGGGGCGCATGCAGAACCGCGAGTTCCTGCCGGCCGCCGGGCTTTTCGAAGAAGCGGTGCAGCGGTTCCCGGACGACCCCCGGCAGCCGGACCTCCTCTACATGGCGGGCATGGCGCGCAGCCAGGGAGGTGATGTCGAGGGGGCCGCGAAGCTCCTCCGGAAAGCGCTCGACAGCAACCCCACCGCCGACCTCGTGCCGGCCCTCCGCTTCTGGCTGGCCAGGAGCCTGAGGCTCAGCGGCAAGCCGAAGGAGGTCGTCGATCTCCTCAAGGATTTCGAGAAGGAGTTCCCGGCGAACCAGCTCATCCCGCGGTCGCTCTACTACCTCGGCCTGGCGCAGCACGACTCCGGCGATCTGGCCGGATCGGAGACGACCTACCGGCACCTGATCGAGACCTACCCGCACACCCAGGACACGGCGGAGGCCTTCTTCGACCTCGGACAGGTTCTGGCGGAGCTCGGCAAGCGGGAGGAGGCGGTCCAGTACCTGCGCACCTACGCCAACGCCAACCCGTCGTCCGCCGTGGCGGCCCGGTCCATGGAGCTCGCCGGGGACCTGAGCCTTTTCCACTCCCCGAAGGAGGCGGCGCTGTACTACGGTGTGGCCAGGGTGAAGTCGACGGGCAACCCGGTCCCCGCCACCGCCGACCTGCAAGTCAGCCGCTGGCTCGGATCCAAGACGACGATCGCCCGCTGGCTCTCGGAGGTGTGGGTCCTGATCGCGCTGGCGGTCGTCGCGGCCGCGATCCTGGCGCTCGTCGGCTGGATCGTCCTCAGGCGCCTGAAGGGGTCACGCTCGCGCCGCCCCGCCGCCGAGCCGTCGAACGCCTGACTTGAAGGAGGTTCAGTCGCCGTCGAACGGACGGGGCGGGGGCTGGTCGGGAGACTCCGCGGCCTTCTTGCGGGCCTCCTGGAACTTCTTCTCGAGGATCTCCTCGCGGTGCTTCGCGTCCGAGAAGGCCTTCTCCAGCCGCTCGTCCGCCTCGCGCTTCTTCGCCCGCACCGAGCCGAACGCCTCATCGAGGGAGCCGTGCTCCCGCTTGACGACGCGGTCCTCGCGCAGGATGGCGCCCGTCGTGGCGTCGATGACGAGCCGCGTGTCGCAGCACGGGCAGACGATGTTGAGCGTATCGGACATGGGCTCCTCGCCGGATTTAGCGCTATTCTCCGTCTGCCCGTCGGCCGCGGTCAAGGAGCGGAAGCGGCGGGCATTCCTGACACCTATGACGAGGAGCCGGCGCGCATGAGCGATGCCCCGAAGAGCGCCTGGGAGATCGCGCTCCAGAAGCTCGAAAAGCAGGACCGGGAGCGTGGGACCGCGAGCCCCGACCCCCTGAGCGACGATCAGAAAAAGCAGATCGCGTCCGCGCGGCAGCGCTCCCAGGCGAAGCTGGCGGAGGCGGAGATCCTGCACCACGACCAGCGCCGCAAGGCGCGGGAGGACCCGGAGGCGCTCGAAAAGGTGGAGGAGGAGTACCGCATCGAGCGGCGCCGCATCGAGGATGCGCGCGAGCGGGAGATCGATCGGATCCGGTCCGGAAAGCCGAAGCCGGCCGCGGACGACGCGCGCACACCGGCGGGGAAGCCGAAGAAGCGACGCTGACTACTTCAGGGCGCTCATGATGCCGGCGAGCTCGACCTCCGGCACCGCCCCCTCGTGCGTTCCGAGGCGGGTCACTTCGCGCCCTTCGGACTTCACGATGATGACCGGGATTCCCTGGAGCCCTTTCCCTTCCCAGGGGCCCTTCTCCATGCCGAAGTTCTTCGGGACGCCGACGAGCGCGACCTTGATGTTCGGGTTGCCGGCGTCCTTGAGGACGCGCAGCACCTTCGGCATGTACATCTTGCAGTGGGCGCACCAGGTCGCGAAGTAGGCCTCGATCTCCATCGGCTTCTTCCAGGCCTTGATCGCGTCCATCGCGACCTTGTCGGGGGTGTAGCGCTTGATCCCCTCGCGGTACTCGATGCGATCGGCGATCAGGGCGTCCATGCCGACCTCACCGATCACCGGCGGGCGGTCGAGCACCTTCAGGATCCGCACCTTCGCGTTGCCCGTCTGGAAGCGGAGGACCGGCCCTTCGATCGACAGGGCATAGGAGGCGGCGTTCGAAGCAACGCTCGTGTCCACTTTCACCACACCGTCACCGTCCGGACGGACGTTGGCGCGGGGGATCGACACCGCCTTGCGGGCCGGCATGTCGATGAGGTAGCTCACCGACTGGGACGGGATGTCGATCATGTGCTTGCCGCGGCTGTCGGGGGCGGTGAAGAAGCGCGCGTCCTGCGGGTACTTCCCGTCCACCTCGACACAGAAGTCGTAGACGGCGCGGCAGGTGATCGTGTCGGCCAGCGCCGGGTTGGAGAGGGCGGCTATGGGAGCGGCGCAGATCGCCGCCAGGGCCACGCTACGAAGCCATGTCGAGGGGGTCTTCATGAGGCCCCCGATGATAACAGGTCGGCCCCGGGCGGGCGAGGGCCGGGGAAGATTCGCTCCACCTTGCCGGCCCGGACCAGGAAGTACACCGGAAGCCTCCGGTACAGCGGCTTCAGGAGCCCCCGATCCATCGGCACGACCTCGAAGGCGGGGTACGCCTCCCACATGAAAGCCGCCTGCTCCTGCTCGCTCGAGGGGGTCAGGGCGATGACCGCCACCTCTCCGCTCCCTTCCTTGAGGGTGTTGAGCGAGGCGGCCGCCTCCCTGGAGATCGGGTCGGTGACGTCGAGGATGGCGACCAGGGTCCCTCCCGGCCCCTCCTCGGGAAGTCGCGACGCGATCCCCAGATCGGCGGCGCTTTTCCCGGTCTTGAGCGAGGTCACGAGCGCGTCGATCGGCAGTCGAGGCGACGCCACGGCGAACCCGAGCATGACGACCGCGGCGGCGGCAGTCAGGGCCGAGGCGAGCGCCCGGCGCGACGCCTGCCAGGCCCCGAGCCCGAACATCACGATGAGCGCCAGCGTGAGGAAGGCGAGGTCCTCGTAGATCACCTGCTGGGGCGTGCGCTTCACGTACGCGCCGAAGCAGCCGCAGGCCTCCGTGCGCCCCTGGCTGATGCCCCAGGCCTCGAGGGAGATGAAGACGACGAGCAGGCCGCCGGTCAGCGCCGCCGCCAGGCGCGGACGCCAGCCGGCGAGAAGCGCGACACCGAGGGTCGTCTCGAGGGCGATGAGCAGCGGAGCGAGGACCCCCGCGGCGCCGGGGCCGACGACGCCGTACTCCGCCGTCTGGCGGGCGAACTCCGCGACGTCGAGCGATTTGAAGAGACCGGCGGCGACGAAGATGGCCCCGAGAGCGAGGCGCGCCACGTGGGCGGTGATCCGAAGCGCTCGTTTCATCCCGAACTCGCCGCGCCCCGGTGACCTTCCGGGGCTAGGCTTCTTGAAGCCTCAGGGGCCGTAGTCGATGAACCCCGGATTGAGGATGCCGTCCGGGTCGTACGTCTTCTTGAGCCGGCAGACATCGTCCCACTTCGGGCCGAAGTGCTGCTTCCAGCGCGGCCTGTCAAACTCTATGAGACCGGAGAGATAGCGTTTTGCTCCCGCCTGCATGCTGGCATCGGAGGCGGCGTTGAGGCGCGGCTTCACGAGCGGCAGGATGTCCGGCGGCAGCCCCGGCAGGATCCCGAATCCCATCACCAGCGGCGTCTTCGGCGTCATGAAGAGCGGCACGCTCGAGGTGGTGCCGCGGCACGGCCACAGGAGCACATGCCCGCCGCCGAGGGCGGTCGGCGGAAGGGCGTTCAGCACCTGCGTGATGTACGGGAGGGAGACCGGCCACGGCAGGATCGTCTCCATCCAGGGATGGGTGTTGGCCCAGTAGCCGCTGCGGTTCCAGACCGCGAAGAGCGGCTCGAGCCGCGCCGCGAAATAGAAGAGATCCTGGTCCTCGACGTGCATCTTCCGGTACGGCTGCAGCCCCTGCAGGCGGGCGGCGTCGTCCGGCGGTGAGGCCGGGTCGAATTCAACGGTGAGATGGAGCGGGAAGAACCAGGCGGCGAACGCCTCCTTCGTCGGACCGGTCCAGCGGAACCCCTGCGGGCAGGGGACGCACCAGGACTCCAGGTAGTCGACCCGGTCCTGATCGATCACCATCTGCATGTCGCGCATGATCGCGGCGAGATCGTCGTAGAGCAGGTAGTAGGTGCGGGTCTTCGTCAGGCAGGACCGGAGCTTCAGCCGCGCCCGCGTGATCACGCCGAACTGGCCGAGCCCGGATCGGACCGCGTCCCACACCTCCTGGTTCTGCGACGGGCTGCACCGGACGACGTCCCCCGCGCCGGTGACCGCTTCGATCTCGAGGACGTTGTCCCCCTGGGCGCCGTGGCGGAATGACGCGACCCCGAGCCCCGCGACCGACAGCGTGCCGCCGATGGTGACGCCGAGGTTGTTGGTCAAGACCGGCGGGACGAGACCGCGCGGCACCACCTGGCGCACCAGCGTCTCCCACTTCACCCCCGCGCCGCAGTCGGCGCTCGGGCCGGCCCCGCCCGGGGTCCCGGTGTCGACGCCGTGGATGGCGTGGAGCGAAGTCAGGTCGAGCGCGATGCCGCCGTCGGTGAGTGCCTGCCCCGTCTGGGTGTGCGCCTCGCCGCGCGTCGCCACCGGCACCGAGTGCTTGCGGGCGTATCGGAGGACCGCGGCGACGTCGTCCGTCCCGGCCGGGCGGACGACCACACCGGGAACCCGCTTGACCATCCGGCCGAAGTCGCCGCTGCGCGCCTCGCGCGCCGCCGCGTCGTCGAGAACCTCCCCCTTGACCAGACCTTTCAAGTCCCGCGACAGGCTCGCCGCCATCCGCTACTCCGTCTCCCTCGTCCGGGGCCCCTGGCCCAATGTGTGGAAGGCCGCGCATGATACGGGATCGATGGGAGGGGTTCAAGAACGGGGTAGACTCCGGGCCGATGAGACAGTCGAGTTTCGTCATGGCCGCCGCAGCGTGCGTGGGGCTGCTCGCCGCACCCGCGTCCCTCGTCCGGGCCCAGGCGGCCGGTGCCCCGCCGGCCGCGGCGCGGCCGACGGACGCGGAGTTGCAGGCGATCACCGACGGCGGGAAGCGCATCGCCGCCTACCACGAGGCGGTGGCGCGCTGCCGCGCCGCCCTGGCGCAGCGCCAGCCCGACCTGGGAGAGGCGCCCGGCGTGATGGTGGAGCGCAACGGCGTGATGCACGTCTTCTTGCTGCGACGCGAGGAGGTCGGAAAGGACACCCGCGGCTTGGTCGCGGTCGCGGACGCCACCTGGCAGCCGCGCGCCGGCGAGGTCGCCTCACTCGTCCTCCTCGACCAGTCGAAGTCCCCGCCTGCCGACGTCATCGGCCACCTGCGCGCTTTGGCGGCGGCGCGCAGCGCTGCGGCCGCCCGGGCGGGAGGGCCGCCGGCGCCATACGACGAGGCGGTCTTCAGGGAGAAGGGGGCGGTGGCTTACGTCGTCTACCTCCAGACCCGGCCCGACCGGACCGACGCAGCGCGCTTCGGGTCCGACCTCAAGCTGCGTCTCAGCGGGGACGGGATGCAGGTGGGGGAGATGCTGCCGCTGCACGACGCGACCTCCCTCGTCGCGGTGCCGGAGCGGCCCGGCGCGTCGCCGACGCTCCACTCGCACGCGCAGGGGGATCTGCCGACGGAGACCGACGTCGCCGTGGTTCTCGACCACCCCGCGCTGGCACCCCACCTGGTCCTGACCCCGCGGCACATGTTCCGGATCGAATCGGACGGCCGCATCCTGTGGCTCGGTCCGAACACCGTCCGCCCCGCGGCGCCGGGGGGACCGTGAGGCGCCTCGCTCGGGCGCTTTCCGCCGCGTCGGTCGCCGTGGCCTTCCTCGGTGGGTGCGACGCACCTCATGAGCAGGACCCGATCGTCGCGCGCGTGCACCTGGCGACGCGCGACGAAGGGGCGCGGAAGGCGGTCGCCGCCCTCCTCAGCTCCAGCGGCGGGTACGAGGTGTGGCAGGGGATGCGCGAAGTGGAGTACGAGTACCGTTTCCGGTTCTACGGGGGCGATCCGACCCCGCGCCTGACCCGCTCGCAGCGCCACTGGCTGTCCCTCGACGACGAAGTTCACGTGAAGCTCCAGGACCTCGACGGGCCCCAACCGCTCGAGGTGCGTCTCGATGGCGACCAGGTGGCGTTGTCGCGCGCCGGCGCCGCCGTGGACGATCCGGATCAGGCGGACTTCGAGCGCGCCTTCGGCCGCCAGGTGCGCTGGGAGTTCCTGACGCCGTGGACCCTGCTGCAGCCCGGGATCCTGCTCGAGTCGCGCGGCGTGCGCACGCCCCCCGCGGTGGGGAAGGTCCCGGCGGGCCCCTGCGACGTGGTACGCGTGCGCTTCGAGCGGCCGATGGAGGGGGGGAGCACCGACGACTGGCACGACGTGTACATCAGCGGTCGCAGCCATCTCGTGGAGGAGATCCTCAGCTACCGCTCGGCGTCGAACCAGTACCGGCTGTCGGTCTGGTCGGACCAGAAGCCGTTCGACGGCCTGCGGGTGGCGACCCGGCGCGAAACCTACGCGTCGGACGAAGGGGCCGCGGTCGGCCGGCTCGAGGCGGTGGCGGAGTACTCCGAGGTGCGTTTCATCCCGCGCGACGGGGGGGGCGGAGCGCCGGACGCGGGGCGCTGATCGACTAAGATCCGTCTCTCACACGCCCCCGACGCGCCACGGAGACCGCCATGTCGAACCTCGACGCCATCACCGCCCAGTACCTTTCGCGCACGCGCAAGTCGCGCGAGGCGCACGACCGCGCCAAGTCGCTCCTGCCGCGCGGCGTCTCGTCGAATTTCCGGGCGGTCGACCCGAACCCGATCTTCGTCGAGACGGCCGTCGGCACGACGATCACCGATCTCGACGGCAACCGCTACATCGACTTCGGGATGGCGTTCGGCGCGATGATGGTCGGGCACGCCCATCCCAAGATCGTCGCCGCCGTGGAGCGGCAGGTGAAGCGCGGGACCCTGCACGCCATGCCGCACCGCCTCGAGGCGGTCGTCGCGGAGGAGCTGCGCGCCCGCTTCGGACAGGACCAGTGGCGCTTCGCCAACTCCGGGACCGAGGCGACCATGCACGCCATCCGCCTGGCGCGCGGCGCCACCGGGCGTCCGGGCGTCGTCAAGTTCGAAGGGGCGTACCACGGCGCGCACGACACCGTGCTCGTCTCCACCAAGCCGCCGCTCGGGCGCGTCGGCCTGCGCGAGGCCCCCGCCTCGGTGCCGGCGAGCGAGGGGATTCCCCCCGGGACGCTGCAGCACACGCACGTCGCGCAGTTCAACGACCTCGACTCGGTGCGGCGGCGCTTCGAGGAGAACCTCAACCGGGTCGCCTGCGTCATCGTCGAGCCGATCATGCTCAACATGGGGGTGACCGAGCCGGAGCCGGCGTTCCTGCCGGGGCTGCGCGAGGTGTGCGACCGGTACGGCGCGCTCCTCATTTTCGACGAGGTGAAGACCGGCGTGAAGATCGCGCGCGGCGGCGCCACCGAGCACTACAAGG
>Ga0075420_100006105_pt1 | contig 10637 bp, 9 predicted proteins | sample SoiMetdeltSBSDD4_FD_75296 | JGI IMG/M metagenome (GOLD analysis project Ga0075420, IMG submission 75296) | Bulk soil microbial communities from a Populus tree surrounding site in Tennessee, USA - Soil MetaG P. deltoides SBSDD4 | ecosystem: Environmental > Terrestrial > Soil > Tree plantation... | reverse complement strand
CTCGATGTACTTCTTGGCGTTGTCCCACGCGCCGCCGCCCGTGCACATCGAGATCGCGACGAACAGGCCCGTGACGATCGTGCCGATCAGCAGACCGCCGAGTGCGCGTATGCCGGCGCCGGGACCCATCAGGTAGTTCATGCCGAATGCAACGATCACCGGTACGAGGATCGGCAGGAGCGAGGGCACGATCATTTCCTTGATCGCCGCGCGCGTCAGCATGTCGACCGCCTTCGAGTAGTCGGGCTTGGCCGTGCCTTCCATGATGCCCTTGATCTCGCGGAACTGACGGCGCACTTCGACCACCACCGAGCCGGCCGCACGGCCTACCGCTTCCATCGCCATCGCGCCGAACAGGTACGGCACCAGACCGCCGATGAACAGGCCGATGATCACGGCCGGATCGGACAGGCTGAAAACCTGCAGCTTGCCCAGCGCGTCGAGGTTGTGCGTGTAGTCCGCGAACAGCACGAGCGCAGCGAGACCGGCCGAGCCGATCGCGTACCCCTTGGTGACAGCCTTCGTCGTATTGCCGACGGCGTCGAGCGCATCGGTGATTTTGCGTACGTCCTTCGGCAGGCCGGCCATCTCGGCGATGCCGCCGCCGTTGTCGGTGATCGGGCCGTAGGCGTCGAGCGCGACGATCATGCCGGCCATCGAGAGCATGGCGGTTGCAGAGATCGCGATACCGTAGAGCTCGCCGAGCTCATACGAGCCCCAGATCGCGGCACACACCGCGAGCACGGGCCACGCCGTCGAGCGCATCGACACCGCAAGGCCGGCAATCACGTTGGTGCCGTGACCGGTCTGCGAAGCAGCGGCCACGCCGCGCACCGGCTTGAATTCCGTCGCGGTGTAGTACTCGGTGATCCAGATCAGCGCGCCGGTGAGGCCGAGGCCGATGACGGCGCACCAGAACAGATTCATCGAGCCTTCGCCGAACACGCGCGGCGTGATGAAGAAGAAGGCGATGAGCGCGAGCACGCCGGAGACGGCAGTGCCGCGATAGAGCGCGTTCATGATCTTGCCGCCTTCGCGCGCCTTCACGAAGAAGGCGCCGACGATCGAGGCGACGATCGACACCGCGCCGAGGAGCAGCGGATAGATGATGTACCGCATGTCGAGCCCGCCATCGGCTGCCGTGAACATCAGGCCGCCGAGCACCATCGTTGCAACGATGGTGACCGCGTAGGTCTCGAACAGGTCCGCAGCCATGCCGGCGCAGTCGCCGACGTTGTCGCCGACGTTGTCCGCGATCACCGCGGGATTGCGCGGGTCGTCCTCGGGAATGCCGGCTTCGACCTTGCCGACGAGATCGGCGCCGACGTCGGCGCCCTTGGTGAAGATGCCGCCGCCGAGACGCGCGAAGATCGAGATCAGCGAGCCGCCGAACGCCAGGCCGACGAGCGCATGCAATGCATCCTTGTCCGCGCCGAGCAGCGCGAAGTAGCCCGCGACGCCGATGAGACCGAGACCTACTACGAGCATGCCGGTGATGGCGCCGCCGCGAAATGCAACCGCGAGCGCGGGATTCAGACCGACGCTGGCAGCTTGTGCGGTACGCACGTTGGCGCGCACGGAGACGTTCATGCCGATGAAGCCCGCCATGCCGGAGAGCACGGCACCGACCGCGAAGCCGCCGGCAGTCTGCCAGTCGAGCGCGAAGCCGAGCACGACGAACAGCACGACACCGACGATGCCGATGGTCGTGTACTGGCGGTTGAGGTAAGCGCGCGCGCCGGCCTGGATGGCGGCGGCAATTTCCTGCATGCGCGCGGTGCCGGCGGGTTGCTTGTTGATCCAGCCGACCGAGACCAAGCCGTACACGACGGCGAGCACGCCGGCGCCGATCGCGAGCCAAAGCGCGACATCAGTGGACATCAAATTTCCTCCCTCTTAAGGGGCTGTGTTGTGTGCGGGATGCCTGAAAAAAGGCGCGGAACTATACCACAAAGGGTTCCGCCAGCTTCTTGCGCACCGGGGCGTTCTTGAGTGTCACGTACTGCGGCAGGCCGTCCTTGTACGGCGGGTAGTCCTCGCCTTTGATCAGCGGGCTCAAGTAGCGGCGTGCCTTCGCGGTGATGTGGAAGCCGTCTTCGGTGATGTAGTCACGCGGCAGCATCTTTTCCTGGTTCGCAACCTGGTCCAGCTTCGCCGTGCCGATCTTCCACTTGTAAGGCTTATCTGCAGTGCGAACGATCGTCGGCATCACCGAGTTCTGGCCTTTCAAGGCGAGCTCGACCGCAGCCTTGCCGACTGCATACGCCTGCTCGACGTCCACCTTGGACGCGATGTGGCGCGCGGCGCGCTGCAGATAATCGGCGACCGCCCAGTGGTATTTGTAGTTGAGCTTCGACTTCACGAGCTGCGCGATCACCGGCGCGACGCCGCCGAGCTGTGCATGCCCGAATGCATCGCGCAGGCCCGCGTCCGAGAGAAACTTGCCTTCGGCGTTCTTGACGCCTTCGGAAACCACGACGGCGCAGTAGCCATACTTCTCGACGCACTCCTTGACGCGCGCGCAGAACTTCTCTTCGTCGAACCTGATTTCCGGAAACAGGATGAGGTGCGGTGCCTCGCCGGTTTTTTCCGCGGCAAGACCGCCGGCTGCTGCGATCCAGCCGGCGTGCCGGCCCATCACTTCCATGACGAACACCTTGGTAGAAGTCTTCGCCATCGAGGCCACGTCGAAGCCTGCTTCGCGAATCGACACGGCGACATATTTCGCGACCGAGCCGAAGCCCGGGCAGCAATCGGTGATCGGCAGATCATTGTCGACGGTCTTGGGCACGTGGACCGCCTGGATCGCGATGCCGCGCTTCTCGGCGAGCTGCGCGACCTTCAGACACGTGTCGGCGGAATCGCCGCCGCCGTTGTAGAAGAAGTAGCCGATGTCGTGCGCCTTGAAGACCTCGATCAGGCGCTCGTACTGCGCCGGGTTGTCCTCGAACTTCTTCAGCTTGTAACGCGCCGAGCCGAAGGCACCGGACGGCGTGTGGCGCAAGGCGCGGATCGCAGCCGCGGACTCCTTGCTGGTGTCGATCAGGTCCTCGGTGAGGGCGCCGACGATGCCGTGCCGGCCTGCATACACCTTGGCGATGCGGCTCTTGTGCTTGCGGCAGGTCTCGATGACGCCGCAGGCGGAAGCGTTGATCACGGCGGTGACGCCGCCGGACTGGGCATAGAAGGCATTGCGGGGCTTGGCTGAAGGCATGGCCGGGACCTGTTGTGAGTGGGGATTCGGGCGCGGAAGGATACCCAGCCGCGCCCGTTTTCTGTAGGGTAGCGCCTCCTTTTGGGGAGGATCGGGACGACTATGCGGATCGTATTGCTGGGGGCGCCCGGTTCGGGCAAGGGAACGCAGGCGCAGCGCCTGCAGGCCAAATACGGCGTGCCGCAAGTCTCTTCCGGCGATCTGTTGCGCGACGCCGTCGCGCGCGGGACCGAGCTGGGCCGCAAGGCAAAATCCGTGATGGACTCCGGCCAGCTGGTTTCGGACGAGATCGTGCTCGGCCTGATCCGCGATCGCCTGCGCAAGCCCGATGCCGCGCAGGGCTTCATCCTCGACGGCTTTCCCCGCAACATCGATCAGGCGAATTCGCTCAACGCATTGTTGAAGGAGCTGGGCCAGCCGATCGATGCAGTGCTGCAGCTGGACGTGCGCCGCGAGACGTTGATGCAGCGACTTGCCGGACGTCGCACGTGCCCGACCTGCGGGACCGTGTACAACATTCATTCGTTGCCGCCTGGCGTGAGCACGTGCTCGCGCGACGGCGCGCAGCTCTATCAGCGTCCCGACGACAAGGAAGATGTCGTCGCGAAGCGCCTGGAGGTTTACCAGACGCAGACGCGGCCGTTGATCGAGCACTACTCGAAGCTCGGCTTGCTGCGCGTCGTGGCGGGCGAGGGCGCGTTGGAAGAAGTGTTCGAGCGCATGGAAGCTGCGGCACTCGCGAAACCGGTGCCGGCCGAGAAGATGAAGGTCACCACCCGCAAGGTGCGCAGCGCTCCACGTAAGAAGAAGGCAAGCACCAGCAAGAAGGCGAAGGCGCGCAGGAAGCCGGCACGCAAGACCGTCGCGAAACGGACGGTACGCCGCAAACCCGCCAAGCGCGCAGCGAAGCGCAAGACCACGCGCGCGCGTCGGCGTTAATTACAGATCCAATCCCGATTGCCGTGCGGCGGCGAGCAGCGGCTCGCCGATGATCTCGCGTCGCCATCCGCTCAGCAGGTGCTCCGTGCGCCGTGCGAACACCAGCTGCTCGATGTCGCGTCGCGTGGCGAGCACTTCCGCATTGATCTTCGCGTGCTGCGCCGTTTCGCGTGCGACGTTCATCAGCTTCGACACGAGCGCCAGCTGTTGCGGCTGAGGGCGCGGGGGATTGCTCGCCTCAGCTTCGTTGGCCGCTTCGCCCCGAGCGCGCTCGAGCAATGCCATCAGCTCATCGCCGCGTCGGCGCACTACGCCGGGGGGCAGGTTGCGGACCGATTCGAGATCGCGAACCGTCGCGGGCAATCGCTCGGCGATTTCCCGTAGCGCGTCGTCGGCAAGAATCCAGCCGCGCGGCTTGTCATGCTTGATGGCCGCAGCTTCACGCCATTGTGCGAGCAACTTCGCAGTCGCACGCTGCTGCGGCTGCAGACGATCGAGTCCTTTGAGCCTGCGCCACGCGGCATCCGGATCGGTACGATGCAGATCGAGCCGTTCGAGCTCGCGCGTTTCTTCGTATAGCCAGTCGAGTCGTCCCGCGGCCTCCAAGGCTGTGCGTAGATCCAGGTACAGCGGCACGAGATAGCGCACGTCGTCTTCGGCGTACTGCAATTGCTCCGGCGTGAGAGGCCGGCGGGTCCAGTCGGTGCGCGTGTGTCCCTTCGCGAGTGTGTGGCCGAGGCGCTCGGCGACCAACGAGCCATAACCGATCTGTGCCGGATAGCCGAGCAGCGCTGCCGCGATCTGCGTGTCGAAGATCGGTCCGGGTACGGGTTGGCCTCGCGTCGCAGTCGCGAGCACTTCCATGTCCTGCCGTGCCGCGTGCAGCACCTTGCTTCGCGCGCGCGACCCGAGGAATTGCCACAGCGAATCGAGGTCGGGCAAGGCCAGCGGATCGAGGACTGCGCAGGCGTCGGACGTCGCCGCCTGGATCAGGCACAACTTCGGGAAGTACGTGCTCTCGCGCATGAACTCCGTGTCGAGCGCGACGAAATCGCCGGACGCGAGACGCGTGAGCGCGGCGGAGAGATCAGCGGAAGTGGCGACCGGCGGCGTGGCTGTCATGGGTGTGCGTGTACAATCCCGCGCAATTATGCACGTTCACATTCTCGGGATCTGCGGCACGTTCATGGGCGGCATCGCCGCGCTGGCGCGCGCGACCGGTCATCGCGTCACCGGCTCGGATCAGAACGTCTATCCGCCGATGTCCGATCAGCTGGCCGCGCTCGGCATCGAGCTGATCGAAGGCTACGACCCGCAACAATTGCAGCTGCGGCCGGACGTCGTCGTCGTCGGCAACGTGATGAGCCGCGGCAACGCACTGGTGGAGGCGCTGCTGGAGAGCGGCATTCCCTACACGTCCGGCCCGGAATGGCTGGCGCGGCACGTGCTCGCCGGCCGCTGGACGCTCGCGGTCGCCGGCACGCACGGCAAGACCACGACTTCGAGCATTCTGGCGTGGATCCTCGAGCACGCCGGACTCGATCCGGGATTCCTGATCGGCGGCGTCCCCGGCAATTTCAACGTCACCGCGCGGCTCGGCGGCGGGCGGCACTTCGTGGTCGAAGCGGACGAGTACGACACGGCGTTCTTCGACAAGCGCGCCAAGTTCGTTCACTACCGTCCGCGGACCGCAGTGCTCAACAACCTCGAGCACGATCACGCCGACATCTATCCCGACGTCGCCTCGATCCAGTGGCAGTTCCATCAGCTGTTGCGGATGGTCCCGCGTAACGGCCAGGTCGTCGCCAACGCCGGCGACCCGAACGTGATGCACGTGATCGACATGGGTTGCTGGACGCCGGTCGAGCGGTTTGCCGGCACCGTCAGCGGCGACACCGCGTGGTACGCGGCCGCTCCGCCGGGCGGCGACTATTCCAGTTTCGCGATCATGCAAGGAAATCGGCGCGTTGCTGACGTGCAGTGGCAGATGCTCGGACGACACAACGCAGAGAACGCGCTTGCCGCCGTGCTCGCCGCGCGCCACGCGGGCGTCGCGCTCGAGACCGCGACCGCCGCGCTCAAAGAGTTCGGGGGCGTGCGGCGCCGGCTCGAAGTACGCGGCGTGGTCGGGGGCATCACCGTCTACGACGACTTCGCACATCACCCGACGGCGATCGACGTCACGATCGATGCGCTGCGCCGGCGCATCGGTACTTCGCGACTGATCGCGGTGCTCGAGCCGCGCTCCAACACGATGAAGCTCGGCACGCATCGCGATGCGATGGCGAAATCGCTGGAGCGTGCCGACCGCGTCTGGCTGTACCAGGCCCCGAACGTGACCTGGGATGTCGCAGGCTCGGTCGCCGCGCTGGGCGAGCGCGCCTGCGTCGCGAAGGATCTCGAGCAGCTGGTCGCGACGCTCGGCGAGACACTGACCGCCGGCGATCACGTGCTGATCATGTCGAACGGCGGTTTCGGCGGCATTCACAAGAAACTCCTGGAGCGGCTTGCCAAGAAGTAAGCTCGCCGTGACATGCGTAGCGCGACCCACGCAAGCATTCCGCTCTTCCCGCTGAACACGGTGCTGTTCCCCGGTGGGCCGCTGCGGCTGCGGATTTTCGAGCCGCGCTATCTCGACATGGTGAGCCGCTGCATGCGCGAGGATTCCGGCTTCGGTGTCGCGCTCATCGTCGCGGGACGCGAAGCAGGCGGAGCGGCGCAGACCGTGGCGATCGGCACGCTGGCGCGCATCGTCGACTTCGAGCAGCTCGAGGACGGACTGCTCGGCATCACCGCGCGCGGCGAACGACGCTTTCGCATCGTGCATGCTCATCAGGAGAGCGACGGCCTGAACGTGGCCCAAGTCGAGTGGCTCGACGACGAGACACGGGCGGAAGTGCCGCCGCAACACGCGGTGCTCGCCGAGTTGTTGCGGCGCGCGCTGGAGCAGATCGGGCCGGCGTACGGCGAAGTCACGCCCGCTTACGAAGATGCGACCTGGGTCGGGATGCGGCTGGCGGAGATCCTGCCGCTGGCTGCGGTCGAGCGACAGGAGCTGCTCGAGCTGAGCGACGGACCGGAGCGGCTGCAATGGCTGCAGTCGCGCCTCGACATTCAGGAAGCGCGCGACGACGAATCCGATTCCGACAACTGATTCAGATACACCCAATACGCGACGACGATCGTGGCGATCCACACGAACGCCGCCCAGCCGATCACGCCGTCATACGTGCCGACGATCTTCGCGAGCTGTGCGCTGCCGTTGAGCGCCGTCGTGTCGCGGAGAATGAAAATCATGCAAACGCCTGCGGCGTGCAGACCGATGCATGCGGCAATTGCGCCAGTTCGCAGGCGCACGAGCGCGAGCAGGATGCCGAGCGCAACGAGCGCCAGAAACGAGTCGATGAGCGCGAGCGGCTGCGCGTAGCGCTCGAACAGCCGACTCAGCACCTGGAAGCCGTGCATCCATGAAACTTCTTCCGGAGGCACGCGCAGCTTGCCGCCGAGGAAGTGCAGTGCGGCGTACAGCACGCTCGGCGCGATGATGGCGGCGCGCGCGCCGGAGGTGCGCGCGACAGCGGTGAACAGGATGCCGCGGAAGAAGGTCTCTTCGATGAACGCGATGACGAGACCCGAGAGCAGCCCTTGCAGGACCACCGTCACCACTTCGCCGTCCAGCCCCGGCTTGATTTGCCGCACATCGAACGCGAGCAGCAACGCGACCAGCGGCAACATCAAGCCGATGCCGGCGGCCCAGCCGATGCCGAGTTGGCGAAAAAACTCCGCGCGCCCCAGCCGATAGCCGAGTGCCGCGCGATTCGACAGTCCGAGCCGGCGCGTCAGCAGCACGAGGCCGACCAGCGCGATCAGCATTGCGAGCCGATTCATCACGCGATGCACGGGCTCGACCGAAACCGTGCCGACGAGCAGCCAGGCCGGATAGGTCAGTGCTGCCGCCAGGAGCAGCGCGAGGGCGAGCAGGGCGACGAACAGGACGAAAGTGCGCACGTGCAGCGAGTTGGCGGATGAATTTTTCGATGAAGGGCCTGATTTCTCGCGGCGGCGACAGTAGCACACCTGCGTAGACTGCGGGCCGGTGCGCAATCCTTGCGCGATCAGGAGAGCAGTCATGGAAGAAGCCAGGGCATTCGCGATCGTCTCGGCACTCGCAAACGGGATCGATCCGCTCACCGGCGAGTTGTTCTCAGTCGACAGTCCTTACCAATCGCCGGATGTGATTCGCGCGCTGTATTGCGCGGTCCGGGCGCTCGAAGCGGCGAGCCGGCGACGCACTCGCGGGCCGGCCGCGGCGTCGAACAATGCCGGTAAGCCGTGGACGGAAGAGGAGGATCGTCAGCTGCTGACGGCGTTCGACGGCGGTCGGCCGCTCGCGGAGCTGGCGCAGGCGCACGGCCGTACGCGCGGCGGCATTCAGGCACGGCTCGTCCGGCACGGTCGGCTCGCGCCCGAGGGCGGTCGCCCGATCGGCGGGCCCGGGAAGTGGCGGCCGGGGAGCACGGCAGGGAATTCCGGCGGCTCCCGCGCATCGTGAGCCCCATCGTGCGCCCTCATCGTGAGGTGTGGGTCGCGGCGCTGTACAATGCGCCGCGCTTCTATGTGCAGCGCTTTCCTTCAACCGCCGCCACTTCCCCAGGTTGCGCCCGCGCACCGGATGGTTCGCGTCAACATTATCGGCAAGTCGAACGGCGTCGGCCTCGCGCGCGACATCGACCTGCTGGTGGGCGCGCTGCAGGCCTCGGGCCATCAGGTAGACGTGACGATCATCGACGCAGTGCAGGCCAGGCGCCGCCGCTCGCCGCTCGCACAGTTTGCAACGCGCGCGCGGCTCGCTTGGGGTGGGGCGGGCGCCAAGGCGCAGACCGCGCGTGCCGACGTCAATCTCATGCTGGAGCACGTTTGGCTGCAGTACTTGTCGACGGCGCCCATCAACGTTGCCGTGCCGAATCCCGAATGGTTCGACCGGCACGATCGCCGCTTCCTGGCGGAGGTCGACAACATCTGGGCGAAGACCAGCTACACACGCGAGCTGTTCCGTGCGCTCGGCTGCGACACCACGTACATCGGTTTCGACAGCGACGATTGCTACGAGAGCGGCATCGCGAAGCAGCGCACGTATTTCCATCTCGCCGGCAAGAGCACGATGAAGGGCACGGATCGCCTGGTCCGCGTCTGGCAGCGGCATCCGGAATGGCCGCGCCTGATCCTCGTGCAGCACAAGGACGGCGCGCCGCCGCCGCCAGTCGCGCCGAACATCGAGGCGCACGTCGGCTACCTGTCCGACCAGGAGCTGCGCCGGCTGCAGAACGAAAGCCTGTTTCACCTTTGCTTGTCGCTGACGGAAGGCTGGGGGCACTACATCGTGGAAGCGATGGGGGTGGGAGCGGTGACCATCACCGTCGACGCTCGGCCGATGAACGAGCTCGTCACAGCTGAACGCGGCGTACTGGTGCCGTATCGCGCGACTGGTACACAGCGGCTCGCAACGACGTATCAGTTCGACGAGGCGGGCCTGGAGGCAGCGATCGAGCGCACCATCCGCATGAGCGACGCAGAATGCGGGCAACTCGGTGCACGCGCGCGTGCTTGGTTCGTCGACAACAAGAGCGGCTTCACTGGCCGCCTGGAAGCGGCTCTATTGGCGCTCTCTCACGCCTGACGGGCGCGAGCTGTATCCAGGTGCGTGGCGAGGCCCTGCTCGGTCCAGGTCGCACGGCGGGCGAGTGTCTCGTCCAGCAGTCGATCGAACGGATTCGGTGCTGTCGGAGCACGCGAGGCGTGATGCAGATGAAAGGCGATCGCCATGTGTCGCACGTAGTAGCGTCGCAAGCCGAGGTGCAGCAGGCGGGCGACGAACTCGCGATCTTCCGGTCCCCAGGCGGTGAAGCGCTCGTCGTAACCGTTCACCTGGATCGCGTGACTGCGCCAGAAGGATTGGTTGCAGCCCTGTACGCCGCCGAGCGTGCCCTTGCTTCGCGAGAACACGCGGCTCAGCAACCGGCTGCGCATCGCGTAAGCGCGTCGCCGCAAGCCGGGCGTCAGCGGTCCGACGGTGGTCGTCCCGTCACTTTGCAAGAGCCGCGCAGTCGTTGCGGCCGAGAGCTGCGGGCGCGCGCCTTGAATGAAGCAGTCCGATCGTGCGCAGCGCACGTGGTCGGCGACGAACTGGGGATGCAGAATCATGTCGCCGTCGACCAGCACGATGTAGTCGGCGCGCGCCTTCGCAATCGCGCGGTTGCGGGAGCGAGCGAGGCGGAACCCCTCGTCCTCCTGCCAGACGTGCTCCAGCGGCAGACCGGCCGCGCGCCAGCGCTCGATCACAGCCCGCGTCGTCGGGCCGGAGCCGTCGTCGGCAACAATTACTTCGTCCGGCCGGTGCGTCTGCCTCGCTACGCTGGCAAGCGTGAGGTGCAGGGCCTCGGGCCAGTTGTACGTCGTTACGATCAGGCAGGTGCGCATCTACGCC
>Ga0075420_100006102_pt1 | contig 10639 bp, 7 predicted proteins | sample SoiMetdeltSBSDD4_FD_75296 | JGI IMG/M metagenome (GOLD analysis project Ga0075420, IMG submission 75296) | Bulk soil microbial communities from a Populus tree surrounding site in Tennessee, USA - Soil MetaG P. deltoides SBSDD4 | ecosystem: Environmental > Terrestrial > Soil > Tree plantation... | reverse complement strand
CGTCGTCCTTCTCGACGAGGACGGTCTCGTATTTCTTGCTTGCCATTGTTGTTCTCCCTGCGTGATTCAATCGGGCCGCCCGCCTATTCGGCCGCGACCTTGGGCAGCTCGAAGCCGCGATAATCTCGGTCGGTGAGCGTCTTGACGGCCGGCATCACCTCGGCGGCGAACAGCCGGATGTTCTTCTCGGTGAGATGTCCCGGCAGCGTGCCGAACTGCAGCATGCAGATGAATTCCTGGAAGCCCATGAGATTGTGGCTCTCGGCGATGCGGCGGCGCACGGTGTCGGGGCTGCCGCAGATCATGATCCCGCGCTCGATGAGGTGCTCGATCTTCACCCCGCCCTTGTGGCCGCGCTTGTGGGCGAGCGCGCGCTTGAGCGATTCCGGCGACATGTAGCCGGGCGGGAAGAACATCAGCTCGGATATCTTGGGCAGGAAGACGTTGAACAGCGCCTCGATATGGTCGCGCGCTTCGTCCACCGCCTTTGCGTCGGTCTCGCCCACGTAGACCGGCGCGCACCAGCCGATGCGGTCGGAGGAGGCCTCGTAGCCGTAACGCGTCTGCGCCAGCTCGCGATAGAGGTTGAGGTAGCGGGCGACCGATTCGGCCGGGCTGTAATTCTGCAGGTAGACGTATTTGCGGTCGGGGTGCGCGGCCCATTCGATGGTCTCGACGCTGCCCATGGACGGGCACCAGATCGGCGGATGCGGCTTCTGGAACGGCCGCGGCCACACGTTCACGTATTCGAAATGGTAGTGCTTGCCCTCGAAGGCGAACGGGCCGGGCTCGGTCCACGCGCGCACGACGAGATCATGCGCCTCCTGGTGGCGCTCGAGCGAATAGACCGGATTGGTGCCGAACGAGAAATATTCCGAGCCGACGCCGCGCACGAAGCCGGTAATCACGCGCCCGCCGGTGATGACGTCGAGCATCGCGTGCTCCTCCGCCAAGGTCAGCGGGTGCTCGCGCAGGCAGAAGCCGTTGCCGAGGATGGCGATGCGGCAGTCGCGGGTGCGCCGCGCCAGCGCCGACGCCATCACCACCGGCGAGGGCATCAGCCCGTAGGCGTTCTGGTGGTGCTCGTTGACGCAGATGCCGTCGAAGCCGAGCTCGGCGCAGAGCTCGAGCTCATCGAGATAGCGGTTGTAGAGCGCGTGTCCCTTCTGCGGATCGTAATAGGTGTTGGGCAGCACGACCCAGACGCTGCGGTACTTGTCCTTGACGCTCAGATCGAGGTCCGCATACGGCATCAGGTGAAAGCTCATGACCTTCATGGCGGTCCTCAATTCTGCAGGAACGTCTGCATGGCCTTGGCGACGGCGTCGGCGCGCTCAAGATGCGGCAGATGGCCGGCGTTGGGAATGGTGGTGAGCTTCGAGCCCGGGATCAGGCGGCGGAACGCCTCGCCATAGGCCGGCGGAATGATGCGGTCCTGATCGCCCCAGATCAGGTGGGTCGGGACATTGACCCGGTGCAGCCAGCGCTCGAGCCGCGGGTTGAAGAAGCGCGGCTGCCACCCGAAACGCGCGCTGGCGATGCGGTTGAGGATGGCCTGGTCCTGATATTTGTCGGCGGCGGCGCGCTCGGCCGCCGCGTCGCCCGCCTTCGGATCGGCATAGGCGAGCCGCGCCTGCTCCTCGGGGTCGATCATGAAGATGTCGGCCTTGGGCACGCCTTTGACGTGGATGCCGGCGGACGAGATCAAGGTCAGGCTGCGCAGGCGCTGGGTCGAGCGCACCGCCATTTCGAGCGCGATCCAGCCGCCGAGCGACTGCCCGACCACGTGCAGGTTCGAAAGGCCGAGCCTCTCGATGGCATCGAGATAGAGATAAGCGACGTCGGACACGTCATCGATCCAGCCGGGAATCTCGGAGGCGCCGAAGCCCGGATGATCGGGCGCGATCACGTCGAACCTTTCGGCCAGCGTATCGAGCATTGCGGGCCACTCGGCGAGCCCATCGGTGCCGTGCAGGTAGATCAGCGGCGCGCCCCGGCCGCCGCGCCGGAAGCTGAGCTTGCAGCCGTTGATGTCGATGGTCTGGGTGACGAATGCCATCTTTCACCTGCTGTTCCGGTTCCCTGCCGCCAGAAGGTAGGGGACGCGGGGAACCGGCTCAAATTGATTTTCCGAGTTCCATCGCTCCGGCCGGACATCGACTTCACGGCATCGCGATTTCCATTTTAGAATCGACCCAAGCTACTCTTGGTCATCAGGCGCGCGGCATAACCGGCGGGTTGCGGTCGCGCCAAATCTCGCCTCATCGAACGCCAATCACGGGAGGAAGCAAATGGCTCGTCTCACCGTCAATGGACAAGCACACAACGTCGATGTCGACCCCAACACCCCGCTGCTATGGGTGTTGCGGGAGCAGATCGGGCTCACCGGCACCAAGTACGGCTGCGGCATTGCGCAATGCGGCGCCTGCACGGTGCACATGGACGGGGTCGCGACGCGATCCTGCTCGGTGCCGGTCAGCGTCGCCGAAGGCAAGCAGATCGTCACGATCGAGGGCCTCGCGCAAGGCGGCGTGTTGCACAAGGTGCAGAAGGCCTGGATCGAGCACGACGTGCCGCAGTGCGGCTATTGCCAGAGCGGCATGATCATGGCGGTGGCGGAGCTTCTCAAGAACAAGCCGAAGCCGACCGACGCCGACATCGACGCGGGTATCACCAATATCTGCCGCTGCGGCACCTTCGTGCAGGTGCGTGCGGCCATTCACGCCGCCGCCAGCGCGTAAGCAGGGAGGCAATCATGAATTACGTCCCCAAAATGAATCGCCGCGCCTTCGTGGCGAGCGCAGCCGCCGCCGGCGGCGGGCTGGCGCTCGGCCTCGACATTCCGATCGGCGGTCCGCAACCGATCCTGGCGCAGGACGGCTCGCCGGAAGTCAATGCCTGGGTGGTGGTGCGTCCCGACAACACGGTGGTCGTCCGCGTCGCCCGCGCCGAGATGGGCCAGGGCTCGTTGACGGGCCTCGTCCAGCTCGTCGCCGAGGAGCTCGACTGCGACTGGTCGACAGTACGATGGGAAACTCCAACCCCCGGCCAGAACGTGGCGCGCAAACGCGCCTGGGGCGACTACGCCACCGTCGGCAGCCGCGCCATCCGTCAGTCGCAGGAATATGTGCGCAAGGGCGGCGCCACCGCGCGCGAGATGCTGATCGAGGCCGCCGCCAACGAGTGGAAAGTGCCGGCGTCCGAGTGCAGCGCGGCCAATAGCGTCATCACCCATAAGCCGTCGGGCCGCACCACGACTTACGGCAAGGTCGCCATGGCGGCCGCCAAGCTCGAGCCGCCGAAGGATCCGAAGCTCAAGGATCCGAAGGACTGGAAGATCGCCGGCAAGCCGCTCAAGCGGCTCGACACCGCCGACAAGGTGACCGGCAAGCAGGTCTACTCCATGGACGTCAAGCTACCGGGCATGCTCAGCGCCGCGATCAAGGAGAGCCCGGTGTTCGGCGGCAAGCTCAAGAGCTTCGACGCCGCCAAGGTCGCCGGCATGCCCGGTGTGAAGAAAGTGGTGCAGAGCGGCGATGCCGCCGTTGCAGTCGTCGCCGATACCTGGTGGCAGGCCAAGACCGCGCTCGAGGCGCTGCCGATCGTCTGGGACGACGGTCCGAACGCCAAGGTCTCGAGCGCGTCCATCGCCGAGATGCTCAAGGCCGGCCTCGACGCCCCGGAGGCGTTCGTCGGCAATCAGCAGGGCGACGCCAAGGACGCCATCGCCAAGGCGGCCAAGAAGGTGGAGGCGGTCTACTCCTATCCGTACCAGAACCACGCCACCATGGAGCCGATGAACGCGACCGCGCGCTACACGCCGGACAAGTGCGAGGTCTGGTCGAGCTCGCAGAACGGCGAAGCCGCCTTTGCGGCCGCCTCGGAAGCCTCCGGACTGCCGGCCGAAAAGTGCGACTTCCACAATACCATCCTCGGCGGGGGCTTCGGCCGGCGGGCGAGGAGTGAGTATGTGAGCCACGCCGTGCGGATCGCCAAGGAGATGCCGGGCACGCCGATCAAGCTGATCAAATCGCGCGAAGACGACACGGCGAACGGCGTCTATCACCCGATCACGCAATGCAAGCTCATTGGCGGGCTCGACGCCAACAACGAACTGACCGGGCTGCACGTGCGCATTTCCGGCCAGTCGATCCTCGCTGCCGTGAACCCGCGGGGCCTCCAGGACGGCCGTGATCCCATCACGTTTCAGGGGATGTATCCGGGCGGCACTGAAGGCGCGATCGGCTACACCATTCCGAACCTGCTGATCGATCACGCCATGCGCAACCCGCCGATCCCGCCGTGGTTCTGGCGCGGCGTGAACAACAACCAGAACGCCATCTACCTCGAGTGCTTCATGGACGAGCTTGCCCACGCAGCCGGCCAGGATCCGCTCGAGTTCCGGCGCAAGCTGATGACGAAGCATCCCAAGCATCTCGCCGTGCTCAACGCCGTGGCCGAGCGCGTCGACTGGGACAAGCCTGCGCCGCAGGGCGTCTATCGCGGGCTTGCGCAGCAGATGGGCTACGGCAGCTACGTTGCCGCCGCCGCCGAAATCTCGGTGACCGGCGGAAACAAGATCAAGATCCATCGCATCGTCGGCGCCACCAATTGCGGCCATGCGGTCAACCCGGCGCAGATCGACCGGCAGGTCGCGGGCTCTTTCGTCTACGGCCTTTCGGCGTTGTTCTACGGCGAGTGTACCGTGAAGGACGGCCGCATCGAGCAGACCAACTTCCACAACTACAATTCGATGCGCATTGCCGAGATGCCGAAGGTGGAGTCGATCATCATGCCGTCGGGCGATTTCTGGGGCGGCGTCGGCGAGCCGACGATCTTCGTGGCGGCGCCGGCCGTGCTCAACGCCTACTTCGCGGCGACCGGCAAGCGCATCCGCTCGATCCCGCTGAAGAACCACGACATCTCGCTCGTGTGATGCACGGAAGCGGCGGCCTGGCGGCCGCCGCTGTCGTGCGCTTTGTCGACTGCCGACCCCAATGCGGCCGGCGCCGCCAGGCGCCGGTCGCGGCGGCATCGCGCCGCGATCGAGGCGATCCAAGCCTTTGAATAGGTGCCCAATTTGCCGGAAGGCCGATTTGTGGGCGGCGCCCTTCGCACTTCGTGTCGAATCGACCTCGCGAAGTTGCGATTTCCATATTAGAATTGAACCAAGCTAGTCTTCATGACAGCGCGCGCGGCATAACCGACGGGTAGGCCGCGCCAAACCTCGCCTCTCAATGGCGACTCACGGGAGGAAGCGAATGGCTCGTCTCACCGTCAACGGACAAGCACACAACGTCGATGTCGACCCCAACACCCCGCTGTTATGGGTGTTGCGGGAGCAGATCGGCCTGACCGGCACCAAGTACGGCTGCGGCATCGCGCAATGCGGCGCCTGCACCGTGCACATCGACGGCTCGGGCGCAGTGCGCTCCTGCTCGCTGCCGGTCAGCGCGGCCGAAGGCAAGCAGATCACCACGATCGAAGGACTGGCGCAGGGCGGCGTGCTGCACAAGGTGCAGAAGGCCTGGGTCGAGCACGACGTGCCGCAATGCGGCTATTGCCAGAGCGGCATGATCATGGCGGTGGCGCAACTGCTCAAGGACAAGCCGAAGCCGAGCGACGCCGACATCGACTCGACGATCACCAACATCTGTCGCTGCGGCACCTTCCAGCAGGTGCGTGCGGCCATTCACGCCGCCGCGAGCGCGTAAGGGAGGCCGCCATGAATTACATTCCGAAAATGAACCGTCGCACGTTTGTGGTGAGCGCGGCCGCCGCCGGTGGCGGGCTGGCGCTCGGCCTCGAACTCCCGTTGGGCGGTCCGCAGCCGATCCTGGCGCAGGACGGCACGCCCGAGATCAATGCCTGGGTGGTGATCCGCCCGGACGACACGGTGGTCATCCGCGTCGCCCGCGTCGAGATGGGCCAGGGCACGCTGACGGGCCTTTGTCAGCTCGTCGCCGAAGAGCTCGAAGCCGACTGGTCGAAGGTGACCTGGGAATACCCGACCCCCGGCCAGAGCGTTGCCCGCAAGCGCGTGTGGGGCGACTTCTCGACCGGCGGCAGCCGCGGCATCCGCACGTCCCACGAATATGTGCGCAAGGGCGGCGCCACGGCGCGCGAAATGCTCAAGCAGGCCGCGGCCAATGAATGGAAGGTCCCGGTCTCCGAGGTGACCGCGGCGAGCGGCGTGCTCACCCACCGGCCGTCGGGCCGCACCACCACCTACGGCAAGGTCGCCGCAGCCGCGGCCAAGCTCGAGCCGCCGAAGGAGGTCACGCTCAAGGACCCGAAGGACTGGAAGATCGCCGGCAAGCCGCTCAAGCGGCTCGACACCCCCGACAAGGTGACCGGCAAGCAGGTCTATGGCGCCGACCTCAAGCTGCCCGGCATGCTCAACGCTGCGATCAAGGAAAGCCCGGTCTTCGGCGGCAAGGTCAAGAGCTTCGACGCCGCCAAGGTTGCCGGCATGCCGGGCGTCAAGAAGGTCGTGCAGGTCGGCGACACCGGCGTGGCGGTCGTCGCCGACAGCTGGTGGCAGGCCAAGACCGCGCTCGATGCGCTGCCCATCGTCTGGGACGAAGGCGAGAACGCCAAGGTCTCCAGCGCTTCCATCGCCGAATGGCTCAAGGCCGGCCTGGACGCCCCGGAGGCGTATGTCGGCAACCAGAACGGCGACGCCAAGGACGCGATCGGCAAGGCCGCCAAGAAGATCGAGGCGGTCTACGCCTATCCGTACCAGAACCATGCCTGCATGGAGCCGATGAACGCGACTGCGCTCTACACGGCCGACAAATGCGAAGTCTGGGGGCCGACGCAGAACGGCGAAGCCGCGTTCGCGGCGGCGGTGGCGGCGTCCGGCCTGCCGGCCAACAAGGTCGAGGTGTACCGGATCCACCTCGGCGGCGGGTTCGGCCGGCGCGGTGCGTTCCACGACTACACCACCCAGGCGGTCAACATCGCCAAGCAGATGCCCGGCACGCCGATCAAGCTGTTGTGGTCGCGCGAGGAGGACATGGCGCAGGGCCGGTTCCACCCGGTCATGCAGTGCAAGCTCGTCGGCGGCTTCGATGCCAGCAACAACCTGACCGGCCTGCACGTGCGGCTCTCGGGGCAGTCGATCCTCGCCGCCGTGCGTCCGGAAGCGCTTCAGAACGGCCGCGACCCGCTCACCTTCCAGGGCCTTGCCCAGGCCGGCGAGCATTCGTTCGGCTACTCGGTGCCGAACCTGCTGATCGACCACGCCATGCGCAACCCGCACGTCCCGCCGGGCTTCTGGCGTGGCGTGAACATCAACCAGAACGCCATCTTCATGGAGTGCTTCATGGATGAGCTTGCCCAGGCGGTCGGCCAGGACGAGCTCGAGTTCCGGCGCAAGCTGATGGCGAAGCATCCGCGGAACCTGGCGGTGCTCAATGCCGTGGCCGAACGGATCGGCTGGGGCAAGCCGGCCCCGCAAGGCGTCTATCGCGGGCTGGCGCAGATGAAGGCGTTCGACGCGTTCGTGGCGGCGGCCGCCGAAATCTCGGTGACCGGCAACAAGATCAAGATCCACCGCATCGTCGGCGCCACCGATCCGACCTTCGCGGTCAACCCCGCGCAGATCGACCGGCAGGTGTCGGGCTCGTTCGTCTACGGGCTCTCCGCCCTGTTCTACCAGGAGTGCACGGTGAAGAACGGCCGCATCGAGCAGGCCAATTTCGATACCTACAACTCGATGCGCATCGCCGAGATGCCGAACGTCGAATCGATCATCCTCCAATCCGGACTCTCCGGAGGCAGCGACCCCTGGGGCGGCATCGGCGAGCCGACGATCTGCGTCGCCGCGCCGGCCGTGCTCAACGCGTACTTCAAGGCGACGGGCAATCGTATCCGCTCGTTCCCGCTGAAGAACCACAATATCGCAATGGCATAACGCATCGGGACGGCGGCCCCCGGCCGCCGTCCCCCGTTCGGTCGACGCCCGGCCGCAACCGGAACCCCGGCTGCGGCCGGGCGTTTTTGCGTTACGCACAGATTCTACCGGTGTTGCGACCAGGTCCAACGGCGGTTGCGGCGAAGGGTCCATCCCGGCATTATTGATTTGAAAAAATATCGCATTTGTTTTGAGATCGTCGCGGCTGTTCGAACCCTTGGGAGTCCCGGGTTCGATCAGGAGGGGGCTTGATGGCGCGTCTCACCGTCAACGGACGATCGCACGACGTCGACGTCGATGCCGACACGCCGCTGCTTTGGGTGCTGCGGGACGTGATCGGCCTGATGGGCACCAAATACGGCTGCGGGATCGCCCAGTGCGGCGCCTGCACCGTGCATGTCGACGGCGTGCCGACGCGCTCATGCTCGCTGCCGCTGAGCGCGGTCGCCGACCGCAAGATCACCACCATCGAAGGCCTCGCGCCCAACGGCAGCCTGCACAAGGTGCAGAAGGCCTGGCTCGACCACGACGTGCCGCAATGCGGCTATTGCCAGAGCGGCATGATCATGGCGGTGGCCGCCCTGCTCGCGCAGACCCCGAAACCGACCGACGCCGAGATCGACGCCGCGATCACCAATATCTGCCGTTGCGGCACCTACCAGCGCATCCGCGCCGCGATTCATGCGGCCGCGAGCGCCTGAGAGCGCCATGAGCCCGACCGCGCCCATCGACCGCCGCGCGTTCCTCGCCAGCGTCGCCGCCGTCGGCGGCTCGCTCGCGCTCGGATTCGATATCCCGTTGGGCCCACGTCCGCTCCACGCCGGCACTGCCGCGCCGGAAATCACCGCCTGGATCGTGATCGAGTCCGACGACACCGTGATCGTGCGCATCGCCCGCTCGGAAATGGGTCAGGGCAGCTTCACGGCCTTGCCGATGCTGGTCGCCGAGGAGCTCGAATGCGACTGGAGCAAGGTGAAGGCGGAGTTCGTTCCCCCGGACGAAAACCTCCGGCGCAACCGCGCCTGGGGCGACATGTCCACCGGCGGCAGCCGGTCGATCCGCGTGTCGCAGGACTATCTGCGCAAGGCCGGCGCGACTGCGCGCGAGATGCTGATCGGCGCGGCGGCCGGTGAGTGGAATGTCCCCGCCTCCGAATGCCGGGCGCACAGCAGCGTGATCACCCACGTCCCGACCGGACGCACCGTGACCTTCGGGCGGATCGCGACGGCGGCCGCGCGGGTGCCGGCGCCGAAGGACATCCGGCTCAAGGACCCCAAGGACTGGACGCTCGCCGGCACGCCCAGGAAGCGGCTCGAAGTCATCGACAAGGTCCAAGGCAAGCCGATCTACGCGATCGACGTGCGCGTGCCCAACATGCTGCACGCCGCGGTGATCCAGTCGCCGGTGTTCGGCGGCAAGCTGAAGTCGATCGACGACAGCCGAATTGCCGGCGGCAAGGGCGTGCGCAAAGTCGTCAAGCTGGACGATGCCGTTGCGGTGGTCGCCGACCATTGGTGGCAGGCAAAGAAGGCCGTCGAGGCGCTCGATCTCGTCTGGGACGACGGCGGCAACGCCCAAGTCACCAGCCGGAGCATCGAGGAGTTCCTGCGCAACGGGCTTGCGGCCAAGGACGCGGGCGTTGGGCGCAAGGAGGGCGACGTCGCGGCCGGCTTGGCGCAGGCTGCCACCCGCGTCGAGGCCGAGTATGCGGTGCCGTTCCTCGGCCACGCGACGCTCGAACCGCAGAATTGCACCGTCCACGCCACCGGCGACAAGGTCGAGGTCTGGGCGCCCACGCAGAACGGCGAGGCGACGCTTGCGGCCGCCGCCCAGGCGGCCGGCGTGCCGGCGCGCAACGTCGTCGTGCACAAGTGCATGCTCGGCGGCGGATTCGGCCGGCGCGGCGCGATGCAGGACTTCGTGTCGCTGGCGGTCAGGATCGCCCGGCAGGTCGAACAGCCGGTGAAGGTCATATGGACGCGCGAGGAGGACACGCGCCACGACTTCTACCGCCCGGTGGCCATGGCCAGGATGGCGGCCGGCCTCGACGCCGCCGGCCTGCCGCTCGCCTGGCATGTGCGCATGACCGGCCCCTCGATCATGGGAATGATGCGGCCGATCCCCGACCGCGTCGACAAGCATTTCCAGGAAGGCTTCCTGGACGACATGCCCTACGACGTCCCGAATTATCTCGCCGACTATGCGATGCGGATGACGCATGTACCGATCGGGTTCTGGCGCTGCGTCAATCACACACAGAACTGCTTCTTCAAGGAAAGCTTCATCGACGAATTGGCGCACGCCGCCGGCCAGGACCCCTACCACTATCGGCGCAAGATGCTCCGCCAGCATCCGCGCGCCGCCAGGTTCGTCGGCGTGCTCGACGCCGCCGCCGCGGGCGCCGGCTGGGACACGCCGCCGGCACCCGGCGTTCACCGCGGCATCGCGCTCAACGAGGTCAACGGCACCTACAACGCCGCCGTCATCGAGGTGTCGGTCGGCGGCGGCGATGCGCTGCGCGTTCATCGCGTGGTGAGCGCCATCGACTGCGGGCACGTGGTAAATCCGATGACCGTCGAGATGCAGGTCGAAAGCGCCACCGTCTATGCGCTGACCGCGGCGCTCTACGGCGAAATCACCATCAAGGACGGCCGCGTGGAGCAATCGAACTTCCACGACTACCAGATGCTGCGGCTGGCGCAGATGCCCAAGGTCGAAACC
>Ga0075420_100006100_pt1 | contig 10640 bp, 10 predicted proteins | sample SoiMetdeltSBSDD4_FD_75296 | JGI IMG/M metagenome (GOLD analysis project Ga0075420, IMG submission 75296) | Bulk soil microbial communities from a Populus tree surrounding site in Tennessee, USA - Soil MetaG P. deltoides SBSDD4 | ecosystem: Environmental > Terrestrial > Soil > Tree plantation... | reverse complement strand
CATGCTGCGCACGCTGGCCGGGCGGCCGGCGGCGCTGGTCACCTTCCTGGAAGGGGTGTGGATCAGGCGGCCGCAGCCGCGCCACTGTGCGGCGGTGGGCAAGGCGCTGGCGGGCCTGCATGTGGCGGGCCGCGGTTTCGGGCTCACGCGCGCCAATGGCCTGGGGCTCACGGGTTGGCGCCCTCTATTCGAGCGCTTCGAGACGCGCGCCGACGAGATCGTGCCGGGGCTGGCGGCCACCATCCGCCACGAGCTGGATGTCCTGGAGGCGCACTGGCCGACCGGACTGGAGCAGGGCGTCATCCACGCCGACCTGTTCCCCGACAACGTGTTCTTCCTGGGCGACAGGTTGTCCGGGCTGATCGACTTCTACTTTGCCTGCAACGATGCCTTGGCCTACGACATTGCCGTCACCCTCAACGCCTGGTGCTTCGAGAGCGACCACAGCTTCAATGTCACCAAGGGGCAGGCGCTGCTGAAGGGCTACGAGAGCGTGCGTCCGCTGTCCTCGGCGGAGCGGGAGGCGCTGCCGCTGCTGGCGCGCGGCGCCGCGCTGCGCTTCCTGCTGACGCGCGCCTACGACTGGCTGCACACCGCCAGCAACGCTCTGGTCAAACGCAAGGACCCGGCCGAGTTCCTGCGCCGGCTCAAGTTTCATCGGGGCGTTCGCAGCACCGGCGAGTACGGCCTGCTGGAGGGCACATGACCGACGAGGCGGCCGGCAAGCCGCACGTTACCGCCTACACGGATGGCGCCTGCTCGGGCAATCCGGGACCGGGCGGGTGGGGCGTCGTTCTCATCTCCGGCCCGCATCGCAAGGAGCTCAACGGGGGCGAGCGGACGACCACCAACAATCGCATGGAGTTGATGGCAGCCATCTCGGCGCTGGAGGCGCTGAAGCAGCCGGCTCGGGTGGATATCCACACCGACTCCGAGTACGTACAGAAGGGCATCAGTGCCTGGATCAACGGCTGGAAGCGCAACGGCTGGCGCACCAGCGCCAAGCAGCCGGTCAAGAACGCCGATCTGTGGCAGAGGCTCGACGCCGCCCAGGCGCGTCATGACGTGCGCTGGCACTGGCTGCGCGGCCACGCCGGCCACCCCGAGAACGAGCGGGCTGACGAGCTGGCCCGCGCCGGCATTCCCCGCGCGTGAGGAGACGACGACGCGTGCGGCCCGAAGGCCGCACGCCCGGCTGCAGTCAGCCTTTACGTCTTGGCAGGCTTGGCCAGATCCCGCTTGCACTTGGCGCGGAAGGACTTGCGTTCCTTGCCGTGCAGGCCCTTGGCGTCCGCTTGCTTGGAGCATTCAAGCGACGCGGCGCTGCGGGGGGCCGGCGCCTTGGTGGCGCCCTGAGCCACTGCGGAGGCACAAAACGCCGTGACAGTTGCCGCGGCGGCGAGAAGCACGAGTCGTTGCATTATGGTCTCCGTTGCATCACGTGCGTTCCCCGGCCGGGCATAGCTGGGCGCGGCACGGTGCTTGTTCAAGTGGCGGACTAACTTGAGGTTCCGCTGGCGCAGGCGCGGACGCATATGGAACCGTCGCCTGCCAGGGTACCGGTCCCGCACCACCGAGCTGTGGGGCTGTGCTATGGATGCTCGTGAGCGGCCGGCTGCCTTACCAGGGCCACGAGGCCACCGGCTGGGCCGGCTCGCTCACCCTTGCAGCGACCTTCGCGGTCGTACCGGGCGCGGTCTTGCTCCGCGCCTTGGTGGTGGTCGCGATGCCGGTCTTGCTGCTCCGCACAGCGGAAGGCGGCTTGCTGGCAGCCCCTGTAACGACAGTCGTGGCCTGCGGCATGGCCTTCACGGCCTCGGTCACCGGCGGCCGCGCAGGCTCGGAGGGCTCAACCTCGACAGAGGTCAGCCAAGCCGTGGCGATCTGCCAAGTCTCGGAGTGGACGTTGATGCCCTGCAGCCCTGCCACGAAGATGGCAGAGCTCGTGGTCAGCACGAAGGTGGCCACCATGACGGCCGCCGATTGCACGAAGCGGCGCCGTGCCTGGCTGCGCTGCCAGGCCAACTGGGCATCGTAGGCAGCGCGCGCCTTGGCGTCGCGCAGCACCTCGTAGGCCTGCATCAGCTCGCGAAACCGTTTCTCGGCCTCGTCGTTGCCGGGATTGAGATCAGGATGTGTCGTCAAGGCGCGCCGCCGGAACGCCGACTTGATACGCAGGTCATCTGCCGTGGAGGCGATGCCAAGCACTTTGTATAGATTGCGCACTCGAGTTCCCCGCATGACCCGATAGGCAAAACAGCTTTGCCGGTACGCTTAACTATATGAGGTACGATAGCGTAAACCGGTTCTTAGGGCACTATCGTTCGCAGGATGCGGCGCGGGCCTGTGGAAAAGTCAGGTTGTGCCGCTGGTGGGCCGAACCTAAAAAAGTGGCCGCGCCCGAAGTGGCCCTGCTTGCGCTTCATGGGCCTTCCGGGCGCGGCCGGCAGACAACCGGCTCCTTGGTGCGGGCAAAGTACCGGTCGCCTGCTGTCTCGTCCTGTGACGCAATACAATCTGTGACGCAGGGCAGACGCGCGTCACGTGGGGTCGGCCCACCGCTTGGTGTATCCCCGTTTCGGGGGAGACCGTGCAGGCGAGCCTCCATCTGTAACGTGCGATACTTAAGGGCGAAATACGGCAGCCTTGGAGCACCCGCAGCGCATCCTGCGGAAAATGGTTAAATCACCGTTCTGTGTCAATTGCCGCGGCAATCCTTGGACCGGATGCGACTTGCACAGGCGCCGCCCTGGAGACTAGGAACACGGGGTCACGCGCTGTGGCGACGGCACCGCTTCCGTTCCGATCAACCTCAGCTCTGAAAGGGCATCATGCAGCAAGGCTCCCGTTCAGGCAGAAGGACCTGCCTCCGCTTCGCCTTGGCGGTCCTGGCTCTGGCCGGCATCGGCGCCGGACTGGCCGTCGCCGAGCCCAGGCTGCTCGAGGAGCGCAGCTCCACCTACAACAACATCTACGTCTACAAGGACGGCTCCAACGTCATGATGACGTTCGGTCACAACCGGCGCTTCTACACGGAGTCCATCTACGACTCGACCGACGAGCTGGCGCTGCCGGTCACCTACACCCGCTACATGACGGTGGGCCTCGCCTATGCCAGCGCCGCCGACAACCTCCTGGAGATCGGCTTCGGCGGCGGCCGCACGGCCTGGTATCTGCACAAGCACATGCCCAAGCTCGACATCACCTGTGTGGAACTCGATCCCGCGGTGGTGGACCTTGCGCAGAAGCATTTCGGGGTCAAGGCGGAAGACAAGTTCAAGATCGTCACCGCAGACGGCCGCAGCTACCTGACGAAAAACCGCGAGACCTGGAATGTCATCATGATCGACGCCTACCGCGGTCCCTTCGTGCCGTTCCACCTGCTGACCGAGGAGTTCTACAAGCTCGTCCAATCCAAGCTGAAGCCGGGCGGCGTGGTGGTGCAGAACGTCGAGCCCACCACCATGATGTTTGATTCGGCCATCGCCACCATCAGCAAGGTGTTCGCCAACGTCGAGGTGCTCGACGCCGGGGGCAACATCGTCACCGTGGCCTACGACGGCCCCAAGCGGAGCCAGCCGGAGCTGATGGCCCGGGCCGCGGTGCTGCAGCAGAAACACAACTTCGTCTATCCCCTCGCCGCTTTCCTCGGCGAGCGGCGCGCCGTCACGCGCACCCGCGGCAAGGTGCTGACCGACGATTTCGCCCCAGTGGAATCGCTGCTCGCCATCGAGAAGCACAACCGCAAGCTCGACGAGTTCTCGGAGCCGGTGACGAAATGACCGCACGCGGCACCGCGCGTCTCGGGCTGTTGGCGGCCCTGTTCGTGATCGGCTTTGCCCTGATGGGCTTCGAGATGCTGGGCAGCCGCTATCTCAATCCGTATTTCGGCGGCGGCATCACCACCTGGGCGTGTCTGATCTCGGTCGTGCTGTTCGCCATGATGATGGGCTATTTCGCCGGCGGCTATGCCGTCGATGCCCATCCGGGCGTCGAGTTGCTGGCGCTGTGCGTGGTGCTGGCCGCGGCGTGCATGCTGATCGTGCCGCCGGCCGCCGATCCGGTGCTGCAGCTCATCATCCAGACCCTGGGCGACGGCTTCCTCGGCGTGCTGGTGGCCTCGCTCGCCCTGTCGCTGGTGCCGGTGGCCTTCCTGAGCGCCTGCTCGCCGTTCGTGGTGCGGCTGCTGCTGGTCGATCTGGAATCCGGAGGCAAGACCGCGGGGCTCGTCTACAGCGTCTCCACGCTCGGCAACGTGGCGGGCACGCTGGCCACCACGTTCTATCTCATTCCGAGCTTCGGTACGCGTGCCATCACCACCGCGTTCGGCATCGCGCTGGCCTTCGTTGCGGCCCTGCTCTACCTCGGCAAGGGCCGGCTCGCCAAAGGCGTGCGCACCGCGGCTGCGACCGGCGTTGCGGTGTCCATGCTCGGCTGGGCGTTGCCGACGAGCGCCGGAGCGGACGAGCGGGCGCGCGATGCCTGGGTCGCCTCGTATCCCGAGGGGCCGCTATGGGTCGGGGAGCGGCTTCTCTATGCCGAGATGGGCGCGGACAAGGTGGTCGAGTGGGCCGCCGGGCAAAGGCGCGACTTCTGGCAGGAGCCCGGCTGCGGCCCGACCGCGATCTCCACTTTCCGCGACGGGCAGTTCATCGTGCTGTGCCATCTGGGCGGCAGGCTGGTGCATCTGGACGCCGGGGGCCGGAGGATCGGCGCGTATGTGGCCGCGTCCGACGGCGAGATGTTGCGCGATCCCAACGACTGCCACACCGACGGCAAGGGTGGCGTATTCTTCACCGACGCCGGCATCTTCGCGCAGGGTGCGCCCGCCACCGGCAAGGTGTTCCATCTCGCCGCCGCCGGCACGCTGCGCAAGCTCCTCGACGGCCTCCATTACGCCAACGGCATCGCGGTGGATTTCGCCAGGAGGCGGCTGCTCGTGTCGGAGCACTTGGCGCGCAAGGTCTGGCAGTTCGACCTGCGCGACGATCTCTCTGTCAGCAACCGTCGCCTGTTTCTCGATGTCGGCAGGTATTTCACGGAGGCGGAGGTCGACTACGCCGAGACCGGCCCCGATGGCATCGAAGTGGACCGGGACGGCACCGTCTTCGTGCCTGTCTACGGCGCCGGCCGCATCCTGGCAGTGGCGCCGGATGGGGCGGTCAGCAAGCTCACCGTGCCCATGAAGTTCGTCACCAACATCGCCATTGCCGGCACCAGGGCCGCCATCGTCGGCCCGTTCGTCAACGACCAGCCGCCTTTCCCCGGCCGTGTCGAGCTGCTCCCGCGGCAGCACCTCCTCGATCTCGCGAAGCGGAGCACCATCCCCGCCGTGCGGTAGCACGCGGCAGATTTTGTGCGATGCGGCGCTCCGATCCGACGTAAACCAGACGAGAAAGTCCAAGGAACCAGGCATTGCTTCCTGCATTACTGCTGCACTGGTGCGCGTCGCCGGGGCACAGAAACAGGAGGCCACTTGTTCAGAGTTCGCGAGTTGCTGCTCGCTTCTGGTATCGGTCTCGCCGGAGTGGCACCTGCGTCGGCCGCGTCGTTGAGCAGTGCGCCAGTCCAAGTCGACACGCCTCGCTCCATGGTTGAGCAAGCCCAATGCCGCAACTGGATACGTGAATGTGCTCGACTTTGGGGCTCCGGCACCAGTCGCTGGCACCAATGCATGCGACAGCCCGGAGCGATCAGGGATTGCGGCGGCCGGTATGGCTCTCGCGTCGAGCAAAGGGGCTATGCCGGTGACTTGTGCGGTAACTGGCATCGCGAATGCGCGAGGCTGTGGGGCTACCAGTCGCGTCGCTGGCAAGACTGTATGCGCCAGCCGCAAGCCATCGAAGATTGCAGCTGAGGCCTCTTCGCTGATCCTCAGCGCCCTGCGCCGTGGCGAATGTCTTCTGCCAGTGAATGGAAGATCAGTGCTCCCTCGGGCGAGCGCAAATAGATGCCGTGCTGGCCGGCCTCGATACCGGTCAACACTGGATACGTTGCACCATCGCTCGTGCTTGCTTCGCGCTCGGTAGGCGCTGGTCGAAGCCAGGGAATGCCGCCGGAGAATTCGCGTCGCAAGCGCAGCGAGTGACGTGGCTGCCACGTGTAGAGGCGGGTCGTGTGCTCCGGAAAGTATGCACCGACGGGGCTCGATCTGTGCTGATCGATTGGTGAGGCAATGATCTCGACCGTGCCATCCCCATCGATGTCACGTATGTCCCACACGAAAAGGTGGTGGATCTGGAATGCATCCTCCACCGCGCCCGGTCTTGACACATGAAAGGTCCATTTGCCGTCGGCAAAGCGATTGAAGCCGATGTGCGAGCGGCCTTCGCCTGTGGGCAGGAACACATGTGCCGGATAGACTATTCTGTTCTGGTAGCGGTTGGCATTGCCGCCATCGTGGGCACTGCCGAAAAAGCGCTGACGCAAGGCGCCGTTCGACATGTCATAGATCGAGACGTGCCGCTCTATGCCGCCCCATGGGTCGGTTTCAACACGACCGGTCACCAAGTCCGAGAACACTGTGTATGCCGAGGTCCCCGCGACCAGAGCCAGGCGCCCGGCTGCGCGCGGGTCCAGCTGGACCAAGCCATAGTTGCGACCTCCCACATCCGGGCGGCCAGAGAAAGTGTGGTCGCTGATCAACTGCAAGGCTGATAGCGGCGCGACGCGGTACTGCAACACCCGCCCGCTGGTGAAGACCACCAGCCGCTCCTGTCCTGTGTAGCTGACGATCAACCCATTGGGCACGTGGCCGTCGGGAACAATCCGCGGTGCCTCCCCTCGTATTTTCCGAATTGCCGGCCCGTACATCCTGGAGAAGCCGGGTGTGGTCGGCAGAAGAAAGGCACTCTCCGTCACCCTGCCCTCGCGCCACCCGTAGTACCATCCAGCCGCCGTGTATTGGGGCGTGAGAGCCAAGGTGCCGCCTTCACCACCCCACACCACGCTGCCGGCGGCCCAGCGCACGGACGCATAGTTGAGATTGCTGTGGCACTTGTCCTCGAGCTGAGGCGTGCGAGCAAGCATGACACCGCTGGCGCCGGAATAGATTTCGAGCCACGACGTCTGCATGTTTGAAATGCCACACGATTGGCCGAGCTGCCGCCTCTCGGCCAAGCCGAAATCGGCGACACCGTCGCGATCGAAATCGAAGCCCCCGAACAGACGGCCGTTGCCGAGGTCTTTCTTCCAAAGGAGCGTGCCCGCCTCGTCATAGGCGGCAACGGTTGTTTCGTGCTGCGTGAAGCCGACCTTGCTGGGGCTGCCCTGGTTCAGCACGACGAGCTCCGTCGGCGAAATCCGAACACCATTGACGGAATGCAAAAGCGTCTTGCTGGGATGGCCTGCGTTCTGCGCGCTCAAGGACTGCTCCGCGGCGAAGGTGGAGCCGGCGGTTGTGGCAAAGCCGGTCGCGGCCACAACGACATAGGCAAGTGTGCGCGCGCACCGCAAGATCAGCTCTCGAGGCGTAGGTTGGGTCAAGCGAAGCGCAGACCCAACACGATTGAGCGAAACGGTGTTGGGTCTTCGCTGACGCTCGACCCAACCTACGGCTTGCAACAGCCGTCAGGCGCGGCCGGCCTCGAACAGGAACCAGACGCGCTTCTCGGCCTCGTCGATCCAGTTCTCGATGAGGCTCGCGGTGGCGACATCGCGGTGCTCGTCACACAGATCGTGCACCTCGCGCATGCGCTGAGTCAGGTCCTTGTTGTCCTCGCGAAGCTCCGCCAGCATGTCCGGCGGCGTCACGAACTCTGCGTCGTTGTCCGTGACCCGCTGCAGGCGCGCGATGTGGCCGATCGACCGCAGCGTCGTGCCGCCGATCTTGCGCACCCGCTCGGCGAGGTCGTCCGTCATGGCGATGATCTGCTCGGACTGATCGTCGAGCAGCTCGTGGTAGTCGCGGAAGTGCGGGCCCGACATGTGCCAGTGGAAGTTCTTGGTCTTCATGTAGAGCGCGAACACGTCGGCCAGCAGGGCGTTGAGCGCGCCGGACAGGTCGCGGGTGGCGTTCGAGCCGAGGTTGGTCGGCGTATCCAGCGCCGCCTTGCGTCGCGCCTTGGCTTCCTTCACATCCATTGCCTTGTCTCTCCTTCGACTGGATCGGGCTTTCGCGAAAATTTCCCTCCCCCTCGTCCTCGATGGCTTCTACCGACTCCCCTTCGATCCCGCACGCCTGCGGCCAAGGGAGCGTTAGCGTCCCATGAATGCGAGCGGGTGCTCGCTCACTCGTCCTTGCGCCCTCGTGCACACCCTGTGCGGTGCCGCCCTTGTAGATCGTCGCAGGTCGTCAGGTTCTGGCCGAAGGAGCTTCCGGCAAGCCCGAGTCGTCCGACCTTGAGACGGCATGGCGACCGGCGAAATCGGGGCTAACCCTGAGCCTCGGACGATCCTCACCTTAGGGTCCGGCGGCGCTGCTCTACCGCTCCAGCCTGGCGTTCACTTCAGCCTCGGTGATGGTCAGCTCGATGCGTCCCTGCTTGCGCACGAACAAGTCTGCCGGGATGGCGATGGCCTCCGGCCCGAGGCCCAGCGCCCGCTCGATCTCCGCCACCAGCACGGGCTGCTTGTCCTCGTCCGTGCCAGTGGCCACGATCTTGCCGATCACCTTGCCGTCGGCGGTGTAGACGGGCAGGCCGACAGCCCGTTGCTCGTTCTTTCCGGGTTGGTTGGGCGACCGCTGCTGCTGAGCGCCCTCCGCCCATGCGGGTGCCGCAGCCAGCACCAGCGCCAGCGCGGCAGTCGCAGCAAGGGATCGCGAGAGCAAGGCCATGACTCCGCCCGAGCCCGACAGTTCAGTCGCTTCGATGCGGCGCCACTATTTCACCCGGCGCCGGCCGCGCCTATCGGCATAAACGCTGAGCCGCGGCCGCGAGTTGCTGTGCAGCCGCATAGCTCGGTCCGCGAAAGCCGGCGGCGGGCACGATAGCAGCACCCAGGCTACAGACGCGCATGAGAAGCTTTCGGGGTAGACTCCGGTTGTGGACACCCCCGGAGCGGAGGACGACAGGCGATGCTGAAGCTCAAGCCCAACTGCGAGTGCTGCGACAAGGACCTGGCGCCGGAGGCGCCGGATGCCTTGATCTGCTCATTCGAGTGCACCTTCTGCGCCGACTGCGCGGCGAACCGCCTGCCTGGCGGACGCTGCCCCAACTGCGGCGGTGAGCTGGTGCGCCGCCCGGTGCGCCCCGCGGCCATGCTGGCCAAGTATCCCGCCTCCACGGAGCGTGTACTCAAGCCGCATCCGGGATGCGCCGAAGCGGCGTAGGTTGGGTCGAGCAGCCGCGAGACCCAACATCGGCACGCGAGCCAGCATGTTGGGTCTTCCCCCGGCTGTCGCCGGGGTCGACCCAACCTACGAAGCTGTCGCACCTCCATTGCGCAGCCCAGCCCACGCAGCTTCGCCATTGCCGGGTCCCCCGGAGCCGCGCAACATGCGCCCCATGCAGGACTCCGCGATGAAGGCAGGGGCGGCGCTCAGGATGGGCGCCGTCGAATGGGGACTGATTGCGCTTCAGTCGATGCTCTGGGGCAGCTCGTACTTTTTCATCGCCGTGGTCAGCTCTGAGGTGCCGCCGCTCACCATCGCCGCGCTGCGTACGCTTCCGGCGGCTGCCGTCCTGCTCCTCATCGTGCTGTCGCTGGGCTACCGCCTCCCCGCCACGCTGGCGGAGTGGCGACTGTTCATCGGCTTCTCGGTCTTCAACACCGTGCTGCCGTTCCTGCTGATCGTATGGGGCCAGTCGCGCACCACCGGCGGCATGGCCGCGATCCTCAATGCCACGGCGCCGCTGTTCGGCATCTTCCTCGCCCACGTGCTGACCCACGACGAGAAGCTGTCGTGGCGCAAGGCCGCCGGCATCGTGGTCGGCATCGCCGGGGTAGGCGTTCTGATGGGTCGCGACGTGCTGGCGGGGGCATCCGCCGACCTGCTGGCGCGCCTGGCGCTCATCGCCGCCCCGTTGTCCTACGTTTGCGCCAACATCTTCGTGCGCCGGCGGCTCGGAGGCTATCCGCCCTTCGTCATCGCGGTCATGCAGATGCTGGGCGCCATCTTCGTGGCGGTGCCCCTGGCGCTGGCGTTCGACCGGCCGTGGCAGCACGCGCCGCCGTCTATGGGCGCGCTCGCCGCCATCGCGGGCATGGGCGTGCTCGGTTCGGCGCTGCCGTCGCTGTGCCACTTCACGGTCCTGCAGCGCGCCGGCGCCACCAACGCCTCGCTGGTGACGCTGATCATGCCGCTCACCCCGATCCTGCTGGGGGGCGTCTTCCTTGGCGAGCGGCTGAGCGCCACCGACATTGCCGGCGCCCTCATCATTGCCGCCGCGCTGATCATCATCGACGGGCGCGTCCTCGGGGCCGTGCGCCGCCTGGTGCGGGCGCTCTAGTGCATCTGCACATATATCTGATGTATTATAAAGTTATATCCTTAGTCTTGCGCGATCAGATATCAGTAGTTCTATGCCGAAGTGGCAACATTGCTGCATCATCACATGAAAGAAGCGGGAATTAACACGGCGAGGTTGCATTTATACTGGGGTTGCCGCACTTCAGAAGGACTGAGGGCGCTGCCCAATCCTGTGCCAATTGTTTGGCGCCGCGCTTAGCAGAGAGCTTTGGAGAGGAAGGCACCGCCC